>JGI20133J14441_1000087_pt1 | contig 85173 bp, 71 predicted proteins | sample RS3BMetagenome_FD_14441 | JGI IMG/M metagenome (IMG submission 14441)
AGCGTCGCCAGTCGCTCGCGCCCCGGCCCGACGGCGGCCCCGCGCAGGGCCCCGCCGGTCCGGTCCGCCCGCTCGACCAGCCGGACGCGGTGGCCGCGCCCGGCCAACACCCGTGCGCACTCCAGTCCGGCGACACCGCCGCCGACCACCAGCGCCCGACCGGGTGCGGCCTCGGTGGCGTCGGTGGCGTCGGGGGCCGTCGACGCGAGGGGATCGGGCTCGGTCGACTCGTGTCCCGAGCGCGGCTCGCCGATGCAGCTGACCAGCGGATTCCGGTTGTCGCGGACCCGGCAGGCCTGATTGCACAGGACGCAGGGCCGCACCTCGGTGGCGCGGCCGGCGCGCACCTTGGTCACCAGCTCCGGATCGGCGATCTGGGCCCGGGTCATCTCGACCAGGTCCGCCGTCCCGTCCGCCAGTGCGGCCTCGGCCATGGCGACGTCGACCACGCTGCCCTGGAGGACCACCGGCACCCGCCCGGCGGCCGCCCGCCGCATGGCGGCGCACAGGTCGAGGTTCACGCCGGCCGGCGTGTGGGCATCGGGCCGGTAGGCGGTCGACGAGTAGGGGCCGCCCCGGACGACGACGAGCAGGTCGATCCGGTCGGCCAGGGCGCCCACCTGGTCGGCGGCATGCTCGGGCGTCACGCCGGCCCAGGGGGCGAGTTCGTCGCACGACAGCCGGAGGCCCACGATCCGGTCGGGGCCGACGGTCGCCCGCACGGCCTCGAGCACCTCCCGGGTCAGGGCCAGGCGGTCGTGGCCGTAGGTGTCGTCGCGTTGGTTGGTGAGCCCCGAGTGGAACTGGCGCAGCAGCGACAACGGCCCGGCATCGAGCTCGACCCCGTCGAGCCCGGCGGCCACGGCGGCCCGGGCCGCGGTGGCGAATCCCCGGACGAGCGCGGCGATCTCGGGTGCCCCCATGCTCATGGGCATCTCCCGGCTGGCCACATCGGCGACCGGCGAGGGGGCCCACAGCACGGACTGCGAGTACGCACTCGAGCCCTGGCTCCCGGTGTGACCGAGTCCGGCCAGCACGAGGGTGCCGAAGGGATGACAGGCCTCGGCCACCGACGTCCATCCGGGACCGCAGTCCGAGGCCAGCGGTGCCCGCTCGTAGGGCCAGTCGGACGGGTGGACCGAGGCCGACTCGGTGACGATGATCCCGGCACCGCCCGCGGCGCGGGCGGTGTAGTAGGCGACGTGACGCTCGCTGAGCGCCCGACCGCGACCCAGGTTCGTCTCGTGGGGGCCGAACAGCACCGGCGACGGTGCGGTGTGGACCCCCAGAGCGACGGGGCCGGTGAGGCCGGTCACGGGACGGTCGTGCCGGGGGCGGGCACGAAACCGGCCAGGGGGTGCTCGTCGCAGCTGCGGTCGGGTCGATGGTCGGGCGTGGTCACCGGCACGGCCGTCGGGCCGTCTCCGGCGGTGGGCGCGGCACCGGCCCGGGACGCACCGAGGGCGACGGGCACCTTCCTCGGACGGGACGAGTGGTCGGGCGAGGGTCGGGGGGTCTCGATCCCCCCCCGGCCGTCGAGGGCGTGCTCGCCGTGCCCGAGCACGCACTCGGGGTCCGGGCCGTCGAGGGGCAGCCCGGTGAAGAATTTGGCCGCCATGCACCCACCCCGACAGGCGTCGTAGTGGCCGCAGGACCCGCAGGCGCCCGCACTCTGCGGCTCGCGCAGCTCGAGGAAGAGGTCGGACGCGCGCCATACCCGGGCGAACCCGCCCGTGTCGCGCACGTTGCCGGCCAGGAACTCGTCGTGGATGGCGAAGGGGCAGGCGTAGACGTCGCCCACGGGGTCGACGAGGCAGACCACGCGACCGGCACCGCAGAGGTTGAGACCGGGGAGGGCGTCGCCGTAGCCGGCCAGGTGGAAGAAGGAGTCGCCGGTCAGCACGGTCTCGCCCCGCAGGACCAGCCAGTCGTAGAGCCGGCGCTGCTGGTCGGCGGTCGGGTGGAGGTCGTCCCACACGTCGGCACCGCGACCCGACGGCCGCAGGCGGGTCAGCCGCAGCTGGGCCCGGTAGCGGTCGGCGATGGCCAGGAAGTCGTCCAGCTGGCCGACGTTGTGCCGGGTCACGACCACCGAGAGCTTGAACCCGGTGAAACCGGCGGCGGCCAGCCGTTCCATGGCCGTGACGGCGGTGGCGAACGAGCCCGGTCCGCGTACGGCGTCGTTGACCTCGGCGGTGGCGCCGTCGAGTGAGATCTGGACGTCGACGTAGTCGGAGGCGGCCAGGCGCGCCGCCACCTCGGGGGTGATGCGCGACCCGTTGGTGGAGAACTTCACCCCGACGTGGTGCTCGGTGGCGTAGTCGACGAGCTCCCAGAAGTCGGATCGGATGGTGGGCTCACCCCCACCGATGTTGACGTAGAAGATCTGCATGCGCTCGAACTCGTCGACGAGCGCCTTGCACTCGTCGGTGGACAGCTCACGGGGATCGCGTCGACCGGAGCTGGACAGGCAGTGGACGCAGGCCAGGTTGCAGGCGTACGTGAGCTCCCACGTGAGGCAGATCGGGGCGTCCAGCCCCCGCTCGAACCGGTCGACCAGTCGGGTCCCGGCCCCCGGGGCGACGGTGGTCACGCCACCCGTTCGCAGATCATGCCGGACTCGGCCAACGTGGCGAGCGCGTGCTCGTAGGCCCCCAGCTCGTCGGGAGCGACGCCGGCGGCGCGGCACGCCTCGAGCCCCGACGGCTGGTCGGCCAGCGACTCGACCACCTCGAGCAGGGTCCGACTCTTCAGGAAGGAGAGCCGTCGGGTGCCGAAGTGGTAGGCGAGCGCCCCGAACGATTCGGGACGGAGCGCCACCTGGGGGTGGAGCGCGTACGGCCGTGCCGCGTCGAACGGCGCGCCCGTGGGCGGGGTGACGGGGGGCATCAGGGTCTGCGGTGTCCGGTCGGAACGTTCGGCGGCGGCCTAGTAGACGCCGCACATCCCGTCGATGGACACGTCCTCGACCAGCAGGTCGGACTCGACCAGGTGGTCGTCCGGGGCGGTGGCGGCGGTGTCCGTCGGTGCGGGGACGGCCGGGGTGGCGGCGGTCTCGAGGGTGGTCTCCTCGGTCGTGGTGACGGTCATGGAACCTCCGGTGGTCGGCCGGCCCGGTTCGGGCACAGGGCAGTGGGTGCAATTTAGTGCACTCGATGCCAAAATGGAAGTGTGATGATCCCGGAGGCCGGATGACGGACGGGGGAGTCGGTCCGCCCGAGGCGACGCGGGGCCGACCGGCGGCCACGTCGCGCCAGGACGTGGCCCGGGCGGCGCTCGACCTCTTCGCCCGCCAGGGCTACGACGCCACGACGGTGGACGAGATCGCCACGGCCGTCGGGATCTCGAGGCGGACGTTCTTCCGGTACTTCGAGTCGAAGCCCGACGTGGTGTGGGGCGAGTTCGACGCCGAACTCGGACGCCTGCGTGCCCGCCTGGCCGAGGCCCCGGGGAACGAACCCATGATGGACGTGCTGCGGCGGTCGGTCATCGCCACGAACCGGTTCGGGGCCGGCGAGCTCGACGAGCTGCGGATCCGCATGGTCCTGATCAGCACGGTCCCGACCCTCGTGGCCCATTCGGCCGTGCGCTACGAGGAGTGGTGCGACGTCGTGGCCACCTTCGCGGCCACCAGGCTGGGCGGCAGGCCCGACGACCTCGCCCCCCAGACGGTGGCCCGGGCCGCGCTCGGGGCCGCCATGGCGGCCTTCGCCTCGTGGGCCCGCGAGGACGATGGCGACCTCGTGGCCGACGTGGACCGGGCGTTCCGCCTGCTCGCCACGGGGTTCGCCGCGGGGGCACCCGAGGGCTGACCCGGGTTCGGGCCGCCCGCCGTGGCGGCGCAGCGGTCGACGGGACCCGTCGGGTGGCGCGATGCTGTGCCGTAACCGCACGGCGCAGGGGGCGCCGTCCCGAGGGGAGGACCACATGAAGATCCGTGCCGCAGTCTGTACCGGGCTCCACGAGCCGTGGAAGACCGAAGAGGTGGAGATCGACGCTCCGCACGCCCACGAGGTGAAGGTGCAGATGGCCTACGCCGGCATGTGCCACTCGGACGAGCACCTGCGCAGCGGCGACATCAGCGTCGACGCCGACACCCTGGCATTCTTCGGCGTCGACTCGATGTTCCCGTGCATCGGGGGCCACGAGGGCGCCGGCATCGTGGTCGAGGTGGGTGAGGGCGTGGAGGGTGTCGCCGTCGGTGACCACGTCGCCGCCGCCTTCATCCCCGCCTGCGGCACCTGCTTCTGGTGCGCATCGGGCCGCCAGCACCTGTGCGACCTGGGGATGTACACCCTGGCCGGCCCGATGATGAGCGACAACACCTGGCGTCACCACCTGGGCGAGGCCAACGTGAACCGCATGACCCAGCTGGGGACGTTCTCCGAGTACATGGTGGTCAACGAGGCGTCGTTGGTGAAGATCGATCCCGGGGCGTCCCTCAAGGCCGCCGCCCTGATCAGCTGCGGCATCTCCACCGGGTTCGGCTCCGCGGTGGACCGGGCCAAGGTCCGCCCCGGCGAGACCGTGGTGGTCATCGGCGCCGGTGGCGTCGGATCCGGGGCCATCCAGGGCGCCCGACTGGCCGGAGCCCGCCAGATCATCGCCGTGGACCCCCTGCCCTTCAAGCTGGAGAAGGCGACGAAGATCGGGGCGACCCACACGGCCGCCTCGACCCTCGAGGCCAACATGCTGCTGCCCGAGCTGACCGAGGGCCGCATGGCCGACGTGGTGATCCTGACGCCGGGCGTGCTCACGGGCGACCTCATCGCCCCGGCGATGGCGCTGGCCTCCAAGGACGGGCGGGTCGTCACGACGGCCATCGCCCCGTTCAACCAGAACGAGGTCGACCTCAACCTGTTCAACTTCGCCATGTTCAACCAGGCGCTGCTGGGCACCGTGTTCGGTTCGGTCAGCCCCCGGGTCCAGATCCCCAACCTGCTCCGCCTCTACGAGGCCGGCATGCTCGAGATCGACGACCTGATCACCCAGGAGTACACCCTCGACCAGGTCCAGGACGGCTACGACGACCTGGCCGCCGGATCCAACATCCGCGGGATCGTCGCCTTCGACGTCTGACGCCACCCGCCGGCCCTCCGGTCAGCACGATGCCCCGGGGAGCACCCCGGGGCATCGTCGCGTCGATCGTCCGGGCGGCGGTGCGCCCGTGACCAGCGGTGCTCAGCCGAGCAGCTTGGCCTTGGCCGCGGCGAACTCCTCGTCGGTGAGGATGCCGTTACTGCGCATCTCGGCCAGTTTGGTCAGCTCGCCGGTGATGTCGACGTCCGCCGCCGGGGCGGCGGGTGCGGCCTCGGCGGGCGGCGGCGGCGGCGGGGCGGCCTGGGCCTGCTGGGCGGCCACGGCCTTCTGCTCCTGGCGGTTGCGGACACCGCCCGACACGGCCGTGGCCGTGCCGGCGATCACGGCGGTGCGGGCCATCGTGCCCACGAGTCCGGGACGTCCCATGCGACGCATCATCGTTGCTGTCTCCTGTGGTTCGGTTGCTGTTCGGGGTCGGGGTCGGGTGCGGTTCAGTCCAGCGCGGCCAGTTCGTCGAGGAGTTCCTCCACGGCCAGACCGGGTAGCCGCATCTCACCGGTGAGGATGCCGCCGGACTCCACGATGGCGTCGCGGAAGGGCTTGGCCCAGGTGTGCTCGAAGACGAGGATCGCCTCGGAGTCGCCCCGCGCCAGTCCGTCGGCGAGCTCCAGGACGTCCTCGTCCGAGATGAGCGACTCCAGCTGGTGGAGGAGGCCGGCCAGGCGGGCCGCGTCGTGGTTCTCGCCGAGCTGGTCGAACTCGACGAAGGTCACGTCGCCGGCCAGGTCACGGGTGACGAACACACCGTCGATGACCGTGATGGTGCCACTCGACGTGAGCTTCTCCAGTTCGGGGATGATGTCCCCGTTGAACTGGCTGCCGGGAAAACTGCAGACCAGAACCTCGACCGGTCCGAGCGCCATCGTCCACCTCCGAGTGGGTCCGGGCGGAGCGCCGAGGGGGTCGTCCCCCCGCGCTCCGGCGTGAGGACCCGACCCTAACAGGACGGGGCGCGAGCGGGTCGGGCGGCGGCGGCCGATCCGGGCAGAGTGCCGGTGCCGACCGGTCCCGGTACGCTGGACGGTCCGCGGCGGATGCACCGCCCGGCCCAGCTGGGAGCCACCTGACCTGACGGGAGCCTGACTGTGCCCTTCGACCTCGCCGCCCTGGTGGACGCCCACCGAGGCGATGCGTACGCCCTCCACGAGGAGTACCTCAACCCCCAGCTGGCCAAAGTTCTCACGACACTCGGCTTCGACCGCACCTATGTCCGGGGCGAGGGTTCCTATCTCTACGACGACGAGGGTGGCCGCACGCTCGACTTCCTGTCCGGCTTCGGGGTGTTCGCCCTGGGCCGGAGCCATCCGGTGGTCAAGGACGCCCTCCGTCAGGCCCTGGACGCGGACCTGGCGAACCTGGCCCAACTCGACTGCGCCCTGCTGCCCGGCCTGCTGGGCCAGGCCCTGGTCGAGCGGGCCCACGCCGGCATCCGCCGGGTGGTGTTCACCAACTCGGGGGCGGAGTCCGTCGAGGTGGCCATCAAGTTCGCGCGGTGCACCACCGGGCGCGACCGGATCCTCTACGCCGACCACGCCTTCCACGGCCTGACCAACGGCGCCCTCTCGCTCAACGGCGGCAAGGAGTTCCGCGTCGGGTTCGGCACCCTGCTCCCCGGTTGCGATCCGGTGCCGTTCGGCGACATCGCGGCCCTCGAGGCCCAGCTGCGCTCCCGGTCGGTCGCGGCCCTCGTCGTCGAACCCATCCAGGGCAAGGGCGTCTACCAGGCTCCCGAGGCCTATTGGCGCAAGGCCCAGGCGCTGTGCCGCCAATTCGGGACGCTGCTGGTCATCGACGAGGTCCAGACGGGTCTCGGCCGCACCGGCCGGTTCCTCTGCCACCAACATTGGGGACTCGAGCCGGACATCATCACGCTGTCCAAGGCGCTGTCTGGTGGCTACGTGCCGGTGGGTGCCGTGCTGATGACCTCGGCGGTGTCCGACGCCGTCTACAGCTCGATGGAGCGGGCGGTCGTCCACTCGTCGACCTTCTCGCGCAACCAGCTGGCCATGGTGGCCGGACTGGCGACGCTCGACGTACTCGACGACGAGGACCTGGTGGACGGGGCGGGCCGACGGGGGGACCAGCTGACTGCGGCGCTGGCTCCCCTGGTCGACAAGTACGAGCTGCTCCACGAGGTGCGCGGCATGGGACTCATGGTCGGCCTGGAGTTCGGGCCGCCGACCACCCGGTCCGGGCGCGCCCGTTTCAAGATGCTCGAGCTGGCCCGCAAGGGGTTCTTCTCCCAGCTCATCGTGGTCCCGCTGTTCCATCGGCACCGGATCCTGACCCAGGTGGCCGCCGACAACGTGAACATCATCAAGCTGCTGCCGCCGCTGATCATCGGGGACGAGGAGATCGACGCGTTCGTGTCCGCTCTCGATGACGTGCTGGCCGACGCCACCCGCAACGCGGGGCTGCTGTTCGAGGTGGGCTCGACGATTGCCCGTAACACCCTGCGCCGCGACCGGCACCGCCCGGGCGGGCGGGCCACCGTCGCCCGCGCATGACGGACGGCGCCGCCGGTCCGGGAGCCGGCGATCGCGTGCTGGTCACCGGCGGCGCCGGATTCGTGGGCTCCTCGGTCGTCCGGGCGCTGCTCGAGCGCGGGTGTGAGGTCGTGGCCCTGGTGGAGCCGGGGGGCGACACGGCCAACCTCGACGGGCTCGAGGTCGAGGGTGTCTTCGGCGACCTGCGCGACGCGTCTGCGGTGTCCCGCGCCATGTCCGGGTCGCGCTTCGTGTTCCACGTCGCCGCGCTCTACCGCTTCTGGGCGCCCGATCCGGCGGCGTTCTACGACATCAACGTGACCGGCACCCGCAACGTGATGGACGCCGTCGCCGCCCACGGCGTCGAGCGGGCGGTCTACACCTCGACGGTCGGCACGCTCGGCCTCGGCGGAGCCACCACCGACGCGCCGGTGGACGAGCGGTCGTTCGCGCACGTCGACCACCTCTTCGGCCTCTACAAGCAGTCGAAGTACGTGGCCGAGCACGAGGTGCTGCGGGCGGCGGCCGAAGGGCTGCCGGTGGTGCTGGTCCAGCCGACCACGCCGGTCGGGCCCCGTGACCGCGGACCGACGCCGACCGGGCGGACCGTGCTCGAGTTCCTCGACGGCCGCATCCCGGGCTACGTGGACACCACCCTGAACATCGTGGACGTGGAGGACGTGGCCGCGGGGCAGCTGCTGGCCGCCGACCGCGGTCGACAGGGACGCAGCTACATCCTGGGTGGCGAGAACCTGGCCCTGCGCGACGTGCTGGCCACCCTGGCCGCCGTCACCGGGCTCCCCGTGCCCACCCGCCGGTTCCCGGCCGCCCTGGCCCTGGCCGCCGGCCATGTGTCGGACCTCGTCGAGGGACGCCTGTTGCACCGCGAGCCGTCGGTACCCCTCGAGGGGGCGAGGATGTCCACCACCCACATGTCCTTCGACGACACGCGGGCCCGCGAGGAGCTGGGCTACACCTCGCGTCCGCCGGCCGTCGCCCTGGAGCGGGCGGCCCGCTGGTTCGTGGACGAAGGCCGGGTGCGGGCCGAGCGGGTGGCCCGTTGCACCTGGCCCGGCACCGGGGTGCGGGCCCGGGCCTAGGGTGACGAGATGGTCGACGGCAGCGACGCCCCGCCCGCCGGTCCCTCCGGGGCCGTCCGCTACGTGGCCGACGCCGTGGTGCCGTGCGACGGCTCGGTGCCGGCCTACCGACCGGGGGCGATCGAGGTGGTGGGCGACACCGTCGTCCGCGTGGGCACGCCCGGCGGGCTGCGCGCCTCCGCGGCATCCGGGACCCGGGAGGTACGGGTGGAGGGGGCGCTGCTCCCGGGGTTCGTGAACACCCACTGCCACTCGCCCATGACCCTGTTCCGCGGTACGGGCGAGAACCTGCCGCTGCAGCGGTGGCTGTGGGAGGTCCTCTGGCCCCGCGAGGCCCACCTCGAATCCGAGGACGTCTACTGGGGGATGACCCTGGCCGCGGCCGAGCTCCTCGGCTTCGGGGTGACGACCACGTGTGAGATGTACTTCCACGAGGATGCCACCGCCGACGCCGTCGTGGCCGCCGGGTCCCGGGCGGTCATCACCCCCGGAGTCATCCAGCTGCCCGGCACCGACGGGGGCAGCGAGTGGTGGGACGCGTGCCTCGAACGGTTCGTCGACTTCCACGCCCGACGCGACGGTGAGGCCGGTCGTGTCGAGGTCGGGTTCGCCGCCCACGCGGCCTACACCGTCCCCCTTCCGGGGCTGACCGCCACGGCCGCCGCCGCCCGTGCACGCGGGGCGCTGTTCCACCTGCACCTCGCCGAGACCGAGGGGGAGGGTGACGCCTTCACCGCCGAGCACGGTGGATCCGTCCCCGAGGTGCTGGCCTCGGCCGGGGTGTTCGACGGCCGGGTGCTGGCCGCCCACAGCGTCTGGCTGTCGGAGGGCGACCTCGACCTCTACGCCGCCCACGACGTCGCCGCGGCCCACTGCCCCCAGTCGAACGCCAAGCTGGCCTCCGGGGTGGCCCCGGTGGAGGACCTCCTCCGGCGTGGGGTCCGGGTCGGACTGGGGACCGACGGTCCGGCATCCAACAACGATCTCGATCTCTGGGAGGAGATGCGTCTCGCCGCCATGCTCGCCCGGCTGCGGGGCGGTGACGCCTCGGTGCTGCCGGCGGCGGCTGCGCTCGACCTCGCCACCCGGGGCGGCGGTCGGGCCCTCGGGCGCCCGGACCTCGGGGTGCTGGCGCCGGGGGCCAGGGCCGACATGCTGGCCGTCACCCTCGACGACCCCGCCTTCGTGCCGTTGCTCGACGACACGATGCTGATCGAGCACCTGGTGTGGTCGGCGTCGAGCCGACTGGTGACCGACGTCTGGGTCGGAGGGGTCCCGGTCGTCTCCGACCGTCGTCACCTCACGGTCGACGTGGAGCGGGCCCGGATCGAGGTCGGGAGGCGGGCGGCCCGCCTGGCGTCACGGGGAGCGTAGGGGGTCCCCGTTCAGTCGGGGGGACCCTGGGCGAGTCCGTCGGCGTGCGTCGCCAGGTCGCGCGCGAAGCGCCCCATCATGGCGGGGAGGACCGCGGCCAGGAGGCGACCGGTGCCGGGCCATTTCGGGTCGTAGGTGCCCGACCACTCGATCCGGGTGCCCGTGCCCTCGGCGGTCAGCGAGACGTCGGCGCGGTAGTTGCGTACCGGGAACCCGCTGAGGATCCGGTAGGCGAGGTGGCCGGGCGGATCCCAGGCCACCACCTCCTCCCGCGAGCCGACTCCGAACCGGCTGAACCGGCGGACGGCCCCGACGCCGTCCGGTTCCGGGGTGCCCTCCCGCTCGAGCCCGGTGGCGGTCAGGAACGACCACTCACGCCAGCGTCGTGCCTCACCGACCAGCGGCCACACCTGCTCGCGGTCGGCACGGGTCGTCGCCTCGACCCGGTACGCGCTGCCCCCGACCGGCGGACCGGACGCCGTCATCCCTCGACGTGTGCCTTCAGGGCCTCGAGGGACCCCTGGTACACGCCCTGCATGAGGTCGGCCATCTCGTCGGGCGTCGCCTCCACGACCCAGGTCACGTGGCTGCCCGAGCCGGCGCCGGTCACGGTGATCGTGGCCTCGTGGGACTCGACGGGCACCCCGTCGACGATGGCGTAGGTGATGGCCCGGGTGGCGTCGTCGCGCGCCACGAGCTTCTCGGTGATCGTCATGCCCATGGTGTCGAGGATGCGGTTCTCGCCCTCGACCCGACACGACTCGAGTCCGGGCATCCAGCCGTCGATCCCGCCGAAGTCGCCGACCAGGGCCCAGACGTCCTCCGGCGTTCCCTCCACATCGATCTCTGCAGTGCGCTCAGCCATGGTGCTCCTTCGGTCCGGGTCCGGCGGGGGACGGGGTGTCCTCCGGCCCGCCGGCCGTGGCGCCGCAGGCCGCCCGATGGTAGGCGCGCTTCACCCGCGGCTCCACCGCTAGCGTCTCGGCCATGACCGCTCCGCCTGTCGGCTCCGACGATGTCGACGCGCTGTTCGTCGCCGACGGTCCGCGCCTGGTGCCCTCCGACTGGGCCCGGGGTCCGTGGTCCCCCGAGTCGCTCCACGGCGGTCCGGTGGCGGCGGCCGTGGTCCGCGCCACCGAGCGTACGGTCCCCCCCGACGACGCGCTCCGCATCACCCGGCTCACCCTCGAGCTGCTGCGCCCGGTCGGGACCGCGCCCCTGACGCTCGCGTCGGCGGTGGTGCGACCCGGGCGCAAGGTCCAGGTCGTCGACACCGTGGTCGAACAGGGAGGGATCGAGGTGGCCTGGGGTCGAGCCTCGCGCATCCGGGTCGACCCGTCGGTGGTGGTGCCCGAGGCGGACACGCCCGAGACCGGGGTCCCCGACCGATGGTCCGCCGCTTCCGAGGTGTCGGCCCGCAGCCAGGGCTACCGGGCCTTCCACAACGAAGGCATGGAGATCCGCTACGTCTCGGGTCATCTCGAACGCCCCGGACCGGGCACGGCCTGGTTCCGCCTGCGTGTACCCGTCGTGGCCGGCGAGGAGCCGAGCCCCGAGCAGCGTGCCGTGGCCGCGGCGGACTTCGGCAACGGCATCAGCTCCGAGCTCGACCTGGCCACCAGTGTCTTCGTCAATCCCGATCTCACCGTCCATCTCCTGCGGCCACCCGAGGGCGAGTGGATCGCACTCGACGCCCGCACCCGCTTCGGACCACCCGGCACCGGACTGACCGAGTCCGCGCTGTGGGACCCGAGGGGCCGTATCGGCAGTGCGCTCCAGAGCCTCTACGTCGAGTCGGAACGGTGACTTTCGACGGCTACCCGGTCGGGACGCCGAGCGTGGCCGAGCTGCTGGTGGCGCGGGCGGCCGACGACCACCCGGCCGTGGTGGCCGGCGACGCGTCCTGGACGTGGGCCGAGTCGGTGGACGCCAGTGCGGCCCGTGCGGCGCTCCTCCGCTCGATGGGAGGGGTCGATCCACCCCATGTCGGCGTCCTGCTCGGCAACCTCCCCGAATACCTGTTCTGGCTCGGGGCGGCGGCCCTGTCCGGAGCGGTGGTGGTCGGGATCAATCCGACCCGACGGGGCGACGCCCTGGCCGGGGACATCCGCCGTACCGACTGTCGCGTGCTGGTGACCGATGCCCGGGGGGCCGAGTTGCTGGACGGGATCGACACCGGGGTCGCCGCCGACCGGGTGCTCCTGGTCGACTCGCCGGAGTACGCCGAGCTGGTGGCCGCCCACGCCGGTACTCGGGCGGTGGACGTGGTGGCCGCCGCCGGACCGGAACCGTCCGACCTGTTCCTGCTCCTCTTCACGTCGGGCACCACCGGGGTGCCCAAGGCGGTCCGGTGCACGCAGGGCCGACTGGCGTCCATCGCCCTGCGGTCGGCCGAGGCCTACGGCTACAGCCGCGGGGACGTCGCCTACTGCGCCATGCCGCTGTTCCACGGCAACGCACTCATGGTGCTGTGGGGGCCGACCCTGGCGGTCGGCGCCACCGTGGCCCTCGCCCACCGTTTCAGCGCCTCGGGGTTCCTGCCCGATGTCCGACGGTACGGGGCGACCACGTTCACCTACGTCGGCAAGGCCCTCGCCTACGTGCTGGCCACGGAACCTGGTCCGGACGACGCCGGGTGCACCTTGCGCCGCGGGTTCGGCACCGAGGCCTCGGTGGCCGACCACGACGCCTTCCAACAGCGGTTCGGGTGCGTGCTGACCGAGGGGTACGGCTCGAGCGAGGGCGGTGTGGCCATCAACCGGGTCCCCGGCACGCCCGTCGGCTCGCTGGGCCTCCCCTCCGAGGACGTGGTGGTGGTGGACCCGGCCACCGGGGTCGAGTGCCCGCCCGCCGAATTCGATGCGTCCGGGAGTCTGGTCAACGCCGGGTCGGCCATCGGCGAGATCGTCAACCGGTCGGGCAGCGGACGGTTCGAGGGGTACTACGAGGACCCGGTGGCGACGGCCCGACGCCTGCGTGACGGCTGGTACTGGACGGGGGATCTGGCCTACCGGGACACCGAGGGCTGGTTCTGGTTCGCCGGTCGCGGCGGCGACTGGCTGCGGGTGGACTCCGAGAACCTGACGGCCGGTCCCATCGAGCGGGTGCTCGTGCGCTTCGACGACGTGGCCGCCGTGGCCGTGTACCCGGTCCCGGACCCCCGCACCGGCGACCAGGTCATGGCCGCACTCGAGCTGCTTCCCGGCCACTCCTTCGCCCCGGACGCATTCGCCGCCTTCCTGGCCGCGCAGGACGACCTCGGCACCAAGTGGGCCCCGTCGTTCGTGCGGATCACCCGCGCACTCCCGCAGACGGCCAGCGGCAAGGTGACCAAGGGCCCCTTGCGGGCCGAGGGGTGGTGGGCCTCGGGCGAGCCGGTGTACCGGTTGTCGGGCCCCCGCGGCACGTACGCACCGATGGACGACGGTGACCGCGACGGGCTCTACGGCGAACTGCGACGCCACGGCCGGCTGGGTCTGGTCGGCGGATGACGTCCCGGCCGGCTCCGCCAGGACCGCAGGCCGACCCCGCCCCGGAGACCCACCCGTCGGACGGATCCGACCCGGCCACGGGCTCGGCGGCCACCCGCCCGGGTTGGTCGGATCGCCTGGACACCCGGCTCCAGCGGCATCCTGTCACCGCCATCGCCTCGGCCACGGTGGCCAAGTGGGACGAGGACGGAGCCGGCCGTCTGGCCAACCTGGTGGCCTACGCCGGGTTCCTCTCCGTCTTCCCCCTGTTGCTGGTGCTGTTGACGGTGGTCGAGGTGGTCCTGGCCGGGCACAAGACGGCCCGCCAGGAGGTGATCGACGCCGCGCTGCGCCAGTTCCCCGAGATCGGGGCCGAGCTCCAGGCCCATGTGAACGGACTGACCGGGCGCAACGCGGCGTTCCTGGCGGTGGCCCTGGTCTGGCTGATCTACGGCAGCCTCCGGCTCAGCCGCAACGCCCAACTCCTCATGGCCACGGTGTGGGACGTGCCCCGCCACGATCTGCCCACCTACTGGCGGTGGCTGCCCCGGGCCGTCGGATTCCTCCTCATCCTGGGCGTGGGATTCCTCACCGGCGGCGCCCTGTCGGGCATCGGGAGCTTCGGCGGCCTCGGCCCCGCCTCGCCTCTGGTGGGGTTCGCAGCGTCACTGACCGTCAACGTGGCCATGTTCTGGGGCGGCTTCGCCGTCCTCATCTCGGTGCCCGGGTTCGGCCGGAACTTCTGGCGTGGCGCGCTGGTCGCCGGATGCGGGTGGACGGTCCTCCAGCTCGCCAGCACCCAGCTGGTGAGCCACGAGTTGCGTCACTATGCGACCTTGTACGGGGCGTTCGCCAGCTTTCTGGTGCTGGTGTGGTGGATCGGACTCGGCACCCTGCTGACGGCGTTCGCCGCCGAGCTCGACGCGGTGGTGCGCCGCCACCTGTGGCCCCGGTCGTTCCGCCGCCGGCCGCCGCCCCAGAACCGGACCGCGCCCGGGTCCGTTCAGCCCTCGGCGAGGATCGGCTCCGCGGAGTAGGCGGCGTCGGCGTCGCCCCGCCCGCCGGCCGGACGGGGCCTCGGGATGACCAGACCCAGCAGGCCCCCGGCCAGCACCACGACGGCGGCGATGAGGAAGGCTCGGGCGAAGCCGGCGGTGAGGGCGGTGCCGACGGCTTCGCTCCCGCCCGTCGGGTGGTGGGCCCCCGCGGGACGGCTGAGGAGGGCGGCCGTGTGGGAGGCGGCGATGGTCGTCAGCGCGGCGAGGCCGATGGAGGCACCGATCTGGCGGCTGCAGTTGACGAGGCCGGAGGCGAGGCCGGCCTCGTCCTGGGGGAGACCGCCGGTGGCGAGCAGGGCGATGGGCGTGAAGGCGAGGCCCATGCCGAACGTGGCCAGGATGCCCCCGCCGCACGCTCCGGACCAGTAGGTGTCACCGGCCTGGATGAACGACAGCCAGAACAGCCCGGCCGCGCCCAGTAGGGCCCCCACCATCAGCACGTTGCGTGGGCCGAGCCGGGGCGCGAGTCGACCGCTCAGGGTGGCCCCGATGGCGATGGCCAGGGTCTGGGGGAGGAAGGTCAGTCCGGTCACCACCGGGCTGTAGCCGAGCACCTGCTGGAGGTAGAGGGAGAGGAAGAACCACATGGCGAACATGCCGATCCCGAAGCAGAACATGACCAGGTTCGCCCCGGTGACCGACCGCACCCGGAACAGGCGGAGGGGCACCAGCGGGTGGGACGCCACCCGGGCCTCGATCCACACGAAGGTCGCCAGCAGCCCGGCGGAGGCACCGAGCACCACCAGGGTCGACGTGCCCGTCCACGGCACCACGTCCGTGTGCGAGATGGCGTAGACGAGGAGGAAGAGCGCCCCGGTCACGGTGACGGCACCGGCGACGTCGAGCCGGCTACGGGGCCCGTCGGCCCGCGACTCGTGCAGCCGGGCCCGGGCCACCACGAACAGGGCGATGCCGATCGGCACGTTCACGAAGAGGATCCACCGCCACGACAGGTACTGGGTCAGGATCCCGCCGAACAGGGCGCCGGCGGCACCACCGCCGGCAGCCACCGCGCTCCACACGCCGAACGCCTTCGCCCGGGCCCGCTGGTCCCGGAAGGTGACCGTGAGGATGGTCAGGGTGGCCGGCGAGAGCACGGCGGCGCCCACCCCCTGGAGGGACCGTGCGGCGATGAGGGTCGCCTGGTTGGTGGCGAATCCTCCGAGGAGGCTGGCCGCGGTGAACAGGCCGAGCCCGATGAGGAAGATCTTGCGGCGTCCGAACAGGTCGGCGAGGCGCCCTCCGAGCAACAGCAGCCCTCCGAAGGTGAGGGCGTAGGAGGTGACCACCCATTGGAGGCCCACCGAACTGAAGTGCAGGTCGTGCTGGATGGCCGGCAGGGCCACGTTCACGATGGAGACGTCCAGGACCACCATGAATTGGGCGAGGCACACCACGATCAGGATGACGTTGTCCGACGATCGGGGCCGACCGGCGGCCGGCGCGACGGGCGCGTCGGTGGAGATGGTCGCGTCTTCGGGCATGGGACGAGGATAGGGGCTGACCCCGAGGGCCGGATCGACCCGGGGGACGGTCCGCTCAGCCGGCGAGCCGTTCCCCGAGCCGTCGACGGGCGGCGGGCCACTCGGCGGCCAGCAGGGAGAAGATCGCCGAGTCCCGGACGGTGCCGTCCGTCGCCGGCCGGTCGGAGCGCAGGACGCCGTCGAGCGTGCACCCGATCCGGGCGATCGCCGCCCGCGAGCGGGCGTTGCGGGCGTCGGTCTGGAGGCGCACGGCGCGCACCCCCCACGTGGCGAAGGCGTGCTCCAGCATGAGCAGCTTGGCCTCGGTGTTGACCGCCGTGCGCTGGCCCGCGGGCCCGAGCCAGGTGTGCCCGATGCTGACCCGGTCGAAGGTGCCCGTCCGGGGAACGAGCGGCGGAGCGGCGTCGGGAGCCGACCAGTCCCAGGACTCGAGTTCGTAGAACCGGGTGCTGCCGACGATCCGGTCGAGCGCCAGCGAACGGGTGGCGAAGGGGATCTGGTCACCCTCCGCGGCCCGGGCGAGGGCCTTGGTGACGTAGGTCGCCATGGCCTCGCGGTCGGTCGGGACCCAGGTGTACCCGTAGGACGAGCGATCCGGTCCCGCGGCCTCCAGGAGCTCGTCGATGTGGTCGGTCCGCAGGGGCTCGAGGCGGACGTGGGTGCCTTCCAGGGTGAACGGCGCGCGCATGTCCCCAGTCTGGCGGAGCCGACGGGGTCCGTGACCCGGTGGCGTCACCCGTAGTATCTGGTCCGCACCACTCGCCCGGCGGCCCCGTCGCCGGACACCGCCGACCGCTCCAGCAGAAAGCAGCCCCGTGTTCCGCCCGGTACCCGTCGAAGCCGATTTCACCGCCCTCGAGGACGAGGAGTTGACCCGGTGGAGCGCGCACCGGATCTTCGAGCGATCGGTCGAGCTCCGGGCCGGAGCCGAACCGTGGGTCTTCTACGAGGGACCGCCCACGGCCAACGGCCGCCCCGGACTCCATCACGTCTGGGCCCGCGTCTACAAGGACCTGTTCTGCCGGTACCGGACGATGCGGGGCTACGCCGTGCCCCGCAAGGCCGGTTGGGACACCCACGGGCTGCCCGTGGAGGTCGAGGTCGAGAAGCAGTTGGGCATCACGGCCAAGCGCCAGATCGAGGACGAGGTCGGGATCGCCGAGTTCACCCGCCTCTGCAAGGAGTCGGTGCGCAACTACGTGGGCGAGTGGAAGACCCTCACCGAACGCATCGGCTACTGGATCGACATCGACGACGCCTACTGGACCTTCACCCCCGACTACGTCGAGTCCGTGTGGGCGAACCTCAAGTCCCTGTGGGACCAGGACCTGCTCTACGAGGACATCAAGGTCGTCCCCTACTGCCCCCGGTGCGGCACGGCGTTGAGCAGCCACGAGCTCGGGCAGCCCGACGTCTACCGCGAGGTCGAGGACGAGTCGGCGTACGTGCGGTTCCCGTTGACCGACGCGGGCGGAGCCGCACCGGCGCTGGCCGCCACGCTCGGGCGGACCACGTTGGAGGGGCTCGCCCTCGTCGCCTGGACGACCACGCCGTGGACACTGCTCTCCAACACGGGGGCCGCCGTCGGACCGGACCTGGAGTACGCCGTCGTCGGTGACGCCATCGTCGCCGTCCCACTGGTGGTGTCGGTCTTCGGCGAGGGCGCCACCCCCGACGCGGTGGTCCCGGGCTCCTCACTGGTCGGACTCCGCTACCGGCGGCCGTTCGACGACGTCGAGCCGGGACCGGCCGATGCCGGTCGACTCGGCTGGCGGGTGGTGGCCGGTGAGTTCGTCGAGGCCGACGAGGGGACGGGCATCGTGCACCTGGCACCGGCCTTCGGCGAGGTGGACCGCCAGGTCGGCCGGTCGAACGACCTGCCCACCCTCAATCCGGTGGGTCCCGACGGACGCTTCACCGGTGCCGTCACCTGGCTCGAGGGCCAGTCGGTCCGCGACACCAACGGCGAGGTCAACGGGCGGCTCGAGTCCGCCGGGCTGCTGTTCCGCCGTCATCGCTACCTCCACCCCTATCCCCACTGCTGGCGGTGCAACACACCGCTCATCTACTGGGGCAAGCCCTCGTGGTACATCCGGACCTCGGAGCGCAAGGCCGACCTGGTGGCCCAGAACCAGACCATCGGCTGGCACCCCGAGCACATCCGGGACGGCCGCATGGGGGAGTGGCTGGCCAACAACGTCGACTGGGCCCTGTCCCGCGACCGGTTCTGGGGCACGCCGCTGCCGGTGTGGCGCTGCGGCGAGGGCCACCTGCGCTGCGTCGGATCGCTGGCCGAACTCTCCGAACTCTGTGGCACCGACGTCTCCGGGCTGGATCCCCACCGTCCGACCATCGACGAGGTGGTCTTCCCGTGCCCCGACTGCGGTGACCGCGCCGGGGTGTCCGACATGCGCCGGGTGGAGCCGGTGATCGACGCGTGGTTCGACTCCGGCTCGATGCCGACGGCCCAGTGGGGGTACCCCGGCACCCCCGGTTCCGAGGACTCGTTCGTCTTCCCCGCCGACTTCATCTGCGAGGCAATCGACCAGACCCGGGGCTGGTTCTACTCGCTGCTCGCCGTGAACACGCTGGTGCGCGGGGCCACGCCCTACCGCAACGTCCTGTGCCTCGGCCACATCGTGGACGCCGACGGCCGCAAGATGTCGAAGTCGGTGGGCAACGTCATCGACCCCTGGGAGATCCTCACCACCCGGGGCGCCGACCCGCTGCGGTGGTGGATGTTTTCGCAGGGGTCTCCGTGGACGCCGACCCGGGTGAGCTTCGAGGTCATCGACGCCTCGATGCGAGACGCCCTGCTCACCCTGTGGAACACCTGGTCGTTCTTCACCACCTACGCCACGCTGAACGGCTTCGATCCGGCCGATCCGGCGATCCCGGCACCCGCCGACCGCTCGCTGCTCGACCGCTGGATGCTGTCGCGCCTGCACGCCACGGTGGACCAGGCCACGCGTTCCCTCGACGGCTACGAGCCCTTCCCGGCGGCGACGGCCATCGCCGAGCTGATCGACGACACGTCCAACTGGTACGTCCGCCGGAGCCGTCGCCGGTTCTGGCGGACCGACCCCGGGGCCGACCCGGCCGATTCGCTCGGCGCCCAGGCGACGCTCCACGACGTGCTCGTGACCGTGGCCCGGCTGCTGGCCCCGTTGACGCCCTTCCTGGCCGACCGGATGTGGCGCGACCTGACCGGGGCGGACCAGTCCGACTCGGTCCACCTGGCCGACTGGCCAGGGGCCGAAGGAGACCTGGTCGACCGTGACCTGGAGGAGGGCATGGCGCTGGCCCGCCGTCTGTCGTCGCTCGGACGTGCCGCCCGCGCCGAGGCCGGGGTGAAGGTACGCCAGCCGCTGGCCCGGGCCCTCGTCTACCTGCCGCCGGGCAGCCCGGCGCTGCCGTCCGGCATCGTCGAGGACGAACTGAACGTGGACCGGGTGGAGGCCACCGACGAACCCGGCGACGTCCTGGCCTACGAGCTGGTCCCGAACTTCAAGCTCCTCGGTCCCCGCCTGGGCTCCCAGGTCCAGGAACTCCGGGCCGCCATGGTCGCGGTCGACGGAGCCGCGGCCGCGGCCGAGCTGACGGCCGGGCGCCCGGTGGTCGTGCCGCTGGCGGACGGGACGATCGAGCTGTCGGCCGACGAGGTCGAGCTCCGGGTCCGGGCCCAGCCCGGATTCGCCGTGTCACGGGATGGGGCCGAGGTGCTGGCCCTGGACCTGGCCCTCGACGACGACCTCCTCGCCCGTGGTCTCGTACGCGAGGTGATCCGCAACGTGCAGGACCTGCGCAAGGCGTCCGGACTCGAGGTGTCCGACTGGATCCACCTGTACCTCGAGGGACTCGACGACCTCGAGCCGTTCTTCGCCGACATCGGTCGCGAGGTGCTCGCCCGCACGGTCTCGATCGGCCCACGGCCGGAGGCCGACGAGGGCACGGTGATCGAGCTCGACGTCGGTGAGGGCGTCCGCACCGCCACCCTCTGGATCGGGAGGGCCTGACCTTGGCCGACCTGGTCCGGGGGGAGCCCTGCGTACTCGCCGTCGACCTCGGCACGGGTGGCCCGAAGGTGGCCGTGGTGGCGGCTTCGGGCCGGATCGTGGCCCACGCCACCGAGCCCGTCACCCTCCACCTCCTGGACGGCGGAGGGGCCGAGCAGGATCCCGAGGAGTGGTGGTCGGCCATCTGCCGGGCGGCGGCCCGGGCCATGGGCTCCGCGGGCGTGGACCCGGCGGACCTCGTCGGCGTCGGGTGCACGGCCCAGTGGTCGGGCACGGTGGCCGTGGACGCCGAGGGTCGGGCGCTGATGCGGGCCGTGATCTGGATGGACTCCCGTGGCAACGCGGCCATCCGCAAGGTCGCCGGTGGCGCGGTCAACGTCCTCGGCTACGACCCGCGCAAGCTGATGCGGTGGGTCCAGGTGACCGGCGGTGCGCCCGGCCTGTCGGGCAAGGACCCGGTGGCCCACATCCTCTTCATCCGTCAGGCCTTCCCCGACGTGTACGCCCGCACGGTCACCTTCCTCGAGCCGGTCGACTACCTCAACCTGCGCCTGACCGGGGTGACGTCGGCGTCCTACGACTCCATCGCCGCCCACTGGGTCACGGACAACCGGGACATCGGCCACGTCGACTACGACGACAAGCTGCTGGACTGGACCGGGCTCGACCGGGGCCGGCTGCCCGACCTGGTCCCGCCGGGCTCCGTCGTCGGCGAGGTCACCCCGGCCGCGGCCGCCGACCTCGGCATCCCGGCGGGACTGCCGGTCGTCACCGGGTCCGGAGACGTGCACTCGGCCGTCTTCGGGTCGGGTGCCGTGGCGGACTTCGCCACCCACCTCTACATCGGGACGTCGTCGTGGATCTCCGGTCACGTGCCGTTCAAGAAGACGGCCCCGACATCCAACGTGGCGTCGATCCCGGCCGCCCTGGCCGGCCGGTACCTCATCGCCGACGAGCACGAGACCGCCGGCGCGTGCCTGACCTTCCTGCGCGACAACCTGCACCTGGCCCCGGACTTCGAGTCGATGAACGCCATGGTCGACCGGGTGCGTCCCGGCAGCGGACGGGTCCTGTTCACCCCGTGGCTGAACGGCGAGCGGTCACCGGTGGACGACCACACCGTCCGTGGAGGATTCCACAACCTCTCGCTCGCCACCTCCGCCGACCAGATGGTGCGGGCGGTCTTCGAGGGGGTGGCCCTCAATTCGCGCTGGTTGCTCGACGCCGTGGAGAAGTTCGCCGGCCGGCGGCTCGACTCGCTGGCCTTCGTGGGCGGTGGGGCCAACTCGGACCAGTGGGCCCAGATCCACGCCGACGTCCTCGGACGCCAGATCCGCCAGGTGGCCGATCCGGTCCTGGCCAATGTGCGGGGTGCGGCGCTGCTGACCTTCCACGCCCTCGGCCGGGTGTCGCTCGAGGAGATCGGCTCCATGGTGGAGATCAGGCGGTCCTACGAGCCGAACCGGACCCACGCCGCCGAGTACGACCTGTTGTTCGAGGAGTTCGTCACCCTCTACAAGCAGACCAAGGGCATCTTCAAGCGTCTCAACCGGTTCTAGTGGCCTCCTGACCCTGCCGNACGGTCGGGTCGAGCCGCGCTGGACCAGCAGGTCGTGCGGCAAATCGGGCAGGCGCCGCGACAATGTCACGGCGTAGTGTTGACCGGATGAGGGGCTTTCCAGGCAAGTCCCGCCGGATCGCTGGTCCGGCGGCGCAGCTACGTCCGTGGGCGACCGGCGGTGCCTGCATCGTCGGAACGGCTCGACGCGCAGAGAGGTGATCCGGTGCCGCCCCGTCTCGCCGTCATGCATCACTCGAGTTCGTTCTTCCCCCTCGATCTGCGCGCAGACGTCGGCGAGTACGCCGAGTTGGTATGGGTCATCGACTCGTCCGCCACACCCGAAGGAATGCAGCTCCTGCTCCGACGCATCGGACCCGTCGTCGACACCTGCGGCCAGAACATCGAGGACACCGCTGCAGCACTCACCGAACTGGGAGCCGAGGGCATCGTGTCCTTCGTCGACGATCACATCGTGGAGGCGGCGTACCTCGCCCGACTCCTCGGGCTCCGCTATCACACACCCGAAGTGGCCGGAACCCTGGTCAACAAGCAGCGGCAACGGGCCGCGCTCGACGAGGCGGGCATCCCGGGACCCTCGTTCTGGATAGCGCCGCCCGGACTGGACGGCACCCAGGCGGCCGAGTTCGCCGAACAGGTCATCTACCCTGCGGTGGTCAAGCCGGCCGAAGGCAGCGGCAGTCGGAACATATCCCTCGTCCACACCCGCGGGGAGCTCGAGGCCGTGCTGACCGACGGGTGCGAGCCCGGCTTACTGGTCGAGCAGTACATGGAGGACGAGCCGGGGCACGAGCGCTGGTGCGCCAGCTATCTCTCGGTCGAGAGCGTGGTCAGTGACGGCAAGGTCGGCCATGTGGCGGTCACCGGACGGTTTCCGCTGGCCGAGCCGTTCCGCGAGACCGGCAACTTCATCCCCGCGCTCTACCCTGCGGATCAGCTTCCCGAACTGTTGGCGCTGAATGACGCCACGATCGCCGCGCTGGGGATCACGGACTCCCTCACCCACATCGAGATCAAGCTGACTCCTGACGGCCCTCGGGTGATCGAGGTGAACGGCCGCCTCGGAGGGCGACCACCGTATGTCCTCGGTGCGGTCTCGGACGTCAACCTCTTCCTGATGGCCTGTCAGGTGGCCCTGGGCGATCCGGTGGAGGTCGACGGCCTGGCGCCGTGCGACGGCGTCGGGTTCATGCTGATGCTGCACGCCCCGATGGCGGCCCAACGGCTCGACGGTGTGGACGGTGTGCACGGGGCCGACGGGGTCGCTGCCATCGAAGGCGTCACCAAGTTCCAGGTGCACCAGGTGCCCGGCGCACCTCTCGACTGGCGCGAGGGCACCAGTGGAAGGATCGTCACGGTCCATGGCGCAGTGGCCGACCACGCCGAGTTGGCGGAAACCGTCGCCCGGGTCGGCGAACTGATCACCATCACCGTGGACACGCCTCGGGGGGACTTCCCTACCCCTCCGTCGGCACCGGGCGGTTCGACGCACCCGGCTGACCGGTCCGTGGAGTCGCTCACCGGATCGCGGCACGACCGGAGCACATCGACCGCAGCCTCGACCGACGCAGACGGAACCTCCAGGTGCCCGACCTTACGGCGATGAGCGAATGCGTCGGCCGTGACATCGCCGCCCCGCCGCCGGCGACGTCGACTTCCGGGCCCGGTTCCCCAGCGAAGCCGCCGCCGGGTTCCGCCGCTCGGGCCTCCTGGCCACGCTGGTCCCCGAGGAGGCAGGAGGGATCGGGGCCACCTTGGCGGAGGCGTCCCGGTCGGTCGCCGCGGTGTCGTCCCACCGCGGCTCCAGCGGGATGATCCTGGCCATGCACCACCTCCAGGTGGCGGCCACCGCCCGCCAGGACACGCCCGCCATGCACCAGCGCCTCTGCCCCCTCCTCGTCCGAGGCGAGCTGCTCCTTGCGAACGCCAACAGCGAAGTGGGCGCGCCCGGCGAAGGACGGGTCAGCACCCGTGGCCTCGAACCCGGCGGGGGAGGAGTCCGCCTGGCCGAGCTCGGTGTGCAGCTCCATCTGCGGCGCGTGGTCGTCGCCGGTGGCGCGAACGGTAGGAGCAGCTGAAGGACTCCGAGCAACTCGAAACTCTCCGCTTCTCGGGAGCCATGGACAACATCAAGCTGTCGTCGGGTGCGCTGCCCATCGACGTCGTCCAGCGGGCCATGGGTACCTGCGGGCTGGATGGCTCCAGGAACCCCACCCAGACGAGCCTCGCCCGGATGCTGCGGGACGTCAGCGCCGCTCCCCTCGTGGTCAGCAATGACCGCACGCCCCAGGCATCGGCGCATGCCCCGATCATCCGCAAGGAGATCTGAGACCCGCACGGCACGGCCGTCGATCCGGGCCCGCGCCAGGCCGGTCGGCGGGGGCTCAGTCCGAGCGCTCGCGGGCCCGGTTGGTCGCGCTGACCACGGCGGCCAGCGACGCATCGAGGATGCTCGAATCCATACCCACGCCCCACCAGGTCGAACCGTCGTCGCCCTCGGCCTCGACGTAGGCGACGGCCGAGGCCCCGCTCCCCGAGGTGAGGGCGTGCTCGCTGTAGTCCTTCACCTCGAACGACACCCCGAGGTCGGCGCGCAGCGCGCCGACCAGGGCGTCGATGGGACCGTTGCCCTGGCCCATGACGGTCCGGGGTTCGCCGTCGACGAGGAGCTGAGCGGTGACGGTGGTGCGGCCGCCGCCCGTCGTCATCTCGCTGCCGAGGATCCGGACACCCGCCTCCTCGGGCAGGTAGGTCCGCGAGAAGACGTCCCACATCTCCCCGGGCCGGATGACCGTCCCGGAGTCCTCGGTCACCGCCTGGACGTGCTTGGAGAACTCGACCTGGAGGCGTCGGGGCAGGTCGAGACCGTGTTCGGTGTCCATGATGTAGGCCACCCCTCCCTTGCCGGACTGGCTGTTGACCTGGATGATGGCCTCGTAGGTGCGGCCGGTGTGGCTCGGGTCGATCGGGAGGTAGGGGACCTCCCAGTGGTCGTACTCCTCGCCGATGGCCTCGAACCCCTTCTTGATGGCGTCCTGGTGGGAGCCGGAGAAGGCCGTGTACACGAGGTCGCCGGCATAGGGGTGCCGCGGGTGGACGGGCATGCGGGTGGCGAACTCGGCCACCCGCCGGACCTTGTCGATGTCGCCGAAGTCGAGGGCGGGGTCGACGCCCTGGGAGAACAGGTTCATCGCCAGGGTGACGACGTCGACGTTGCCGGTGCGCTCGCCGTTGCCGAACAGGGTCCCTTCCACCCGGTCCGCACCGGCGAGGACGGCGAGCTCGGCGGCGGCCACCGCCGTGCCCCGGTCGTTGTGGGGGTGGAGACTGAGCACGATCGAGTCGCGGTCCTTGACCGTCCGGCCGAACCACTCGATCACGTCGGCGTAGACGTGGGGTCCGTACATCTCCACCGTGTTCGGCAGGTTGATGATGAGGGGCCGCTCGGGAGTGGGCTCGATGACGTCCATCACCGCCTCGCAGATCTCGACGGCGAAGTCGGGCTCGGTCCCCGTGAAGCTCTCCGGCGAGTACTCGTAGCGGATGTCGGTGTCGGGCAGGCTCGACTCGAGCTTGCGGCACAGGCGGGCTGCGTTGACGGCGATGTCGATGATCCCCTGGCGGTCGAGGCCGAACACCACACGGCGCTGCAGGGTGGACGTCGAGTTGTAGAAGTGCACGATGGCCCGCTTCACCCCCCGCAGTGACTCGAAGGTGCGCTCGATGAGCTCCTCCCGGCACTGGACCAGCACCTGGATGGTCACGTCGTCGGGGATGAGGCCACCGTCGATGAGCTCACGCTGGAAGTCGTAGTCGGTCTGGGAGGCCGAGGGGAACCCCACTTCGATCTCCTTGAATCCGATCTCGACCAGGGTGCGGAAGAGGCGCAGTTTGCGTTCGGAGTCCATGGGGTCGACCAGGGCCTGGTTGCCGTCGCGCAGGTCGACGCTGGCCCACTGGGGCGCCACGGTGGTCTGGCGGTCCGGCCAGGTGCGGTCGGTGAGGACGAGGGGGACGTAGGGCCGGTAGAGGTGGAACGGCATGGGAGAGACGTCGCACGGCATGGCGAGGCGCCGGACCGTGGTGTCGTCGTCGGAGGTGTGGTCGTGGTGGTCGCTCATCGGTGCTCCCTTGGATCTGCCGGTACTGCAGGTGTCGGTGCTGTCGGTTCCCGGGCCAGGAATCCGGTCCCTGGCGGCGTCGTGTCCCGTGTTCGGCCATCAAAAAACCTCCTGGCCGGAGGCACAGGAGGTAGCGGACGAACGCGATGTGGCGTTCGCCGTCAGGTAAGGAGGAGGACCAGGGTCGAGAAGCGCATGTACCCTCCATCGTGCCAGCGGTACGCCCGACCGTCAAGGACCGGCCCAGGACCGGCCCAGGACCGGCCCAGGAACGGCCCAGGAACGGCCAGGAGCAGGATCCTGTCGAGGCGTCAGATGCGTTCGAAGTTGCGGGCCAGCTCCCAGTCGGTGACGACCGAATTGGCCGTGGCCCACTCCTGGCGTGCCGTGTTGACCAGGTGCCGGTGGACCTCGGGCCCGAAGGCCTCGGCCGCCACCTCGCTCGTGGCGAGGCTGGCGATGGCGTCGGGCAGGGTGGTGGGAATGCGCGGGACCTCGGGGTCACGGTAGGCGTTCCCGCTGAAGGCGGGTGCCAGCTCGGGGCCGTGGTCGATGCCCCAGAGCCCGCCGGCGATGGCCGCGGCCAGGGCGATGTAGGGGTTGACGTCGGCACCCGGGATCCGGCTCTCGACCCGGCGTCCGGCACCGTGCCCGACGGCCCGGAACCCGCAGGTCCGGTTGTCCTCGCCCCACACCACGGCCGTCGGTGCCCACGAGTCGGGGACGTAGCGGCGGTACGAGTTGACGTAGGGGGCGAAGCACCACGCCAGCTGGTCTGCGGCATGGAGCTGACCGGCGATCCACCGGGCCCCCACCTCCGAGAAGCCCGACGGGGTCACCGTTCCCGGTGCCGGAGCCATGAGCGGCGTGTCGCTGGTGGCGTCCCACAGACTGGTGTGGATGTGGCAGGACGACCCCGCGGTCTCCATGGACCACTTGGCCATGAACGTGGCGGCGCGGCCGTACTCGCCGGCGATCTCCTTCACGCCGTTCTTGAACACCAGATGACGGTCGGCGACCTCGAGCGCGGTGCCGTAGGTGATGTTGATCTCGTGCTGACCGATGCCCGCCTCGCCCTTGGAGAATTCGATCGGGATGCCCGCCTCGATCATCTCGTTGCGGATGCGGGCGATGATGTACTCCTCGCGGGAGGTCTGGAGCAGCTGGTAGTCCTCGATCGAGGTGGCATGGGGCGTGAGGTTCCGCCAGCGCTTCTCACCGGCCTCGGCGAACGAGTCGAGGAAGAGGTAGAACTCGAGTTCGGTCGCACACTTGACGACGTAGCCGCGCTCGGCGGCCCGCTCGATCTGGCGGCGCAGGATGCGACGGGGCGATACCTCGACCGGCTCCCCGTCCATCGTGAGCAGGTCGCACAGGACGAGGACGCTGCCGGGCTGCCACGGAACGGGCCGCACCGTGTGGGGGTCGATGACGGCGTTGAGGTCGCCGTAGCCGGTCTCCCAGTTGGCGAACTCGTACCCGGGCAGGGGCTCCATGTCGACATCGCAGGCGAGCAGGTAGTCGCACACCTCGATGCCGTGATCGAGCACGTGCTCGAGGAAGAAGGAGCCGGTCACCCGCTTACCCACCGGGCGCCCCTGGAGGTCCGGGAACGCCACGACGACGGTATGGACGTCACCCGAACGGATCTGGTGCGGGAGGGTTTCGAGCGTCAGCATGCCTGCACTCTCGCCCACGACGCGCCGATCGTCCACTGTCCGACCCGCGCGGGCGGGTCCCGCCAGGGGGCGAGGGGCGGATGCCGGAGTGGGATACTCGGGCCCGTGTCCCGTTCGAGCACCCGCCCGCTGATCGGCGTCACGACCTATCGCCAGGCCACCCGGTGGTGGTCGTGGGACCGCGACGCGGCAGTCGTTCCCGGTGCCTACCTCGACACGGTGGTGGCCGCGGGCGGCTGGCCGGTCCTCCTCCCTCCGCTGACCGGCGGGGTGGCCACCGAGGGCGACGCCGTGGCGGTCTCGCGGGTGGTGGGCCCACTGGTCGAGCGGCTCGACGGGCTGGTGGTGACCGGGGGTGGCGACGTGTCGGCCGACCGCTACGACCGGCAGCCCGACGAGCACGACGGTGGCGTGGACCCGCACCGCGACGAGCTCGAACTCCAGCTGGTGGACGCCGCCCTCGAGTGCGACCTGCCGCTGCTCGCCATCTGCCGGGGCCACCAGGTCCTGAACGTCCTGCTGGGCGGCACGCTGGTCCAGCATCTGCCCGACATCCTCGGCTCCACTCGGCACCAGCCCCGCGCCGGGGCCTTCGGCGAGGTGAACGTGGTGACCGAGCCGGGCACCATCGTCCACCGGCTCCTGGGGGAACGACCGGTGGTCCCGTGCAGCCACCACCAGGCGATCGGGGAGATAGGGGACTCACTCCTGGTGTCCGCCCGCAGTGACGACGGGGTGATCGAGGCCGTCGAGGTCCTGGGCCGCACCTTCGCCGTGGGGGTCCAGTGGCACCCGGAAGAGCACGGGGACGTCCGGCTCTTCGCCGGACTCGTCGAGGCGGCCCGGAGCCGGCGTGCCGACGTCGGCGGGTGAGCGCAGCATGATGGAGCCCGGTGCGGCCCGTCGGGCTCTGCCGGACCATCGACCATCGACCAGCAGCGAGGACCAGGCATGAGTGACGTGACCGGCGTCGTCAACCCGACCACGGAGACCGTGATCGCCGAGGTGCCGATCCAGGGGGTCGGGGCCACCGACGAGGCGGTGGCACGCGCCGTCGCCGCCGGACCGGCGTGGCGGGCCCTCGCCCCGGCCGACCGCGCCCGCCTGATGCGCCGGTTCGCCTCGGTGGTCGAGGAGCACCACGAGGAGCTCGCCCAGCTCGAGACGGCCAACGTGGGCAAGCCCATCGGCGAGAGTCGCGACGAGGTGGGGATGGTCGCCGAGGTCCTCTACTTCTACGCAGGGGCCATCGACAAGCACCGCGGTGCCACCGTGCCGGTGGCCGGTGGCGTGGACATGACCTTCCACGAGCCGCTCGGTGTGGTCGGGGCGATCATCCCCTGGAACTTCCCCATCGCCATCACCTCGTGGAAGGTGGGCCCGGCGCTCGCCACCGGGAACACCATCGTGGTGAAGCCGGCCGAGATCACCCCGCTGACCGCCCTCCGGCTGGCCGAGCTCGGCCTCGAGGCCGGGCTGCCCGAGGGGGTGCTGCAGGTGGTGACGGGCAAGGGCTCGGTCGTCGGCACCCGGCTGGCCGAGCATCCCGATGTGGCCAAGGTGGCCTTCACCGGGTCGACCGAGGTCGGGCGCGACGTGATGGCGCGCTCGGCCGGGACCATCAAACGGGTGACGCTGGAGCTGGGGGGGAAGTCGGCGTCCGTCGTCTTCGCCGACGCCGACCTCGCCAAGGCGGCCGCGTCGGCCCCCGGTGGCGTCTTCGCCAATGCCGGGCAGGACTGCTGTGCCCGCAGCCGCATCCTGGTGGAGCGCTCGGTCCTGGACGAATTCCTCGACCTCCTCGCTAATGCCGTGCAGGCGTGGACCGTCGGCGATCCGACCGATCCGGACACCAGGATGGGCCCGCTCGTCACGGCCGCCCACCGGCGGGTCGTGGCGAGCTTCCTGGACGAGGGCATGGGGGCACCCGGTGGTCCGGTCCCGGCCCGTACGACGGGTGTGGTGCCCGAAGGACCCGGGTTCTGGTACCCCCCGACCGTCGTGGCCCCGGCCGACCCGCAGTGGTGCATGGCCCGGGAGGAGATTTTCGGCCCCATCGTGGCCGTCATCCCGTTCGAGGACGAGGCGGACGCCGTCCGGCTGGCCAACGACACGCCCTACGGCCTGTCGGGCTCGATCTGGACCCGGGACGGTGCCCGCTCGCTGCGGATGGCCCGGGCCGTCCAGGCGGGCAACCTGTCGGTCAACTCGAACAGCTCGGTGCGGGTCCAGACCAGCTTCGGAGGCATGAAGCAGTCGGGCTTCGGGCGAGAGCTCGGCCTCGAGGCGCTCAGCTCCTACAGCGAGGTCAAGAACGTCTTCGTCTCGACGGTCGGCTGAGGGCGATGACCGGAGCGGGGGAGCAGACCGTGGACGGCGGAGCCGGCGACGGCGTCGGGCGACCGGTGGCCGTCGTCACCGGCGCCTCGCGGGGCATCGGTGCGGGCCTGGCGACCGCGTTCGCCGACCGGGGCTTCCGTCTCGGACTGTGCGCCCGGTCGCTGCCGGTGCGTCCCGTCGGGGCCAGGGCCGTGCTGGCCGCCATCGACGTGGCCGACGCCGGCGCGATCGAGCGCTTCGCCGCCCAGGTCGTCGCCCGCTTCGGTCGCATTGACCTGTGGGTCAACAACGCGGGTGCCCTGGATCCGATCGGACCGCTGGCCACCGCCGATCCGGACGCCATCGAACGTCACGTGGCCACCAATGTCCTGGGGGTCATGCACGGCACCGCCGCCTTCGCCCGGCACGTGCGGGGCCGACCCGGTTCCGGGTCACTGGTCAACATCTCCTCGGGTGCCGCCACGTCGCCGTACCGCGGTTGGGCCCCCTACTGCGCGTCGAAGGCGGCCGTCGAGATGCTCACCGAGGTCGTCGGCCTGGAGGAGGCCGAACACGGGCTGGCGGCCTACGCGGTCGCGCCGGGGGTGGTCGACACGGACATGCAGTCGCTGATCCGGGCGACCCCGGCGACCGACTTCCCCGAGGTGGGACGCTTCCGCCGCCTGGGCGAGGAGGGTGCCTTCACGACCCCGGACCGGGTCGCCGCCTGCATCGTGGAACGGTGCCTCGACCCGGCGACGCGTTGGGCGGCCGAACCCGGCAAGGGTGCCGTGCACTTCCGGGTGCCGGACCCGACCGCAGGCGATTGAGGGATCCTCGGGCCGCCGCGGGGGAGGCAGGTCGCTCAGCCGCCCTGGGCGCTCCCGGTGACCCGCGCACCGGTCGCCCCGTCACCGGCGTGGTCCTCGAGGAATGCGGCGACGAGGTCGATGAGCTGTCGCCGGCGGTCGATCGGGCCCGAGCCGGAGGCCGCCCTTCCCCTGCTGTCCAGTGTTGCGTTGCCCCTCGACGTGCGACGGGAGGGTGCTGGCCCCGGCTCGGAAACTTGGACGACGCTGACCCGGGTACCGCTCGGGATGCCGTCCGGTGTGAAGCCCTCCTGCGCGGGATGCTTGGGGTGGGCGTCACCGATGGTGGTGCGGGGGCTTCCGGCGCAGCCCACCACGAGGGTGAGTGCGGGGCCGTCGGTGCGGCGGCGCAGACGCTCGGTGCGGCTCGTCCGGAAGGTGTTCCCTGGCATGTCACCCATCGTGCTGGTCGCCCCTAAGGGGAACCGAAGGTTGGGATAGGAGGAGACGAAGAAGATCGGAAGAAAGAGATGAGAACGCAGTCCGACCCCTCCACGCCCCGGACTCCCGACGGTCCAGGTAACGTCGCGGCCATGTCCGACCGTTCCCGCAAGATCGCCAAGCCGGCCGCCGCCTTCGGGGTCCTGGCCACGATGGCCAGCATCTGGTGGTTCGCCCTGCGCCCCCGGCGCAAGGTCAAGCTGGACAAGTAGGACCATCCGAGGTGCCCGACCGGCACCGGTAGCGTGAGCGGGTGGCCCCCGTATCGCTCCGCCCCCTCCGTTCGCGGAACTTCGCCCTCATCTGGTCGGCGGCACTGGTCTCCAACCTGGGCTCGTGGACGCAGACGGTGGCCCTCGGGGTGCTCGTCTACACCCGCACCGGCGCGGCGGGTGCCGGCTGGGCCGGACTGGTGGCCGCCGCCGGGTTCGTGCCCATCGGCCTGTTGGCCCCGGTGGGCGGAGCGCTGGCCGACCGCCTCGATCGTCGCAAGTGGCTGATCCTCACCACTCTGGCCGAAATGGTCTTCGCCGTTGTCTTGGCCGTGCTGGCCGGCGTGCACCACGACCCGCCCTGGGCCCTGGTGCTCCTGTCGTTCCTCGGTGGCGCGTCCGGGGCGATCGGGTTCCCGGCCTACCAGGCGATGGTCCCCGACCTGGTGCCCGCCGAGGACCTCCTGGGGGCGGTGTCCCTGTCGTCGGCGCAGTACAACCTCGGCCGGGTGATCGGTCCCGCCATCGCCGGCCTGATCCTCCTGACGCAGAACTACGCCATCGTCTTCGGTGTCAATGCGGCCTCGTTCGGCGCCGTGGTGGTGGCCCTGCTGTTGGTGCGTCTGCCCCCGCCCGCGCCCGTCACCGGTGACGACTCGATGTTCCGGCGCATCGCCGAAGGTGCACGGGCCGCCCGGGCCGAGCCCGGATGCCGCTCGGCCATCCGCGCCATCGGAGTGGTCGCGCTCCTCGCGTCGCCGTTCATCGCCCTGGTGCCGGCCATGGCCCATGTCCTGCGTCCCCCGGGGTGGAGCCTGGCGGCGACGACCGCGGTCCTCATCACCGCCCAGGGCGTGGGTGCCGTGGCCGGGGCACTGGCGCTGCCCGGCCTCGCCGTCCGGTTCGGACGGTTCGCCATGCTCCGCGCGGCCCTGGTCGCCGTGCCGGTGCTCCTCGGTGGCTACGCACTCGCCCCGGACCTGGCCTTGGCCGTGCCCGCCTTCGTGGCCGTCGGTGCGGCCTACATCGCCGTCCTGTCCGGACTCAACACCGTCGTCCAGCTCCGGGCCCCGACCGCCGCCCGGGGGCGGATCCTCAGCATCTACATGATGGCGCTCGGCCTCCTGTACCCGGTCGGTGCCGTCATCCAGGGCCGCCTGGCCGTCGTCCACGGCATCCGGGCGGTGACCGCGGGCGGGGCGGTCATCCTGTTCGCCCTCGTCGTGACGGCTGCCGTCGTACGCCCCACCATCCTGTCGGACCTGGCCGATCCGGCACCGGGCAGGACGGACGTCGGGTCGTCGGACGCGGTCGGCCTCCCGGACCCCGCGGCGGCCGGCGGTGGCGAATGACGGGGCTCGAGGGCGTCGAGGTCCTGACGGCTGCCGAGGCCGAGGAGGCCCAGGCCCGGGCCGCCGGCGCCCTGATCGCCGGCGGCTGCGTCGAGGGGGACCGGGTGGCCTTCTGCCTGCCGTCGTCGGCCGCGCTCCTGTGTGCCGTGCTCGGTGCCCTGCGGGTCGGGCTCGTACCGGTGCTGTTGAACGCCACCCTGACCGACGGTGAGCGCGACCTGTTGCTCGACGATGCCGAACCGGTGCTGTCCGTGCTCGAGCGGGACGGACTCGATCGCCTGGACTCCGGGTCTCCGGTGACCCTGTCGCCGTATCCGCGGTCCCGGCCCATGCACTACACGTCGGGAACCACGGGGAGGGCCAAGGGCGTGTGGTCCGGACTGTGGGATCCGGCCCGTGCCGCGGCGGCGTTCGCCGACGAGGCCGACCAGTGGTCGTTCGGTCCCGACGACGTGCACCTGGTGTGCTCGCCGATGTACCACTCGGTGTCCATCCGGTTCGCCGGGGGCACCCTCCTCTCCGGCGGCACCTGTGTCGTCCTCGACCACTTCGACGCCGACCGGGCCGCCGCCGTCCTCGACGGCGGGTTCGCACCGGCACCGACCACCACGTTCCTCGCTCCGTCGGCCCTGGCGCGGCTCCTGGCGGTCCCAGGCTCCGGGCCCGAGCGCTTCGCCCGACTCCGACTGCTCGTCCATGCCGGATCGCACTGCCCGCCCGCCCTGAAGCGGGCCGCCCTGGAGGTGGTGGCGGGTGAGGCCCTGTGGGAGTTCTACGGCTCGACCGAGGGACAGTTCACCGTCTGCCCGTCCGGCGACTGGCTGGAGCGGCCGGGCACGGTGGGTCGGGCCCGGGCCGGGCGGACGCTGTCGGTCGACGGTTCCGGTGTCGTCTGGTGCCGCCCCCCGGAGTTCGCCCGATTCGTCTACTGGCGCGACGAGGCGAAGACGGAGGCCGCCTGGCGGGACGGTTCCTTCACGGTCGGGGATCTCGGCCATCTCGATGACGACGGCTACCTCTACCTCGACGGCCGCCGGGACGACCTCGTCATCACCGGGGGAGTGAACGTCTACCCGGCCGAGGTCGAGGCGGCGCTGGCCGACGTGAGCGGGGTCGACCAGGTCGCCGTCTTCGGCATGGCCGACGAGGAGTGGGGTGAGCGGGTGTGTGCCGCCGTGGTCGTGCGTCCCGGCAGCGACCCCGACGCCGTGGTGGCCGCCTGCGCCGCCCACGCTGCGGCGCACCTGGCGGGCTACAAGCGCCCGAAGCGGTACGAGGTGGTCGACGCGCTGCCGCACACCTCGACGGGGAAGGTGCGTCGTCTGGCGCTGCCGGGGATGTTCCCGTCGGGAGGGTAGGCCACGTAGCGGTGGGGGCGAGCGGGGCAGGCGAGCGGTGCGGGCGAGCGGGACAGGCGAGCGGTGGGGGCGAGCGGGGCAGGCGAGCGGGGCCGGGGGAGCCGGGCCACGATGATGGGCGATACTGGTCGGCATGCACTCCGCCGCCTCCGGTCCCCCCCTCGCCTCGGTCAATCCGGCCACCGGTGAGCTCCTCGAATCGTTCGAGGCCATGGATGCCGCCGCGGTCGAGGCCATCCTGGCCACGGCGGAGGCGGGGGCGGAACGCTGGGCGCAGAGCACCTTCGAGGACCGGTCACGGCTGCTGGTGACGGCGGCGGAGCTGTTGGAGGGTGAACTGCCCGACATCGCCCAGACCGTGACGCTGGAGATGGGCAAGCCCTTCGCCCAGGCCAAGGGTGAGGTGATCAAGTGCGCCCACGGATTCCGGTGGTTCGCCGAGCACGCCGAGGCCATGCTGACCGACCAGGAGGTCCTGTTGGACGCCTCGCTCGGGCTCGTGACCTACCAGCCTCTCGGCGTGGTGCTCGCCGTCATGCCGTGGAACTTCCCCCTGTGGCAGGTGGCGAGGTTCCTGGCCCCGGCGGTGATGGCCGGAAACGTGGGGCTCCTCAAGCACGCCCCGAGCGTGTCCCGCACGGCCCTACTGGTCGAGGATCTGCTGCGCCGGGCCGGAGCTCCGGACGGTGTGCTCCAGACCCTGCTGATCGGCACCGACCAGGTGCCGGCGATCATCGCCGACCGCCGGGTGGCCGCCGTCACGCTGACCGGAAGCGTCGGAGCCGGACGTGCCGTGGCCGCGCAGGCCGGGGCCGTGGGGAAGAAGGTCGTCCTCGAGCTCGGCGGGAGCGACCCGTTCATCGTCCTGCCGTCCGCGGACCTCGACCGCGCCGTGTCCGTCGGGGTGCAGGCACGGGTCCAGAACGCCGGCCAGTCCTGCATCGCCGGCAAGCGGTTCATCGTCCACGCCGACGTGGCCGAGGAGTTCACCGAGAAGTTCGTGGCCGCCATGGCCGCCCTGTCGGTGGGGGACCCGTTCGATCCGGCCACCGAGGTCGGCCCGCTCATCAACGCCGCCGCGGTCGACGGCATCGAGGCCCAGGTCGAGGACGCGAGGTCCAAGGGTGCCACCATCCTCTGTGGCGGCGAGCGCGTCGTGGGACCGGGTGGACCCGACCGCCCGGGATGCTTCTACCGCCCGACGGTGATCACCGACATCGCCGCGGGCATGCGGGTGGCGACCGAGGAGGTCTTCGGCCCCGTGGCCCTGCTCTACACCGCGGCCGACGCCGCCGAGGCCCTCGCGCTCGCCAACGACTCCGAGTTCGGCCTGGGGTCGAGCGTGTGGACCAACGACGGCGACGAGCAGCAGTACTTCGTGGTCGGGCTCCAGGCCGGCCAGGTCTTCGTCAACGGGATGACGGTGTCGATGCCCCAGCTGCCGTTCGGCGGGATCAAGAGCTCCGGCATCGGCCGCGAGCTGGGGTCGTTCGGCATGCACGAGTTCTGCAACGTGAAGTCGGTGTGGATCGCCTGATGGGCTGGGACGGGGACCGGGACGTCGCCGGACGCACCGATCACGAGCGCATCTACCTCGACCACGCGGCCACCACGCCGCTGCGCCCCGAGGCGCTGGAGTCCATGCTGCCCCTGCTCGCCGACGGGTTCGCCAACCCGTCGGGGGCCCATGCCGAGTCCCGGCGGGCCCGTCGCGCGCTCGATGACGCCCGGGACCGCATCGCCGAGCTCCTCGGGGCCGGTCCGGGCGAGGTGGTGCTGACCTCCGGTGGCACCGAGGCCGACGACCTGGCCGTCCACGGCGGATGGGAGGCGGTGGCCGACGGATGGACGGGCGGGGAGGCTCCGGCCGTGGTGTGCGCGGCGATGGAGCACCATGCCGTGCTGCGGGCGTGTCGGTCACTGGCCCGCCGCCACGGCTGCGAGCTGCGCGAGGTCCGCAGTGGTGCGGACGGGCTGATCGATCTCGATGCCCTCGTCGACGCCTGCCGCGAGGACGTCGGACTGGTGTCGGTGATGACCGTCAACAACGAGATCGGCACGGTCCAGCCTCTGGACGAGGTGGCGCGTCTCGTGGCTACGCACGCCCCCCGGGCCGTGCTTCACACCGACGCCGTCCAGGCCGTGCCGTGGACGGACGTGGCGACCGGGACGGCCCGGGTGCCGCTGGTCTCGGTCAGCGCGCACAAGTTCGGCGGCCCGAAGGGGAGCGGCGCCCTCGTCGTCCGACCCGGGACCGGACTGCGCCCCCGTATCGACGGGGGTGGCCAGGAGCGGGGTCGGCGCAGTGGGACCCCCAACGTCGCCGGCGCCGTCGGTACGGCCGCGGCCCTGACCGCCACGGTCGCCTGCCGCGACGCCGACGCCCGGCGGGTGGTCGGCCTGCGGGACCGCCTGGCCGACGGCGTGGCCGGCGCCGTGTCCGGCGTCGTGGAGACGGGCGACCGGGCCGACCGGGTGGGGGGAATACTGCACCTCCGCTTCGCCGGCGTGGAGGCCGAGGCCATGGTCGTACTCCTCGACCAGGTCGGGGTCGCGGCCTCGGCCGGGGCCGCGTGCTCGAGCGGAGCGGTCGAGCCGAGCCATGTGTTGCGGTCCATGGGCCTCGACGCCGTCGACGCCGTATCGGGCGTCCGCTTCTCCCTCGGTGTCACCACCACCGGTCGGGACGTCGACCGTGCCATCGCCCGGATACCCGACGTCGTCGACCGCCTGCGAAACTAGGCCCGTGCGCGTTCTGGTGGCCATGTCCGGTGGGGTCGACTCGTCGGTGGCGGCGGCGCTCCTCGCGGACGCCTACGGGACCGGCGACGTGGTGGGCGCCACCCTCAAGCTGTGGGGCGGTGCGTCGGACTCGGGATGTTGCTCGGTGGCCGACGTCGATGACGCCCGTCGGGTCGCCGACCAGCTGGGTATCGTCCACCACGTCTTCAACTTCGCCGCCGAGTTCGAGGCCCACGTGGTCGAGCCGTACGTCGCCGGCCACGTCGCGGGGCGCACGCCCAATCCGTGCATCGAGTGCAACCGCCACCTGAAATTCGACCGGCTCCTCGAACGGGCCACCCAGCTCGGCTTCGACGCGGTGGCGACGGGGCACCACGCCCGCAGTGTCCGGGGCGCGGACGGCACCTGGCAACTCGTGCGGGGGGCGGACCCGGCCAAGGACCAGTCCTACGTGCTGGCCATGCTGGGTCAGGGCCAGTTGGCCCGCTCGGTGTTCCCCGTCGGTGCGATGACCAAGGCGCAGGTGCGCGACGAGGCGGCCCGAAGGGGTCTGCGCACCGCCGCCAAGCCCGACAGCCAGGACGTCTGCTTCATCCGCTCCGACGTCGGCCGTGCCGGGTTCCTGGGCGATCGGGTCGCCCTGCACCCGGGTCGCATGGTGGACCACGCCAGCGGTGCCGACCTCGGCGAGGTGGCCGCCGTGGAGCTGGTCACGGTGGGTCAGCGCAGGGGCATGGGCCACGGTACCGATGGCCGCCGGCGCTTCGTCACCGCGGTCGACGTCCCGGCCCGTCGGGTCACGGTCGGCCCCCCTGAGGCGGCGTACGCCTCCGACGTCGAGCTCGGCACCGTCACCTGGGTCGACGGAGCGCCGGACGAACGGGCGGACGGAGCCGACGGGACGGCGCTGGCCCAGGCCAGCGCGCACGGAGCCGCCGTCCGGTGCGCGATCCGGGCCACGGGGGAGGGTCTGGCGGTCCGCTTCGACGAGCCGCAGCGACGGATCGCCCCGGGCCAGACCGTGGCCCTGTACGACCCCGTCCACCCAGAGCGCGTCCTCGGGTCCGGCATCGTCGTCGTCCCGACGGCGGTCCGATGAGCGCGCGGGCGGGTGCGGCGGGGGACGATCCGGTGGGCCGTGCCAGCGAGCTGCGGGCCCGGATCAGGCACCACAACCGGCAGTACCACGCCCTCGACGCGCCCGAGATCACCGACGCCGAGTACGACCAGCTCGTCCGCGAACTGCGGGAGCTCGAGGCCGAGCATCCCGATCTGGTGGTGCCGGACTCGCCGACCTCCCAGGTCGGCTCCGCGCCGTCGACGCTGTTCGCGCCGGTGGTGCACCACGTGCCGATGATGAGCCTGGACAACGCGTTCAGTCCCGAGGAGCTGCTGGCCTGGGCCGACCGTGTCGCCAGGCAGGTGCCGCCCGACACGGCCTTCGAGTGCGAGCTGAAGATCGACGGACTCGCCATCTCGCTCCTGTACCGCCGGGGCCGGTTCGTCCAGGCCGCCACGCGGGGGGACGGCACCACCGGCGAGGACGTGACGGCCAACATCGCCACGATCGCCGCCATCCCCGATCGGCTCGACCCGTCGGTCGGTCCGGTGCCCGAGGTGCTGGAGGTGCGGGGTGAGGTGTACATGCCCATCGCCGCCTTCGCCGACCTCAACCGACGCCAGGCCGAGGCCGGCGACAAGTTGTTCGTCAATCCCCGCAACTCCGCGGCCGGCTCGCTGCGACAGAAGGACCCGGGGGTGACGGCCACCCGTGCGCTGTCGTTCTGGGCCTACCAGGTGGGTGAGGTGCAGCCGGCCCCCACGTCCGATCCCACCGACCCGACCGCCGACCTGGCGTCCAGCCAGTCCGCCACCCTCCGTTGGCTCGGACGCGCGGGATTCCCGGTCAACCCCGAGGTCCACCTCGTCCACGGCCTCGACGAGGTACTGGCGTTCTGCGTCCGTTGGGAGCAGCGACGTCACGACCTCGACTACGAGATCGACGGCGTCGTGGTCAAGGTCGACGACCTGGCGCTCCAGCGCTCGCTCGGCTCGACGTCCCGGGCGCCCCGCTGGGCCATCGCCTACAAGTTCCCCCCCGAGGAGCGGTCGACGCTCCTGCGTGCCATCGAGGTCTCGATCGGGCGCACGGGCAAGGCCACGCCCTTCGCCGTCCTCGAGCCCGTCTTCGTCGGGGGCTCGACGGTCGGTCTCGCCACCCTGCACAACGAGGACCAGGTCCGCCTGAAGGACGTCCGACCCGGCGACACGGTGATCGTCCGCAAGGCCGGTGACGTCATTCCCGAGGTGGTCGGTCCCCTGCTGGTGAAGGGGCGCCGCCGCAAGCCCGCGTGGAAATTCCCGGCCGACTGCCCGGTGTGCTCGGGACCCCTCGTCCGCCTGGAGGGCGAGAGCGACACGTTCTGCACCAACCTCGACTGCGCCGGTCAGCGTGTCCAGCGCATCGCGCACTTCGCGTCCCGGTCGGCGATGGACATCGAGGGCCTCGGCGAGCAGCGTGTCCAACTCCTCGTGGACCACGGGCTCCTCGTCGACGTGGCCGACCTCTACACGTTCACCTCCGAGACGTTCGCGGGGCTCGAGGGGTTCGCCGACCTGTCGACGACGAACCTGCTGGCCGCCATCGACGGGTCGCGGTCACGGCCGCTCAGCCGGGTCCTGACCGGGCTCGGCATCCGGCACCTGGGCCAGGTCGGCTCGGTGGCCCTGGCCCGGGCCTGCCGCACCATCGCCGGCGTGGTCGACGCCGACGAGGCCACGCTGGCCGCGGTCGACGGTGTCGGACCCGTCATCGCCTCGAGCGTGGTGGCGTGGTTCGCGTCACCGGTCAACCGATCGGTGGTCGGCCGGCTGCAGGCCGCCGGGCTGCACCTCGAAGAGCCGGACGCGGCCCACGGCGAAGGCGCCGACCTGGAGCCGACACTCCTCGGCCGCTCGGTCGTGGTCACCGGGACCCTGGACGGCTTCACCCGGGAGGAGGCCGAGGCGGCGGTGCTGGCCCGGGGCGGGAAGTCACCGGGCACGGTGTCGAAGGCGACCTTCGCCGTGGTGGTCGGTCGGGCTCCCGGCGCCTCCAAGGTGACCAGGGCCGAGCAGCTCGGCGTGCCCGTGATCCCCGGTGAGGGCTTCGAAGCGCTGTTGTCGACCGGAGCGTTGCCCGGGAGCGGGTGACGTCCACCCCGGCGTCGCCGATGACGGCCCGGGGTGCCCGTGGGTCACGTGGAGCTCCCACCCTCCGATCGGACCCGGGTGGATCGGCCGCTGACCCTCCACCGCTCCGCCAGCTGTGTTCAGTAGCCTCGGTAGGGCCATGCCGAGTCTCACCGACTCCATCGGGCGCGTCCTCGGCGACCGCTACCGACTCGTCACCGCCATCGGGACCGGTGCGTCGGCGCACGTCTATCTGGCCGACGACGTGTCGCTGAAGCGCCAGGTGGCGATCAAGGTCCTCCACCCGGCCCTGGCCGGTGACCAGGCCTTCCTCAAGCGGTTCCGGGCCGAGGCCCGGGCGGTGGCCGCCCTCAACCATCCCAACATCCTGCAGGTCTACGACTGGGGCGAACAGGACGGCGAGCCGTACCTGGTCCTCGAGTACCTGGCCGGCGGGTCCCTCCGTCAGATCTTCGACACCGGCGCGCTGCTCACTCCCGAGCAGGCGGTGCGGACCGGCATCGAAGCCTGCGCCGGGCTCGACTACGCGCACCGCCGCGGCCTCATCCACCGGGACGTCAAGCCGGCCAACCTGCTCTTCGACGCCGACGGGAGGCTCCGCATCGCCGACTTCGGCCTGGCGCGCGCCCTGGCCGAGGCGGCGTGGACCGAGCCGGACGGCGCCATCCTCGGCACGGCCCGCTACGCCGCCCCCGAGACCGTCGAGGGATGGGTCCTCGACGGCAAGGCCGACGTCTACGGACTGGCCCTGGTGCTCTACGAGGGCGTCACCGGCGAGTCGCCGTTCATCGGCGACACGACGGTGGCCACCCTGATGGCCCGGCTCGGCGCCCTCCTGCCCGAGCACGAGGCGCTCGGCCCCCTGGGGGAGGTCCTGACGTGGGCCGCCGCCCCCGATCCCACCGAGCGCTATGACGCCGCCCAGTTCGGCGCCAGGCTGAAGGAGCTGGCCACCACCCTGCCCGCTCCGGAGCCGCTGCTCCTGGCGGCTCCCGAGCCCGTCGACGGGGACCCGTTCCTCCTGGCGGCCGCCGTGGGCCTGACCACGGTCACCGAGGGGCCCGACGGCCCCATGGCCGCCGCGTCCGTCCGTCCCGCGAGGGCTCCGTTGTCCGACCTGACCGAGCTGGGCCTTCCGGGCACGGCCGGTCCCTCGGGTCCTCCGGCGACGCCGGCCCCCNCCGACGAGGCGACCCCGGCACGACCCCGGCGCCGGTGGCCATGGATCGCCGCCCTGTGCCTGTTCGTCGCGGCCCTGGCGGGGGCCGGCATCACGTGGGCGGCCCGGGCCCAGGTGTTCACGCCGTCGAGCCCGGTCCCCGTCCTGGTCGGCCGGACGGTCCCGGCGGCGGTGTCGGCGGCCAGGGCGTCCCACCTGGACGTCCGCGTGTCCGGCCGGACGTCGTCGATCACGGTCCCGGTCGGGGTGATCATCAGCCAGCAGCCGGGTGCGCGCGCCGGAGGCAGGCCCGTGACCGTCAAGCAGGGTTCCACCATCGCCGTCGTGGTGTCGACCGGCCTGCCCCTCGTCGCCGTGCCGGACCTGGCCAGCTTCACCGGCTGCCACGACGCCGTCGCCGCCCTGGCCGCCGTCCACCTGGTCGGCACGTGTCCGCCGACCGCCGCCGTCTACAACTCGAGCATCGGGGTCGGGGGGGTCATCGGCACGCAGCCCACCGGCTACGCGCCCTACGGATCGACGGTGACGATCGTCACCTCGAAGGGCCACGCCCCCGTGCCGGTCCCCGCGGTGTCCGGGCCGGGCACGACCTACGCGTCGGCCTCGGCGGCGCTCACCGCCGACGGTTTCGTGCCCGTCGAGTCCAAGGCCTACTCGTCATCGGCCCCCGCCGGCGAGGTGATCGCCACGACGCCGGACCCGACCGCGGGACCGGTCGCCTTCGGGTCCACGGTCACGGTCCAGGTCTCGATCGGTCCCCGACCGGTCACCGTGCCGTCACTCGTGGGCGGCTCGTCCTCCGCGGCGGCGGCCTCCCTCGAGGCGCTGGGCCTGCACGCCGGCGGTCCCTACGGCCCACCCGGGTCCACCACGGTGATCTCGACGTCGCCCGCGGCGGGCGCCTCGGTCCCGGTCGGCTCGACGGTGGAGGTCTACGTCGGGTGAGCCGCGCGGACGGGGTGTGCGAGCTGTGCGAGGCGGCGCGGATCACCGAGTGGTACCACGAGGACGACGTCTGCTGGGTGGCCGACTGCGAGGTGTGCGGTGTGCCCATGGTGGTGTGGAGGCAGCACGGCAACGAGCCGCCCGAGACCGAGGTGGAGCACATGCTGACCCAGCTCGGCACGGTGGCCGACCGGGTGCTGGGGGAGGGTGTCTGGTCCTACGACCGGGTCATGCGCCAGATCCCCGACCACTTCCACGCCCATGCCCGCGACCCGCAGTGGTGGTCGCGGCGCTTCGGCCGGTCCTGACGACCGTCGTGCCCGTTCCGTGGTGGACGGGCCCTCGGGCCGACGGGCGGTGAGCGTCCGGTGATCAAGTACCTGGGTTCCAAGCGGCGCCTGGTGCCGGCCCTGACCACGCTGGCCGCCGCCTCGGGCGCGTCCACCGCCCTCGACCTCTTCTGCGGCACGACGCGGGTGTCCCAGGCGTTGAAGTCCACCGGCATGGAGGTGACGGCGGTGGACAGCGCCCGCTGTGCCCACGTGCTCGCCCGCTGCTACGTGGCGACGGACCCCGGCTCCGACCCGACACTGCGGAGTGCGGTGGCCGGTGCGGTCGACCAACTGAACGCCCTGCCCGGACGACCGGGGTACGTGACCGAGACGTTCTGCGTGGCCGCCCGCTACTTCCGGCCCGAGAACGGTGCCCGTATCGACGCGGTACGCGACGCGATCGAGGCCGACTACGCCGGGACCCCCCTGTGGCCGGTGCTGCTGACCAGCCTCCTGGAGGCGGCCGACCGGGTGGACTCCACGACCGGACTGCAGATGGCGTACCTCAAGGAGTGGGCACCGCGGGCCGCCCGGCCGCTCGAGCTGCGCGTGCCGGACCTGATCGCCGGGCCCGGCCGGGCGGTGCGGGGCGATGCCCACGCCCTGGCCGGCTCCGCCGACCTGCCCCACGTGGATCTCGCCTACCTGGACCCGCCCTACAACCAGCACCGCTACGACGCCAACTACCACGTCTGGGAGACCCTGGTCGCGTGGGACGCCCCCGACCACTACGGCGTGGCCTGCAAGCGGTCCGAACTGCGGGACCCGTCCACCCGGAGCGCCTTCAACGGGCGCCGCACGATGCCGGTGGCCCTCTCCGACGTGGTCGCGGCGGTCTCGGCCGACGTGGTCGTCCTCTCCTACAACAACGAGTCGTGGCTGACCTACGAGGAACTCCACGGGCTGTGCTCGGCCCGTGGCCACGTGGAGGTGCTGGCCTTCGACTCGGCCCGTTACGTCGGCGCCCGGATCGGGATCCATGACCCCACCGGTCGCAAGGTGGGCCGGGTGAGCCATGTGCGCAACACCGAGTACCTGGTACTGGCCGGTCCGCGGTCCCGGGTCCGGGCCATGGCCGCCGCCGTCGAAGCGGCCGGACAGGGGGTCCGGGTGGACCGTCCGGTGCCCGTGCCCACCGGCTGAGGTCGACCCGCCCACCGACCGGACGGACCGGCTTGACCACGAGGCCGGGCCGATGAGAACGTGGCGGAGGTGCGCCCACCCGCCGACGTCGACTCTGTGCGGTCGCGGGCTGGCGCCGACGCCCCGGCACGACGCGGCCGGGCGGCAGCCGCCTCCCCGCCGAACGGCGGGCGGCCGACACGAGGGAAGCTGAGGACATGGGAGCACTGGACGGACGGATCGCCATCATCACCGGCGCAGGGCGGGGCATCGGCCGCGAGTACGCCCTGCTGTTCGCGGCCGAGGGCGCCAAGGTGGTCGTCAACGACCTCGGGGGAACCCTCGACGGTTCCGGCGACGATGTCAGCGCGGCACAGCAGGTGGTGGACGAGATCACGGCGGCGGGTGGCGAGGCCGTGGCCAACCACGACGACGTCACCGACTGGGAGGGCGGCAAGCGGCTCATCGACACCGCCATCGATACCTATGGCGACCTGCACGTTCTGGTCAACAACGCCGGGATCCTGCGCGACCGTGTGCTCATCAACATGACCGAGGCCGAATGGGACGCCGTCATCCACGTGCACCTGAAGGGCCACTTCGTCCCGACCCGTCACGCCGCCGCCTACTGGCGCGAGCAGACCAAGGCCGGCAAGGAGGTCAAGGCGTCGGTGATCAACACCTCCTCGACCTCGGGACTCTTCGGGAACCCGGGGCAGACCAACTACGGGGCGGCCAAGGCGGGGATCGCCGCGTTCACCACCATCGCCGCCACCGAGCTGGCCCGCTACGGCGTGCGCGTCAATGCGCTGACCCCCAACGCCCGCACCCGGATGACGGTGGAGACCCCCGGCCTGGCCGACATCGTCTCCGCCCCCGAGGACGCCGCCACCTTCGACGCCTGGGACCCGGCCAACATCGCTCCCCTCGTCGCCTACCTCGCCACCGAGGGATCCCCGGAGACCGGCAAGGTGTACTACGCCCTGGGTGGCCAGATCCGGCTGTACCAGCCGTGGACGCTCACCGACACCATCGAGAAGGACGACCGGTGGACGGTGGCCGAGCTGCAGGCCGAAATGCACAAGCTCGGGGGCTGAGTGGTCTCCCGGGCCGACGGGCCCGGCCCGGCGGCAGCTGACGGGGGATTCGACGCCGACGAGCTGCGGGAGGCCGAGCACCTCCTGAGCGGCACCGGCTCGGGCGGGGACGGTGGGATCACCGTCCCCTGGCCCCTGCTGTTCCGGCACCGCATGCACCACAGGGTGGCCGGCTCCGACCGCTACCAGTGGTGGGTGCTCTGGACGGTGCTGGCCGGACTCCTGTCGGTCAACATCACCTTCACCGTCTTCGTGGTGGCGCTGCCCCAGGTGGCGCGCCAGCTCCACACGACCGTGTCGACCCTGACCTGGACCTCGACCGGCCCGCTGCTGGCCTTCGGGGTCGCCGCGCCCATCCTCGGCAAGCTCGGGGACCTGCGGGGCTACAAGCGCCTCTACCTGTGGGGCCTGTCGGGGGCGGCGCTCAGCGTGGTGCTGACGGCCTCGGCCCCCACCGCCGGCGTGCTCATCGCCGCCCGGCTGTTCGACGGCGTCCAGGGTGCGGCCACCGGGGCGGCGTCCATGGCCCTCGTGCTCCAGGCCTTCTCCCATGAGGACCGGGTCAAGGCGATGGGCTGGTGGGCCCTGGTCGGCGCGGGCGGACCCGTGCTCGGGGTGACGATCGGCGCGCCCATCATCCAGTACTGGGGGTGGCGTGCCCTGTTCTGGGGCGAGCTCCCCCTGATGGCCATCGCCGCCGTGCTGGCCGTCATCGTCCTCCCCTCCCATGACCGGGCCGCCGCCAACGCGGCGGAGGCCCAGGAGCGCACCGGCCGGTCGGTGACGCCGGTGCCGGTGCCACAGGTCCCGGATGCGGACGCCCCGACGAGCCCGTGGCGCCAACTCGACTGGGCGGGGTCCCTCTCCCTGTCCTCCAGTGTGACGCTCGGCCTGCTCGGCCTCAACGTGGCACCCAGCTGGGGGTTCGGCTCCCCCAAGACCCTGGCGCTGTTCGTCGCCAGCCTCGCCACCGGGGTGTTCTTCGTGTACCACGAGCGCCGGGCGCCGCGGCCGCTGATCCCGCTCCACTACTTCAGGAAGCGGAATTTCGTGTTCCCGCTCGGGGCCCGGGCCTTCGTGAACTTCGCCTACATGGGCGGCTTCTTCCTCTTCCCCATCCTCATGGAGCAGGTCTACGGCTACAGCGAGACCCAGGCCGGTCTGCTGTCGACGGCGCGCCCCCTCGTGTTCTCGCTGTCGGCGCCGATCGCCGGCTACGCGGCGGTCAAGGTGGGGGAGCGGTGGTCGGTGGTCGCCGGGGCCGGTGCGCTCTGCGTGTCGATGCTGGTCTTCACCCAGGTCGGGGCCGATCCCTCGGTGGTGCTGATCATCGTGGCGCTCGCCATGTCCGGACTCGGCAACGGGGTGTCGACCCCGTCGACGGCGTCATCGGCGGCCAACGAGGTGGCGGAGGACGAGCTCGGCGTGATGAGTGCGGCCCAGCTGCTGATCACCCAGATCGGGATCGTGGCCGGCATCCAGGTCATGGTCACCGTCCAGGCGTCGTCCCACGGCGGGGCCGGCACGCTGTCGTCGTTCCATTCGGCCTACCTGGTCGGTGCGGTGGTCGCCGGGGCCGCCGTGGTCTGCGGCCTCTTCGTCAAGGACACGCCCCGCGGCGAGCGTCGGGCGACGGTCGAGATCACGGCTCACTGACGCCGTCCGGGATGCAGTGCCGGGTTGCGCACCGCCGCCCGTGCTACTCGGTGATGGCCTGGATCCGGGCCGCGATCTCGCCGGCGACCGGGTCCGGTGAGACCGTCTGGAGGGCCATCAGCTTGGCGATGTCCCCCTCGACCTTGATCTTGCCCTGCATGAACGCCTGGAGGCCGGCCTGGGGGTTGCCCTCGACCAGCAGGGCCCGGGCGATGTCGTAGCCGATGGTGACCTTGAGGTCGGCGGGGTCGATGTGGCCGAGGTCGAGGACCAGCTCGCCGGTGCTGGTGTCCACGTGGGCGTGGATGTCTCCGTCGCCGAAAGGAACCTCGACCACCACGAGGTTCACGCGGACGGCGTGGTCGATGGCCCCGCCGCGGCCCTCGTACTCGGCGCGGATCGACCGGGCCTCGTCGAGCCAGTCGTCACTGAGGAAGAGATAGGTAGCCATCGGTNGGTCGCTCCTTGCCCGTCGGTTCGATCGCCGCTGACTCTACCCGGACCCCCGGGACGGCGATCGGAGCCGACCCGGCCCGCGGCCGGCGGACGGGTGCCCCGGTGCGGGACCGGTAGCATCCCCTGCGTGACCGCTCCCATCATCGAAGGCGCCGAGCCGTGGTCCGCGGCCGGCGGTGCCGGCGGTGTACTCGTACTCCACGGGTTCACCGGCAATCCCCAGTCCATGCGCCCGCTGGCCGAGGCCCTCGCCGGCGCCGGACTCACGGTGGAGCTCCCGCTGCTGCCCGGCCACGGGACGTCGCTCGACGACATGCTCCCGACCCGGTGGGAGGACTGGTCCGGCGCCGCCGAGGCCCAGTTCCAGGCGTTGGCATCGCGTTGCGACCGGGTGGCGGTCGTCGGTCTCTCGATGGGCGGCACGCTCGCGTGCTGGCTCGCGGAGCGGCACCCCCACCTGTCGGGCATCGCCCTCGTGAACCCCCTCGTCCACGCGCCGGACGCCGAGTTCCGGACCGGGGTCAGGGCCCTGGTCGAGGCCGGAACGCCGACCTTCGACGCCATCGGCTCGGACATCAAGAGGGAAGGGAGCGTCGAGGCCTCCTATCCGGGCACACCGCTCGACGCCGTGCTCTCGCTCTTCGACGCCACCGACGACGTCGAGGCCTCGCTGGCGGACATCCACTGCCCGACGTTGCTGCTCTCGAGCCGCGAGGACCATGTCGTGGACCCGGTGTCGGGCGACGTCGTCGAGCGCACGGTGTCCGGTCCGGTCGAGCGCATCTGGCTGGAGGACAGCTACCACGTCGCCACGTTGGACAACGACGCCGCGCTGATCGAGGCCACCGTGGTCGGGTTCGTCACATCCGTCCTCGGTGCCTCCCGGGACCCCGCCTGATGGCCGAGCCCTCCCGGCTGACCCGGGACGACGTGGCCCACGTGGCCGCCCTGGCCCGCCTCCATCTGAGCGACGAGGAGCTGGACCTCTACACCGGACAGCTGGCCGAGGTCCTGGACCACGCGGCCGACGTGGCCTCCCTCGACCTCCAGGGCGTGGCTCCGACGGCCCACGCCATGGCCGTGACCAACGTGCTGCGCACCGACGAGCCCCGTGCCTGCCTCGACCGGGACGAGGTGCTGGGCCAGGCCCCGTCGGTCGAGGACCACCGGTTCCGGGTCCCCCGCATCCTCGGCGAGGCCCCGTGACCACCCCCCGTCCCGCCCTCGAGACCGCCGCCATGGTGCGGGCCGGGGAGGTGTCGGCCGTCGACGTGCTGGAGCGCCATCTCGCCGTCATCGACGCCGGCGAGGAGTCGATCCACGCCTTCAACCTGGTCACCGCCGACCTGGCCCGGTCCCAGGCCCGGTCCGTCGACGCCGCCGTGGCCGACGGGCGCGACCCGGGTCCCCTGGCCGGGGTACCCGTCGCCCTCAAGGACAACCTGTGCACCCGGGGGATCCCCACGACCTGCTCCTCCCGGATCCTGGACGGTTGGCAGCCCCCCTACGACGCCACGGTCGTCACCCGTCTGGCGGAGGCCGGTGCGCTGCTCATCGGCAAGACGAACATGGACGAGTTCGCCATGGGCTCCTCCACCGAGACCTCGGCCTTCGGGGCCACCCGCAACCCCCACGACACCACCCGGGTCCCCGGCGGCTCCTCGGGCGGTTCGGCCGCAGCCGTGGCCGCCGGCTTCGCTCCGCTGGCCCTCGGATCCGACACCGGCGGGTCCATCCGGCAACCCGCCGCGCTGTGCGGCGTGGTCGGCATGAAGCCGACCTACGGCACCGTCTCGCGCTACGGCCTCGTCGCCTTCGCCTCGTCACTCGACCAGATCGGCCCGTTCGCCACCTCGGTGGCCGACGCCGCCCTGCTGTTCGACGTGGTCGGCGGTCACGACCCGTTGGACTCGACCTCGCTCAACCGGCCCACCCCCCGGGTCCTGTCCGTGCTCGACGACGGGGTCGACGGCCTGACCGTCGGCGTGCTCACCGAGTTCCTCGACGGTGCCGCACCCGACGTCGTGGCGCGGGTCCACCAGGCGGCCGAGGCGCTGGCGGCCGCCGGTGCCCGGATCGAGGAGGTCTCGGTGCCCGAGGTGTCCCTCGGACTCTCGGCCTACTACCTGATCGCCCCGGGGGAGGCCTCGTCGAACCTGGCCCGCTACGACGGCGTGCGCTACGGGTTGCGGGTCGACGCCGAGGACAACGTCGGGATGAACACCGCCACCCGCTCCCAGGGGTTCGGTCCCGAGGTCAAGCGCCGCATCATGCTCGGCACCTACGTGCTGTCGGCCGGGTACATGGACGCCTATTACAACCAGGCCCTGCGGGTCCGCACCCGGATCATCGAGGGCTTCGCCACCGCCTATGCCCGGTGCGACGTGCTGCTCGGGCCGACGGCCCCGACGACGGCCTTCGCCCTCGGGGACAAGATCGACGACCCCTTGACGATGTACCTCTCCGACGTGTGCACCATCCCCACCAACCTGGCCGGCCATCCGGCCGTCAGCGTCCCGTTCGGGCCGGGCGACGACGGCCTGCCCGTCGGTGTGCAACTCCTCGGCCCGGCCCTGTCCGAGAGCGTGCTCTTCCGGGTGGCCGCCGTGGTCGAGGCCGCGGCGCCGGAGCTCCCCACCCCCCGCATCACGGCCGGGACTTTGGCATGAGGGCGGACTGGCAGCTCGTCGTCGGTCTCGAGGTCCACTGCGAGCTCAAGACGGCCACCAAGCTCTTCTGCGGGTGCCCCAACGTGTTCGGCGACGAGCCCAACACCAACGTCTGCCCGAACTGCCTGGGCCTGCCCGGTTCGCTGCCCGTCCTCAACCAGCGCGCCGTCGAGCTGGCCATGGCCATCGGCACCGCGCTCCACTGCGACATCCGTCCGTCCACGTTCCACCGGAAGAACTACTTCTACCCGGACCAGGCCAAGGACTACCAGATCAGCCAGTACGACGAGCCGCTCAACGTGGACGGCTACCTCGACCTACCCGACGGGTTCCGGGTGGGGATCGAGCGGGCCCACATGGAAGAGGACACCGGCAAGACGACGCACGCCGGCACGTCCGGGCGCATCCACGGGGCCGACTACTCACTCGTCGACTACAACCGCTCCGGCGTGCCGCTCGTGGAGATCGTCAGCGCCCCGGACATGCGCACCGCCGACCAGGCCCGTGCGTACGTGACCGAGCTGCGGGCCATCCTCGTGGCCTCGGGGGCCTCGGACGGCAAGATGGAGGAGGGGTCCATGCGGGTGGACGCCAACGTCTCGGTGCGCCGGAGCGTCGACGACCCGTTCGGGACCCGCTGCGAGATCAAGAACCTGAACTCGGTCCGCTCCCTCGGCCGGGCCATCGAGTACGAGGCCGAGCGCCAGATCGCCCTGATCGAATCGGGTGAGCCGGTCGTCCAGCAGACCCGCCACTGGGACGAGGGCGCGGGTCGCACCCAGGCGCTCCGCTCCAAGGAGGACGCCTACGACTACCGGTACTTCCTCGAGCCCGACCTCGTCCCCCTGGTGCCGGACGCCGAGTGGATCCGCGCCGTGGCCGACACCCTCGGTCTGCTGCCCGCGGCCCGTCGGGCCCGGCTGGTCGGACTGCTGGGGGAGTCCGGCGGGGCCACCGACGCGCAGCTGCTCCAGGTGGCGACGGTGGTCGATCTCCGTCTCGACGACCTGGTCGTGGAGGCGGTGGCCGGAGGGGTCACCTCGTCGCTGGCGCTCGCCCGCACGGCCAACGAGGCGGCCACCGACGCGGAGGCCGCCCGTTCGCTCGAGCCGAAGTCCTACGTCGAGCTGCTGACGCTCGAGGCGAACGGCTCGCTGTCGGCCACCCAGGCCAAGGCCGTGCTGGCCGAGCTGTTCACCCGTGGTGGAGGTGACCCGGCGGCCATCGCCCAGGAGATGGGCTTCGAGGCCATGTCCGAGGACTCGCTGGCCGCCACGGTGGCCGAGGCCGTGGTGGACCATCCCGACGAGTGGGGTCGGTATCGCGACGGTGACGACAAGCTCGCGGGATTCTTCACCGGCCTGGTGATGAAGGCCACGAAGGGCCAGGCCAACGGCAAGGCGGTCGCCGCCGAGCTCCGCCGACTGCGGGGCTGAGCCCCGCCCCGCCCCGGGCCCGTGCGCGACCCGGGGGAGGGCCTCACGGTTGTGGCCCTTTCGGAACCGGTCGCGTCGGTGCCACGATGGTCTGGACATGGCGAAGAAGAAGCAGTCCGACACCGTCCCGAAGAAGCGGCGCACCGCCGAGGGGTCGACCGACGCCGTGGCGCCTCCCTCGTCGTCCAAGCGGGCTGGTCGACCGGGCAAGGACAAGCGGCCCGGCACGAAGGGGACCGAAGTCGTCGGTGGTGTCGGCGTCGGCAAGCCGGGCAAGGCGAAGAAGAAGCGCCAGACCGGTGCCGGCGGTGAGCTCGTCGAGCTACGCCCGCCCGAGCCGAGGGTGACGCAACGGGCGCCCACGTCGCCGCCCCGGTCGCTGGGCGATGTCGACGGATTCCTGGCCGTCGTCGAGGCGATCCCCGATCCTGAACGTCGCTACGAGGTGGCGACCGTGGCGCTGGGCGAGCACGTGCAGGCGATCGAGCGGCTGTCGTCCGTGCGGGCCGACGCCGTTGCCGCCCTCTACCTCGAGGGCGGGTCGGTGCGCTCCCTGGCGCAGCGGCTCGGTGTCAGCCCGTCGCGGGTGCACCAGCTCATCCACGAGGCCCACGCCCGCGCCTCCGCCCCTGCCGGTCGCTGAGACAGGGTCTCCCGGGGCGCCGCTGACCGTGCCGCCGTCAAGGGCTCGGGGCCCACAGGCCGCGGTCCAGCAGGTCGAAGGCCCCGGGGAGCGGCCCCTGGGCCAGGTAGACACCGAGCGGGCTGAACCCGAGTCGGGTGATGTACACCGGCCGGGCCGGCACGTCGGGTGCCGGGGCGAGGGACCGGCGCGGGCTGTAGAGCATCCAGATCCCGTCGGCGTCCTGGTACAGCGAGGCCTCGCCCGGACCGGCACCCTGGTAGTTGGAGGCCAGCAACGGCGCCGGCGCGATGTCGCCGCACGGCCCGGCCGGCCCGGCGCAGCGGGCCGCCCCGATGGCGTAGTCGGGGCTGTTGTACCAGTTGGCCGAGTACACCAGCCAGTAGTTGCCGCCGACGGTGACCATGTCCGGCGCCTCGACGATGCTGCCCTGCCAGCCCCGGTCCGGCGACAGGAGGGGCGTCGGGCTGCCCAGCAGCCGGGTGCCGTCCGCCGACAGGCGTTGTGACCAGATGATGGTGGGAGTCGTGGAACCGCCGATGTTCTCGTCGGACTTGAACAGGATCCACGGTGTGCCGTCGCGGTCGACGAAGACCCGCGGATCGATCGATCCACCCAGGGCCATCTGGCAGATGAAGGGTGTGGGCGAGGCCACGAAGGGTCCGGTGGGCGAGGAGGAGAACGCGCTCCCGATGCACTCGGTCGGGGGGGACTGGTTCGCCACCAGGGCCGTGAAGTACAGCGCGTAGGTCGACCCGAACCGGTGGAGGTCGGGCGCCCACGTGTATCCGGGCTGCGCCCAGGCCGGAAGCTCCGGCAGGGCGTCGACCGGAGTCGTCCAGTGCACGAAGTCCAGGCTCGTCGAGAGCGGCACGTCGACCGGGGCACCCGCGACGCCACCCGTCGGGTCGCCACTCGTGACCAGGACGTAGCTTCCACCGGCCACGGTCAGGAACGGGTCGGACTCGTCGATCCCGGCCGGCACCTCGGTGCCCGGGGCCGAGGAGGTGGGATCGGGCGGGGGCGACGTCTGGTCCGTGGGTGCGGGCGTCGCCGCCAGCGCCGGTGCAGGCGTCGTCGTCGTGGTCGCCGGGAACACCGGCGCGGACCCCGGTGTCGGGGTGACAGCCGAGGCACCGCCTGCCGACATGATGACCTGCACGGACACGGGGCCCTGGAGGGGCCGCTGGTGGACGACGGACCACACCACGGCGGCCGCCAGGGCCAGGACCGGCAGGCCCCAGGCGAGCGCCCGGCGCCTGACGGATCGGCCGGAGCCCGTCGACTTCCTTCCCCCCGTGGCACCCATCGCTACGTGCGTCCTCTGCCTCCCGTGCCGCTGGCCCCCCGGGCACGCCCCGACGGGGCCGGCGGCACCACGCTACCGTCCCCCGCGATGCGGGGACGGAGACCCGCATCGCGATCCGCCACCTGGGGACGAGCGGTGGAGATCTGGGCCGTTCCTGGGGATGGACCGGGAAATGTGGAGGAAAAGCTCAGGATTTCGCGAGGTGGTCTTGACCCTCCGACCGGCCCGGTTCACAGTGGTGCCAGTTCGGGAAGCCGAAGCCCTCCGGGGCTCCGGGCAGGGTCCGGAAGCCGGTCGGAGACCGGCGGTCGGGCCCAGGTCCGGGGGTGCGGTTGGGCCGTAGGTGACCGACGAGGTGGTCCGGGGACGGGCCGGGGCTCCCCTCAGGGGGTGGTCCGGTCCGGTGCCTGACGACGGGTTGTCCGACACGACCCGGCGGCTGGCGGAGCCGGCCCGCCGTGTGCGTGGCCCCGAGGAGCTGGGGCGGCCTCGGCCGTCCGGTTACTCGGGGCTGCGTCGCGCCCGCACCCGGTGCGGCGGGACGTCCCGACCCCGACCCGGCTCAGTGGTGGTGGAGGCCCGTCCGGGCCGGCTCGGCCGACTCCATCCGGCAGGGGTCCAGGTCGTCGTCGAGGCACCGTTCACACTCCAGCTCGAGGGTGGAGTGGGCGATGCCGAAGGGGGCGGCGATGGCTGCCTTCACCTGCTCACCCACCAGCTGGGCCTCCTCGAGCGAGGGGTGGCCGGTGAGCACCACGTGGGCGGAGAGCACCCGCATCTCGCTCGACAGGCTCCACACGTGCAGGTCGTGGACCTCGCCCACGCCGGGCACCCGCTCCATGGTGGCGGTCAGCTCGGCCAGGTCGACATCGGTCGGGGTCGACTCGAGCAGCACGGACACGCTGGCCCGCAGCACCCCCACGGCCTGGAAGGCGATCACGGCGGCCACCAGCAGGGCCGAGGTCGGGTCGAGCCAGGTGGCCGACGGCACGACCAGGAGGGCGGCGGCACCGATCACGACGGCCAGCGAGGCGAGGGCGTCCCCGGCCATGTGCAGCACGGCGCTGCGCATGTTGAGGTCGCTGCTCCGGTCGCGCAGTACCAGGGCGGCCGCGCCGTTCACCAGGAGCGCCGCCGAGGCCACCACGACCACGATCCCGGCCCGCACGGGCTGGGGGTGCGCCAGGCGGTGGAGGCTGTCCACCACGATCAGGACGGTCACCCCGGCGATCAGGACGGCGTTGGCCAGGGCGGCCAGGATGGTGGCCCGGTGGTTGCCGAACGAACGGGCCGCGCTCGGGGGCCGGAGGCTGAGGCGCACCGCCACCAGCGACAGGGCCAGGGCGCCGACGTCGACGGCGTCGTGCCCGGCGTCGGCCAGCAGGCCCGAGGAATGGGCCCGGACGCCGAAGACCACGAGGGCGACCACCAGCACGGCGTTGAGGGCGAGGCCGACTTCCAGTCTGCGTGTCCGGTCCATGGGTTCTCCTGACTCCACCCTACCGGCGGTCCGGTCCGGACCACCGCCTCAGGCGACGTCGGTGGCGCCCGTCGTCCCGGACCGGTCGGCCCGTCGCCGGGAACGGACGACCAGGTGCAGGCCCCCGTCGAGGAGGAGGAGGACCCCGACGCCGACCAGGATGCCCCCCAGCGCGTCCGTGGCCAGGTGCCACTGGAGGGTGACGACCGCCACGCACTCGAGGACGACCACCACCGCGCCGACGCCCGTCACCACCGGACGCCATCTCCGGGGCACCGCCAGCACCCAGGAGGTGGCCAGGGCGGCGACCGCCGTGGTGGTGCCCGACGGGAAGTCCAGGAAGGGCGCGGAACGCCGGGCGATCAGGGTCTTGAGCACGTACTCGGTCAGGGCGACAGCCAGGGCCGGCCCCACCAGGCAGACGAGCGCCCGCCCACGGTCCCGGCCGGCGACCACGAGACCGGCGAGGACGGAGCCGATCCCCAGGACGGCGGGGGAGCGGAACTCGGCGATCCGCAACCAGAAGGCGTCGTGCGGGTGCGGGTGGATGAGCGACGATCCCCAGTTGTCCACGATCGTCGGTGCGGGGTCGAACCGGAACCACACCGCGGCGAGGAGCACGATGGCCACCATGGCACCCCCGGCGACCGTCTCGCGGACCACGTCGTGGTGCCGCGACCTCGGTGCCCGCTCGCCGGGCCCCGTGGGGGAGGTGGCCGGCGAGACGTCGGAGCGGACGGGCGTTCGCACCCGACCATCACAGCCGCTCGGCGGTGGCCCGGTCCAGTCGTCCCTTACCCGCCGTGCGCCCGCCCCCGTTCGCCATGGTTCCCGTCAGGTATGTTGGTCGGTCATGGAATCCAGCCAGGGAGGAGCGGTCGCCGGGCAGTACCAGCTGTCGCACCTCCGGTCGGTCGAGGCGCAGTCGATCCACATCATGCGTGAGGTGGCCGCCGAGTTCGAGCGTCCCGTGCTGCTCTTCTCGGGCGGCAAGGACTCGGTCGTCATGCTCCGGATCGCCCAGAAGGCCTTCTACCCGGGTCGCATCCCGTTCCCGGTGATGCACATCGACACCGGCCACAACTTCCCCGAGGTCATCGAGTTCCGCGACCGCACCGTGGCCGAGCTCGAGGCCACGCTCATCGTCGCATCGGTGCAGGAGTCCATCGACAGCGGTCGTTCCACCGAGGAGTCGGGCACCGACCCGTCGCGCAACCGGCTCCAGACCCGGACCCTGCTCGACGCCATCGACGAGTACCGGTTCGACGCCGTGTTCGGCGGTGCCCGCCGAGACGAGGAGAAGGCCCGGGCCAAGGAGCGCGTCTACTCCTTCCGCGACGAATTCGGTCAGTGGGACCCGAAGAACCAGCGCCCCGAGCTCTGGTCGCTCTACAACGGGCGCCACGGCGCAGGTGAGCACATCCGGGTCTTCCCGATCTCCGACTGGACCGAGCTCGACGTCTGGCAGTACGTCGGCGAGGAGGGTCTCGACCTCCCGTCGATCTACTACTCGCACCGCCGCTCGGTCTTCCGCCGCGACGGCATGCTCCTGTCCGAGGGCCCCTTCGTGCATCCTCGCGAGGACGAGGAGCAGTTCGAGGCGACGGTGCGCTACCGCACCGTGGGTGACATGACCTGCACCGGCGCGGTCGAGTCGGCCGCCGCCACCGTGGACGACATCATCCTCGAGGTGGCGGCCAGCCGGCTGACCGAGCGCGGCGCCACACGCGCCGACGACCGGGTCAGCGAGGCCGCCATGGAGGACCGCAAGCGTGAGGGGTACTTCTGATGGAACTGCTCCGCTTCGCCACCGCCGGCTCGGTCGACGACGGCAAGAGCACGCTGATCGGTCGCCTGCTCTACGACTCGAAGGCCATCTTCGAGGACCAGCTCGAGGCGGTCGAGCGGGTGTCGATCCAACGCGGCAACGACTACACCGACCTCGCCCTCCTGACCGACGGACTGCGCGCCGAGCGCGAGCAGGGCATCACCATCGACGTGGCCTACCGCTACTTCGCCACCCCGGCCCGCAAGTTCATCATCGCCGACACGCCCGGGCACGTGCAGTACACGCGCAACATGGTCACCGGGAACTCGACCGCCGACCTGACGATGGTCCTGATCGACGCCCGCAAGGGCATCGTCGAGCAGACCCGGCGCCACGCCTTCCTGGCCTCGCTCCTGCGGGTGCCGCACCTCCTCGTGTGCGTCAACAAGATGGACCTGGTCGACTACGACCAGCAGGTCTTCGAGACCATCTGCGCCGAGTTCACGGCGTTCGCCAGTCGGCTCGACGTGACCGACGTGACGTTCATCCCGATCTCGGCCCTGGTGGGCGACAACGTGGTCACCCGGTCACCCAACATGGCCTGGTACCAGGGCTCGTCCCTGCTCCACCACCTCGAGACCGTCTACATCGCCTCGGACCGCAACCTCATCGACCCCCGCCTGCCGGTGCAGTGGGTCGTCCGACCCCAGGCCGCGGACTACCGCGACTACCGCGGCTACGCGGGACGCATCGAGGGAGGGGTGTTCCGTCCCGGGGACGAGGTGATGGTCCTGCCGTCCGGGCTGACCACGACGGTGGCCGGCATCGACTCCTTCGAGGGCCCGGTCGAGGAGGCGTTCGCCCCGATGTCGGTCACCGTGCGACTGGCCGACGACATCGACGTCTCCCGCGGCGACATGATCTGCCGACCGCACAACCGGCCGGTCGTGGGCCAGGACCTCGAGGCCATGGTGTGCTGGATGACGGACAGGCCCCTCCGGGTGGGTGACTTCCTCATGCTGAAGCACACCACCCGCTGGGTGCGGGCCGTGGTCCGCGACCTGCACTACCGGCTCGACGTCAACAGCCTGCACCGCGACGAGGCGGCCACGACGCTGACCCTCAACGAGGTCGGTCGGGTCGCCCTGCGGGTGACGCAGCCCCTCTTCTACGACCCCTACCGCCGCAACCGCTCGACGGGGTCGTTCATCCTCGCCGACGAGGGCTCGCACGTCACGGCCGGGGCCGGGATGCTCCTGCTACCCGACTGAGCACCCCGTCGATGACCGAGGCGACCGACATCACCTGGCACGAGGGTGCCGTGTCCCGGGAGGAGCGTGCCACCCTGCTCGGTGGCGGGGGAGCGACGATCTGGTTCACCGGACTGTCGGGTTCGGGGAAGTCGACGGTGGCCAGTGCCCTGGAGGAGCGCCTGATCGCGTCCGGGCGTCCCGCGTACCGGCTCGACGGCGACAACCTGCGCACCGGCATCAACGCCGACCTGGGGTTCACGAAGGACGAGCGGCTGGAGAACTGCCGTCGGGTCGCCGAGGTCGCCCGCCTGTTCTCCGACGCCGGACTGGTGGCGATCGTGGCCGTCATCAGCCCCTACGCCGAGTCGCGGGAGTTTGCCCGCCGCATCCACGTGGATGCCGGCCTGCCGTTCCTGGAGGTCTTCATGGCCACCCCGGCCGAGGAGTGCGCGGCGCGGGACCCGAAGGGCCTGTACGCGAGGTCGGCGGCCGGATCGCTCGGATCCTTCACCGGGGTCGACGATCCCTACGAGATACCCCAACACCCGGATCTGGCCATCGAGCCGTCCGTGCAGGTGGGCGACGCCGTCGACCTCGTGGTGGCGTCACTGGAGCGGGCCTCCGCCTGACGACCGCCCGGACCCGCCCGGGCCGGCTCGGAGCCGGGCTAGGACACCCCGGCCCAGACGGCGGCGGGTCGGATGCCCCAGGACACCTGGCGGGCCAGTTCGGCGCTGACGACGGGCAGGTCGGCGGCGTGGGTGACCCCGACCAGTCGGGTGTCGGTGGTCAGGACCCGCACCGGGAGCCCCGCGCCGTCGGCCACCATGCCCGAGATCACCTCGGGCAGCAGTACCTCGGCCTTGGGCACCTCGCCACCTGCGGCCACCTCGGCGAGGAGCTCGTCCTCGTCGAGCCCGGACGCGTCCATCGCCCGGTGGAACACCTTCCAGACGTCGGACTGGAAGCCCCAGAGGTTGACCGAGGCCGGAGCGTCACCGGGCAGCTGCCGGGGGTCCGCACCGTCGTCGGACACGAACCCGCCGGTAGCGACGTCGGTGTGCACGCTACGGCGTTCGTCGAGTGCGACGAGGAGCCCGTCGGCCCCCACCGTGCAGATCCCCCGGGTGACCGGATCGTCGGTGGCGACCGTGGACGCCAGCGGGAAGGCCACGAGGACGTGCTCGGCCGCGGAGGATCGGAGCTGACCGGCCAGGAGTCCCATGGCCGTCTCGCCGTAGACGTCGTCGGCGTTGCAGACGGCGAACGAGGGGGCGTCCCCGAGGGCCTGCTCACCGGCCAGGACGGCGTGCACGGTGCCGAGCGGGAGACGCTGGGTGGCGAATCCGACGTCGACGCCCGGTGGCCAGCACTGCTCCACGTGGTAGCGGATCGCCGGCCCCGTCTCGGGGTGGAGGACCAGCACGATGCGACCGAATCCGGCCCGCGCCGCGTCACCCACCAACAGGTCGAGCACGGCCTCGCCGTTGGGGCCGATCGGCGCGAGCGGCTTGCAGCCGCCGTAGCGCCGGGCCATGCCCGCCGCCAGGACGACGAGGGCGGGAGCGTCGGCCGCGGTGTTGGTCATGGCCGTGTGATCGGGACTCAGCCGCCCCACTTGAGCACGGCGCTGGCCCAGGTCATGCCGCCGCCGAAGCCGGTGAGGAGCACGTGGTGGCCCGGCTGGAGCCGACCGGTGTCGAGTGCGTCCGCCAGGGCCAACGGGATGGATGCAGACGACGTGTTGCCGTAGCGGTCGATGACCACCACGGCCTTCTCCTCGGGGATCTCCAGGCGCTGACAGGCCGCGCTGATGATCCGGAGGTTGGCCTGGTGGGGGACGACGAGATCGATGTCGTCCGGGGTCAGCCCGGCCTCGGCGATGGCCTGCTGCGAGGATTCGACGACGACCGAGACGGCCTTGCGGAAGATCTCCTTGCCGTTCATGTAGAGGTAGCCGCCGTGGTCGCACTTGAGCAGGTGCCGCAGCGAGCCGTCGGCCCCCAGCTTGTAGCTGAGCAACTGGCCCGGACCGTCGACCGCCTCCAGCACCACGGCACCGGCCCCGTCACCGACGAGGATGGAGACCGACCGTTCGTCCCAGTCGGTGATCTTGGACAGCGTCTCGGACCCGATCACGAGGAGCCGCTCGGCTCCGGTGGCCACCAGTCCGTGGGCCACGGTCAGCGCGTAGACGAAGCCTGAGCAGGCGGCGTTGACGTCGAAGGCGCCGCCGGTGATGCCGATCCCGTCCTGCACGGTCGCCGAGGTGCCCGGAACGATCTGGTCCGGTGTCGTGGTGGCCAGGATGACGGCGTCGATCTCGTCGGGCCGGCGGCCGGCCTTGTCCAGGGCGGCGAGCCCGGCCTCGATGGCGAGCCCCGAGGTCGTCCCGCCGATGCGCCGCTCACGGATGCCGGTGCGTTCACGGATCCAGGCGTCGTTGGTGTCGAGGGTGACCGACAGGTCGTCGTTGGTGACCACCTTGTCGGGCACGGCGATCCCGTAGCCCGTGATGACTGCGCCGCGGCCGATCATCGCTCAGCCCGCCTCGAGGATGTGGATGCCGATGAACGCTGCGTCCGTGGTGCCTGCATGGGACCCGATCATGCCACCGGTGTTGGCCGCGACCGCCAATCGGGCCCCGTCCACCTGCCGGGGGCCGGCCTCGTCACGGAGCTGGGCGACGAGCTCGACCACCTGGGCGATCCCGGTCGCCCCGAGGGGATGGCCCCGGGAGACCAGGCCGCCACTGGTGTTGACCGTCACCCCGGAGCCGCCCAGGGTGGTGTCCCCGGCCAGGGTGGCGGCACCGGCATCACCCGGCTTGTAGAAACCGAGAGACTCGAGGGCGCAGATCTCCTCGGCGCTGGTGGCGTCGTGCAGTTCGACGACGTCGACGTCGGCGGGGTCCACCCCGGAGGCGTCCCAGGCGGCGGACGCCGTCTCGGCCAGGCGGTCGTGGTAGTCGATGTCGCCGTTGCCCGACCGCACCGTGCTGGACAGGATGCGCGGTGCGCCCGGGCGGGAGTCGAGGGTCAGCACCACCGCTGCGGCGCCGTCGGTGAACGACGAGCACATCAGCCGGGTCAGGGGGGGCACGATGACCGGGGAGGCGAGCACCTCCTCCAGGGTCACCTCGCTCTGGAACTGGGCGTGGGGATTGAGGGCGCCGTGCTTGCGGGCCTTGACCGCCGCCGCGCCGATCTGCTCCACGGTGGTGCCCCAGGACTCCATGTGCTCGATGGTCCACCTGGCGTTGAGAGCCATGAGCACGGAGCCCGACGGGTTCTCCCAGTTGGCGTGCATGAACTCGCGGTCCACCTGGGGGACCCCGTCCTCGATGCCGGCCAGGGTCTCCGCCCGCACCCCGGTCCACATCTTCTCGGCGCCCACGGCCAGGACGGTGCCGGCCCCGCCCTGGGTGGCCAGTGTGGCCAGGTGCAGGGCCGAGGCCCCGCCGGCGCACGAGTTGTCGACGTTGATGATGCCGGCGTTGCGCAGTCCGGCGTCGAGCAGGAAGCTCTGGCCCCGGATGCAGGCCTGGTCGAGCAGGCGCCCGGCGGTGGCGTTGCCGAAGACGACGAGGTCGACCTGCTCGGGGGCCAGCCCGGCATCGGCCAGCGCCTGGGCCACGACCTGATGGGACAGGTCCTCGATGGTGAGGTCACGGCGTTGCATCGGCGTGGTGGCGGTGCCGACGATGTGTGCGGTGCGGTCCATGGGTTCCTCGTCTCTGAACGTCAGCGCTCGACAGGCACGCCGGCGGCAGGCAGCGCTGCCGTCAGACGGGCGAACTGGTCGATGGGTCGGTCATCGGTCACGTAGATGGCCACGTGCTGGGCCCCCGCGGCCCGGTACTCGGCGACCCGGCCGGCCACCTCGTCGGCGGTGCCGCTGATCAGGTGGCGTTCGAAGGCCTTGGGGGGGATGCCGTAGAGGGATCCCATCCACCCGGTTCCCTTGGTCGTACCGGCGTCGCCGTCCTCGTCGACGGAGACGAAGAGCACCATGGCGGGTGTGACCGCGGCCGGGTCCCGCCCGGCTCGGTCCACCTCCTTGCCCAGCCGTTCGACGGCGTCGCCGTACTGGTCGACGCTCAGGAACAGCGGCATCCAGCCGTCGGCCCGGTGGGCGGCCCGCCGCAGCGCGGCCTCGGACGATCCGCCCACCCACACCGGCACCGGGGGTGGTGCGGGCAGCTGGAGATAGTGCTCGTCCGGGTCGGACGACGTGGCATCCCCCCTGGACACGCCTGCACCCGTCGCCCACGTCCGGCGGAGTTCGCCGATGCCGGTGTCGAGATCGTCGCCCCGTGCGTGGTAGTCGGCACCGACCTGTTCGTACTCGCCGGGGTGGCTGCCCACGCCCACGCCGAGCACCAGCCGGCCCCGGCTGAGTGTCTGGAGGGTGGCGGCCTGCTTGGCCACCGCCACCGCCCGACGGAGCGGGAGCTGGATGACGCACGTTCCGACCACGGCGTGCTCGGTGGCCATGGCGGCGACGGTGAGCACGACCATGCACTCGAGGCAGGGTCCGTGCCAGAACAGGTGGTCGCATGCCCACAAGGCGCCGGCGCCGGCGACCTCGGCCTGGTGGCAGAGGTCGGCGAGATCCGACAGGGGGTCGTCGGCGGACAGCGGCCCTTCGGCCGGCTCCGCCCAGGCCGGCACCGTGTGTTGGACGAAGGTCGGCAGGATCAGCCCGATGGGCCCGACGGGCTCGGATGGTCGTACCGTGGGCACACCGCATGGTACCCCCGGCCCCTGACGGCCGCGGCCATCACGGCGGCCCGCCCCGGGGCCCGTGACCGGACGGTGGGGCCCCGGCGTACGCATCCGTGCCCCGGCACGGCACAATGGTGGGTGCGCGACCACACTCGCGCTCGATGCGGTCCGACGAGGACCGGGGGAAGGACTCCACCGTGGACGACGGCAGCAGCCAGCCAGCAGAGGGCGACGAGACGACCGCCGTCGGTGGCGCCACCGTTGCGGTGACCGACCCCGTTCCGCTGACCGACCCCGTTCCGCTGACCGACCCCGTTCCGCCGACCGACCCCGTTCCGCCGACCGACCCCGTTCCGCTGACCGACGAGGAGCGGGGGGCTCGCCTGGCCGCCCTCAACTCGATCATCGAGCTCATGCGACCGGCGGTGCAGTCCGACGGGGGCGACCTGGCCCTGCTCAGTGCCGATGTGGTGACGGGTGTGGTGGAGGTCCAGCTCCAAGGGGCCTGCAGCTCGTGTGCCGTCAGCTCCTCGACCCTGCAGGGCGGCGTGGAGCGGATCCTCCGGGACCGGCTCGACTGGGTGACCGAGGTCCTCGGTGGGGTGGACGAGTCGGTGGACCCGTTCGTCAGCGAGTCCCTGGGCCGAGGCGGGTACGTCCCCAGCTTCTGACCGGGTCGGACCCGTCCGCCGGGCCTGAGCCACCCGCAACCGTCGCCCGGCCGGGGAGGGGCATCCCGGCCGTGTCCTGCCGTACGATCATCCGATCGTGCCCGACCTCCTGTCCGATCGCCCGGCCGGGCGCGTCACGCCCGACCCGCCCGACCCGCCCGACCGGCCCGAGCCGCCCGTCGGGCCGGCACACCGCCGCCGTCGGGGTGGCACCGACGTCCGGCCCCTCCGGCCGCCCGGGGCCTGGCTCACGGTCCTGGCCTTCGCCATCGTGGCCGTGCCCTTCGTGGTGGCGCTGGTCAGCCTGCTGCTCCAGTCCGGGTCCCACCTGACCCTGGCGGACGACCTGGCCCTCATCGACCTCCACACCCGCCGCGCGCTCGCGGGTACGCAGCAACTTGGCGTGTTCGACCGCAACAATTGGAACCACCCGGGTCCGACGTACTTCTACCTGCAGTCGGCGGTGTACCGGGTGCTGGGCGGCGGTGCCCGGTCGCTGTTCATCGGGGCCACCCTGCTCAACGCCCTGTCCGCCCTGGCCTGCGTGGCACTCGTCCGCTACCGGAGCACCCCGGCCCGGACCCTGTGGGCCGCGGTGTGGATCTGCGGACTGGTGGCACTGATGGCCGCGTCCGGCAGTGGGGCCACGACCTATTCGGAGTCGCTCCTCGGTGGACTGGTGAGTCCGTGGAACCCGATGGTCGTGGTGTTCCCGCTGCTCCTGACCGTGCTGCTGTGCGCCGCGGCGATCGACCGCTCGGGACTGTCGTTGGTGGCCGCCCTCGTCACGGGTTCGTTCGTGGTCCAGACCGACGTGTCCGCCGCACCCGTCGTGGCGGCGGTGGGCGGACTGGCCGCCCTGATCTGGCTGGTGTCGTCGGTGGCCGATCTCGTGGGTACCCGGGTCGGCGAGGACGCCCCCGCCCGGCGCACCGCCTGGTCGGAGCGCCGGCACTGGATCACCGGCTCCCTCCTGGCCGTGGGCGGGATCGCCGTCTTCGTCGTGATGTGGCTGCCCCCGCTCGCCCAACAGCGGGACAACCACCCGGGGAACCTGACGCTCATCGTCCGGTTCTTCCGGGACCAGCACGGCAGCTATCCGTTGGCGGTCGGCTGGAGGTCACTCCTCTCGGTCGACGGCACGCTCCTCCAGGGGCCGGGCGTCGTGATGCGGTCGTCCCTCGGACTCACGGTCCACGCGCCGGCACTCGCCTGGACGGCCACCGTGGTGGTCGGGGCCGCGGCGGCGACCGCGGCCGTCGTCGGTGCCCTCCAGCGGAACCGCTTCGCGTCGGGCACCGGACTGCTGGCCCTCGCCGGCGGCGTCGCCGTGGTGGTGTCGGCCACCCGGGTCGTCGGCTTCATCTTCGGCTACCTGCTGATCTGGGCCGTGGTCCTGCCCGTGGCCGGGTTGATCGCCCCCGGCCTCCTCGTCGTGGCCGACCCCCGTCCACCGGTGCCGCGGGCTCCTCGGCCCCTGACCGCATCGGCGGGGCTGCGGCTCGCCCTGTGCCTGGTGGCGGTGGTGGTCGGCGTGACCGCGGTCGTCCGGGTGGCCGCCGTCCCACCCCTCACCCAGGTGTCGGATCCGACCGTGGGACGGCTCGCCACCCTGGTCACGCCCTACCTGGAGCCCGGCCGACAGGTCTTCGTCGGCGATGCCGGGGCCGGCGGCAAGGACACCATGCTCCTCGACACCGAGGAGTTCATCGGCCTGGTCAATCTGCTGGACCGAGCCGGGTTCCACCCGACGGCCAACCAGTTGTGGCGGACCCAGTTCGGACCGGGCTTCGAGTCGACCGGTCGGGAACCCCGGCAGATCACCCTCACCACCTGGAGCCCCGGGTCGCCGACGCTCCCCGGCTACGTGGGCCGGGCGGGGGACATGGCCGTCACCGTCACCGACGCCACCGGTGCCCCCGTGGCCCGCACGTCCTGACCCCGACCTGCGCTGGACGCCGAGGTCCCGCGGGTGCCGTCCGCCGACCGCATGGCCCGCGTTCCGGCTATCCCTGTGCCGGACCGGTGGTGGTCGCGGTCGCCCGGGTGGCCCGATGCGCCTGAGCGAGGGTCACGACCTGTCGGAGTAGCCACGGGGCGACCAGTTCGGCGCCGGCCCGTGTGACGTGGATGCCGTCCGAGAAGCGCACGTCGACGCCGTCGATGACCGGGTCGTAGTGGCCACCCGGGTCGAGCTCGGCACCGAGGTCGACGACCGCGACCGTGCCACCCGAGGAGTGGGCCACCTGTCGCAGGATGCTGTTGTACCGGTCGACGCGGACGGGGTCGTCCTCCGGCCACGGACTGCCGTTGTCCTGTTCGAGCTGGTGGTAGTAGGGAGCCGTCAGCAGGACGACCGGAGCGCCGGTCGAGCCCAGGACGGCGGCGGCCCGGGTCAGGGCCCGGCGCTCGGTCTCGTCGAAGGTGGCCGAGAGGATGTTGGTCGTGCCCGTCCCGACCCGCTGGTCGCGCACCTCGTACTCGCCGTCGGCCACCAGGACCACGTCGGGACGGAAGGCGTCGACGTCCGCCTTCCACCGGGTCAGCTGGGTGTCGCACGGCACGGGGACGTGGCCACCGCGGTACCCCACGTTGCCGTTGACCACGGTCCCGTGGAAGTCGGTCGCATTGGTCAGCAGCCCGCAGCCGAACACCCCGTCACCCGCGTACTGGACGTTGAAGTTGCTCGACTCGGGCCCGAGCCCGAATCCGAGGAAGCTGGCTTCGGAGTCACCCACGAGCAGCACCCGGATCGGTCCGGTGGAGCCGGCGGCGACGGTGGGCACGCCGGCCGCCGTGCCCGGGTCCTCACCCGGGGGGACGGGGAAGGACGCCGTGGCGGACGTCGGCACCTGGCTGACCGCCGCCGTGGCCCCGGCCGTCGAGGCGACGACCAGGGTGGCCGTGGCCCCGAGGGCCAGGGGAGTGGCCACCCAGCCACGCCAGTTGCGCAGCACCCCCCGGCGGATGGGCAGCTCCAGGAAGTGGAGCGACAGCGCCGCCACGACCACCGAGCAGCCCACCCGCAGGGCGAAGAGGGGCCACCCGGACAGCCCGGTGCGACCGTGGTCGAGCGCCACGAAGATCGGCCAGTGGTAGAGGTACAGCCCGTACGAGATGGCGCCGACGTACCGGACGGGCCGGAGGGACAGCGCCCGGCCCCACGGGGAGGCGGGCAGGAGCGCGACGCTGGCGATGACCGCCGCCGTGGCGAGTGCCACCAGCGTGAACCCGCCACGGTAGATCCAGGAGGAGGTGGCGTCGACGGTGGCGGCCGACCCGACGACCACGGCGAGGCCCACGCCGCCGAGGGTGACGAGAGCCGCGCGGGCCGCGCGGCCCAGGGTGAACGACCGCACGAGGGTCGTGGCCCTGACCGGTCCCGACCGGCGCCGGACCAGCGGGTGGGCGACCGCGATGGCCAGTGCCGCCCCGACGAGCAGGGCCTGGGCCCGGGTGTCCGTGCCGTAGTAGGCGCGGGCCTCGCCGGAACCGTTGCCGAACACGACGGCCATGTCGACGGCACTGGCCACGGCTCCGACGAGGGTCAGGACCAGCAGCGTCCGGAGGGATCGGGACCACTTCAGGACGCCGAGGACCACGAGGGGCCACACCACGTAGAACTGCTCCTCGATCGACAGCGACCAGGTGTGGAGGAGGGGCTGGGGGGTGTCCAGCGCGGCGAAGTAGCCCTGACCGCCGGCGGCCTGGTGCCAGTTGTTGACGTAGAGCAGGGTGGCGACGGCGCTGTTCCGCAGTTCGCCGAGGGTGTCCGGTGGGGCGAGGAACCACCCGTAGAGCGCGACCCCCACCAGCATCACGAGCAGGGCCGGCAGCAGGCGGCGGACTCGGTGACCCCAGAAGCGCTTGAGGCCGATGCCCGCGTGCTGGCGGTACTCCGAGACGAGCAGTCCGGTGATGAGGAACCCGGAGAGCACGAAGAAGACGTCGACGCCGAAGAACCCCCCGCCTGCCCACGAGAACCCGCCGTGGAAGAACAGCACGAGCACGATGGCCAGCGCCCGGATGCCGTCGAGGGCCGGGATCCTGCCGAGGTGGGGCTCCGGTGCCACCTCGTCGGCGGTCACCCGGTCGACGTCGCCGTCGGCCCGCGACGCGGCCGTGGCCCGGTCATCCACAGCTGCTCCCACCGCCGAATGGTAGCCCCGCACCCCGGTGGGACCGGTGTCGGGAGGGGGAGCCCTCAGGTCGACGAGCGGGGGGCGACCGCCCGGTGGCGCCGCCGCATCAGGGGTCGCTCGATGAGGTACCAGCTGACGGTGGCGATGCCGAAGACGATGGCGAGCCGGACCAGTTCGGTGGGCCAGAAGGCCCACCCCGTGCTCCCCTGGTCGACGGCCAGGAAGACGGGGAAGTGGACGATGTAGATCATGTACGAGAGCTCGCCGATGAAGACGAGGAGGCCGAAGCCCATGAGCTTCGAGCCGATGCTCCGCGGGCAGACCACGAAGTAGGTGATCAGCACGGCTCCGGCGATCGAGGTGAGCGGGAGCCACCACACCAGCAGGTTCTCGGTGAACAGCGGTGCCCGCAGCAGGATCCACACGAGGAACACCCCCGAGACGGAGGCCGCCGCAGTCAGCACACCGCGGGCCCACCGGCTCCAGCCGTCGAGGTACCCGTCGGAGGCCAGGAGGCCGAGCAGGCAGCCGATCAGCAGGGCGTCGGCCCTCGAGTCGAAGGCGTAGTACGCGCGGACGAACACCACGTTGTCGAAGTGGTGCGCGTGGTAGACGAGGTAGAGGCGGTCGGCCACGGACGCCAGCAGCCCGCCGACGGCGAATCCGTAGGCCAGGCGGCGGCGTCGGGTGGCGGCGGCCACCACCATGGCGACCGACCACAGGACGTAGAACTGCTCTTCCACCGAGAGCGACCAGGTCTGGGCCAGGTAGCCGAAGAAGGGTGCGTGTCCGAGGGCCTGGCGGTAGTCGGCGTAGTAGAAGAGTGCGGCCAGGCTGTCCCCCCAGAGGCGGTGCGACGCGTCGGCCACATGGACGAACCTGGCGTAGACGGCGACGAGGGCCACGGTGAGCAGCAGCGGGGGTACGAGCCGCATGCTCCGACGGGCGTAGAAGGACCGGAGGCTGATCCGACCGTCGCGCCGTCCCTCGCCCGACAGCAGGGCGGTGATCAGGAAGCCGGAGAGTACGAAGAACACCTGGGGCGCGGCCCACGCACCGGGCAGGGTCCGGAAGTTCGAGTGGAAGACCACGACGGCGAGCACGGCGAGGGCCCGGAGACCGGTCAGGGGAGGACGGTTGCCCAGCCGGAACCGGACGGTCGGGGCGGCCTCGCCCGTGGCCGGAACCGGGGCCGCGTCCTGCACGTCGTCGACGGCGATCGCCGGACGCGTGTCGGTTCGTGCGGCATCGGCCATCGGGGACTACCGGGACCCGGTCACGCGTGGCGCCCGCCCACCGGTCCCGGCCGGGCTCCGTCGACCACGAGTCCCCATCCCCGGGATGGTAGCCCAGTGCCCTGGGTGGCCACGGGGGTGACTGGTAGCGTCACCGCTCGTGACGAGCGTCCGACCTCGCCGGGGGACACTACGGGGACAACCGGTCCGGGCAGTGCTGGTGACGGTGGTCAGCCTCCTGGTCGTGGGGGTCGCCCTGGTCGCCCTCGTCGGCCAGGCGGCGCGGGGCACGCAGACGGTGGACGTCCAGCTCCGGTCCCGCGCCGTGCACGACGCCGCCCTGGACGACGCGTTCTACGCCTGCCTGGACACCCAGGCCCACAGCCTCGTGCGCCCGGACCAGACCGTGACGCTCGGGGGCGGCAACCTGGCCGACGTGGTCACCATGATCAAGGGCTTCGGCTCCTGGGTGACCGTGGCCGACCGGGCGTCCCGGGCGGAGGTGGTCCTGACGCTCCATGACGGTTCCCCCGGGCCAGGTACCTGCCTCGGCGCCACGGTGATCGCGACCTTCCGGGGACCGGGTGGGCACGACGTCGTGCGGGTCGGCACCGGGGCCGAGGTCGCCGGCCCGGGTCCCCCACCGGCGCCACCGCTGTGACCACCTTCCTCGCCACGTCGGCCGCCATCTGCGTCCTGGCCGCGGCCGGGCTCCTGCCGGTGGTCGCCGGGGTCGGGTGGCGCTGGCACGTGGTGCCGCTCGCTCCACTGGCGGGTTCGGTGGTGGCCGCGGTGTCGGCGACGGCGTCGCTCTCGTTCGGCGGTGCGCTCATGTCCTGGTTCGTGGGCCTCGCCGCGCTCGCCGCCGCCGCCGTGTTCGGCCTGTGGGTGGTCCGTCCGGACCTCGGGCCACGCAGCCGCTCCGACGCGGTGGTGGGGAGGACGGACCGCTGGGTCGGGGTCACCGGATTCGTGCTGGTGGTGGCCGCCTGCGTGTGGAGCCTGCGCGGCCTGCGGACACCGACCGTCGGGTTCGATGCCCGTGCCCTGTGGGTGATGCGACCGGGTTGGTTCCTCCAGAGCCACGCCCAGCTGCTCATCGACCTGAAGGCCCGGAGCCTGGTACTCACCCAGTCGGCGTATCCGCCGCTGGTCAGTGCGTCGTCGGCGGTGGCGTGGAAGCTCACCGGGGTGCACACCGCCCGACTCGGGGTCACCACGGTCGGCGTGCTGAACGCCTGCGCCCTGGCGGCGGCGGCCCTGGCGGTGCTCGAGTGCGGCCGCACGGCGGCCCGCCGTGTGCCCCGGGCGTGGCCGGCGGGGGTCGTGGGATCGGCTGGCGCCGTCCTCCTGGTCCTCGTGGCCGCCGGCGTGACCGAGCCGTTCCTGACCAACGGCTACGCGGACCCGCTGTGGTCGTCGGCCGCCGTCGGCGCGGTGGCGTTCGGTCTCCAGCTCCGCTCGGATCCGTCGGCCCGGGCCGCGGCGGTGGTGCTGGTCCTCGTGGCCGGCAGCACCAAGAACGAGGGACTGGTCACCGCACTGGCCCTCGTCGTCCTCATCGCCGCCCGCTCCATCGGCCGGGTCGGGCTGCGGGGCCCCCGGCCGAGGTGGATCGTCCCGCTGGTGGTCGCCGGGTGTGAGTTGGCCCTGTTGGCGTGGTGGCCGATCCTCATGAAGTCCATCGGCGCGCGTGGGGCGACGTCGACGTTCACCGCGTCGACGGACCTGGCCCACCGCACGAGTGCCACGATCCACGGGATGAGCCCCTACCTGCACGTGCTCGTCCTGGCCCTACCCCTCTCGGTGGTCGGTGGAGTGGTGCTGCGTCGGGTGCGCCGGGACGCCGGGGTCGGCAACGACCTGTGGGCCTGGTTGGCGCTCGCCACCGGCCTGGCGGCGGTGGGTGCGGCCCTCGTGACCGGCTCCGGTGCCATCGGTCCCTGGATCCTGTCCACGGTGCACCGGATCACCGAGTATCCGATCCTCCAGGGCTGGTGGATCGTCGGTGTCTGGGCGGTCGTGGCCGGCGCCGGCGCGGCCGGTGGCGGTGGCGGTGGCGGTGGGGTGGTGCCCCGGCCGGCCCAGGAGCCGGTGACCACGGCGGACGCCCTCCCGGCGGCGGACCTCGCCGGGGTGGCGTCGTGACCGTGTTGGCGGGCACCGCCGCAGCTCCCGCGTCGACCGGGGAGCGGGAGCCGTCCGACCGACCCGGGATCGAGGACGGTTCGGGACGGGGACGCGACCCGGGCGCGGTGCGGGGCTGGCGGTCCCTCGCGGCGGGGGGCGTCGGCTACCTGGCTCTGTCCGTGGCGCTCTGGTGGAACGTGTGGTCGACGCACCCCACGTCGACCACGACGTGCGGCTGCGGGGACACGTCGCTGTTCACCTGGTTCCTCGACTGGCCGGCCTACGCCCTGTCCCACGGCCTCGATCCGCTGTACTCGACCGCCATGTTCCACCCGACGGGGGTCAATCTGCTGTCCAACACGGCCGAGGTCGGTCTCGGCATCGTCCTGGCCCCGGTCACCTGGGCCTTCGGGCCGATCGCCACGCTGAACGTACTGCTCACCCTCGGTCCCGCGCTCTCGGCGTTCACGATGTACGTGCTGCTCCGCCGCTGGGTGTCCTGGGCACCGGCGGCGTTCGCCGGAGGGCTCCTCTACGGGTTCTCGCCGTTCGTGATCGTCAGCCTCAGTGACGCCCATCTGATGCTGGGCATGGCGGCGGTGCCTCCACTCGTCGTGCTCTGTCTCGAGGAGATGCTCGTCCGCCAGTGCTGGCGGTGGTGGGTCACGGGGCTGGCGATCGGTGCCCTGGCCTTCGTCCAGTTCTTCATCGGGACGGAGCTCCTGTTCATGACGGCCATCGTGGCCGTCATCGGGGTCGCCGTCGTGCTGGTCGGCGCCGCGGTGGGCCGCCGGGAGGTGCTGGTGGCCCGGGCGCCCTATGCCCTGCGGGCCACAGGGACCGCCGTGGTGAGCGGAGCCGTCCTCCTGGCCTGGCCGGCGTGGTTCGCGCTGCTCGGTCCGGCCCACCTGTCCGGGTCCGTGTGGGGGACCGGACTGCTCAGCTACGGCGGCAACAACTTCGGTGCGTTCATCCGTCCGACACCACCTTCGGCCACCACGACCGCGCTGACCCACAGCTTCGGCGGCTACCAGGCGCCGTCACTGTCCGGGCAGTACTTCGGTATCGGTCTCGTGGTCGTACTGGGGGTGGGCCTCGTCATCTGGCACCGGGACGTGCGGCTCTGGCTGCTGGCCGGCGTGGGCTCGGTCTGTGCCGTCCTCTCCTTCGGGCTGTCGTTCCACGGCTGGACGCCCTGGCGCCTCTTCGTCCGCCTGCCGCTGATGGAGAACATCATCCCCAGCCGGTTCGTCCTGTTCACCTACCTGTGTGCGGGAGCCATGCTGGCGATCGTCGCCGACCACGTGCGCTCGTCCGCCCGGCGCTGGTCACCGCTCCCCGCATGGCGCGGCGTGGTCGCCTGGTGCTCGGGACCGGTGGTCCTGGTGGTCGCCCTGGTGCCCATCGCCTCGTACTTCGCCGACGGCCTGCCGCTGACCGCGGTGCCCGTGGAGCTGCCGCAGTGGTTCCGCACCGTGGCACCCGACCTGCCACCGGACCAGGTGCTGGTGGTGTTCCCGTTCGCCTTCCGGCAGAGCAACCTCACGTGGCAGGCGGTCAACGGGATGCACTACTCGATCGCGGGCGGCGGGGGTCCCGGCTCCCTCTTCAGCCGGGCCGGCAAGGAAGAGGCGGGGGACCGTCTCCTCTCCGAGATCTCGTTCGGCAACGGCTCGCGCACGCTCGGGTCCGGCGATGTGGAGGCCGTGCGCAGTGCCCTCGACGGCTGGGGGGTCACCGGGGTCGTGCTCCCCGATCCCCGGGTACTGCCCCCCTACGACCGGGCCTACGCGGTGCGTTCGATCGTGGTGCTGGTGACCGCCGCCACGGGCCGGGCCCCCGAGTACCGGTCGAGCGCGTGGGTCTGGGACTCGGTCGATCGGGCCGGCCCGGCGAAGCAGCCCTCCACCCAGCAGCTGGCGACCTGCTCGGCGGGCACGGCCAACGGCTCGGTGGCCTCCGTCCGAGCCTCGGCCGCCTGCATCCTGGCCACCCCGCACCAGACCTGATCCGCCGGGTCGCGGTGGTGCCGGTAAGTTGTGGTGTCCGACGGACTGGGCCGTCGCAGAGGGAGCTGGGCGCCGTGCGGGGGAAGACACCGGGAATGGGTACTGCCTCGTGGGTCGCGGGGACGCACCGATGACGCGACCACCGGTGACCGCCGCCGGTCCGCACCGACGCACGTCCGCCACCGGTGCGGAGCGGGTGACGGCCCTGGACGGCTTCCGGGCCGTCGGGCTGCTCCTCATCGTGGGCTTCCACTTCGGGGTGTCCGGCATGACCGGCGGCTTCGTCGGGGTCGATGTCTTCTACGTCCTGTCCGGCTACCTGATCACCGGCCTGCTGCTCGGCGAGTGGGCCCGGGCGGCGCGCATCGGGCTCGGCGCCTTCTGGCTCCGGCGGGCCCGCCGCCTGCTGCCCGCCCTGCTGGTGGTGCTGGTGGTCGTGACGCTCGTGGTGCGGTTCGCCTATCCCGCCGGCCTCTACCCGAATCTCCGGATGGCCGACCTGTCCGCCCTGTTCTACTTCTCCAACTGGTGGCAGATCGCCTCGTCGGGCAACTACTTCGTGGCCACCGGAGCCGTCTCGCCGCTGACCCACACCTGGTCGCTGGCCGTCGAGGAGCAGTTCTACCTGGTGTGGCCCCTGGTGGTCGTGGCCGTGCTGCACGTGGGACGACGGTTCGACCGGGGGGTGGAGCTCCTGCTCGGCGTCTCGCTGCTCGGCGTCATCGCCTCGGCCACCGAGATGTTCGTGCTCTACCACCCCGGGGCGAACATCACCCGGCTCTACTTCGGCACCGACACCCACGCCCAGTCGATCCTGGTGGGGGCGGTGCTGGCCTGCGTCCTGACCCTCGTCCAACGGCGCCGGGGTCTCGAGGGCATGGCCCCCACGGCGGCCTCGCGACCGGCCCGGGTGGTGCTGACCCTCGTGGGCCTGGCCGGATTCGCCGGCACGCTGGCGCTCACGTACACCCTGGTGGGGACCGACGCCTTCGCCTACCGGGGCGGGTTCCTGCTGTCGGCCCTGTCGGCGGCGGCCATCATCCTCGGGGCGGTGTGCGTGGCCCGGGGACCCATCGCGCGCGTGCTGTCGCTCGGGCCGATGGTGTGGATGGGCACCGTCTCCTACGGCGCCTACCTGTGGCACTACCCCGTCTTCATCGAGCTCGACGCCGCCCGCACCGGCGCCCACGGGATCGGTCTCCTGGCCATCCGCACGGCCACCACCTTCGTCCTGGCCGCCGCCAGCTACTACCTGGTCGAGCGTCCGGTCATGGAGGGCACCTTCTGGCGCAGCCTGAAGGCGGCGGGCCCCGCCGTGGTCGCCCTGGCCGTGACGGTGGCCGTCGTGGTGGCCGGCACCACCGCCACCGCCACCGCGGCGGCACCGGTGCACCGGGTCGCGGCCCTGCGTGCCGGGCTCCCCCCGGAAGTGCACGGTCGGCTCGAGGCGATCGGCGCGTTCACCGGCCACCCCATCCGCTTCGCCCTCCTCGGCGACTCCCTCGCCATCACCACGTCGGTGGGCCTGGCCGTGGGCAGTGTGCCGAGGTACGGGGTCCAGGTCTTCGACGAGGGCGTCTTCGGTTGCGACTACGACACGTCCACCGCGGTCTCGGCGGGCGTGCCCACCGTCCCGTTGAACGACTGCCTGCAGTGGCGGTCGGTCTACGCGGCCGACATCGCCCGGACCCACCCCGACGTGGTGGGGCTGCTGACCGGGCGCTGGTCCATCACCGATCGGCTCGTGGGGGGCGAGACCGTCCATGTGGGTCAGCCCGCCTGGGACGACCACCTCGTCGTCTTGTACTCCGACATCGTGTCGTTCCTCCACCACCAGGGCGTCCAGGTGGTGCTGTTCACGCTGCCCTACTTCGACCCGCCCGAGGAGGCCCCCGACGGCTCGGTGTACCCGGAGAACCAGCCCGCCCGCGTGCTGGCGTTCAACCGTGACCTGGCCCGGGTGGCGGCGGCGGAGCACGGAGCGGTCAAGCTGGTGGACCTGAACGCCATCCTCGACCCTTCCGGGCACTTCCAGTCGAGCGTCGACGGCGTGGTGGCCCGCTGGCCGGACGGCATCCATGTGACCGTGGCCGGTGGGGAGTGGCTGCAGCTCCAGATCCTGCCGACCGTGGCCGAACTGGGCCTCGCCGGCCGGTCCGGGACGACCGCGTGACCGACGGGTCCACCGCCCCGACCCCGCCGACCTCCGCGGTCCGCACCCGTGGAGGCGGGGCGCACTCGGCCGGCCGTGGTCGACGGGGGAGGACGTCGGCCACCGGGCGGGAGCGTGTCGTCGCCCTCGACGGCCTACGGGCCTTCGCCCTCCTCATCATCATGGGCTACCACTTCGGCGTCGGGTGGCTGCAGGGTGGATTCTTCAGCCTGGACATCTTCTACGTCCTGTCCGGCTACCTGATCACCGGCCTGCTGCTCGGCGAGTGGGCCCGGGCGGCGCGCATCGGGCTCGGCGCCTTCTGGCTCCGGCGGGCCCGCCGCCTGCTGCCCGCCCTGCTGGTGGTGCTGGTGGTCGTGACGCTCGTGGTGCGGTTCGCCTATCCCGCCGGCCTCTACCCGAATCTCCGGATGGCCGACCTGTCCGCCCTGTTCTACTTCTCCAACTGGTGGCAGATCGCCTCGTCGGGCAACTACTTCGTGGCCACCGGAGCCGTCTCGCCGCTGACCCACACCTGGTCGCTGGCCGTCGAGGAGCAGTTCTACCTGGTGTGGCCCCTGGTGGTCGTGGCCGTGCTGCACGTGGGACGACGGTTCGACCGGGGGGTGGAGCTCCTGCTCGGCGTCTCGCTGCTCGGCGTCATCGCCTCGGCCACCGAGATGTTCGTGCTCTACCACCCCGGGGCGAACATCACCCGGCTCTACTTCGGCACCGACACCCACGCCCAGTCGATCCTGGTGGGGGCGGTGCTGGCCTGCGTCCTGACCCTCGTCCAACGGCGCCGGGGTCTCGAGGGCATGGCCCCCACGGCGGCCTCGCGACCGGCCCGGGTGGTGCTGACCCTCGTGGGCCTGGCCGGATTCGCCGGCACGCTGGCGCTCACGTACACCCTGGTGGGGACCGACGCCTTCGCCTACCGGGGCGGGTTCCTGCTGTCGGCCCTGTCGGCGGCGGCCATCATCCTCGGGGCGGTGTGCGTGGCCCGGGGACCCATCGCGCGCGTGCTGTCGCTCGGGCCGATGGTGTGGATGGGCACCGTCTCCTACGGCGCCTACCTGTGGCACTACCCCGTCTTCATCGAGCTCGACGCCGCCCGCACCGGCGCCCACGGGATCGGTCTCCTGGCCATCCGCACGGCCACCACCTTCGTCCTGGCCGCCGCCAGCTACTACCTGGTCGAGCGTCCGGTCATGGAGGGCACCTTCTGGCGCAGCCTGAAGGCGGCGGGCCCCGCCGTGGTCGCCCTGGCCGTGACGGTGGCCGTCGTGGTGGCCGGCACCACCGCCACCGCCACCGCGGCGGCACCGGTGCACACGACGGACACCATCCCGTTGGGTGAGCGCCAGGCCCTGGAGGCGGCCGGCGCGTTCAGCGGACGACCCATCCGGTTCCTCCTCGTGGGGGACTCCTTGGCGGTCACCGCCGGAGAGGGACTCACCCTCGGCAGCGTCGACCACTTCGGCGTCCAGGTCGTCAACAAGGGCGTGCTCGGCTGCGATCTCGACAACCTCGACGCCATCTCGTCCGACCAGACGGACATCCCGGTCTCCTCGTGCCGACAGTGGCAGACCCTCTACGCCCACGAGGTCAACCAGTTCGCCCCCGAGGTCGTGGGTTTCATGGCCGGTCGGTTCGAGCTCACCGACCACCTGGTCGGCACCCGCGTGGTCTCGATCGACCAGCCCGCCTGGCAGGACCACCTGGTCACCGAGATCGACCACGTGGTGGAGGTGCTCTCGGCCGGCGGGGCCCGGGTGGTGCTGTTCACGATGCCCTACATCGATCCGCCCCAGGAGGCCCCGGACGGCTCGGTCTACCCGGAGAACCGCGCCACCCGGGTCGACGAGTACAACCAGGTGCTGCGGCGGGTGGCGGCCCGTCACCCCTCCACGGTCACGCTCATCGACCTGAACGCCATCCTCGACCCGTCCGGGCACTTCCAGTCGAGCGTCGACGGGGTGACCGTCCGTTGGGCGGACGGCATCCACGTGACCAGGGCCGGTGGCCAGTGGATCGAGCCGCTCGTGCTCCCGACGGTGGCCCAACTCGGACTCGACGCCCGGGCGTCGGGTCGGACCTGAGCCGCGGCACGTCCGGTCGGCGTGGCTCCTCTGTTCCGTGGGACGGGAGAGATTTCGCTCAAGTTCCCCGCCCGTCGTGCCGATGCGCCTACCGGAGGCCCGGTGTCGGCGCTCCGGCAGCATGGCGGACGAGGAGGCAGCACGTGCCACACACGGTGGACAAGATCCGACTCCAGATCGACCTGGCCCTGGTCGATCTGGACGAGTACCCGGGCGCAGGCCCCGACCTGAGGCGCGGGCTGCTGGTGCCCGCCGAGGCCCTCCCGGTCGCCGAGCGCTCGCGGCCGACCCTCCTCGCTCCCGAGCGGGCGGCGTCCATGCGGCTCCGGCTTCGCCACCCCTCCGGATCCTGATCTCCCGCTGATCCGGCCCGCCCCCCGGTCCGGACCGGCGGGTCCTGGCGGGCTGGTCGACGGCGGGGACTCACTCCGCGGACGAGGTGACCCCCCGTCCCGTCCGTGCCCGCCTCGACCAGACCCCGCGCACCACGGCTGTCACCACCACGACCGCCAGCACCAGCGGCACCGGTCCGAGCTCGGAGCGGAACCGTTCGTTCTCACCGATCTCGAAGAGGGAACTGGTGGTCAGGGCGTAGGCCGTCGTCCACCACAGGACGGCGACCGTGCCCGCCAGGGCCGGGTCCGACCTGCGGCGGCGCCACGCCAGGACGGGGGCCCCGACCAGGGCCAGGGCGTAGGCGGCCATCGCCTGGACGGACAGCCACTGCGGGCGGTGCCAACCCCGGGCGAACAGGGCGAACGCCGGCGCCGGGTCCTGGGTGGGCTGCCACTCGACCGCCCGGTCGTAGAAGCGGGCGTAGGCGCGCACCGTGGGCCAGTCGACCGAATTGGTGAAGTTCTGGTCCGTGCCCACGAACCAGACGCCGAGTGCACCGGTGACATCGTCGGCGTACGCGGCCGGATGCGCCCGGATCCACGCCAGGTCGTCGTGGAGGTACTGCGACGACACCGCCACGTAGAGCGGGTTGTTGTAGTTGGGGGAGCCGTCGGACTTGGTCAGGGCACCCACGGCGGCCACCGGGTCCGGACGGGCGTGCACGTACGTCGGTGTGTAGTCCGTCGGCTTGGCGAAGGGCGGCACCGAGGCCACCGCGTTCATGCGTCCCTGGCGTTGGAGCTCGGCGATCTGGTCGGCCGGTGCCCGGAAGAGGACGGAGCGGGCCAGGTTCATCCCGAGCCAGCTGCTGGTCGTCGTCGTCCCCACCTGCACGTAGTCCTTGACGTACCAGCCGGCCACCACGAACACCGGTAACGCGGCCACCGCCACCACGGTGCGCCACTCCGTGCGCAGCACGACCACCACCGGCACCGCGGCCACGAGGAGCCACTCGATCTGGTAGCTGCTGTTGAGGAGGACGACGGCGGCGTAGCCACTGAAGAACCCGATCCCGTAGCGGAACCTGCGGGTGCGGAGGAACCGGATCAACGACCAGGCGGCGAATGTACCGAGAGCGGCCGTCGGGTAGGCGTAGTCGAGCCAGTTCTCGTAGAGGAGGTAGGCGGGTGACGCCACCACGCCGACCAGGGTCACGACCAGCGCGGCCACCCGGGGGACGCGCAGCTCGACCATCAGGAGGTAGGTGCAGACCGCCAGCAGCAGGCCGAGGGCGAGCGCGCCGACGACCTCGGTCGGGCCGCGCAGGCCGTCGGGCAGGTTGAGGAGCAGGCCGACGTAGAGGTTGAACAGCGGGGGCTGCATGCTGAGGTGCCACACGCTGACAGCCAGGTGGTCGCGCAGCTGACCGAGATCGAGCAGCTGCCACATGTCGGTCGCCTGGGTACCCCGTAGGACACTGTCGTCGAAGCGGACCCCGGCGATGGCGGCCACGCCACGCGACAGCCCGTAGGCGGCGACCACGATGACCACGGCCAGACCGGGCCGGGCGTCCAGACCGCGGGAACGGTCCTGGTCGGTCCCACCGACCACGTCCCGCACCGCGTCGTCGGCGACGACCGGACGGTCCTCGAGGGCGGTGGCGGTGCCCGGTGCGGCGCCGGGCGGACCGGTGGCGGTCATCGGGGCAACTCTAGTGAGTGGCCGGCGGTGGTCACGAGGTACCCGTCCGCCCGTGCTGGGCCGCGCCGAGGATGCAGGTCGCCGCCCGTCCCGGATCGTCGGTCACCGCGGGCCCCGTCGTGCAGGCGACGAACGCCGACTCGGGGAGGCGCACCACGGGGGCGGGCCGTCGGGGCACCGTCCACACCCAGGCGTCGGCCCGGTGCCGGGGTCCGGTACCCAGGGCCGCGGTGAAGGTGGCCACGGCCACGGGTACCGAACGGCCCTGCAGCGCGGTCGGCCAGGTGGACTCGTCGGGCACGACGACGGTGGTGACCCCCCAGGCCTGCAGGGCCAGGCGGAGCCGGGCCGATTCGCCGGGGCGGCCGGTGGGCAGCGGGTCGAAGCCGTCGGACAGGTTCTGGAGATCCAGGGTCGCAGCGGCGAGGGCGCGCTGGCGCGCCGTGGGGTGGGCCGGTGGTGCCGGGGTGATGCTGCCTCCGCCGACCAGCGAGTACCGCAGTCCGTCGACGGCCTGCCAGGTCATGGGGGCACGCAGACCCGAGGACGCGAAGGGGTAGGTGAGCACGACGTCCGAGGTCGGTACGCGGGTGCCCACGGTGGTGAACCACGGGGGCACGTCCACCGACCGGGTGGTGAAGGGGAGACGGTAGCCGAGGGCGAGGGGGAGCAGGGCCAGGGCGGCCAGCCCCCAGGCCACCAGGGTCGCGGGCCGTGGCCGCCGGATGGTCCCGCCCGGCCAGGTCAGGTCGCTGGCGTGGGCTCGGTCGAGGACGACCCCCAGCATGACCGCGGCGAACAGGTCGGCCACCCCGGCGATGCGGTCCGGCACGATGTCCTGCACCAGGGGGAGGTGGTCGAACAGTCGCCACGGTCCGGCGCGGGCCCCGAGCGAGAGGCTCTCCATGACGACGAGCATGGCGGCGCAGAACCACAGGCGTCCGTCCCGGTGGAACCAGGCCAGACCGATGAGCAGGGTGGCCGCCATGCCGAGGCCGAGGTAGCCGAGCAGCAGGGGATGGCTGCCGAAGTAGCCGTAGGTCTCGAGGATGGCGTTGGGTCCCCGGTCGTGGGGCCCGGCCGGCAGGAAGAGGGTGCGCCAGGCGCTCCCGAAGAGCTGGATGTCCGGCCACACCCGGCCCGGCAGCGCGCGCGGGCCGGCCAGGGCGTAGCCGGCCGGGTAGGCGAGCAGGACCACGCCGGTTCCGGCGGCCGCGGCCAGTCCGGTGGCGGCGTGACCCAGGCGGCCACGGACCGACCGGGCCGAGCGCACGAGGCCGACCACGGTCAGGAGGAGCGTGCCGAGCACGGCGGCCAGCACGCAGATGACCAGGATCTCGGAGCTGAGGAAGAACTGCAGGGCGCAGAGCCCGCCCAAGGCCAACCCCCACGTCCACGGGCGGCCACGCTGGCGGATCAGGAGTTCGTCCAGGCACAGGAACATCAGCGGAGGTGCCACCAGGGTGGCGAACTCGACGTGCTGGAGCGAGAGGTTCTCGATGACGAAGGGGGAGAAGCCGTAGAACAGGCCGGCGAGGAAGGCGGCGGGCAGCCAGGTCGTCCACCGCAGCACCAGGGCCCGGGCCGACAGCGCCGTGGCGACGGGGGCGAGGGTGGCGGCGACGTTGAGGGAGAACACCGGACCGAACGCCCAGGTGACCGGGGCGAGGGGCACGCTGATGGCCAGGAAGCTGGTGTTGGCCGGCAGGTTGATCCCGTCCGGGTGGAGCGCACGGGTGGAGAAGACGAGCGACTCGCCGTGCGAGAGGGCGTAGGCCGGCCACGACATGAACCACGTGAGCAGTGACGTGTCGCCGCAGCCGCAGGTGGCCGTGGAGGTCGGGTGGTGCAGCCACACACCCGACCAGACGAGGACGCCGAGGGCCAGGTAGAGCACGGCCGCCAGTCCGTGGGCCGTCCAACGGCGCCGGGGGTCGTGCATCCGCGCAATGTACCGCCCGGAGCGGTGGACTACCCTGCGTGCTCGCCGGGTGGCGCCGCCGATGCGGTGGTCCCGGCGTCGTCCGAGGAAGGGCACCATGACCACCCCGTCACCGGGACCACCCCGCCACGATCCGGCAGCACCGGGATCGGTGGCGCCCGCGGACGACCCGGACGACCGTCGGTCCCACCGGGACGGATTCCACGCCGACGGCCTCGGCGACCGCCCCTCGGCCACCGGCACCACCCGGATCCTCGGTCTGGACGGGCTGCGGGCCGTGGCCGTGCTCCTCGTCCTCGGCTTCCACTTCGGCGTCGGATGGTTGGGCGGAGGGTTCTTCGGCGTCGACGTGTTCTACGTGCTGTCCGGCTACCTGATCACCGGGCTGCTGCTCGCCGAGTTCGAACGGCGGGAGCGCATCGGACTGGCGGCCTTCTGGCTGCGGCGGGCCCGCCGCCTGCTCCCCGCCCTCCTCCTCGTGCTGGTGGCGGTCACGCTGCTGGTCCGCTTCGTCGAGCCGTCGGGTGCGGTCCCCGGTTACCGGGGCGACGCGCTGTCGGCCCTGTTCTACGTCTCCAACTGGTGGCAGATCGCCTCATCGGGCAACTACTTCGTGGCCACCGGTGCCGTCTCGCCTCTGACGCACACCTGGTCCCTGGCCGTCGAGGAGCAGTTCTACCTGGTGTGGCCGCTGGTCGTGCTCGCCGTCCTCCACCTCGCCGGATCGTTCCGACGCGGCGTCCGGGCCGTCCTGGCCGTGGCGGCGCTCGGGGCGGTGGCCTCCGTCGTGGAGATGGCGGCCCTGTTCCACCCGGGCGCCAACACGACGCGCCTCTACTTCGGCACCGACACCCACGCCCAGTCCGTCCTCATCGGTGCCGTCCTGGCCTGCGTGCTGACGCTGGTGGAGCGGGACCGGGGGGAGACGGGCATGGACCCGGCCGCCCGGGGCCCGGCCGAACGGGCGCAGCTGACCGCGCTCGGTGTCGTCGGTCTGGGCGTGGTGGTGGCCCTGTCGTGGTCGTTGCGCGGCGACTCGCCGGCCGCCTACCACGGCGGCTTCGCGCTGGTTGCGCTCAGCTCGGCGCTGGTGATCGTCGCCGTCGTCTCCGTCCCCGGGGGTGTCCTGGCCCGCGTCCTGTCGCTGGCCCCCTTCGTGTGGCTGGGCACCATCTCCTACGGGATCTACCTGTGGCACTTCCCGGTGGCCGTCTTCCTCGACGCCGGCCGCACCGGCCTGCGCGGTCCCGGACTCTTCGCCGCGCGGACGGCGGTCACCGTGGCCGTGGCCGCCGCCAGCTTCTACCTGGTGGAGCGACCGGTGATCGAGGGGCGGTTCTGGCGGACGGCGCGCTCGGCCGGGCCGGCGCTGGTCGCCGTGGCGGTCACCGTGGCCGTGGTGGTGGGGGCCACGACCGGGCAGGCCCTCGCCGCGCCCACGACACCGGCCGGTCTGGTCGGACCGGGGGCGACCGCCGCCGAGTGGCGGGCGGTCCACCTGACGGGCTTCGCCCCCTCGGGTCACCGCCTGCGGGTACTGATCGTCGGCGACTCGCTGGCGCTGACCGTGGCGGTCGGTCTGGCCCGGTACGCCCCGGCCTACGGGATCGACCTCGGCGGCGGCTCCCACACCGGGTGCGGCGTGGCGGACGCCGTGCCGCTGTCGGACCACGGGGTGGTCGGCGACCCGTTCGGCAACTGCACGACCTGGCCCACCTGGTGGGCGGACGACGTCGCCGAACTCCATCCCCAGGTGATCGGGTTGGTCACCGGGTTCTGGGAGGTGGTCGACCGGTGGATCGACGGGCGCTGGCAGCACCTCGGTGAGCCGTCGTTCGACGCCTACGAGACGGCCCAGCTCGAGCGGGCGGTGACGATCCTCTCGTCGGGCGGGGCCAAGGTGGCCCTGTTCACCTCGCCCTACTTCCACACCGGGGAGCAGCCCGACGGCGACCCGTGGCCCCAGGACGACCCCGCCCGGGTGGACCGGTTCAACCAGCTGGTGGAGGCCGTCGCCCGCCGCCACCCCGGGGTGGTGTCGGTGGTCCCGCTGAACCGCTTCCTCGATCCGGCCGGTCACTTCACCTGGACGCTCGACGGTCACGTGGTCCGCCAGGGTGACGGTGTCCACACCACGCTGGCCGGCGGTACCTATCTCGCCCCCCGGGTCCTGCCCCTGCTGGCCGCCCTCGGCCGTCCCGCCTGAACGCCGTCCCGCGCCCGAACGGATACCGGGACAGTCCTCACCGGCGGGGGAGCGTCCCGCGGCAGCCGTCGCATTAGTTAGGGAAACTAACTATAATGGACCCATGACGACGATCCTGACGACCGAGAGCGCCGGGCCCGTGGCGTCGGGAGTGTCGGGGTCCTCCGGATCCGCGGTGCCCGGCGACGGCGACCGGGCCGAGGCGGAGCTGGCGGCGCGCCTGCGCATGGCCGTGACGCGGCTGCACCGGCGACTGCGTCAGCAGGCCGGCGGGGGCCTCACCCCGTCCCAGGCCTCGGCCCTGGCCGGCGTCGAACGGCTCGGCTCGCCCACCCTCGGGGCCCTCGCAGCCCGGGAGTCGGTGCAGCCCCCGACCATGACCAAGATCGTCGCGGCCCTCGAGGAGCTCGGCTATGTGACCCGTGACGCCGATCCCACCGACCGCCGGGTCGCCCGGGCCACCATCACCCCGGCCGGGGCCGAGACGCTCCGGACCGTCCGCTCGCTCAAGACGGCCTTCCTCGCCGACCGCGTCCACCGCCTGGCGCCGGAGGACCGCGCCGGGCTCGGCACCCTCACCGACCTGCTCGAACGGCTCATCGACATGGACGACGCATGAGTGCCGTGCGCGCCGCCGCGCGCCAGACCTTCAGCTCGCTGCGGGTGCGCAACTTCCGGCTGTTCTTCATCGCCCAGCTCATCTCGGTGTCGGGCACGTGGATGCAGTCCGTCGCCCAGGCCTGGCTGGTCCTGCACCTCACCGGTAGCGGTGTCGACCTCGGGATCGTGGTCGGCCTCCAGTTCCTGCCCATGCTGCTTCTCGGCCCCTTCGGTGGCCTGATCGCCGACCGGGTCAACAAGCGCAAGCTGCTGTTCGTCACCCAGACCGCCGGTGGCCTGCTGGCCCTGGTGCTCGGGATCCTGGTGGTGACCGACACGGTGGTGCTCTGGCAGGTCTACCTGCTGGCCGGTGCGCTCGGAGTGGTCAACCTGTTCGACAACCCGGCCCGCCAGACGTTCATGGTCGAGATGGTGGGCCGCGACGACCTGCCCAACGCCGTGAGCCTCAACGCCGCCCTCATGAACGGCGCCCGGGTCATCGGGCCGGCCATCGGCGGGGTGATCATCACGGTGTTCGGCCTCGGGACGTGCTTCTTCGTCAATGCCGCCTCCTACGTCGCCGTGATCGTGGGGCTGTCCCTGATGCGCACCTCCGAGCTGCACCGCACCCCACCGGTCGCCCGCGCCCGCGGACAGGTGCGTGAGGGGTTCCGCTACGTCTGGGCCACGCCGGCGCTGCGCAACGTGCTGCTCTCGGTCGCCCTCATCGGGATCTTCGCCTACAACTTCACCGTCACCCTGGCGCTGCTGGCCAAGGTCACCTTCCACGGAGGTGCCGGCGCCTACGCCGGGCTGACGGCGTGCATGGGCGCGGGCGCCGTCGTGGGGGGCCTGCTCGCCGCCCACCGGGCCAAGCCCACGCCCCGCCTGCTGCAGGTGCTGGCCCTCGTCTTCGGCGGGCTGATGGCCGCCGTGGCGCTGGCGCCGACCCTGCTGGTGGCCGATCTGCTGATCGTGCTCATGGGGGCGGCCTCGATCGGATTCATCGCCACCGCCAACGCCACCCTCCAGCTGACCGCCGACCCGGCCATGCGCGGTCGGGTGATGGCGCTCTACGCCATGGCCTTCCTCGGCACCACGCCCATCGGCGCACCCCTGGTGGGTGCCATCGCCCAGTGGACCAACCCCCGGGTGGCGCTGCTGGTCGGTGCGGTGGCGACGGTGGTGTCGGCCGGGCTGCTGATGTGGCGCCACCAGGCCCACCTGAAGTCCGACGGTGGCGCCGACGTGGCCCGGATCCACCTGATCGAGGCCCGGGCCGTGGACGAGGTCGAGACCGAGAGCCCGGTGGGCTGAGGACCGGCCTCCGGCGTCGTGCTCAGCCGGCGGCGACGGGCTTCGGCTCCTTCGGCAGGCCGAGCACCCGCTCACCATCGACGGGGTGCGCGAACGAGGCGCTGGCGGGACCATCGATCGACCATGGAGCGCAGCAGTGGCCGCGCTCCTTGTTGGGGGGTGCGGTCCATCGCGGTGGGTCGGTGCCATGGCACTGATGGTCGTTGAACCGGCCAGGGCGAGCGGACGGGTGCCGACGCCCGGAGCATCGTGGTTGCCTCATGCCGTGAACCATGGAATCGGAAGTTCGTGTCGCCATCCATGGATGACTCGTCACCACAGGTCGGGGCCATCGCCCAGTGGACGAACCCCCGGTGGCCACGCTGACCGAGTCGATCGGGGACGCGGATCACCTGGCCGGCTGGGCCCGGGTCCGGTCAACCGGACGGTGCGCCCGGCCCGGCCATGCCCACCACCGGGGCGGCCAGGGGTGTCCCGGCGACCGACCCGGAGAAGGAGGCGTCCCCGAAGGCGAACACGCCCCCGTCGGCTGCCACCAGCCAGTAGCCCTTGCCGTCGGGGGTGGAGCTCATGCCCACCACCGGGCTGTTCAGGTGGGTGCCGCC
>JGI20133J14441_1000105_pt1 | contig 77853 bp, 80 predicted proteins | sample RS3BMetagenome_FD_14441 | JGI IMG/M metagenome (IMG submission 14441)
TCGTGGTGACGCCTGTGGGGTGCTGCACATCCAGCGAGGATCACACGGTGGCCAACGCTGCCGGTGCACCTCCTCGGGGCCCGGGGCGGCTCGGCTCGCGATGGCGCTGCTGTGTGCGCAACTCAGCCGCTCGTTGGAGATCCGCTCGCCTCCCCTTGACCGCGTGGCTAACTGGACGGTGGCGCGGTGGTGATCCGGGACGAGCACGATTCGGTCATGTGGACTCGCCCTGTGTGATGATCGCAGAGGCTCCTCGTCGTGGGTTGCGAACCCAGAGGCAGTCTCAGCACCCAGAACAGCCCGGCCTCCTTAAGCGAGTTGATCCGGCGGGCTCAAGTCAGGCCTCGGTGGTGCCTGAGGAGCCACAGTCGCTGAAGCGGCGAGGATTGCACTACCGTTGGGGCGTGGCCCGTGTCCTACCCTCCGGTGCGCAGTTCTGCATGCGCGCCGGGGCCTACGAGGCCGTGGTCGTGCAGGTTGGTGCAGGCCTGAGGGTGCTCCGCTACGGTGGCCAGGATCTTATCGAGCCCTATGCCGCCTCGGCGATCTGCGACGGAGCGCACGGTGCGGTACTGGCACCGTGGCCAAACCGAGTTCTTCGGGGTAGCTACCGTTTCGAAGGCGTCGACTACCAGCTCGAGCTCACCGAACCCGAGGCGGGAAACGCGATTCACGGCCTCGTGCGCTGGCGGTCTTTCGAGCTCGTACGCCTCGACGAGGATCGCGTCGACCTCGCGCTTGTCGTGCACCCGACCCCGGGGTACCCCTTCGCGCTTCGGTTTGGTGTCACGTACCAGCTTGCCCCCGACGACGGGCTCGTCGTGACCATTGAGGCGGAGAACATCGGCGACGGAGCGGCGCCGGTGGCGCTGGGCCAGCACCCCTACCTCATAGCCGGTCCCGCAGGGCTCGAGTCGGCGCGCCTCGTGGCTACAGCGCGGCTGACGGACGCCGACTCGGCCAAGCTCGGCGTCCCGAGTGACCTGTGCCAGGGGCTCGCGCTCGGCGGTGTACGACTCGATCACACGGCTGTCGTCGAGCCCGACAACACGGGAGCGCGCTGGGCTCGGCTTGAGGTGCCTGAGGGGCGGGCAGTGGAAGCGTGGTTCTCGTCGGCAGTGCGCTACCTGCAGCTGTTCACCGGCGACACGCTTGCCCCTCAGCGACGCCGACGGGCACTCGCGGTGGAGCCGATGACGGCGCCACCGAACGCGCTGGCCACAGGCCAGGATCTCTGCGTGCTCCAACCGGGGGCTCGGTGCGAATTGGTTTGGGGGGTGCGAGCACGATGAGCAGAAAGGCCACTCACGTGGACGTGGACGTCATGGTGATCTTCGGGGTGAGCGGGGACCTCGCCCACAAGATGACCTATCCGTCGCTCTACCCTCTCGAGGAGCGCCGCCTCCTCGACTTCCCCATCATTGGGGTTGCCATCGACGACTGGGACGACGAGCGGCTGCGCGAGGAGCTGCGAACAAGCATCCGCGCTGGGGTGTCGAACGTCTCCCACGCCGTGCTCGAACGTCTCGCCGCACGCTGTTCGTACGTTCGGGGCGACTTCAGCGCGCCTGCCACCTTTGAGACGTTGCGCCGCGTCATCGGTGCGCGGCGTCATGCGCTCGTGTACCTTGAGACGCCACCGTCGTTCTTCGCCGCGATCATCGAGGGTGCACAGGCGGCCCGGCTTGCCAACGAGGTCACCTACTTGGTGGAGAAGCCCTTCGGCCACGACCTCGCCTCGGCTCGCGAGCTCAACGATCGCCTCCATGCGGTCGTGGCCGAGCAACAGCTCCTTCGCGTCGATCACTTCCTCGGCAAGCTCCCGCTCGAAGATCTGGTCCAGCTCCGCTTCGCCAACGAGCTGCTCGAGCCGCTCTGGCGCCGCGAGCACGTCGCCCGTATCGAGATCACCATGGCTGAGAGCTTCGGCGTCGAGGATCGGGGATCGTTCTACGACCCGGTGGGAGCCCTGCGCGACGTGGTGCAGAACCACCTGCTCCAGCTACTCGCACTGGTGCTCATGGAGCCGCCCACGCGGGCGGGAGCCGACGGGCTGTGGGACGCACGGGTCGAGGTGCTGCGCGCGGTCCCAAGCGTTGATCCCCGAGCCGTCGTTCGGGGGCAGTACGCGGGCTATCGCTCGATCCAAGGGGTCCGACCCGACTCGACGACCGAGACCTTCGTTGCGCTCCCCCTCGAGGCGGGTACGTGGCGCTGGAGTGGGGTGCCGATCGCCATTCGCGCCGGCAAGGCGCTGGCTGCAACCGTGACTGAGGTGCGCCTCGTGCTGCGTCACCCGCCCCGCATCGCAGGGGTCGCTCTCCCGCAGGACCTGGCGCCGAACGAGATCGTGCTCCGCGTCGATCCGGCAGCGGGCATGCGAATCGTGCTGAACTCCCGTGCGGCGAGCAACGAGCGGTTGCGTCGGGTGCATCTCGACCTTGACTTCGCAGCCGAGCTCGGCAGGCCACGCTCCCCCTACGAGGTGCTCTTCGCCGCAGCGCTCCAGGGCGATCGGTCGTTGTTCGCCCGCGAGGACGTCGTGGAGGAGACCTGGAGGATCGTCGATCCGCTCCTCGCTGACCCTCCCGCACCTGAGGTTTACCAACCTGGTTCTTGGGGTCCCGAGAGCGCCCGCCGGGTGCTGCCCCAGCACGCCGCCTGGCGGGAGCCATGGCTCGTCGAGACGGCATGAGCGTTAGGTCGCCTGCTCACTGCGCATGCGCCGCGGTGCAGGTAGCGTTGGTCGCATCCGACGGGTGTGCGCCTACGACGAGTGCGCGGGCTGGCAGCACACCCCGGTACACAGGGCTGGCTCAGCAGGCACGAGCGAGCTGAGCGGCCGACCCTCCAGCCACGCCTCGACGAAGTCGGCGACGATGTCAGGAATCGGACCGTGCTCGCCGATGGTCTCGAGACGATCGAAGACGGCGCCGATGGCCTCGGCCCTCTCGCGAGCCAGGATGTCGAGGTCGTAACGGACCTCCTGGTGGTCCGAGATGAAGCCGATGGGCTGGACGATGACGCGCTCGATGGGGTGCTGGCGGGCCATCGCGTCGATGAGGTCCCCAACGTCGGGTTCGAGCCATGGTTGCCGGGGATCCCCCGAGCGACTCTGGTAGGCCTCGAACGCGCGTAGGCCCCAGGGAGCAGCGACTTCGTTCAGGACAGCACGAACGTCGGCGAGCTGGCGCTCGTAGGAGCTCGTGCGGGCCATGGCGACGGGGATCGAGTGAGCTGTGGTGATGAGCACGGTGGTGGTGCTGTCGGGGTTCGTCGCCTCGAGGTGGTGGCGGAGAATGGTCGCCTGACCCTCCAGGAAGCGAGGGTGCCCCGCGAAGGGAGGCACCTTGGTCCAGTGGAAGCGCGGTCCGTGGCGGTCGATGTCCTCCTGGTACTGGCGACAGCCAGAATACGAGCTGTAGGCGGAGGTCGCAAAGACCAGCACGTCGGTCGCGCCGAGCTCGTCGAGCTCGTGGATCGCAGCGGGCACGAGCGGGTGCCAGTTGCGGTTCCCGAACACGATCGGCAGCTCGATGCCACGGCGTGCGAGCTCGGCGCGCGCGCGCTCGATGAGGGCGCGATTCTGCTCGTTGAGCGGGCTCGCCCCGCCAGTGGCCAGGTACTGGTCGTGCACGACGGCGAGCCGCTCGCGGGGCACACGCCGCCCTACGACGACGTTCTCAAGGAATGGCCAAATGTCCTCTGGCCGCTCGGGTGCCCCGAAGGACAACCACAGCAGCGCGCGTCGTTGCTCGGTCACGGCAGGCCTACGGCTTGGCGACAGCCCCTGCACGGATGCACGACGTGCAGACGTAGCGACGTCGCACCGTGGCACCCTCGCGGACGCGGATGCGCTGGATGTTGGGGAGGAACCGCCGCTTGGTACGGCGGTGGGAGTGCGACAGACTCATCCCGACATGCGGGCGCTTCCCGCAGATCTCGCACACGTTCGCCATCGAGGTACTCCTTCGGCATGGTTCGAGCACGCGCTCGCACCAACGTCGACAACACCGGGGAGCTCTCAAGGCTAGCATCCCGTTGGTAATGGAACGTCAGGGAGGGTGCACACCCGTCGCTGCGGCGCTCGAGCACGCTGTAGCTCGGCTCGCAAGCGTTCGAGAGGCGATCGACCGGCTCAACGTCTTCCCAGTGCCCGACGGTGATACCGGCTCGAACATGCTGCGTACGCTTGAGGGAACGGTGCGGGGGCTCGAGGGTGCTCCTACCGATCCGCGAGCCTGTGGCGCCCACCTGGCCCGCGCCGCCCTGTTCGCCGCCCGCGGCAACTCTGGTGTCATCCTCGCCCAGATCCTCGGCTCACTCCTTCGCGCGCTCGTAGCCGAGGAGGAGCTGGCTGCCGCGTGGATGCGCGGGCTCGCGGAGGCGGCTGTCGCCGCGCGCCAGGCCGTGCTCGATCCGAAGCCGGGCACGATGCTGAGCGTCATCGAGGCTGCGGCGGCGGCTCCGGACCCGGCCTCGGCGCTCAGCGCTGCCGCGGAGGCTGAGGCCCGTACCCCAACGCAGCTCGCGGTGCTCGCCCAGGCAGGTGTGGTGGACTCGGGTGGAGCTGGGCTCGTTGTGGTCCTTGAGGCCATGAGCGAAGCACTGGGTCTAGCCGAGGCCCCGTGTGATCATCCCTGGCTTGCGAGCACCCCCGTGGTGTCGCCAGCAGTGCCCGACCTCTCCGAGGCCGCACTCGAGGCTCGGACCACGGCAACGTCGGCCCGCTTCGAGGTCATGTTCTCCCTCGAGGCCCCAGCCTCGCACGTCGAGGCGTTGCGCAGCGTCTGGGCGGGGATCGGGGACTCGATCGTCGTGGTCGGCGACGGTACCGTATGGCGCTGCCACGTGCACACCAGCGACCTCGCCACGGCCATCCAGGCTGGGATCGACGCGGGACGGGTTCGCGACCTCGCCATCACCGACCTCGAGGAGCAGGTCGAGGAGGCGGCCTGGGTGCAGCGTGCCGAGCCTGCCCCGGCGGCGCTACCCCGAGAGACCGCCGTGGTGGCGGTGGGGCTCGGGGAGGGGATCGTGCGACTGTTCCGCTCCTTCGGCGTGGCTGCGGTGGTAGCCGGTGGCCAGGGCGCCAACCCCTCCATCGGCGAACTTGTGGAGGCGATCGAGCACGCGGGGGCCAAGCGCGTCCTGGTGCTGCCGAACAACGCCAACATTCTGGCGACGGCGAAGGCGGCGGTGGGGCTCACCGACGTCGAGGTCGTCGTCGTGCCAACGGTCCACTTGGTGCAGGGGTTTGCGGCGCTCATGGCCTACGATCCCGAGTCGCCGCTCGACGAGAACGAGCGTCGCATGAGCGAAGCCGCCCGTCGCGTGCGCTGGGGCGAGGTCACCATGGCGGTGCGCGAAGGCAGGTATGCGCAAGGGGCCTTCGATGCTGGCAGCTACATCGGCATCGCCGACAGCGGCATCGTGTCCGTCGGCGCGACCCCGGAGGACGCGCTCGTCGGGCTCGTGCGCGCCCTTGTCGACGACGAGAGCGAGATCCTCACCGTGTTCGTGGGGGAGCAAGGATCCGGCGAGCGACTCGCCAGCGTACTCGAGCAGCTGCGGGCCGAGCTGAGCGACCTCGAGGTCGAGCAGCTCGAAGGGGGTCAGCCCGTCTACCCCTACCTCCTCGGGGTCGAATGAGCGGCTCAGGGCTGGAGGAACTGGCGGCGATCCCCGTCGAGTCGATCCCTGGGCTGAGTACCAAGGTGGTGCGCGGGCTCAGCGAGCTCGGTGTCGAGAACGCCTACGACCTCGTTACTTACTACCCGCGCCGCTACGTTGACCGCACCCGCCACGTTCGCATCGCCGACGCGGTGCCCGGGGAAGAGGTCGTGCTCATTGGACGCATCATCTCGGTGCGCGTGGTGCCCACGCGCCAGCGCGCGCTCAGCCTCGTCGAGGCGCGGCTCACGGACGAGACGGGCTCCATCGGTCTGCGCTTCTTCCGCCAGCCGTGGCGAGCCAAGCAGCTCGGCCGTCTGCACGGCGACATCGCGGTCTTTGGGAAGGTGGACCTGTTCCGGCGCGAGCGCCAGCTCGTGAACCCGCTCGTCGACCCCATCGGGACGCGAACTGGGCAGATCGTGCCGCTCTACCCGCTTCGCGAAGCCGCAGGTTTGGACTCCTCCCAGATTACCGAGGCGGTCAGCCTCGTGCTCGAGCGCTACGGCCCGATCGCGGAGACGGTACCTCGAGCCATCCGAGAGGACCTCGGCCTGCTTGGGCGTCACGAAGCCCTCGTTGCGATCCACCGTCCCCGGACGTTGGCCGAGCGCGCCGAGGCTCGACGACGACTCGCCTTCGAGGAGCTCTTTCGCATCCAGGTGCTGCTCGGGTTGGTCCGTCGTGAGCGCGACCGTCGACTGCGCGGACTTTGCCACGACGTCGCCCCCTTCGGGCCGGGCACGGGCCGGCGGGTGCGGGAGCTGCTGGCCAGGCTGCCCTTCGAGCTCACGCGCGCCCAGCGCCGCGTCCTTGAGGAGATCGCGGCCGACATGGCCTCACCGCGCCCCATGCACCGCCTGCTCCAGGGTGATGTCGGCGCTGGCAAGACCCTCGTGGCTTTGCTGGCAGCGCTCTTCGCTGTCCAGAGCGGCTACCAGGCCGCGATGCTCGCTCCCACGGAGGTGCTGGCCGAGCAGCACTACCGAACCATCCTCTCGCTGCTTGGCAGTGCGCGGGAAGCACGCGACCGTGCCCCTGGCCTCTTCGACGAGGGCGAGGATCTGCTCGAGGTGGCGCTGCTCACAGGGACGCTGGCCCCGAAGCGTCGTGAGGCCGTCGTGGCAGGCTTGGCCCAGGGCACGATCGACGTGGTCGTCGGTACGCACGCGCTGCTGTCGGAGGGGGTGACCTTGGCGTCCCTTGGCCTGCTCGTCGTCGACGAGCAGCATCGCTTTGGCGTGGAGCAGCGCTCGCTCCTGCGTGACCGGCACGCCTCGGACGCGAATCAGGTCGCCGATACCCTCGTCATGACGGCGACCCCAATCCCGCGAACTGCGGCGATGACCGTCTATGGAGACCTCGACCTCTCGGTGATCGACGAGCTCCCGCCTGGCAGGACGCCGATCCGCACGGTGTGGATCGGCGAGCGCGCTCGCTTCGGCGAAGCGTTCGCTCACCTGCGCGAGGAGGTTGCCAAGGGCAGGCAGGGTTACGTGGTCTGCCCGCTGGTGAGCGAGAGCGATCGGTTGGCCGCACGCGCAGCAGAGCAGGAGTTCGAACGATTGCGCACGCACGAGCTCGCCGGGCTGCGACTCGGGCTTCTCCATGGTCGGCTCTCGGCGCGGGAGAAGGACCGGCAGATGGCAGCGTTTCGGGCCGGCATCGTCGACGTTTTGGTTGCGACCACCGTGGTCGAGGTTGGTGTGGACGTGCCGAACGCCACGGTGATGATCATCGAGGATGCGGATCGCTTCGGCATCGCCCAGCTCCACCAGCTGCGAGGCAGGGTGGGGCGCGGCCAGCATGCCTCCTGGTGCTTCTTGCTGGCCGAGACCGACCAGCCGGTGACTCGCGCCCGACTCGCAGCGCTCGAGCGCAGCACCGACGGGTTCGAGCTGGCCGAGGTGGACCTGGAGCTACGCGGGGAGGGGACGGTGCTGGGCACGCGGCAGTCGGGGCGCAGCGACCTCAAGCTCGCCTCGGTCCTGCGTGACCGCGAGCTCGTGGCGGCGGCTCGCCAGCACGCCCAGCGACTCCTCGAGCTGGACCCGACGCTTGAGCACCACCCTCGGCTTGCGGAGGAGCTCCGGCTCATCGCAGAGCCAGAGCAAGTCGCCTATCTGCTGCGGAGCTGAGGTGTTGCGCATCGTCGGAGGGTGCCTTGGAGGGAGGCAGATACGGCTCAGGGTGCCCCCTGGGACACGGCCAACTACCGGCCTCGTGCGTGAGGCGATCTTCGCGGGACTCGAGAGTCGAGGCGCCCTGAGGGGCGCAAGGGTCCTTGACCTCTATGGCGGTACTGGTGCGCTGAGCCTTGAGGCGCTCTCGCGAGGTGCGGCTGTGGCGCACTGGGTCGAGCGGGAGGTGCAGCTGGCACGCCAGCTCCGCCGCGTGAGCGAGGAGTTCGGCATCGCCGATCGGCTCGTCCTCCACGTGGGCTCGGTCGAGCGCTTCCTCGACGACGAGGCTCGCCGACTCGAGATCGACCTGATCCTGCTTGATCCGCCCTACGGTGCCATCGATCTTGCACGCCTGGGGGAGCGCCTGCCGCGAGCGCAGCTCGTCGTCGTCGAGGCGGATGCGCCGGCGTCGCTCGGGCCCCGTTGGTCTGCTTGGCGGTGGCGGCGCTATGGTGGTACGCACGTCGGGTTCTTCGTGCCGGTCGGCCAGGAGCGCGGCCAGCCCGATGCCACGGACGACGTGCCCGAGGAGGTAGCTCGACGACCAGCGCGGGAGGCCGAGTGAAGCGCGCGTTGTTCCCAGGATCGTTCGATCCGTTCCACAACGGCCATCGCGAGGTCGTGGAGCGTGCGAGCCTGCTCTTCGACGAGGTGGTGGTCGCGGCGATGCGCAACCCGCAGAAGGCTGCGCCGCTGTTCGCTCTGGAGGAGCGTCTCGGGCTCATCGAGGATGCTGTGCGCGGCCTCGACAACGTCCGGGTCGTGGCGCTCTCGAGCCTGGTAGTCGATCTCGCGCGAGCGCTGGAGGCAACCGTCATCGTCCGAGGCCTGCGCGCGGTGAGCGACTTCGAGATCGAGCTGCAGATGGCGCAGATGAACCGCACGATCTCGGGCATCGACACCTTGTTCGTGCCGACGAGCTCCGAGCACTCCTTCCTGTCGTCGAAGCTCATCCGCGAGATCGCTGCCTACGGGGGCGACGTCCGTGCCTTCGTCCCCGACGTCGTTGCCAAGGCCCTCGAAGCCCGGCGCGGGGGGCGGTGATGGGCGGGGAGCGCCGTGGCGCTGACGACGTCCTCGCGCTCCTCGAAGAGCTCAGGGCGATGATCCTCGACGCGAGGACGGTGCCGCTCTCGGCCTCGGTGATCCTCGCGAGGGATGAGGTGCTCGCGCTGGTGGACAGCGCGATCGCTGCGTTGCCTGAGGAGCTTGCGGAGGCCCGCTGGCTGGTGCGTGAGCGTGACCAGTTCCTCGCCCGGGCGTCACTGGAGGCCGAGGCCATCCTGGATGCAGCGCGCAAACAGGCCGAGTCGCTGGTGTCGCACACCGAGATCGTGCGGGCAGCGGAGCACGAGGCTGCTCGTATCGTCCTCGACGCCAGGGAGCGCGCCTCGCGCCTACGCCTGCAGACCGAGGACTACCTCGATCGCCGGCTCGCCGCGGTCGAGATCGCGCTCGAGGAGCTACTCGGGGCGACGAGGCGAGGCCGAGAGCGGCTGGCGGCTCAGGCGAGCGAGCACGCCTTCCAGCGAGCGCTCGGAGAGGGAGAGGAGGACCCCGATGCGTGACTACGAGCTCTCCGTTATCACCCTGCGTCAACGCGGCGTCGGCCTCGAACAGTTCTCCTTCACTTCGACGATGCATGGCATCGAGGTGACCTCCTCGCACGTCGATCCCACCGAGCCCATCGAGGTTTCGGGCAAGGTCGAGGCGACTGGCGAGGGGTTGCTCGTCTCCATCCAGGTCGCCACCACCTGGCGGGGCGACTGCGTGCGCTGCCTGGCTCCTGCGAGTGGCGAGCTCGTCACCTCGGCCCGCGAGCTCTACGTCGAGGGCCCCACCACCGACGACGTCTACGGCTTCCACGGTGACGTGCTCGATCTGTCCGAGCTGGTGCATGACCTGCTGGTGCTTGAGCTGCCGGTGCTACCCCTGTGCCGTGACGACTGTCGCGGGCTGTGCGCCCGCTGCGGGGCGGATCTCAATGAGGGACCCTGCGGCTGCGAGGTGCAGGTGGGCCCGAGCCCTTTCGACGTCCTCGACCAGCTTCAGGGTCCGCGGAGCGAGGCTGGAGGCTCCCGCTAGGATGGGGCGCCGGTCCCAGTGCCGATGAAGCGAGAGAGGCCATGGCAGTACCCAAGAAGAAGACCTCGAAGGCCAAGTCGCGTTCCCGTCGCGCCTCCGCGTGGCGTCTCATGATTGCTGGAGCGTCGAGCTGCCCAAGCTGCGGCGCCGCCAAGCGCTCGCACGCGGTGTGTCCGCAGTGCGGCTACTACCGCGGGCGCCCAGCGGTCGAGATCCAGGGGTAGGACAACGTGCTGCCCATCGCGGTGGATCTCATGGGTACCGACCTCGGCCCCGCTGTCGTTGCGCGGGGCCTCGTCGAGGCCCGCACCGCGCTAGGGGTGGAGCTCATCGCGGTTGGTACCGAGGAAGCGCTCGGCGGGCTACCAGCTGAGATCGAGCGTGTCGTCGCCCCCGAGGTCATTGAGATGACCGACGATCCCGCAACCGCACCGCGGCGCAAGCGGGCAGCCTCGATGGTGGTCGCCGCAGAGCTGCTGCGCCAGCAACGCGCCAGCGCCGTCGTCACCTTCGGCAACTCTGGCGCTGCCATGGCGACCGCACTGCTCAAGCTCGGGCGCATCCGGGGTGTGGCGCGTCCGGCGATCACAGTCGAGCTGCCGGTTCCGGGATCGACTGCCACAGTGCTGCTGGATGCGGGTGCCAACACCGAGGTGCAGTCCGCCTGGCTGCGAGACTTCGCGCTCATGGGCTCGGTGTATGCCGAGGCCCGCCTCGGCATCGAGCGCCCTCGCGTCGGGATCCTCTCCATCGGGGAGGAGCCGGGCAAGGGCAGTAGCCTTGTCAAGGAGGCGTACGCGCTGCTCGAGCAGGAGTCGCTGATCTCGTTCATCGGCAACGTTGAGGGTCGCGACGTCATGAGCGACCGGGTCGACGTAGTGGTGACCGATGGCTTCACCGGCAACGTGGTGCTCAAGACGCTCGAGGGTGCTGCGAGCGCGTTCGCGAAGGCCGTGCTCGCAGCACTGGCGGTCGGTGGCGACGACGACCCAGTGCTGGCCGGTGCGCTCGAGCGGCTCGCGCCTCTCTGGAACGAGCTCACTCCCGACGCGACCGGTGCGGCTGCGTTGCTCGGTGTGGACGGCTTGTTCCTCATCGGCCACGGCGCCTCCAACGAGCGGGCCGTGGCGAGCGCCGTGCGCAATGCGCTCCAGCTCGCCCGGGCCGACGTGGTCGCCACTATCCGTCGTTACGAGTCCAAGGAGTCCACGCGTGCCTGAAGCGCTGACGAGAGCTCGGATCTACGAGGTGATCCGCAAGCAGCTCGCCGACATCCTCGAGATCGACGAGAACCAGATCAGCGAGACCTCGTCGTTCGTCGACGACCTCAACGCCGACTCGCTCGCCCTCATCGAGCTGGTTGAGGCGATCGAATCGGAGTTTTCTCGCGGCGAGCACACCTTCCGCATTGAGGATGAGGATCTCGAGGACCTGCGCACCGTGCGTGACGCTGTCGACTACGTCGCCGACGTGCTCGGCGTCGCAGGCGAGGCGTGAGCCGACAACGACGGCGCGAGCAGTCGATCCTCGATCTCGTCCCGCCGAGCCTGCGCGACCACCCCGTGGTACGTCAGGCCCTTGTGCATAAGTCGGCGGCGCGAGATCCGCTCGCGTCGAACGAGCGGCTGGAGTTCCTCGGCGATGCGGTGATCGAGCTGGTCGTCTCCGACTACCTCTACCGCCGCTATCCAGACGTCGACGAGGGGCGCTTGACGCAGGTGCGCTCGGCGCTGGTGTCGCGTCGCTCCCTCGGCTCGATCGGCGTCGCAGGCGGTCTACTCGAGGCCATCACCGTTGGTCAAGAGGATGCCCGTGGTCCGGTGCTGGCTGCCAACGCGGTCGAGGCGGTCGCGGGTGCGATCTACCTGGCTGGGGGTTTCCAGCTTGCTGTGGCGTTCGTACTCGCGATCCTTGGTCCTTCGCTCGAGCGCGTCGACGGCGACCTCGTGCTCGGGGATTACAAGTCGCTGCTGCACCAGGCGCTCGCCAAGCTCCACTACCAGCCGCCGCGCTACAAGGTGACCTGGTCGGGCCCCGACCACGACCGCCACTACCGGGTCGTGGTGCAGCTACCGGGCGGCTTCGAGGCGACGGGGGAGGGTTCCTCGCGCAAGGAGGCAGAGCAAGAGGCGTGCCGCCTTGCCATCATTGAGGCGAATCGACGCGCAGGAGCGGCCGGCGCGATCGAGGTTGAGCCTCCTGCTCCCTCGCGTCCAGCCCGTCGACGCGGTGGGAAGCGGAGCCAGCCTTCGGCGGCGGAGTCGGAGCGTGCCGGAAGCGCCTGAGGTCGAGACCTCGCGGCGGTGTCTCGAGCCTCGGCTGGTTGGCCGTCGGCTACGCCGAGTCCTCGTCTGCGGACACCGAGCACAGCGTCGAGTGACCGGCCACCGGCTCGAGGAGCTCACCGATCGGACCATCGTGGCCCTCTCGCGGCGAGGTAAGTTTCTCATCGTCGAGGTCGAGCGGCAGTGCGCCCTCGTCGTACACCTGGGCATGAGCGGCCGGCTGGTCCTCGGCGAGGGTTCGGAGCCTCACACGCAGGTCGTCCTCGAGGTCGACGACGCTTGCGTGCGCCTCGTCGACCCTCGTACCTTCGGGGAGGTGTTCGTTGATGCCGTGGATGGCCAGGGCGTGCCCGCCTCGCTCGCCCACCTCGGGCCCGACGTGCTGGTGAGCGACCCTGAGCTCCTTCGTGAGCGTCTCGAGGTGCGTGCCCGCCGGGAGCGGCGTGCGGTCAAGGCTGCCCTGCTCGACCAGCGCGTAGTGGCGGGCCTTGGCAACATGTACGCGGACGAAGCGCTGTTTCGAGCTGGGGTACATCCAGCGACGAGCATGGCTGCGCTCGATGGTACGGCGAGCGTGCTCGCGCACGCTGCTCACGAGGTGGTCGTGGAGGCAGCAGCCCTTGGCGGTACTACGTTCGCCGATCGTGCGTACCGGGACCCACTCGGCCGTAGTGGGCGCTTCGGGGAGCGGCTCGCCGTCTACCAGCGCCGTGGCCGCCCGTGCCCGCGCTGCGGGACTGCGATTGTGCGCGAGTGGATCGCGGGCCGCTCCGCGCACCTCTGCCCTCGGTGTCAGGAGTGGGGTGTGGCATGAAGCTGCGCTCGATGCGCCTGCGCGGTTTCAAGTCCTTTGCGGACGTCGTCACCGTTCGCTTCGGTGACGGACTCAACGCGATCGTGGGCCCCAACGGCTCTGGTAAGTCGAACATCGTCGACGCGTTGAGCTGGGTGCTTGGAGCCCAGAGCCCGCGTCTGCTGCGCTTGACGCGTATGGACGAGGTCATCTTCCAGGGCAGCGAGCGCCGCGCTGCCCTCGGCAGGGCGGAGGTTGAGCTCACCATCGAGGACCCCGAGGGCGTCGCTGGGCTGGGTGTCGCCGAGATCAGCCTGGCACGTCGAGTCGAGCGGGGGGGTGAGGCGTCCTACCGCATCAACGGACGGGTCGCCCGGCTCGCCGACGTTGTTGAGGTGCTCCATGCCGCCAACATCGGGAGGACCCAGCACGTCATCGTGTCCCAGGGTGAGGTCGACGCGCTGGCTGCTGCCTCCGGCGAGCAGCTGCGCACGATGCTCGAGGACGCCTCCGGTGTGAGCGCACTGCGACGCCAGCACCAGCTCACGGTGGAGAATCTGCGCCGCGCCAGCGAGCGACTCGAGGAGCTGGAACGCGAGGACCGCGAGCTGCGTCGCCAGCGTCGGCCACTGCTGGCGCAGGTGGCACGACTGGGGGAGCGGCGGGCGCTCGAGGAGCGCTGGCGTGAGGTAGCTCTGGTCGCGGCAAGGCGAGCGATCGAGGCGCGCCGCGACGCGCTGGCCCAGGCGACGGCGACTCTCGGCGCTGCGCAGGCACGCCTCAGCCAGGCGCAGACGGCGCTCGAGGCTGCGCGCACGGCGCTCGACTCGCCAATGGCGAGTACCCCGGCTGACCCGGAGGTCCTCGCCACCTGGGTGCAGCGACTGCGGTCGCGCGAGGAGGACCTCGCAGCCCACGGTCGGGTGCTCGAAGGCGTTCGTGCCGAGTTGGCGGCGCGCGAGCAGGCGCTCGCAGCCGCACGCGCAGCCAGTGAGGAACGCGCAGGTCTGGAGCGAGAACTGGCGGAGCTTGAACAACGAGCGCGAGAGCTCGTTGAGCGGCGGATTGAACTCGAGCATCGACTCGACGCACTGGAACTGCCTGATCTCGAGGAGCTGCGGGCCCGGTGGAGCCGGATCGGTGCCCAGCGGGCCAGCCTGGCGGCCACGCTGGCGGAGCGAGCCCGAGCCCGCGAGCGTGCCGAGGCGCGCCGGAGCGCAAGGGTGCAGGCCGAGGCCGAGCTCCGAGCACGGCTCGAACAACTCAAAGAGGCGCTTGGGCGCCTTGAGCTCGAGGAGCAGGAGGCGGGGGCTGCGCTTGCCGAGCTCGAGACCGTCGTTGGCGAGCTCGACGAGCGGCGCCGCGTCATCGACGAGGCACTGGAGGCGCTGACGACCCAACGACTCGCGTCCCAGCGCGAAGTCGCGACCCAGGAGGCGGTTGCAGCGCAGCTGGAAGCTGCGCTCAAGAAGCTGCGCGCTCAGCTCGAGGCCCAGGGCGGCGTGACGGGATGGGACCTGGTGCATCCGACACCCGGACGAGAAACCTTGGCCGCCGCGGTACTGGGTCCGCTGGCCGAGGCGCAGCTCCTCGAGGATCCTGCCCAGGTGGCGTGGGATGTCGAGGACGCGAACCTCCTGCTTGGACCGCTCGGCGGGCGAGAGTCCGGTTCGGTCGAGCTGGGGTTCGCACCGTCCCCCCTTGGAGACCGCCTCGCACGTGCCCGGGTTGTGGACGATGTCTTGGCTGCGGCGCTCGGTCCTGACGAGGTCGTCGTGGATGGGCGTGGTTGGGTGCGCGAGGGGGCGTGGCTTCGGCGCTCGAGGGGCGAGCGAGCCGCGCTCAGGCTGCGGCAGCGACGGATCGCGGCCGAGCTCGAGGAGGCCACACAACGGCTCGGGCAGGAACGCGCTCGGGCCGAGACCCTCGAGCGCGCCTGGCGGGAGCAGGTCGCCCAACTCGATGTCCTGCGCAGCGAGCAGCGGGAGCGTCGTCGAGCACTTGAGCATGCCCAGCGTGACGCCCGCGAGCGCGCCCGCCGACGGCTCGAGCTCGAGCGCGAGCGCGCTGCCCTCCTCGCGCGGCTCTCCGAGACGATGAAAGCTCGAGCCGAGGACGACGTCGAGGATGGGGGCGGCGATGAGGTGCTGACCGCCCGCCTCGGCGAGCTCGCCGAGGAGGAGGCAGCCGTCGCAGTCGAGCTCGCCGACTCCGAGGCGGCGGCTCAGCGCGCGCTCGCAGAGCGTCGTGAGTTCGAGGCGCAGCTCGTCGAGGTTCGCCTTGAGGCCTCGCGAGCGCAGCAGCGCGCGCGGGTGGTGAGGGAACGGCTCGAGATATTGGCTCGGGCTGTGCAGTTCGTTGGGGCGGCCGAGCCCGGTGAGCTCGCCGTGCGTGCTCGGGTGCTCGAGGATCGCTCTGCCCGCCTGGGCGCACTCGTCGAGCAGGTCGTCGCTGTGCGCCGAGGCCTCGAGGAGGCGCTCAGGGCGGTGCTGGCACACCAGGCGCGGTTGCGCGAGGTCGAGGAGCGGCGCCGGGTAGCGGAGCGCGAGGCGGCTCGAGAGCTCGACGAGGCGCAGGCGGCCTACCTGAGCGCGGCTCGGGCACTGGAACGGGAGCAAGCACGGCTCGCTGCGGAGGTGGAGACCTGGTCGCTGCGCCTGCGGGTTGATGCAGCGACGCTGGAGGCTGCGCCTGCGGCAGTGGGCGTCGCCCCGGGAAGCGAGCGCCAGGTGCTCGAGGAGCTCGAGCAGCGCCTGGCTGGATTCGGCGAGGTCAACGGCTTGGCTGAGGTGCAGTTACGCGAGCTCGATCAGCGTCGGCACGAGCTCGCTGCGGTGCTTAGCGAGGCACGCTTGGCGCACGCTGCGATCCTCGAGGGTCTTGGACGTCTCGAGGACGCCATGCGCAGCGAGCTCTGCCGAACCATCGAGGAGGTGTCCACGGCCTTCGATCGCACGCTCGGTGAGCTCTTCGACGGAGGCCGGGGCGCGCTGAGCTTCGAGGAGGCGGCGGATCCCCTTGAGGCGTCGGTGAGGGTCGACGTCGTACTCCCGCGCAAGCGGGTCCGGCGCCTCGCGCTGCTGTCGGGAGGAGAGCGCTCGCTGGTGGGGCTTGGACTCCTCTTTGCCGTCCTCGAAGTTCGCCCGGTACCGTTCCTTGTGCTCGACGAGGCCGATGCGGCACTCGACGAGCGCAACCTCGTACGCCTCGTGGGATTGCTGCGGCGCTTCGCCGCGCGTACCCAGGTGCTTGCCGTCACGCATCAGCGGCGTACCATGGAGGCCGCTGACGTGCTGCTAGGAGTCTCGATCGCTCCGAGTGGCGTTTCGACGGTGGTGCGCCACGACCTGGCGCGCGAGCCGCTGCCCGCAGGCAGCTGACGCGCACGTACCGGCGGTCGCCGAGGCCCGTCGTCGGTGGGGAGCTCAAAGGGGTGTGCGGCGAGCCAGGGCTCCCAGAGCGGCCAGGTTCGATCAGGAGTCCTGGTTCGGGGAAGTATCCGACGAGTTCGCCTGGGTGCTGGTGCCGTCCGAGGAGGCGTCCTGGGTTCCCGACGCTTGCGAGCTGGTTGCCGACGATGGCGTGCTCACCTGCTGGGACGAGGCATCGTTCGACGACCCCTGGTCGGGGGAGTCGTGGGTGTCGGAGCTCGGCTGGGTCCCTGGGGCCGGCTGCGAGCTTGGCTCGCTGCCAGCATCCGAGGCGACGCTGCTCGCGGCTGGTGATCCGTCGCTGGGTTCGATCGGCTTCGCAGGAGTTGCTGCGGTGGATACGTGCTCGGCAGCGTCGCCCGACGAGGCGGAGGCGACCTGGCCTGGGTTCTTGTCGGCGGGCGCAAGGCCGTCCTCGGCATGGGCGTACTGATCGACAGAGGGTTCGCTCGCTGCTGGGGTGAGCGTGGCGACGCCCAGGGGTGTCCCCGACGAGGCGGCATTGGTCGTCGAGGTGGTTGTAGCCTGAGGGTGCCTTGCCACCTGTGTCGATGGCGCAAGGATCGACTCGACGCGGTGGAGCGCGTGGGCGAGCGCGCCGGAGATGGCAGCGCCTCCTCCTGCCGTGGACAGGATGGCTGCCGCGATGACCCAGCGGGAGCGCAGCCAGTGGCGCATAGTAAGCGAGGAGCGACGGGGAGCGGAGGCGAGTGTCGGGGCTAGGATCCGCAGCTCGTTCCTGACCAGATCGATCACGAGCTTGTCGTAGGCAGGGGGGAGTGGAGCGGGCCACGCGTCAAGGCGAAGGCCGAGCGCGAGGAGAGCGCTGCGCTCGCGGTCGTCGAGCTGGCTCTCGTCAAGGAGCGTCCGCCACTGGTCGTGGAAGTCTCGGGAAGGGGTCATCGCTCCGTCTCCGTCGATGCTAGGTCATGCTCGTGCGTGGGTGCGAGGAGCGCAGCGAGCTTCTTGAGGCCACGTTGGGTCAGGCTGCGCACTGTGCCCTCCGGCATCTCAAGGAGCGTCGCAACCTCGCGGGAGTTGTAGCCAGCAAAGACCCGTAGACCGATCACGGTCGCCTGGTGCTCGGGGAGGTGAGCGAGGAGCCTGACTACCTGTCCGGAATCTTCCTCAAGCGCCGACTGCTGGGCTGCAGCGTCGGGGATGGTCAGCGGATCGTGCGGTTGCTCGCTCCTCACGAACTGTCGGCGTAGGAAGTCGGCTCGGGCACGGTAGGCGATAGTGAAAGTGAGGCTTCGCAGCCCAGCCTCGTCGCCCTCGAATTGCGGGAGCGCGCGCACGAGGCGTATCCAGACCTCTTGAAGGACGTCCTCCGCTTCGCGCACCCCGGATGCGCGCAGGAAGCCGAGGACAGCCGGGCCGACGGAGCGAACCCAAGCGGCGAAGGCCGTGGGATCGCCAGCGCGAAGCGCGGCAAGGTCGACACCGATCTGGCGGCGCTCACTGGTGCGCTGACGCGAACCTCTCGGCATGCAACCTCCCGTGCCCGGTCCGTTGGGTGCGGACCGGGCAGCTGTGCGTGAGGGTTGAAGCTAGTTGTCGGACGAGGATGAGGTCTGGCTTGAGGAATCCTGTGCGTCACCGCTGTTGCTGTCGTTGCTGGTCGAGGACGCAGCAGGGGGAGTGAGGGTCATGGACGGAGGCGCGACCTGCTGGGACTGCTGGTCGGTCGAGTCCTGCTGGTTAGTGGAGTCCTGCTGTTCGGTCGCATCCTGCTGTTCGGTCGCATCCTGGTGCTCGCCGCCCACGATGTCGGGGGAGTTGTCATGGCTCGAGGGCGCGGCAATGGCAGGCGTGGCAGGCGTTGCCGGCGTGGCAGGCGTTGCCGGCGTGGCAGGCGTTGCCGGCGTGGCAGGCGTTGCCGGCGTGGCAGGCGTTGCCGGCGTGGCAGGCGTTGCCGGCGTCGGTGGCGTAGGAGGAGTCGACGTCGTCGAGGTGGGGATGGTGATGCCCACGGACGAGGCAAGCTGCGCCGCAGCGCTCTGCAGTGACGGCGGCAAGTTGCCGGTTGCGGCTGCTGCGACAGCTCCAGTGGCCGCGACGGCGGACACGGTCACGACCGCGGCCTTCGCGGAGACGAGTCCGGCGACCTTGGAGAGTGCGGACAGCGAGAACTTCATCGATCCTCCTTCGATCGTTGGTGCTCCGGTAGGAGTTGCGGTGCGCACCACACCGATGTGATCGACGGAGACCTCGCAAGTGTTGCAGCGACGCGTTGATCTGCTCGACGTGCGCGAGGTGCTGGGGTCGGGGTAGGGCTCACACGAGCGAGCCCCAAGCCGCCTACGCTCTGGTGCGATGTTCACGCTTGTCGTCGTGCTCGTAATCCTGGTGGTCGTGGTCGGTGCGGGCCTCGGCGTGACGCTTGTGCGGCGCCGAGGCGGCGACCGTGGCGAACCGATCGTGTCCGATCGCGGTGCGCCCAGTACCGCGCGTGGCGCAACCCCGCCGGTCGCAATCGCGGAAGCTCCTCCGACCGCCGTGCCGCGCGTCCTCGACGGTGCGCTGCGCCGGACGTCGAGCCGCTTCCGGGAGCTGCGGTTGCGCCTTGGTCGCATGGGGCTTGAGGAGTTGCTCGCAGTCATGGAGGTGACGCTGCTCGAGAGCGACCTCGGCCCCGCGCTGACGAAGGAGGTGCTCGACGAGGTACGCGCCAACGCGCCGCGTTCTGCGAGCAACGATCAGCTGTGGGCAGAACTGCGCCGAGCGATGCGAGCGCGACTGCTCGACGTGGACCGTTCGCTCGCCACCGCGCCCGAGCAGCCGACGGTGATGCTGGTGGTCGGAGTGAACGGTGTTGGGAAGACCACTACCATCGGCAAGCTGGCAGCGTCACTTCGTGATCGTGGCCCGGTAGTGATTGCAGCGGCGGACACGTTTCGAGCCGCGGCCAATGAACAGGTTGCAACCTGGGCCGAGCGCTCGGGTGTGGCGCTGGTGTCGGGCCAACCTGGAGCGGATCCAGGGTCGGTGGTCTTCGACGCTATCGAGCATGCTCGAGCGCGCCACGCAGCGGTCGTCATCGCCGATACCGCTGGCAGGCTCCACACGAAGACCAACCTCATGGCTGAGCTGGGCAAGATCCGGCGTGTCGCGGAGAAGGCAGCTGGCCACGTCGATGAGGTGCTGTTGGTGATCGACGCAACGACCGGTCAGAACGGGCTTAGCCAGGCTCGCGTCTTCGGCGAGGTCGCCTCGATCACGGGAGTGGTACTGACCAAGCTCGATGGGTCGGCCAAGGGAGGTATTGCCCTCGCCATCGAACACGAGTTCAAGGTTCCCATCAAGCTGATTGGGGTCGGCGAGGGCATCGACGATCTTGCACCGTTCGACCCAGATCGGTTCATCGACGCTCTCCTGGGTCTCGACGAGGCTTCGAGCGGCGCTGGTGCGTAGGAGGCAGATCCGCGATGTTCGATACCCTGAGTAGTCGACTCGAAGGCGCGCTCGGCAGGATTCGCCGTAAGAGCCGACTGACGCAGCGCGACGTCGACGAGGCGCTTGTTGAGATCCGCACGGCATTGCTCGAGGCGGACGTCAACGTCCGTGTAGTCGACACCATCCTCGAGCGGGTTGGCCAGGCCGCGGTCGGGGCGATGGCCTCGCCATCGCTCACGCCGGGCCAGCAAGTCGTCAAGGCCGTGCACGATGAGCTGCTTCGGGTGCTCGGAGGCGAGCAGTTCCGGGTGCGCTACGCGTCCACGCCCCCAACCATCATCTTGCTCGCCGGGTTGCAGGGCTCCGGCAAGACCACGACTGCTGCGAAGCTGGCCCTCCAGCAGCGCCGCGAGGGACGCGCGCCTGTACTCGTCGCAGCAGATCTCCAGCGACCGGGTGCCGTCGAGCAGCTGCGCGTCCTTGGGGCCAATGCTGGCGTCCCGGTTCTAAGCGAAGGATCGGACCCAGTCAGCGTGGCTCGCAACGGCGTGACGCAGGCGCGCAGACTCGGCCGCGACGTGGTCATCGTCGACACGGCTGGGCGGCTCGCCATCGACGACGAACTGATGGCAGAGATCGAGGCGGTCTCGAAGGTGATCGAACCGCACTACCGCTTCTTGGTGCTCGATGCGATGGTCGGACAGGAGGCAGTGCGTACGGCGCAGGCGTTCGACGAACGCCTCTCGATCTCCGCGGTGATCCTCACCAAGCTCGACGGCGACGCGCGCGGTGGTGCAGCGCTCAGCGTCCGAGAGGTCGTCGGCAAGCCGATCGCGTTCGCGTCCGTTGGAGAGAAGCTCGAGGACTTCGAGCCGTTCTATCCGGATCGTATGGCATCGCGCATCCTTGGCATGGGTGACGTACTCACGCTCATCGAGCGAGCCGAAGCAACCATGGATCAGGAGGTTGCGCGACGAGGGGTAGATCGGCTGCGGCAGGGCCGTTTCGATCTTGAGGACCTCCTCGAGCAGATGCGCCAGGTGCGCAAGCTCGGTCCGCTCAAGGGTGTGCTCGCGATGCTGCCCGGCGTTCCGAAGGAGCTACGCAACCAGGACATCGACGACGCCGAACTGTCCCGTGTCGAGGCCATCATCTCGTCCATGACGAAGGAGGAGCGGCGCAACCCGGGCATCATCGACGCCTCGCGTCGCGCGCGCATCGCGAGGGGATCAGGAACTCAGCCAGCGCAGGTTGCTGCACTGCTCAAGCAGTTCCGCGACGTGAACAAGGTGCTGCGCCAGGCTGGGGTCGGTGGCCCGAGCCCGACCAAGCGGCGCAAACCCCCGCGCCGCAAGCGGAAGTGAGCTCGTACTGGTGATCGCTAGACTTCGAGCAGGCATGGCATGCTGCTCCGCGGGCGTCGTCTCGTCGCGGCCGGGTAGGCTGGCGGACCGCGACCTCGCGGCGCAACTGCCGCTCGTGGGTGGCAGCCACGCTCCACCAAGCGGCAGTGCGCCCTGGGGGTGCGCCCGGGCGGGATGGCAAGGTCGGTAAGTCAGCGTTAAAGGAGAGCGTCTCGATGGCAGTGCGGCTTCGGCTCACGAGGACCGGGAAGAAGAAGCAGCCGCAGTACCGCGTCGTTGCCGCGGACGCGCGCACGCCGCGTGATGGTCGGTTCCTCGAGATTCTGGGCTGGTATCAGCCCCGGCGGGAGCCCTCGGAGTTCCAGCTCGATCTGGAGCGCGTGGAGGCCTGGCTTGCAAAGGGTGCGACCCCTTCGGAGCGAGTGGCCAAGCTCATCGAGATCGCCCGTACGCAGCAGCAACGCGCATGAGCGAGGACCGCGTGCAGGTGTCAGGGGCAGGTCAAAGCCCGGCACTCTCGCCGGCGCAAGGCCTCGCCGTCGAGCGGTCGTCGTCACTGCTGCTCTACGTTGCTCGGGCACTGGCTCCCGAGGCAGGTGAGCGCATCGTCGTGCGCCATGACCCGGTTCGCGACGGCGTCGTCTCGCTCTCGGTGACCGTTCCGACGGAGTCGCTGGGCAGAGTGATTGGTCGGGGTGGACGCACTGCTGGCGCGTTGCGCACGGTGGTGGGTGCGCTCGCGCAGCGCTCGGGGCTCGCAGCCAAGGTGTCGTTCTCGGACGGCACGGAGCGTCGTCGCGGCGGAAGCAGCAGTCGTGGACGCCGAGGAGGCGCAAGCCGCCCCCGTCGACGGTGAGTACGCGGGTCCGAGTGGGCAAGATCGGGCGACCGCATGGACTGCGCGGGGCGGTAGTCGTGCGAGAGCCCTCTGATGTGCCAGGTCGCTTCGTCGAGGGGGCAACGCTCTGGCTCGATGGGGAGCGCCCGATGCGAGTGGTGCGCGTGGCGGGGACACCCCAGCGGCCAATCCTGACGTTCGCGGAGGTCAGCGACCGGTCTGGGGCCGAAGCGCTGCGTGACCGGGAGCTCTGGGCCGACCGTCTCGACGTGGACGCCCTGCTCGTCGCCGACCTGGTCGGTGCGAAGGTGCGCGACCAGCACAGCGTCGATCGAGGAGCTGTCGTTGCGGTCGAGGCCAACCCGGCCAGTGAGCTCATGGTGCTCGAGTCGGGAGCGTTGGTTCCAACGGTGTTCATCGAGCGCGTGGAGGACGGCTACGTCATCGTCAACGCCCCTGACGGCCTCTTCGACCTCTAAGGTTCCCCGCCTGCGCATCGGGCTCGCGACCATCTTCCCCGCGCTCATCAAGGGAGTGCTTGGCCACTCGATCCTGGCCCGTGCCCAGCGAGCCGGCATCGTTCGCTTCGATGTGATCGACGTGCGCAACTGGGCCGAGGATCCGCGGCGCTCCGTGGACGACACCCCCTACGGAGGCGGAGCCGGCATGGTGCTCAAGCCCGAGCCGATCGCTGCCGCGCTGCGCAGCAGTCAACCACCGCGGCCGTGGATCGGGCTCTCGCCGGCGGGCCGCCCGTTCCATCAAGCGATCGCGGCCGAGCTGGCCGCCACGAGCGGGTTCACCTTGGTCTGCGGCCGCTACGAGGGATTCGATGCTCGTCTCGAAGACGCTGTCTTCGACGAGCTGCTCTCGGTGGGTGACGTCGTGCTCCAAGGGGGCGAGATCGCTGCGCTGCTTGTAGTGGAGGCGGTGGTCCGTCTCGTGCCAGGGGTGCTCGGCAACCAGGCGTCCGTTGCCGACGAGAGCTTTGCGACCCACGGCCTGCTCGAGTACCCCCAGTACACGCGACCGCAGGTGTTCGAGGGTTTGACCGTCCCCGGCGTGCTGCTGAGCGGTCACCACGGCGAGATCGCCAGGTGGCGTCGGGCTGCGGCGTTGGCGCGGACGCTCCAACGGCGCCCCGATCTCATCGAGCGTCGCGGTGGACTCGACCCTCAGGAGGTCGAGCTCCTCGAGCGCTACGGCTATGCTGAGTTGGTCACTCGCTGGCTGGAAAAGCAGAGGGTCGAGGATGAAGCCCACCGATCTCGTTGATGCCGATTCGTTGCGCCAGGACATTCCTGCGTTTGCTCCAGGCGACACCGTGGAGGTTCACGTCCGTGTGGTCGAGGGATCGCGGGAGCGTATCCAGGTGTTCCGTGGCGTAGTGATCGCTCGCAACGGTTCGGGCGCCCAGGAGACCTTTACCGTGCGCAAGCTGAGCTTCGGGATCGGTGTTGAGCGCATCTTCCCAGTCCACGCCCCGACGATCGCGAAGATCCAGGTCGTCACTCGTGGAGACGTGCGCCGCGCGAAGCTCTACTACCTGCGCGGTCGGGTTGGGCGCGCAGCAAAGATCAAGGAGAAGCGCTGAAGGTCTGTTGGTTCGGGCGATGAGCGCGGAGGATCTTGAGCGCTACGAGACTGAGGTGGAGCTTGGGCTCTACCAGGAATACAAGACCGTCCTTCCGCTGTTTCGCTATGTCGTGGAGACGGAGCGGCGCTTCTATCTCGCCAACGAGGTCTCGGTGGCCCCGCGTACCGAAGCCGGACTAAGCTTCGTGGAGGTCGAGCTCCGCGACGCCTGGGTGTGGGATATGTACCGACCGGTGCGTTTCGTGGATCGCGTCAAGGTGATCTCGTTCCGTGACGTCAACGTCGAGGAGCTGCCTCGGCGTGAGCTCCACTAGGAGGGTGCGTGGAGCCGGCCGAGCCCTCCCTCGCGACACGTCTGCAACTGTCGCCAAGCCAGGATTTCATCATCGGCCCGAATCCGGCGGTGGTGCTGAACACCACCTACTACGAGGGCCAGCGCGCTGACTATGCGCGAACCACGAACTCCACCTGGGAGGCCTTCGAGGCGCTGATCGGTGACGCCGAGGGCGGTGTGGCGATCAGCTTCGCCTCCGGGATGGCGGCACTCAGTACGCTGGTGCTGACCTTCGCGCCGAAGGTGCTCCTCATGGCCGATGGTTACATGGGAACCCGAGTCATGGTGGAGTGGCTGTCGCGGCGCCTGGCCGGGGTTCGGGCTGTCGAGCCTGGTGAGTTTGCGGGAGCGCTCGAGCAGGTTGAGCCCGGCACGCTTGTCGTGATCGAGACGCCATCGAACCCGCTCCTGACGACGTACTCGATCCGCGAGATCGCAGCAGCCGTGCATGCCCGCCAAGGTCTGCTGGCGGTGGACTCTACGCTGGCCACACCGGTGCTCCAGCGACCGCTCGGCTTGGGAGCCGACATCGTCGTTCACTCGGCCTCGAAGTTCCTCGCTGGCCACTCGGACGTGCTGGGTGGCGTCCTCGTTGCCCGCGATGACGAGCTCGCCCAGCGCCTCCTCGAGACGCGCAGCCTCCTCGGCGGCGTGATCGGCCCGGTGGAGGCGTATCTGTGCTTTCGTGGACTGCGCACGCTCGCGCTGCGCGTCAAGCACGCGAGCCGCAGCGCCCAGCTGCTCGCCGAGCGGGTGCGTGAGCGCACGTCGCTCGTGGTGCGTTACCCCGGTTTCGATACCGAGCTCGTCGGGCCAGGGCGCCAGCAGGAACTCGGTGGAGCGGTCGTGGCCGTGGAACTGCCGAGCGCGGCCGTCGCCGATGCCTTCGTGGAGCACCTGAGCATCTTCCACCACGCCACCTCGCTCGGAGGGGTGGAGAGCCTTGCCGAGCGCCGTTCACGCTACCCGCAGGAGCGTCACGTGCCTGAGGGGCTCGTGCGCCTGTCAATCGGGCTCGAAGACCCAGAGGATCTCTGGGCTGACCTCGTGCGGGCCTTGCGCGCTGTCGGGATCGCGCCTGTCGATTAGCGGTGCTGCCAGCGCGTGCGCCAGCTCGTCGTAAGCTCGAAAGCCAGGCAGCGTCGATGCCAGTGCCGCCGGAGGTCAGCTGCTCCGCGAGGTACTACCACGACGTGTGCTTCCCCGGCACGGATGTCCTGTTCACATCCCGGGCAGCGGTAGGGCTTGCGCGCTTGGTAGGGCTGGAGCAGCGTGACGGTGGCCTCCAGCCCTGTCAGCGGGTCGTCGATCACTGAGGGGAGCGGTGCCATCGGGCGAATTCCTCGAGGGTTGCGGGGTCGTGCGCGGCGGCGAGCTGCGCGATGATCTCGCGTTCCATCGCCTGCTGGAGCGAGAGGCTCGCGAGATCGACGAGGCGTTTGGTGAGGCTGAGCGCGAGCGGCGGGCGCGCAGCAAGCTGTGAAGCCCAGTCCAAGGCGACCGTGAGAACCTCGTCATCAGGCACGACCCGATTGGCAACTGTGGCCAAGTCGTCCTGGTCGAGCGGCTCGCCGAAGAAGGCAAGCTCCTTGGCTCGGTGCGGGCCCAGGCGCTCGACGAGCAGGGCTGACCCTGCGAAGTCGAGCGTGAGGCCGCGCTGGACGAAGATCTCGCTGGCGGTGGTGTGTTCACCCGCGATGACGAGATCGCACGCGAGCGCGATGTTGAGTCCCGCTCCGACGGCTGCGCCTCGCATGGCAGCGATCGTCGGTGTGCGCACAGCGAGCAGCTCGCGAAGCAGCCGGTGGATGCGATCGAGGTGTGCGAGGACGCCGTCGGCGTCGAGGTCGCCAAGATCCGCCCCTGCACAGAAGTGGCGTTCCGAGCCGGTGAGGACGAGCGCGCGCACCGCCGGATCGTCGCCGAGCGCTCTTAGGGTGCCAGCGAGCTCCTCCGCGTCCCGCAGGCGTAGTGCGTTCGCCCGCTCAGGCCGGTCGATCCGCACCAGCGCCACGCCCTCGGCGGGTCGCTCGACGACGATGACGCTACTCACCGCTCACGAGCGTCGCGAGGGGAGGGGTACCCACCCTCCTCGACCCAGCGCTGCGGAGACGTCGAAGTCGAGTTCGTCGAGCTCCCCTTCGACCGCCGTGATCCAGGGGAAGCGGCTCTTGAGGATCCGCTCGACACCGAGCTGGATCGTCGAGGTGGAGATCGCGCAGCTCGAGCAGGCCCCCGTCAGACGGACGCGAACCACGCCCGTCGTCACGTTCACGTCGACCAGTTCAAGATCACCCCCGTCGTCCTGGACCGCAGGGCGCAGCTGCTCGATGAGGTCGCGCACGGCCTGCGGGTCCCGCGGCGGCTCGCCGTTGGAGTGCTGCTCGTTGACGGGACTCGTTGCGCCAGTCGTGCTGTCCATGCCCTGCCTCCTCGGCCGCCCGTTGGCTCGCCTCCGCTCTCTGCGAGCTTCGCTGTGTCACGTGGATCCTGTGCGCCCGCACGGCACGTCAGGACCCTCGAAGCTCGCCGCGATCGGCGAAAGCTCGCTGTGAGCAGCCTAGTGGATCGTCGCCGCCTCGCCATGGGCTGCGGCGTAGCGTGCCAGAGCGGCCTCGATCTCGCGAGTGGCCTGAGCCAGCGGCGCCCAGCCCTCGACCGTTACCGACTTGCCCGGCTCGAGATCCTTGTAGTGCTCGAAGAAGTGGCTGACTTCGCGCTGGAGGTGGCTGTGGACGTCAGCGAGGTCACGGATGTGCTCGTAGCGGGGGTCGCCGTGGGGAACGCACAGGATCTTGACGTCGCGTCCCGCCTCGTCGCTCATGACGAAGGTGGCGACAGGTCGCACCTTGACGTGGCATCCGGGGAAGGTGGGGACGTCAACGTAGAGCAGCACGTCGAGGGGGTCGCCATCCTCCCCGAGGGTGCCGTCCAGGTAACCGTAGTCGAGGGGGTAGCCCATGGGCGTGAACAGTGTCCGGTCGAGCCAGACAGCACCGGTCTCGTGGTCGACCTCGTACTTGTTGCGGGAGTTGCGTGGGATCTCGATGACAGCGTGCAAGGGGTCCATCTCCACCTCCATTCTCATGCTCGGCCGCGACCCATCATAGGAGGACCGCTCTCGAGGATCAGGGCCGTAGGTTGGATGGGGTCATGGCACCACAGCACCGACAGGCGCGGGATGCTGCCCGTGCGCCGCTCGCGTTGCTCGCGATCGTCGCGGCGGTCGCGGTCGCTAACACCTACTACGTGCAGCCGCTGCTGCACCTGCTCGCGGTGCGATTCCGCCTCCACGGCGGCTCGGCGGGCCTTCTCGTGACCGTAACGCAGGCGGGCTATGTCCTTGGCCTTGCGACGTTGCTGCCGTTCGGAGATCGCTGGGACCGCCGTCGCCTCATCATCGTGACGCTGGTCGCAGCGGCGCTCTTCGATGGTCTCGTGGCGCTCGCCTCGGGACTGGTGCTCGAGGTTGTTGGGCTGCTCGGAGCAGGGATCTTCTCGGCGGCGGCACAGCTGGCGGTGACCTACGTCGCGACGGCGGCCGAGCCCGCTCGTCGGGGGCGCGCGGTCGCGACGGTGATGGGCGGGCTGCTGGCTGGTATCGTGCTCGCGCGCACCTACGCCGGTGGGCTTGCTCAGCTGGCTGGCGTTGCGGCGGTGTTCTGGGTTGCAGCCCTTGGGTGCGTGCTGCTGGCTGCGGTGGTGTGGTGGCGGCTGCCAGCTGAGTGCGCTCCGAAGGAGCGCTCGCTAGCGCAGCTCTACCGCTCCACACTCCACTTTATTCGTTCCGAGCCGCTCCTGCAGCTGCGCGCGCTCCTTGGGTTCGTGAGCTTCGCGGCGTTCTCGATGTTCTGGACGACCATGGCCCTAGCCCTCTCGTCTGCTCCTTATCGCCTCTCGGCTGGCGCCATCGGACTCTTTGGCTTCGCTGGCCTGGCTGGGGTGCTGGCGGCGCGCATGGTGGGACACCAGGCTGATCGCGGCCGCTCCGGCCTGACCACGGTGGTCTCCTTCGGGCTCATCGCGCTCTCCTGGCTCGGTCTCGTCGTGGACCGCTCCTCGCTGGTGGCGTTCGTGGTGCTCACGGCGACGCTCGACGCAGGAATCCAGGGGGCGCAGCTGTCCAACCAGTCCTCGATCTACCTGCTCGCTCCCGGCTCCCAGGGCCGCATCACCATGGTGTACATGGTGATCTACTTCCTCGGCGGCGTGGTCGGCTCCTCGGGCGCGTCCTGGCTCTACGGGTTCGACGGGTTCCACGGGGTCGCCCTCGCGGGTATCTGGGTGGGCGTGGTGGGGCTCGCGCTCATGGTGGGCTTTGGACGACGTGAGAAGGCCTGGCGGGCGACGGCGCGCAGACTGGGGACGTCGCGTGCGCCGAGGGCTAGCCTGAGTTCCGCGCAGGAAGGTGCGGCGTGCGCGCCAGGGGCTGCGTGCTCGAGCCTGGAGGAACCGAGAGGTTGGGAGGCCGGCTAGTGAGTGTCCACGAGTCGTCGCAGCCACGACTGGCCTCACCGTGGCGTCGGCTTTGGGGCCTCGTCGTGGACCTTGTGGTGGTGTTCCTGGGTTCGGTGGTGCTCGAGCTACTCCTTGGCGGGCTCGGTGGCTTGAGCAACCCGATCTTCCAGGTGGTTCGCTTCGAGCTGCCGCTCGGCGACTACGTCATCAACGTACTCGCGATCGTGGCGTACTTCATCGTCATGGTCGGGCTGCGCCAGCAAACGCTCGGCCAGGCAGCGGCCCACCTGCGGGTGGAGAGTATCGAGGGAGGGCCGGTGGGGCTACGGCGGGCAACCATCCGCTTCGTCGTGTCACTGCTGTCGTTCGTGATGCTGCTGACGGGGTACCTCGTGGCGTTCCTCGATCGCTCCAAGCTGACGCTCCACGATCGCGTTGCTGGTACGCGCGTCGTGCTCGACGAGTCCTACGTGCGCCGCCGGAGCGTCTCCTAGGCGAGGCTTCGTGGGCGCTGCGATCTGATGAGCCTTGCCATGCCTAGGATGGTCGCGTGCACGAGCAGCTCGTCGAGGTCGCCCAGGCGGAGGAGCGCTACGCGCGGGCGCGAGCTGCGCTGGCAGGGTTGCGGCCTCCCCCTGCGCTCGGCGAGGCCCAGCGTGAGCGCCAGCGACTCGATGTGGAGCTGCGAGAGCTCGACGGTCGCCTCCAAGCCGTGAGCCTGCGCATCGAGGATCTCGAGGTGCAGCGGCACGAGGTGCTCGAGCGACGAGCCCGCCTCGAGCGCCAGGCCGAGAGCGCCGACTACCGGGATCAGCAGCGTCTCGAACAGGAGCGCTCGATGCTGCTATCCCGCCTCGAGGAGCTCGACGAGGCTGAGCTTGAGGTTCTCGAGGAGCAGGACCAGCTCCAGGCCCGTCGAGCCGAACTGGAGGCCGAACGTGCGCTCGTTGGGGCGAGGGAGCTGGCCCTTGCGGAGGAGCTCGAGGCGGAGCGGGCCCGCCGCAGCGAGGAGCTCCGAGTCGCTGAGGCGGCGTGGCTGTCGGCGCTCAATCCGCTTGAGGCGCCGCTGCGTGAGCAGCTGCGAGCGCGCGCAGCCCGCGGGCGAGCACTGGCGCTCCTCGTCGGGGGGCGGTGCTCGGCGTGCCACACCGAGCTCTCGTCCTCGGTGGCGGCTGCCGTTGGCAAGGGTGACCAGATCGAGTGCGAGTCCTGTGGCGCGTGGCTGCTCGTGGGCGAGCTGCCCCGGAGTGGCGCCTAGCGCCGACCTGCGACCCCTGCCGACGCAGAGTGGAGGTGGCCTGTAGGCGGGGTTCTGTCCAGCAGCTGGCGCTGCCTGGGCGGCCATCCATCTCTGCGGCCTACCAGGGGCGTAGCGGGCGGGCCACCCTGCCCCGCGTTGGCCTTGCTCCGGGTGGGGTTTACCGAGCCAGCTCCGTCACCGGAGCTGCTGGTGCGCTCTTACCGCACCGTTGCACCCTTGCCTGTGTCCGGCGGTGCACCGTGGCGCCGCAGACCATCGGCGGTCTGTTCTCTGTGGCACTATCCTGCGGGTCACCCCGACTCGCGTCTCGCGAGCACCCTGCCCTGTGGAGCCCCGACCTTCCTCAGGTGTGCGTGCCCGAGGGCCGACACCCGCGGCCGCCCGGCCACCTCCACGTCTACCGTAGTGGTCGCGACTTGGCACAGCTGCAGCTTCGTCGGTAGGCTGAGAAGCGACGGGTGGAGCCGCTCGTTCTTGGGTGAGGCTACACCGGCTTACGGGGTCCGTGGGTGCAACAGGAGGGAGCGCGGGTGCACACGGTGGCACAAGCTCGTAGCAAGGCGAAGGACTCGTCGAAGCGACCGGTCAACAGGATTCCTCGCCCGATCGCGCTGTTCCTCATTGCTGTTGTTGCGCTCTTGGCCACGATGGTCGCGGCGGGAGTGGTCGAGAACGCCAACATTGGGGAGCGTTCCTGGCAGTTGCCTGCCGTGGGTCAGACGGTGAACGGTTTCGCAGGCGCTCCGGTGGGTTCGCAGGAGTACTTGCAGGCCGGCTACGAGCACATCACCCCGACGGTGCAGGGCTAAGCGAAAGGATCTGGGCGAGGCGAGCCTGGAGGTCATCCTCGCTCAAGCCCGTGTCGCTGTGCGAAGCTACGCCCGCTTTCCCATTGGGGCGGAGCCCTAGTTTGATTCCGCTGTGTGGCGCCCTCGCTTGACGCGCAGGAGGTCCTCGTCGGCACGGAGGATCGCACGCTCAATGGGCTCGCCGGGTCCTCGCACGGCGCTGCCGACGCTGAAGCTGGCCGTCTCGCTGCAGGACGTTGTGAGGCGCGCCACGACGTCGGCGACGTTGTCCCGGCTGGAGACCTCGAGCACGATGAGGAACTCGTCGCCTCCCCAGCGCACCAGGAGGTCCGAGGGCCGCAGGTGTTGGCTGAGGCAAGCTACGAACCGCACGAGGACTCGGTCAGCGGCGAGGTGTCCGATTCGTTCGTTGAGCCGCTTGAAGCCGTCGAGGTCGAGCATGATGATCCCGATCGGGCTGCCGCTGCGGTCGGCGTCGGCGAGCATCGGCTCGACGCGCACCTGGTAGCCGCGCCGATTGGTTGCTCCGGTGAGGGGATCGAGGTGCCCGGTCGCTGCCAGGCGAGCGAGCCAACCTGCGACGATGCCGGTAGCGGTGATCGTGGCCCCAAGGAGGGCGGTCGACCACGGGGGCAGCGATGGGGCGAGCACCGCGTCGATGCCGAGCACCGCCGTGCCCACGACGCCAAGCAGCACCGTTGCCCACGCCGGGGTGGTGGCGAAGGCGACCGCTGCCACGATCCCGAGCGTGCCAGCAACGCCAAGGCGGGCGCTGGACTCGGGCACTAACGCGGCACTCGCACCGATGACGAGTGTGGCCACGAGCTCGAGGGCGAGGCGCAGCGTACGCGAGCCACGCCGACGAGTCGCGAGCCCGAGTGTGCTCGCGAGGGCGGCGATGGCGGCGAGGGCGGCGGCGATCGGACGTCCAGTTGGTTCGGTAGCCAGCCCTGCGACCACGGCCGCCAGTGCTGCGGTGATGGTGGTGGCAGAGGCAGCGATGGCAAGGGCCTCTGGCGAAGCGACCTCGCCGGTGCCGCCGAGGAACCAGTCGAGGAGGTAGTGACGCCGGTGGGGCCGGGTGGGACGCACGGCAGCGCCTTGGCTACTCGGCTACTGGCGGCAGAGTGCTGGCACGGGAGATCGAGGCGGCGCGTTCAGCACGCTCGCGGAGTCGCGCGCGCAGCTGGGGGTCGCTGATCGCAAGGATGCGTGCGGCCAGCAGGCCTGCGTTGGTGGCGTTGTCGATGCCGACGGTTGCTACCGGCACCCCGCGAGGCATCTGCACGATCGACAGGAGCGAGTCGATCCCCTCGAGGGCGGCCAGTCGCACCGGCACGCCGATGACCGGTAGTGTCGTCGCGGACGCCACCATGCCGGGCAGGTGTGCTGCGCCCCCAGCCGCCGCAATGATGACCGCGTAGCCCAGCGCTTCGGCCTCGGTTGCGAAGCGCAGCATGTCATGGGGTGTGCGGTGGGCAGAGAGTACCTTGGCGTCGTAGCCGACCCCGAGCTCGTCGAGAACCTCGCCGGCTGCTCGTACCACAGGCCAGTCGGAGCTCGATCCCATCACGATGGCAACCCGGTGTGTCACGGCTCTGCGACCTCCTCGACGAGCTCACCACCGAGCAAGCGGGCGGCGCGGCGAGCTCGTTGTCGTGCGTCGTCGAGGTCGGGCCCTACGGCCGTCACGTGGGCGACCTTGCGCCGGGGCCGGGGGGTCTTGCCGTAGCGGTGGACTCGTACGTCGCTCGGGAGCCATGGTGTGCGCGCTCCTCCCAGCACGTTGACCATGACCGCAGCCCCGAGCGCGCTGGTGTCGCCGAGTGCGAGCCCTGCGATCGCGCGAAGGTGGTTCTCGAACTGCGAGGTGCGCGCTCCTTCGATGGTGAGATGCCCTGAGTTGTGTACCCGAGGTGCGAGTTCGTTGAGGACGAGCTCGCCGTCGATGACGAAGAACTCGAGAGCGAGCACGCCGACGGCCTCGAGTTGCTCAGCGATCGCTGTCGCAGCCTCGTGCGCGGCTCGTCGAAGCCGAGGGGCAAAGCCGCTCGGCCAGCTCGCCTCCACACAGATCCCCTCTCGATTGATGAGGCGCACCGGTTCCCACACCGCGAGCGAGCCGTCGAGTCCGCGGGCTACGAGCACCGCCCCTTCAGCGTCGAGCTCGAGCACCGGCTCAGCGAGCCAGTGACCTGCTGGGGGCAGCTCGGCAACGTCCTGGATCCAGTGCACCCCTCGGCCGTCGTAGCCGCCGTGTCGTGCCTTGAGCACGTAGGGGGGAGTGGCGCGAGGGAGTTCGTTCGCGCCCCGATCGACGAGCTGGGCGGGGATACCCGCGAGGCCGAGGGTGGCAAAGAGGCTGCGCTGGAGCCACTTGTCCGAGCCGACCTCCATGACACGGGCGCTAGGTCGCAAGACGACCCCGCGCTGCTCGAGTGCTCGGAGCACAGGGGGTGGGACGAGCTCGTGCTCGAAGGTCACGACGTCGACGAGCTCGGCGAAAGCCAGGAGTGGTGCAAGCTCGAACTCCCCTTCGACGACGGTCGCGGCCCAGCCGCGCACACCCTCGTCGCTAGGTCGCACGTAGAAGGCGAGGGGGATGTCGAGCGCGAGGGCAGCCTCGAGCAGCATGCGCCCGAGCTGCCCGCCGCCGATGACGCCAACCTGGGTTGCTGTCAACCCCTGCCTCCCTGCCTGCTGCAAGGCGTCATGCTAGCGCAGCTAGCCTGACCCTTGGAGAGGGCGTGCGCTGGTGCCAGCAGCGCTGCGACGTCAGCGGAGGAGGGGCTCGTGGGCGAGACAGGGCTCGTCGCGATGAGCATGAGCATCCAGCCGGCGCACGGGGTGCTCGGCTACCTGACCACCAACTGGAGCATCGACTGGTGGGGGCTCGTGCTCTTTGGGATCCCGATCGCGCTCTACTGGCGCGGGCACCTCCTCATCGTGCGCTCGCTCGGCGATCCTGAGCTGGTGCGCGGCTACGAACGCCGGGCGCTACTCATGGCTGGGGGGATGTTGGCCCTCGCGATTGGGCTCTTCTCGCCGATCGCAGCGTGGTCGATGGTCTACCAGTGGGTGCACATGATCTGGCACCTCGACCTCATGATCGTGGCGCCGCCGCTGTTCGTGCTCGCTGACCCCTGGACGGAGATCGCACACGGGGTGCCCACCGCCTGGCGGAACGTGATCGCCCACGCCTGGCAGCGTGCGGCCGAGGTTGCCTGGCTGCGGGGAACCTTCAGCATCGTCTCCTCGCCGTGGTCGGCGGTGGTCGCCTTCGACGGCGCGATGTGGATCTGGCACCTGCCTGTGCCCTTCGATTGGGCGATGCAGTCGGGGGCTCGGATGGAGCTGATGATGTTCAGCTTCTTCTTGTCAGGGCTGTGGATGTGGTACGTGGCCATCGACCCGAACCCCCGTCGGCACCACGAGTCGCCGATCCTGCGCTTTGCGCACATGGTCATCGTCTCGATGTCCTGCATGATCCTGGCCATCGTGCTGGGGCTCTCCGCGCACGCCTGGTACAGCGCCTACGTCCAGTGGATGGGCAAGCTGCGCACCCTCTCGCTCATCGCCGACCAGCAGATCGCAGCCGGCATCCTCTGGGTGTTCGGAGCCGTTCCTTGGTTCCTCGCCGGCGTCGTGACGCTGCGGGACTTCCTCTCGTCGGAGCAGGCCGGTCTCGTCGATGCGATGGGGGCATTTCGCTCCTTCACGCTGCGCAAGGTACGTGTTGCAGGGGCGCCTCGTCCTGTTCTCCGCCCGGGAGCGGCCGCCGACGAGTCGCGCTCCGGCCAGCGCTGAGTCGTGCTCGCTAGAAGCGCACTGCCGAGAGCGCTGGAAGCGCTTCCCGTGCGTCGTTGAGCGCCGCGAGCCAGGCCGCGTGGTCGTAGACCGGTAGCAGCGATCCCGGTGTGAGCTGTCGACCATGCCGCAGCGCCGTGCGAGCGAGGCCGAGCGCCAGGCGCGCAGCTCCGATCGTCGTCGCCTCCGGTGAGGACGACAGTTCAACAGGTCGAGCAAGGAGGGTGGCAAGGAGGGCTGCGACGACAGGGTTGTGGCCTGCTTGGCCGTCGACGCCGACGACAGGCATCTCGGCGTCGTGGCCAGCTTCCAGTGTGTCGCGTGCGAGGGCATCGAGGAGTGCAGTGCCCACGTGGGCAAGACCCTCGAGGACGCCGCGTACGAGCTCGGCGGGACCAGTCGAGCCGGTGATGCCGCGGATGATCCCTCGAGCTCCGAAGTCCCAGACCGGGGCACCGGCTCCGGCGAAGGCTGGGACGACGAGGGGAACAGCGCCAGACGCAGCCTCGGCGCTAGCTGCCGCGTCACTCGGGGTAGCGAGAATGCCGAGCTCGCTGAGCCACGCCACAACCGAGCCAGCAGCAGGCCAGAACGCCTCCAGTCCGAACTGCAACGGCCTATCGACGTCGATGAGCGGAACGGGGAAGCAGCCGTGGGTCCCTCGGCGCTCCACTACAGGGCGCGGCGAGGCCAGGGCGTGGTCGGCAACCGCCGACGTGCCGAGCGTGAGCTTGGTGGTGGCGCGGTGACCCGCGTGCGCTGCCTGCTGGTCGCCGATGACGACCGTGAGCGGCACGTCGTTACCTCGGAGCCGAACGTGGCCCCGGAGCCCACGCGTGGGCGCGATCGGCACGAGCCGGTGGGGATCGAGACGCAGAGGTGTGAGCCGGGCTGGACTCCAGCTCGAGGCAGCGTCGTCGGTGAGGCCCGTAACGGCTGCGTTGGTCGGGTCGGTGGAAGGCTCGCCTTCCTCCGTGAGGGCACAGACGAGCCAGGCGTCGATGGTGCCGACCCGGGCGGTATGCGGCAGGTCGACAGCGGCGAGCAGGAGCTCGAACTTGGTCGCAGACTCGCTCGGTGAGACCGCGACCCCCTGACGCGCAAGTTCGAGACAACGCGCAGCGGTGCGCGCATCCTCCCACCCAATCCCGGGTGCAAGCGCGCGCCGACTAGGCGGGTCGAAGAGGACTGCGCTGGCCCGTTGGCTCGTGATGGCGATGACGTCAGGTACGCATGTGGCAGCGAGGTCCTCGAGGAGTGCGCGTGCCGTCGCAGCGAGCGCGTTGGCATCGAAGGTTGCCTCGCCGGAGCCGCTGCGGTGAGTGGGGAACGGGGCGCTCGCGCTCGCGGCGATGCGCAGCGATGCATCGACGAGGCTGACTCGTAGCGTGCTGGTGCCCGCGTCCACGACACCGACGAGCATGACGCCAACGTTAGCGACGGCCGTGGTGGCTGCATCACGGGGACCGAGGGTGTGCACCTCCGTGGCACGCGTTGGCACCTGAGGGTAAGACGATGACCAGGGTGCTGCACCGGTTGTCGGTATGGCGTCTCGAGGGAGCACTGGGATTGAGGCTACGGCCGGGTCGTCGCAGGGGTGGGAGAGCACGGCCGCTGAGTCACGATGGCGACTCGGCGCCTCTAGGTGTTGGACGACACCGAATGTCAACTAGTCTTGGTACTCGGTGAAGTCTCCCGAGGAACTCACGGCGTTGTTTCGAGCGAGCGGCCGCAAGGTCACGCCGCAGCGGCGTCGCATCTTCGAGTTGCTCGCGGAGGACGACACACACCCGAGCGCCGAGCAGCTCTACCAGCGCTTGGTGACGGAGATGGCGACTGTGTCGCGCAAAACCGTCTATCAGACGCTCTGGGAGCTGGAGGCGCTCGGGGAGATCGCCGCGGTTGACGTGGGTACGCGCTCGCTGCGCTTCGACCCGAACGCCGGCGAGAACCACCACCACGCGGTCTGCGTTCGTTGTGAGCGCGTCGTCGATGTCGCCGTTGCGATTCCCGACGCGCTGGCTGCGGGATCGGAGCTCGAGGGATTCAGTATCGTGCGCACAGACGTGGTGGTGCGAGGTGTGTGCCCGGCGTGCCGGGCGGAGCTGACGAGGCCCAGTGCCGCGGCGCAGCAGCGCGCTATTGGCGCTTCCTAGATCAGAGTCGGATCACAGGTAGGACAGGGAGGAACAGGTGGCATCGCTCAAGGATTCCAAGACGGCAGAGAACCTGAGGACGGCGTTCGCGGGCGAGAGCCAGGCGAACCGGCGCTACCTCTACTTCGCGCAGAAGGCGGACGTCGAGGGCTATCCAGACGTGGCCGCGTTGTTCCGCTCGGTTGCCGAGGGTGAGACCGGCCATGCCTTCGGGCACTTCGACTTCCTTGCCGAGGTTGGTGACCCCGTGACGAACATGCCGGTTGGCTCGAGCGCTGACAACCTGCGTTCTGCGATCGAGGGCGAGACCTACGAGTACACCGAGATGTACCCAGGCTTTGCCCGTACCGCTCGCGACGAGGGCTTCGAGGAGATCGCCGAGTGGTTCGAGACGCTGGCGAGGGCCGAGAAGAGCCACGCTGGGCGGTTCCAAAAGGGGCTGGACGCCCTCTCGTAAGCCTGCGATAACGCACGCTGTGCGTGGTCGATGCGCCGAGCTGCCGGGATCGGTGGCTCGGCGTCGTCGACCCGGAGCCCCGCTGGTGCGCGAGCTGACGGAGGAACGGTGCCCCCTATCTACGACCCGAACGACCCCGCGTACCTCGATCGGCGATCGCTCGACGAGGAGCTCACGCGCGTCTTCGACCTCTGCCAAGGCTGTCGGATGTGTGTGGGCTACTGCGACGCCTTTCCCGCGCTCTTCGAAGCCGCCGACCGCTACAACCAGGACGTGACCAGGCTCAGCTCCCAAGAGCGGGCCGCTGTCGTCGACGCGTGCTTCCAGTGCAAGCTCTGCACCGTGAAATGCCCGTACGTGCCGCCGCACGAATGGGCGCTGGACTTCGCTCGGCTCATGCAACGAGCCCGCGCCGTGCAGCGCTCGGAGGAACGCGTTGGTGTTCGCGAGCGACTCACCGACGTCGCGCTGGCTTCGATGGGCGTGACCGGTCCGCTGGGCAGCGCGCTCGCGCCGCTCGCCAACCGGGCCCTGCGCCCCGGCTCTCCCGTGCGCATGGTGGGGGAGCGCTTCGTTGGTATCGCCGCACGGCGTCGTCTGCCCTCGTATGCGCGTCGCCGCTTCTCGAGTTGGTTTCGAGCTCGACGAGCCCCCGCGATCGCCGAGTCCACCGGCTCGGCCGCCCTGTATCCGAGCTGCTTCGTGGAGTACATGGAGCCGGGTATCGGCGCGGCTACGACCGCCGTGCTCGAGCGCCTGGGGGTCAGGGTTCGGCTCGCCGAACCGCGACGGTGCTGCGGTGCGCCGTGGCTGCACCAGGGTCAGCTGGATCGCTTCCGAGCTCAGGCGGGGCTGGTCGCAGCGGGGCTAGCGGTGGTCCTGGACGCGGGCGCAGACGCCATCGTGGTGCCGCAGCCGACCTGCGCCTACGTACTGCGCCACGATTACCCCGCGTACCTGGGTACCGAGACGGCGGCGCGCGTTGGCAATGCCGTGCGCGATCCGAGCGACTACGTTATGGAGCTCGTGCGCTCCGGGGTGGCGCTCCCGCAGCCAGCGCGGGAGCTGGGGGCGGTTACCTACCATGCCGCCTGCCACCTCCAAGCACAGGGGCGTGGGCTGCGGGCCCGGGACCTGCTCGAGCGCTTGGGGGCTCGTGTGAGCGTCGTGGCGCGCTGCTCGGGCATCGATGGCACCTGGGGCTGGCGCACCGGTGCGCAGCCAACCAGTGTGCGCATGGCACAGCGGCTCGCCCAGGATGTGCGTGGGCGAGGATCCTCGCTCGTGGTGGGAGACTGCCACCTTGCCAACACCGCACTCGACGAGCAGCTGGGGATGTCTCCTCAGCACCCGATGGAGCTGGTTGCCGAGGCCCTCGGTGTCGTGCCCGAGCCGATCGTGGAGTGATGTCGCAAAGGAGGAACACCCATGGCTTCGAAGCTCACGCTGGCGGACATCGCCGACCTGCGGGCATGGGAGCGCGAGCGCGACGAGTTTCGTCGTCGCATCATCGAGCTCAAGAAGGTCCGACGCGTCGCGGTGGGCGAGATCATCTCGCTCACGTTCGAGAACCGCGACACCATGCGATTCCAAGTCCAAGAGATGGCGCGCGCTGAGCGACTTATCTCCGACGCTGCCATCGAGGAGGAGCTCGCCGCCTACAACCCCTTGATTCCCGAGCGCGGAGAGGCCGTCGCGACCCTCTTCATCGAGCTGACCACGAGGGGCGACCTCGAGTACTGGCTGCCCCGCCTGGTAGGCATCGAGCAGCGTGTGCGCATCGAGCTGGGTGACCTCGTCGTCGGGTGTGAGGTCGATCCGGAGCATGCCGAGCAGCTTTCACGTCAGGATGTCACAGCCTCGGTCCACTATGTGCGCTTCCGGTTCCCGCCCGAGGTCTGGGATCGTCTCGATGAGGGCGAGGCGATGGTTGTCGTCGAGCACCCCGCCTATCAGGCCTCGGCGCCGCTCTCAGCGCAGCTGCGACGCTCGCTCATGGCGGACTGGGACTAGTTCGCTTTCGGCCCTGGCCGCGCCCTGTCGCCGACTCGCGCGGACTGCGTCCCGCCACTACGCTGAACTCGTTGCGGTTCTGGTCGCGATCGGGATGGGAGGAGCTTCCATGGACTTCGAGCTCGACGAGGCCTACCAGGACCTCGCTGCGACGGTGCGCAGGATCGCACGCGACCACGTAGCACCACGTGCGCGAGCCATCGACGTGGACGGCGAGTACCCCCAGGACCTCTTCGAGGTCTTCGCGAAGGCCGGGCTCTTCGGCCTGTGCATCCCCGAGGCCTACGGCGGCTCGGGTGCAGGGATCCTCGGCCTCTCCATCGCCATCGAGGAAGTGGCGAAGTTCTCCCAGACCGCGGGCCTCATGCTGCTCCTGTCTCGGCTGCCCACCGGCCCGGTCATGATCGCAGGCTCGGAGGAGCAGAAGCGCCGGTACCTGCCGGGCATCGCCGAGGGCCGCACCCGCGCATCGTTCGCGCTGTCGGAACCGGAAGCGGGCTCGGATGTCGTGGGTATGCGCACCCGTGCCGTGCCGGATCCGGACCGCCCTGGAGGGTGGATTCTGAGCGGGCGAAAGGCCTGGATCTCGGGCGTCGCGCAGGCGGATTGGTACACGGTCTTCGCCAAGACCGGGGATCCCGCCTCGCGTCGGCACGACGCGATCACCGCATTCATCGTCGAACGCTCCTGGCAGGGAGTGGACGTGCCGCGCGTTGACCGCAAGATGGGCGTCCACGGTGTGGACACCGGTGAGCTGCTCCTCGACGAAGTGCGGGTGCCTCCGGAGAACGTCATCGGCGAGGTCGGCGGCTTCCGTCTGGCGATGCTTGGCCTGAACGCGATGCGGCCAGTGGTGGCGGCGCGCGGCATCGGGCTGGCCGAAGGGGCGCTCATGTACGCGACCACCTACGTGCGCAATCGTCCAGCCTTCGGTGGCCACATCGCGGACTTCCAGGGCATCCAGTGGGAGATCGCCAAGCTGGCCACCGAGATCGAAGCGGCACGGTTGCTCACCTACCGAGCCGCGTGGCTCGCCGACCAGGGTCGCTTCACGCGCGAGTGGGTTCCCTTCCTCTCCATGGCCAAGTACTATGCCACAGAGCTGGCGGTGCGGGCGAGCTCGGTTGCCCTGCAGCTGCTTGGAGCGGCTGGTTACATGCAAGACCACCCCACCGAGCTCTACTATCGCGATGCCAAGCAGCTCACCATCGTCGAGGGCACATCCCAGGTGCAGCTCAATCTCATCGCTCGCGGGGTGCTCGATGGTCACCTGTGGTGGGACGATCCCGAGGGCGCATTTACGACTGGTTGGTAGGGGCGCCCGGGTCGAGGAAGGCAGCGAGAACGGTCGCACCGCTCTTGAGCGCGATCGCCCGTAGCAGCTCAAAGTCGTCGGCACGAGCACAGGTCACAGCGAGCTCGCAGCCCAAGCGGGATGCAAAGTCCGCGAGCCCTTCGAGCAGTCGCCGAGTGGTGGGGTCGATCGGCGTGTTGCCGTGGTTGCGGGTGCGTAGCTGGATGACAAGCTGGTGTGGGTTGAGGACCGCGATCGCTGCGAGCTCGCCGCCTCGAGCACCGCTGAGATCGAGCCCGATGCGCAGCCCGCGGCGTCGCGCCTCGGCTGTATGGGCGCCCTGGTCGGCGATCGCCGACCAGCTTTCGAGCTCGGCCAGGGCAAGGGTGAGCTGGAGTCGACTGGCGTGCGCGTCGGACGTGAGCGCCGTGATCGTCGCCTCGCTGAGGCGGAGCGTGCGTAGTGCGACGTAGGGGTGCCGCGATCGCAGCGCAGCCGCGCGGCCGATGAGCTGGTCGTCGAAGAGCGCCTCCGCGTGGAGGTGGCGAGCGCGCTCCCGCAGGTCGGAGCCGAGCTCGTCGACGAGACTGAGCTCTTGCCCTGCCACCTGTCCAGAGACGACGTCAACGAAGCTGGTGAGTTTAGGCACGGCAACAGGCACGGCGCCGTCGGTGCGCCTGTGTGGCTGCGCGGCGTCGCGCTTGGACCTCTGGGTAGCGGCCGTCGCATTGCGGGTTGCGCGCTCCAGTCGAGCGATCTCGCGCCAAATGAGGTCGTGAGCGTCGCGCGGCTGCGCCCCGAGCAGGCTCAACCTCGTCGTCGCAGCAAGGCGGACCCCGACGCTGATCTGGTGGTCGGCGATCATGAGCGGTGCATCCGTGAGGGTTCGAGCAAGGCGCCGGCGGAGTGAGAGCGGGTTGGTGCTAGCCGCCGTGAGGATCACGAACTCGTCGCTGCTGACGCGAGCGACGACGTCGTCAGCGTCGAGCTCGGCGAGGATGCGGTCGGCCACGGCCCGGAGTACCCCGTCGCCGACGTGGTGACCGAAGGCCCGGTTGATGGCGTGGATGCCGACGACGTCGAGCCAGACCATCCCCGGTAGGAGCCGATCCCCCCAGCTCTTCGTGACGTCGGTGAGGCCTGCGCGGTCGAGGAGACCGGTGAGGGTGTCGTGGGTGGCGAGCCAATCGAGCCACGTCCGTTCGGCGACCTGGGTGGTCGCGTCCCACACCAGCACGCGAACCCAGCCCTCGGGGATGGTGGTCGGGGCAGCGTCGATGGCGATGTGGGCGGTGCCGAGCGTCGGGCTGGTGGTGGTGACGAGACCTCGATAGGCGCCACGGGCGGCAAGGTGGCTGCGAACCCTGCCAAGGTTCGTCGGGTCGATGATGGCAAAGGCCGAGGTCCAGCGCGCACCGAGCGCGTCGCGAACCGTCACGCCGAGCAGGCGTGCGGCTGCCGGGTTGATCAGGCGCACCCGCTGGTCGCTGTCGGTCACGATGAGGCCGACGGGCAGGTGCCATAACGACCAGGCGGCCGCGGCTGCGGTGGTCGTAGGGGATTGGTGTGTGCGTCCGTGTTGGCGGCGAGGCCTAGGAGCACCTCATCGAGCTGAGCGTGTGCTGCGGCATGACGATCCTCAAGGTCGAGCTGGCGCTCGAGTAGATCGCGAGCCTCCGTGAGGGCGCGCTGCAGCCTCTGCGCAAGGTGGCCTTGGCTGGTGTGTTCGCTGGCGCCGAGCAGCGCGCCGTCGCTCGACCAACTTGCCTCGAATGCGGCGAGTGCGCCAAGGCGTTCCCTCGCCGAGCATGGCTCGGGGAGGAGGTGGGAGAGCTTGGCGAAGGCGGCACGCACCGGCGAGGCACGATCAGCGGTCGTGACTTCGCCATCGGTGCGTTCGAGCACGCACCTACCATAACACGAGCTAACGTTGCGAACGAGACGACCTGAACATTCGTTGAGCAAGGAGAGGGGGAGCACGGTGACCTGGCGGCGCGTCCCTCTCATCCTCCCGCCGCCGCCGGCCCCCGACGAGCCTTTGGGCGCGCTCTATCGGTCGCTCTCGCAGGTCATGGCGCAGACGTGGCCACCCGTGCGCCTCGCTGAGGAGGCTGTCGAGACGTTTCGCCGGGAGCTCGGTATCGACGTCGCGGTGCTCGTCGAGCGCCGAGGGCTGCGACGCCTGGGTCTGCTCGTCGGGCAAGGAGAGGCAACACGCCTGGTCGGGGTGGCTCGAGAGGTTGTTCCTGACGATGGAGAGCTCTGGGGGCTCGAGGACGAGGCAGGGGCTGTCGTCGCGGTACTCCATCTGCCCGGGCCGGTGTGGCTTGCCGCCTCGGCGAGCCACACTGCTCCGGCGGCGCTGGCAGCCTTTACCCACAGCGCAGGAGGTCTGCGTCTGGCGGCAGCGACCGTTCGTCTCGACGCGGAGCGTCGCCGCGCCGAGCAGCTCGCCCGAGCACTCGAGCTCGGTGTCCGCCTCGGCGAGGGTCGTCCAGCGGCGCGCTGGGAGCTGCTGGCACGGCTTGCGCGGCGGGTCGTCGGCGTCGGCACCGTCGTCGTGCGTGAGCACGTCGGCTCCTCGCTCGTGCTGCGGGCCACGGCAGGTGGGGAGGAGCTGGGGCTCGCGCCGCGGATCGAGGGCTCCTACGGGGTGGCGGGCTTCGTCCTCTACCACGATCTCGGCGTGCTCGTGGGGTCCATGGATCCCGGCGTTGGCGATCCGCCCGAAGCGCTGCGCTTCGCGCGAGGTGCGGTGCCGTCAGCGAGCGCCGTGGTAGTACCGCTGCGGGGTCTCGACGGCGTGCGTGGCACGCTGAGCGCACTCTCGGTCCAGCCCTTCTGCTTCGACGACACCGACCGTGTGGCGCTCGAGCGTCTCGGATCCCTCCAGCTGCTCTGGGAGGCCACGGATCGTCAGCGTCTCGCCGGCGGTACCGTCGAGGCCTCTCGGTTGGCGGAGCTCGCGGCTGGTCTCGGCCTGGAGCTCGAACTCAACGTCGGCGAGCGTCGTTGGCGCTTCGGCGCGCTCGACGCCAAGGGCGTAGCCGACACGGGCGACGAGCTGGTCGTGGACGTCGGGATCCACCAGCTGGTGCGCGTGCGCGGGCTCAAGGCACACCGCGACGAGCTCGCTCGAATCCTCGCCGGGCACGCCGACCGCGACCCGCTGACCGGGGTCTGGCACCGTCAGGCCTTCCTTGCTCGGGTCCAGAGCTGGCGGGAGGCACATTCACGACCGCGTCGCGCTGCCCTCGTCGTTGTGGACGTTGACCTGCTCACCGAGGTCAATGCTAAGCAAGGGCTCTACGCAGGCGATCGCCTCCTGGTGGCGACAGCTGCCGCACTGCTACGCGTTGGCGACGACCTGGTCGTGGGCAGGCTCGGCGGTGACGAGTTCGGCGTCGTTGTCGAGCTCCAGGGCGCCATCGACTCCCTGGAGGCGGCGCGCCAGCGAGTGGTTGCCGAGCTCGCTCGCGACGGGATCGTGGTCTCGATCGCGGTCGTGCCGCTCGGACCGGTCGACTCCCTGTCAGCACAGCTGGCCCTCGCTGAGGAGGCGACCTATGCCGACGAAGCACGTCGCGGCGTCGCTCGCTCCGAGCGTAGCGAGGTGCGGCCGCCCGCAAGCGACCTGTTGCGTGCCCCGGAGCTGCTGCGGGCGCTCGGTGGCGACACGACCGCAGGATCGATCCGTGCGGTGCTGCAACCGGTGATCGAGCTGGTGACAGGGGAGATCGTGGGCGTTGAGGCGTTGGCACGCTGGCAGCACCCTCGCCACGGCACCATCGCGCCGAAGCACTTCCTGCCGCTCGCGGTGCAGCTTCGGGCGGTGGAGCGTGTCGACGACGCGGTTCGTCGCGCGGCGCTCGCGAGCCTCCGACAGCTCGAGGCGGCGGGGCTTGCTCGTGGTCTGCGCGTGTCGTTCAACCTCTCCGCCCACACCGCGAGGCGACGTGGGGTCGCCCACCAGCTGCTCGAGTTGATCGCCGAGTATGAGTTCACCCCAGATCGCGTCGTGGTCGAGCTCACCGAGTCGGAGATCGAGTCGAGCTCGCTCCAGCAGCTTCGTCGCAACCTCGAAGTGCTCGACAACGCGGGGGTCGTCGTCGGGCTCGATGACTTCGGGGTTGGGACCAGCTCGTTTCGGCATCTTGCGGCCCTGCCGGTGAGGGAGCTCAAGGTCGATCGCTCGTTCGTACGCCAGCTGGTTTCGGGCCAGGGGACCGCCCTCGTGGAGGGGCTGGTGGCGCTCGCGAATCGACTCGGCCTCGAGCTCGTCGCCGAGGGTGTCGAGGACGCCGCCACGGCGCGTCTGCTCGTCGACCTGGGTGTTCGCAGAGCCCAGGGCTTCCACTTCCACCGACCACTCAGCCCCGGGGCCTTGGCGCGGCTGCTGCGGCAGCGAACCGATCCGAGAGGTCGCTAGCCTGCCAACCTATGGGGGACGCCGTCGAGTCGTTCGTGGAAGATCTTGCTCGTCTCGTGCGCGGGGAGGCGCTGAGCCGAGCGCGCGCTCGAGCGTTCCTCGACGCCGTGCTCGAGGGGTCCGTCGAGCCCACGCTGATCGCGGGGATGCTCGTCGCGCTGCGGATCAAGGGCGAGGAGCCAGAGGAGCTCGCTGGCTTCGCCGAGGCGATGGTTGACCACATGGTCCCGATCGACGTCGCACAGCCGGTCGTGGACACCTGCGGCACTGGTGGAGATCGTGCGCGCACCATCAACGTCTCTACCGGAGCGGCCCTCGTCGCGGCGGCCGCAGGGGCCCGCGTGCTCAAGCACGGTGGCCGGGCATCATCGTCGTTGACAGGTTCGGCCGACGTACTCGAGGCGTTGGGGATTCCGACCCAGCTTGGCGCTGAGGAGCTGCGGGCCGAGCTCGAGCGAACGCGCTTCGGGTTCGCCTTCGCCCCTCGATTCCACCCAGCCATGGCCCAGGTGGCGCCCGTGCGCAGGGCGCTCGGCGTGCCAACGGCCTTCAATGTCCTCGGCCCGCTCGTGAACCCAGCGCGGGCGACGCTGCGTCTGGTCGGGGTGTGGGAGGATGGGTTCATGGAGCCGGTGGCGAGGGTGCTGGCCACCCTTGGCGTGCGCCGAGCCCTCGTCGTCCACGGTGAGGATGGCCTCGACGAGATCTCGGTGAGCGCCGAGACCCGCGCGTTGGAGCTGCTCTCTGATGCGAAGGGCGGCGTCGAGCTCGTGTGGCATCGCGTGCGTCCCGAGGATCTCGGTGTCGCGCGCTGGCCACAAGCAGCTGTCCAGGGAGGCGATGCTGCCCACAATGCCGCGATCCTCGAGGCGGTGCTCGAGGGTCGAGCCGGCGGTGCGGTGCTCGATGTCATCCTCGCCAACGCGGGAGCAGCGCTGTGGATCGCCGGGCTTGCCGACTCCCCTCGCGAGGGTGTCGAGCGGGCGCGCTCAGCGATCGAGGAAGGCGCTGCGGGTGCGACGCTGGCGTCGTTGCGCTCCCGCGGGTGAGCCGCGTCGCTGAAACCGCTGGGAGGCCTGAAGGAGTTCGAGGGCGGCGGCAAGCACCACCGCTGTGTCCTCATTCGTCGGCGTGACATCGTCATCCATGAGGTGCCTGAGCAAGAGCGCGATGCGAGCTGCGCGGGCCTGCTGGTCGGGGGGGCCGAGCTCGAGCAGGCCAGCGGGTCCGGTGAGTTGGTGGGGCTCTTCGCAGGTGCCGTGGTGGATCTCGAGGACCGTACCGCGCTGGTGCGCTTCTTCAAGGAAGGTCGTGGCGGTCCTGGTAGCGAGCACGCTTGCGTGGTCACGCAGGGCACGAGCGTGTTCGAAGTCGTCGCGCGCCGCCGCGGCCTGCATCTCCTCGGCGAGGTGCGCGAGCCAGGCGACGAGTCGGCGGCTTGCCTCGCTGGGGTCGCCGTCGAGCAGACGGAGCTCCTCGTCGGTGGGGGGCGGAGCACTCTGCGGCCACGGGCCGAGCTGACGACCCGATGGTGTCGCGTGCCAGCGGACGCGAGCTCGGCGAACTCCCTGCTCGTTGAAGGGCGGGCGGTGTCGCTGGATCTCGCTGAGCTCCACGAGTGCACGCTGGAGCGGGCACTCGATCGGGGATGCCCAGACCTCGGTTGCACGTCGCAGCAGTCGTCCTACCTTGCGTCGCTCGTCGCGCGAGGCAAAGTAGGAGCGCACCCTCGTCTGGAGATCCGTTGCCATGCCCACGTAGAGGACCCCGTGGGGATGGCGGAAGTAGTACACGCCGGCACGGTGGGGGAGCCGGCGCGCCTGGTGCTGGAGCGAACGGGCGCCCTCGGGGGGTCGTCGCCGCAAGGAGGCGAGCTCCTCGAGGGTCGTGATGCCGAGGTCGCCGGCGCGACCGATGAGGTGGTGCAGGAGTGCGACCGTTGTGCGCACGTCGGCCATGGCTCGGTGAGTGGGTGTCGGCAGGCCTAGGGAGGCTGCGAGCGCACCGAGCCGGAAGCTCCTTGCCTCGCCGTCGAGGAGCGCTCGGGCAAGGCTGAGCGTGTCGATGACCGGTGGCGCCGGCCAGGGCAGTCCCAGCCTCGACGTGGTGTGCTCAAGGAAGGCTCGATCGAAGCGAACGTTGTGACCGACCAGGACCGCGCCCTCGAGGAGCGGAAGGAGACGATCCATGACAACGGCGGGCTGGGGGGCTCGAGCAACGAGCTCGTTGGCGATGCCGGTGAGTGCGACGATGGAGGGGGGAATGGGTCGCGTCGTGCGAACCAAGCTCTGCAGGTGCGCGAGGGTGCGACCACCCTCGACCACGACGAGGGCGATCTCGGTGATCTCGTCGACTGTAGCGTTTGCCCCCGTCGTCTCGACGTCGACGACGGCGAAGCGGACACGGCGCAGGTCCGTGCCCTCGTCGTCGAGGTCGAGTTGGCGCACGCTCTGATCCTACGTCGAGGGGCTGACTTTCGCCTTGAGCGCGCACGGCGCTAGAGTGGGCCTCGTGGGCCGCCAGGCGCAGCATCGAGCCGTACCGGAGGTCTTAGCGTCGCGCGTCGCGCGTGCACGGGCGTTGGTCGTCGCGGGGCTCGGTCTCGTGGTTGCGGTGACGGTGGGTGGCCTCGTCGCCATCGCGGCTCGACCGGTGGGGCTGGCCGCCGGGGTCGTGGTGGGCTCGCTCGTCGCCGCCGCGCTTGCTCGAGCCAGTGCGCCGCGCTCGAGCGAGGTTGCCGACGAGTGTGGTGGGGCGTGCTCGACGTGCTCGGGCTCGGGCAGCGAGCCGTGTGCCGAGCGCATGGCAGACGAGCTGGCGGCGCGCGCCGTCGCCTATGACGCATCCCGCATCGCCCAGTTTGCGGCCCGCTCCTGGGGCCTGCTTCTCGTCGTCGTGGTGGGGGTCGCGCTGGGGACACTCGGTGCGATGGCAAGTGGGAGCCACGCCGCCGTTGCGCTCGCGACTGTGGTTGGCGCGCTCGGTCTGGCGTTGGTCTCGGGTGGGTTGTGGAGCTTCGAGCGCGTCGGTACGCTCTCGTCGGCGTCGTCGCGCTGAGCGCCCTCGTCGAAGGACTGTCGTCGACCTTCACCTGGCCGGCTCGTATCGCGACGGGGTGCACCATCGTGGCCGTCGGCATCGCAGGATGGTCGGGACGTCCTCGCTCGCTTTGCTTTGCTGCTCCACCCCGCCGTTCGGTCGTCGCGGGCGTCCTCGCCGCCACAGGGTTCGCAGCAGTGGAGCTAGTGGCGCTCGTCCATCCCCAGCGCGCTCGCTGGCCGACCTTCTCCTCCATCGTGGAGAGGGTGGTCGCGCACACGTCGCTCGGCCCGGTGTCGGTGGGGCGCGTCGTGCTTACGCTCGTGTGGGCCGGGCTTGGTTGGTGGCTGGTGGTGCCGTGATGGTCATTGCCTGGAGCATCGTGGCTCTCGCGATAGCGGTCTGGGTGCTCGCGGACCGATGGGGCGCGGGACCTGCAACCCTCGTGCGGAGGCTGCGGATCTCACGACTGGCGCGGGGGCTGCTCTGGATGAGCTGGGCGTGGCTGGGTTGGCATCTGCTCGTGCGCTGAGGCGCCTTGGCATACCCCGCTCGTTGGCTAGTGAGAGTCGGTCGGGCGCACGCCGAGAGGCCGCAAGCGCTCGGCGAGCCCCTCGACGTCGGCGAGGTCGTTGTAGAGGTGGAAGGAGATGCGCACTCGCCCATCGCGCACCGACACGCGGGACGGGAGCTCGAGGGGCGCCTCCTCCAGGGCGACGGTGACGATGGCGCTCGGGCGCCGAGGTTCGCGCAGGCCGAGTAGATTGCGCATCGCGCTGGCGAGCTCGGTGTCGTGGGCCCAGATCGCGTCGACGCCGATAGAGAGCAGCAGCTCAAGCGCGGGAACGGCGCCGACCCAGGAGAACCAGGCCGGGGAGGGGTCGAAGCGGCGAGCGGTGGTCGCGAGCCGGAGCGGGGGGCCATAGAGGGACGCAGGGATAGGGTCGCCAGCGTACCAGTTTGCGTAGAGGGGCACCATGCGCTCACGGAGGCGCTCGCTGGTTGCGAGGATGGCGGCGCCACGGGGGGCGAGCAGCCACTTGTAGGCAGAGGCCACGAGCGCATCGACGCCATCGAGGTCCACGGGTAGCCACCCGAGCGCTTGGGTCGCGTCGACCACGACGAGAGCTCCCACCCTGCGTGCGGCCTCACGGGCGGCGTCGAGGTCGGCAACCTCGCCGGTCGATGACTGCACCAACGAGAAGCTCACCACGTCCGCGCCCCGGTCGACCTCGTCGGCGAGTGCCTCGAGTGGCACGAAGCGGACCTTGTAGTGGTCGCGCTCGGCGAGGGCGAGCCAGGGAAACACGTTGGAGGTGAACTCGACCTCCGGGACGACGATGCGGGCGCCGGACGGCAGTGCGGTGGCGACGAGACCGAGGAGGACCGAGGTGCTGGGTCCGGTGGTGACGGTGCAGCTTGGGACCCCGAGGAGGCGAGCGATGAGCTCGCGTGCGGTGTCGGTCGCGCTCAGCCACTCGGCGTACCAGTCGGCCTCGCCAGTCGCCCAACGGCCCATGGCCTCGCGTAGCGCCGCGAGCTCGCTGAGAGGCGGTAGCCCGTACGACGCAGTGTCGAGGAAGCCGTGGTGTCGCTCGAAAGCGTCGCGAACGTCCATTGCGTTGCTCCTTTCGCTGCCAGGGCAGTCTACGAACTCAGTCGCGCGGTTGCCAGCGGCGCACGAGCCGGAGGTCTTCGTGGTCGAGCGCGAAGCCGAACCGGTCGTAGAGCGAGCGTGCTCGGTCGTTGGAGCGTTCGACGTAGAGCATGGCGGTGGGCAGGCCTCTCGAGGCCAGCAGGTCGAGTCCTAACGTGAGGAGCCAGGAGCCGAGTCCTCGAGGCGCTCGTGTCGGGTCCGAGGCAATGACGTAGATCTCGCCAAGGGGTTCACCGGCGCGGGGGGTGTGCACCTTGGTCCAGCAGAACCCAACCAGCTCATCGCCCTGCCAGGCCATTAGAAAGCCCTCCGGGTCGAACCACGGCTCGCGTTCGCGCGAGACGAGCGTTGCGCGGTCCCAGTCGCCCTGATCCGGGTGTCCTGCGAAGGCGCGGTTGTTGACCTCAAGCCAAGCCTCCTCGTCGACCCCCGGCACGAAGGGTCGTACGCTCACGGGCGGAGCTTGGAGCGGGCGCGCTGGGTGATCCTTTGGCAGGGGCAGGGGACGGCGAAGCTGGAGTATTGATCGGTCGGCCTGAAAACCCAGCGAGCGCAGGGCCTTGACCACCTCAGCGGAGGATGCAGGAACCCAGGCGAAGAGCTCCTCCCCCGGGTCGATCGTGGTGCTATCGCAGGCGGCGTCGACGAGTGCCGCCACGATCGCGCGTGCGTCCCACCGGGCAGTAGGGGCGATGACGAGGTCGAGCTCCACCCCGTGGCGGTGGTGGCGACGCAAGTGGGCGTAGCCGATCATGGTGTCGCCACGTACCACCCCGATGCCGTGAAGGTTCTCGGCGTCGGCGTTGGCGTGGTTGATCCAACGGTGAGACTCGAGGACTTCATGGCGATCCTCGCGCTCCGCGTCGCGGATGAGAGCAAGCAGCGATGGCAGCATGCGGATCGGGGGGTTGACGACGGTCGCGTACGCGGAGCTCATCGAGCGTAGGCTAGCGGGCACGATGAGTCAGGACCAGGTCGCCCAGCGTGCGCTGGCGGTGGACGAGCGCCTCGAGCAGCGCTACCCAGGGACCGTCACGTCGCTGTGCGCCCTGAGCTTTGGTGATCCCTTCCAGCTCCTGGTGGCTACGGTGCTCTCGGCCCAGACGACGGACGCGACCGTCAACGCAGTGACCCCGCGGCTCTTCGCGGCCTACGGGACGGTGGACGCCCTCGCCGAGGCCGACGAGGCAGAGGTGGCAGCCATCATCCGACCGACGGGCTTCTTCCGGACCAAGGCCTCGCACATCGTGGCGCTGGCCAGAGCGCTCAGGGATCGCTTCGGCGGCACGGTGCCGACGAGCCTCGAGGCGCTCACGAGCCTGCCGGGCGTGGGGCGCAAGACCGCCAACGTGGTTCGCTCGGTCGGCTTCGGGCTGCCCGGGTTGCCCGTCGACACGCACGTGTTTCGAGTGAGCAGGCGTCTCGGCCTCGCGACGGCGAGCACCCCCGAGGGCGTCGAGCAGGAGCTGTGTCGGTTGCTTCCCGAGGAGCGCTGGGGAGGGTTTTCCCTACGCGCGATTCTCCACGGCCGCGAGACGTGCGTGGCGCGCCGGCCCCGCTGCAGCGGCTGCATCCTGGCGGATCTCTGCGAGCGTCGCGGTGTCGGCCCTTGAGCCTTAGTGGCGGGGCGCCGGATGGTTGCTACCGGGTGTGTCGATGTCGTCCCGCGCGAGCGCTGCCAACAGCCGCTCGAGTGTGCGGCGTACGTCCTCCTTAGGGGCGACCTCGTCGTCGCAGCGAGCATCGAGCGTACAGAATGGGCAGCCCTCGGCGCAGCCACAGCGCTCGAGCACGCTCGCCGCCAGGGCGCCAAGGCGACCGAGGCAGGCCGCGGCGACCCGGAGCATGGTGCCGCCGCCGATGGCGTCCGGTGCGAAGAGCACGAGCTGCGGGGTGGGCGATGCCAGTGTGAGCGACGTCATCTCGTCGGCGCCAATGGCCATCGCGGGCAGGGCCTTGCGCAACAGGTGCTCGACCCCGTGGAGCGCGGTGACTTCGCTCGCGTCGATGACACCACCAGCGTTGATGACCAGGCCTTCCCCAGGGGTGTGCTGAGCGGGCGCGCTCACCTTGCGCTGGGCGACGAGGAGCGTCCCGCGAAACTCCTTCGCGCTCGTCACCTGCTCGGTCAGCACTGCGTCGCCAAGGACGAGCTGGAGGGTGCCGAGGCGTCTGGTCTCGCGCGTGCGGGTCAGGCTGACGGCCCGGAACCAGCCTGCCTGGGTGTGGTGATTGCGGTCGGGTTCTGGCCGGGCGAGCGCCACGCGGCGCTGGTAGTCCACGCTCGTGACGCGGAAGGGCTGCGTACCGTGGAGGACGATGGCGCTCGGGTACGCCTCGCGCAGCGCCTGGGTCGCGGCGAGCCGCTCGGGGGCGAGCGGGGTGCGCGTCCCCTCGAAGCGCAGCTCCCAGGTGGGCTCGAGCTCCACGAGAGGCCGGAAGCGGTGAGGTCGGCGCCCGACGGCCACGAGACCCTGGGGGCTTGTGCGGAGCACCCCCGCCGCGCGCAGCTCCTCGGCGACCGCCATGGTGACCTCGCCCCAGGTGGCGAGCTCGGACTCCTCGAGCGGGCGCTCGCTAGCGGCGAGCTCGAGCGCCTGACGCAGTACCGAGGGTTGCGCAACGTTGGCGATGGCGAGCTCGTTGGGACGGGCGAGCAGTTCGGGCGCCGCTGCAATCGCCCGGGAGGCTGGCTCGGTGCCAAGGACGAGCACACCGAGCGCCGGCTGGCCCGAGCGTCCGGCCCGGCCCAGCCGTTGGTAGAGCGACGCCACGGAGGGTGGGAACCCGTTGAGTACCACCGTGTCGATGGCGCCGACGTCGATGCCAAGCTCGAGGGCGCTGGTGGCTGAGAGTGCGCGCAGGCGCCCTTCGCGAATCTCTCGCTCGAGCGAGCGGCGTCGCTCCGGGGCGTAGCCGGCCCGGTAGGCCTCGACGCGTACGGCGCGGTCGCTGGCGATGCGTGCGAGCAGCTCCGCCTGGGAGCGGGAGTTGGAGAAGGTGAGGACGTGGCGGCGCGCTCGCACTAGGCGTCGCGTGATGAGCGCGGCGTGCTGCAGCGGGGTGCGTGCGGGGTCGCGGGTGGCATCAAGGACCACGAGGGTACGCTCCGGCTGGACGGAGCCGTCGTCGTTAACCAGCTCGACCGGTGCGCCAAGAAGGGAGGAGAAGTGCTCCGCCGGGTTGGCGATTGTCCCCGAGGCACCGACAAAGACCGGCCTAGCGCCGCGGGAGCGCGCGAGCCGGTCGAGGCGTCGTAGCAGCCACGCGACCGCCCCACCGAGCGCACCGGTGTAGGCGTGGGTCTCGTCGACGATGACAACCGCCAGGTTGGCGAGGATCCGATCCCATCCCTCGTGCCAGCCCAAGTAGAGGTTGAGGCCGTGGGGGTTGGTGATCACGATGCGGGCGTGTTCCTTGATCCTGGTTCGCTCCGCAGCGGGGGTGTCGCCGTCGTAGACGGCGGGTCGCAGCGCCACGCCGAGCGAGCGCTCCAGGTGGACGAGGCGCTCGAGCTGGTCGTGGGCAAGGGCTTTGGTCGGGTAGAGCGCGAGGACGGTAGCCGCGGGATCCGCCTCGAGCCGCGCAAGCGCCGGCACCAGGAAGGCCAGCGTCTTGCCGGATGCCGTCGGCGTGGCGAGCACGCAGTGGCGACCGCGATGGACGTGCTCGGCGACGGCGGCCTGGTGGACGTAGAGGGAGCCGGGGGTGCGTGCCAGGTAGGCATGGAGGTGGGGCGGTAGCCACGAGGGCAGCGGTGCCCACCGCGGTTCGTGCCCTGGGAGACGCAGCACAGCCACGAGAGGGTCGGGGCTGTCGCTCGCGAGGCCGAGCAGCACACGCAGTTGGTCTTCGTCGAGCTCGCTCGCGACCGGAGCCGGGGCGTCGCTGATGGCAAGGCGCCGGCCGAGCGCTCCGAAGCGCTCCGCGATGGCGCTGGCGTTCGAGGCGCTCACGAAGCAGGGGGCTCCTCGTAGCGACCAGCAGCGACGATCTCCTCCAGGCGGCGCAGATTGCCGCGCCACACCCACCGCAGGAGTGGCGCGACGAGGTGCGCGACCACCTCGCCGGCGGCGCCGAGTGGGAAGGCGAGCTCCTCTCGCCAGCGCACCTGCGAGCGGTCGGGACCCTGCCAGCTCACCGAGAGCTGGCCGTGCCCGCGGACCAGGCCGACGTGGTCGACCTCGATGGCTTGTCCTTCCTCCCACTGGGTGACCACCATGCGATCCCGGGTACGCACCGGGCCGATGCGGGTGATGGCCACGAAGCGAGCCCCCTCGCCGGCAGTGAGCGGTCCGTCGAACTCGATGGCCTCGGCGTCGGCCATCCACGCGGCGTGGTGGTCCAGCTGGCGCAGCTCTGTCCAGACGACCTCTGCCCCAAAGGGGAGACTGCGAGCCACCTCGATGACGATGCTCACGGCTGCGCAACCTCCGCGCCAGCGACGGGGGCGAGTGGGGCCAACGCTCGTTCGACGAAGGCCGCAAGCTCGAGGATCAGGCCTTCGTGGCCCGCTGGTGCGCACAGCGTCACACCCACCGGCAGATGCTCGATGCGCCCAGCGGGCACACTCACCGAGGTTGCCCCTGCCACGGCGGCGAGGCGGTAACCGGCGGCGACGTCGGGATCGCCGAGGACTAGGTCGATCGGCCAGGCAGTGTCCATCGTCGGTGCGAGTAGCGCCACAGCCCCGGTCGTGGCGAGGGCAGAGCTGAGTCCCTCCTCGGCAGCGGTCTGGTTGCGCTCGCGCGCTGAGCGGTAGGTAGGGCTGGTGGGATCGGCATCGAGGGCGCGCTCGAAGTGCTCCTGGCCGAACCACCGCAGCTCTACATCCGCAAGCTCTCGGTTGGCTGCGACAACGTCGGCGAGGGACGCGACGTTGGGATCCTGGCGCTCTGCGAGGTAGCGTTCCAGCTCAACGCCAAGCTCCGTGGTCAGGACCACAAGTTCGTCGGCAACGCTGGGTGCACTGGTCCCGCGTGGAGGTTCGGGAATACGCACCACGCTGGCACCGGCGGCCTCGAGCAGCTCCACGGCGGTGCGGAACCGGCGCAGGGTGCGCGGATGGAAGCCCTCGAGCATCGCCTCCACGACGACGAGGCGCACCGGACGCTCGAGCGCCACCGGGTCAAGGCCGAGGGCTGCTGCCACCGTGATGAGGTCATCGGCGCTCGCGGCGAAGACGCCGAGGGAGTCCTGAGTGGAGGAGATGGGGATGACGCCGCGCCGGTCAAGCGCACCCGGTGAGGCCTTGAACCCGAGTACGCCGTTGAGCGACGCGGGGCAGAGCATCGATCCGTCGGTCTCGGTGCCGATGGCGATCGGGGCGAGTCCGGCGGCAACTGCCACCGCCGAGCCGCTGGAGGAGCCACCGGCGCTGCGAGTTGGGTCGAAGGGGTTGCGCACGATGCCGTGACGGGCGCTCCAGCCGGACGCAGAACGTTCTCCACGAAAGTTGGCCCACTCCGAGCAGGTTGCCTTGGCTGCGATGGTTGCACCAGCCTCGCGAAGCCGCTCGACGATCCAGGCGTCGCGCGGGGGAGGCTGGTCGGAGAGAACGAGTGAGCCTGCGGTCGTGGGCAGGTCCGCCGTGTCGATCGTGTCCTTGACGAGCACGGGTACTCCGCGCAGGGGGCCATGATCCGCGGGCCGCGGATCCTCGAGCATGCTCGCCACGCAGTGCAGGCCGAGGGCCTCGTCGATGCGACGAGCCCAGGTGCGCCAGGCTGCACCTAGCTCGGGGAACTCGGTGCGGACGCGGTCGATGGTGAGCGGTACGAACGGTGAACGCACGAGGCTCACCTTAGGTTCTGCGATGGCGAACGACGACGACGCAGTGGAATTCCACGGCCAGGGGCTCGAACGGAGCGAGCGCATTGGCGAGGGCGACCTCACAGGGTCGAGCCTCCTCTCCCAGCTCGAGCACGTCGCTCATGGTCGCAAGCAGACCAGCGAGCGAGGCTGCGCTGCGCAGCTCGCTCCAGGGAAACTCGGTGCGCACGGCGGGTCCGAAGTGCGCGGTGCGGGTGTGCTCGAGGCGAGCAATTCCGTCGTTGACGATGGCGTGGGAGCCTCGGCGCAGGTTGCCTCGGTGCATGAGGAGTACCTGCGCGATGGCTGCGGCCGCGCGGTGGTCCGCGATCTTCGTGAGCTGCCAGACGCCCGCGAGTACGCCGCCGGGTCGCAGCAGACGAGCTGTTACCTCCCAGAGGGCGGTCTGATCGATCCAGTGGAGCGACTGGAACCCGACGACGGCGTCGTAGTCGGGGCCTTCGTGGTCCTCGAGCCTGGTGGTGGCGATCTCGAGCTGCGGGAAGCGAGCCGCCAGCACGCAGCGCATCGAGGGATCGGGCTCGAGGGCGGTGACCTTGGCGTCGCGATCGAGCAGCTCGGCGGTTGCCAGGCCAGTGCCTGCCCCCACCTCCAGCACGCGAGCACCGCCAAGGCCGCCGAGGACGCGCGCGAGCTCGTCAAATGCGCGTTCGGGATAGCGGGGACGCAGGAGGTCGTAGCGCTGCGCAGCTCGACCGAAGAGCAGCGTCGGTTCCACGCGCCAAGCTTAGGCGGGACGCCGAGGCTAGCGAGGATTCGTTGGCCAAACGGCAAGCAGGACCGCGGCAGCACCAAGGGCACTCCCGACCACTACCGCAGGCGGGAAGGGATCGTGCAGGACGAGGGTAGCGAGCAGACTGGCGAGGGGCTGGGTGAGTGCCAGACTCGCCGCCGCGATGAGAGGGGCGCCGTGCGTGGCGACGGTGAAGAGCCCAATGCCCACCAGTGAGGACCCTGCGACCAACCCCGCCATGGCGAGCCAGCTCAACGGGTTGGACGTCACGGCGGCGTGGCGGACCAGTACGAGCACTAGGAGCAATGCCACCGCACCGAGCGCCTGGGCTCGAGCTGCGATGCGAACGGCGTCGAGCGCTCCGCCAGGACGGGGGAGGGCGCGCGCGCCGATCACGAACGCGAACGCTCCGAGGGCCACGACGCCGATCCCCACCGCGTCGCGGTTCGCAAGGTGCATCGAGGCCCCGCTGCCGAGAACCATCGAGGAACCCGCAAGCACGGCGACAGGCACTGCTCGACGTGGCTGGGCGCGCAGTGGAAGGAGAGCGCTGAGCACGAGCGGCTCCGCCGCGAGACTGAGCGAGGCCACGCTCGCCGGAGCAATGGCGTAGCCGATCGTCGTCGCGCCGTAATAGCCCACCGTGATGGCCAAGCCAGGGGCTAGCAACTGCCGGAGCTCTCCACGACGTGGACGTCCGAACACTACTGCCGCAACCACCGTGACGACACAGCGCAGAGTCAAGGTGCCGGCCGTACCCGCGCGCGCGTCAAGGAGCTGTGTGAGTGCAGGGGCGGTGGCGAACAGGCCTGCTGCCGCCACCGCCGCCGAGGTTGCTCGTTGGGTGCTCAGCGACCCTCGCTGACGATCGCCTCGATCGAGGCGACCACCTCGGGGGTGAGGCGGTCGCGTGCGTCCAGGGCGCCGAGGTTTTCCTCCAGCTGGCTGATGGAAGTCGCCCCGAGAAGCACCGAGGAGACGGCCGGATTCAGCAGGCACCACCCGATCGCCAGCTGTGCCAGGGTGACGTCGAGCTGCTTGGCGATGGGTTCGAGTTTGCGCACGATGTCGAGCCGCGCCGGGTCCTTGAGCATGTCGCGCAGCCACTCGTAGCCGGGAAGCGACGCGCGTGATCCCGCGGGAATGCCGTTGAGGTACTTGCCGGTGAGCAGGCCGGAGGCGAGCGGGCTCCAGGTGGTGAGGCCGATGCCCTCCTCGGCGATGAGCCTCGCGTACTCGACCTCGACTCGCTCGCGGTGGAACAGGTTGTACTCGGGCTGCTCCACGACCGGCGGGTGGAGATGGTTGGCCCGCGCGATCTCGATGGCCTGGCGGATCTCCTGGGCACTCCACTCGCTCGTGCCCCAGTAGTGGGCCTTGTGCTCCGAGACCAGCTCGCTCATCGTGAAGACGGTCTCGGCGATTGGGGTGCTCGGGTCTGGCCGGTGGCAGTAGATGATGTCGAGGTGGTCGAGGCCGAAGCGCTCCAGCGAGGCGTTGACCGCCTCGACGAGGTACTTGCGATTCAGGGTGTGGTGGGTGTTCACGTCGTCGTGGATCCCCCAGAAGAACTTCGAGGTCACGACGTAGCTCCATCGCGGCCAGCCAAGGCGAGCAATGGCTTGGCCCATGATGCGCTCCGACTCCCCGCCCGCGTACGCCTCGGCGTTGTCGAAGAGGTTGATGCCAGCGTCGCGTGCCCGCTGGAGAATCTCGGCGGCCTTGCCGACGTCGAGCTGCGTGCCGAACGTGACCCAAGAGCCGAAGCCGAGCTCGGAGACCTTGAGTCCAGTGCGTCCAAGGTGTCGGTACTGCATTATCACGTGCTCCTTGCTGCCAGTCGGCGACGATGGCTCTGGTAAGCCTCTGCCCTCATGCTGCGGCCCGAGAGGTTCACCGCAAACCGGAGTCAGGCTAGTCAGCTCCCTGGGAATGCTTGCAGCGTTCGCATGTTGATATAATGTATCAACAAGCCGGCAGCGAGACCGGTGCGGAGCGAGCCAGCGAGAGGCGTCCATGGAGCTCTTGGGAGTGATCAACCTCTGGGACCCGGCCGGTGCCTTCACTATCGGAGGGGCAATCGTGCTGGCGTTCCTCCTCGGCATGGTGCATGGCATCACGCCCGACGAGCACACCTGGCCGATCACCTTCTCCTACGCCATTGGCAGCTACTCGACGCGCCGTGGCATCGTAGCGGGGCTCACGTTCTCGTTGGCCTTCACGCTGCAGCGGGCGATCGCGAGTGAGCTGGCCAACCTCGCCCTTGCCAAGGTGCTTGTAGACACTCCGTGGCTCGACTACGCGGTCTACGTCGTCGTAGGACTGGCCATGGCGCTTGCCGCGCGCTATCTGTTCCGAGGTAAGCACTGGCACCTGCTCGCTCCCGCCCACCACGTCGACGGCGAGCTGCCCGAGCTCACGATGAAGCCTTGGATGCCAGCGGTGCACGGGTTCATCGCAGGCTGGGGCGTTGGGGCCTTCGCGCTCATCCTCTACACGGTGCTCTCGCCGGCGATGCCGACGTGGCTCGGCTGGGTGCCGGGGGCAGCCTTCGGTATTGGTACCACCGTGGTCCAAGCGCTCGCTGGCGGTCTCTTCGGTGCCATCGCTCGGCACCTCTCGCTCAGCGAGGCGCAGATCCGCAGCGTCGCGCTCGTGACCGCCGGGCGAACCCTGCTGTGGGGTGGGGCGGCCTTCGTGGTTGCGGGCCTTCTCGGCCTGGCGTTCCCCTCGGCGCTGTCGTTCCATCTGACGACGCCGCTGCACGTGCATAACCTCCACAATCTCGGCATCGCCCAGGTGCTGGTCATCTTCACCGTGGTCATCATGGGGATGGGCACGCTGGTTGTCGAGACTCGCCACCAGGCGCTGCGATCGCGCCGCAGCGCTGCAGCTGGCGAGGTGCGGCCGGAGCACGTCGATGGGTAGCGACGCGCTTGAGGACGCCCTGCACGGGCGAGGCTTGCGAGTGACCGACGAGCGTCGTGCGGTCTACCGGGTGCTGCGTGAGGCTGGTCGTCCTCTGCGCCGTGCCGAGCTCGTCGAAGCGCTGCGCGACGACGGCATCGGTGCGGCGACCGCGTACCGCGCCATTGGGACCTTCGTCGAAGCCGGGGTGGTTCAGCCCGTCAACCTCGGCGGCGATGTTGCCTACGAACTGCTGCCACCGCACGCCGCGCACCACCACCACTTCCACTGCATCCTGTGCGGGGACATTCGCGAGCTGCAGGTTGCCAACTGCGGGGATCTCGTGCTCGAGGGAGTGGACGGATCGATCCTCTACCATCAGGTCGAGGCCTACGGGGTCTGCTCGGGCTGTGCTAGCGCTCGTGCTCGAGGTAGCGAGCCAACGCGGTGAGTACGCTGCGCACCACGCTGGCGGATGGCTCGAGCTTCCCGCGCCAGCGCGCGTGCGCAGCCAGCGTGGTGCGCAGGTCGTCGACCTCTATTGCGTAGAGGTCGAGTTCGAGACGTGCTCCCTGGCCCAAGGGGTTGATCAGCTCGAGGATCAGTCGCAGCTCGGGGTGCGCGATCTCACACACGAGCAGTTCCAGCCCAGCCGTGGTGCGGAGCCGCTCGCCGATCACCTCCGCGACCTTTCCCGAGTCCGCACCCTCGAGCCGTTGGTGCATCAGGGCGAGCGGTAGTTCGACCGACGCTTCGTCGTCGAGCTCGAGGACCCGCGAGCGACGGTGAGAGTCCTCGGGTGTGTCGACGCCGAGCTCCAGCGCGACGTCGGCGTCGCGCACGTTGTCCAGCGTGATACCCGCGAGTTGGTCGCGCACGGCCCGAACGGCCCCTTGCCAAAAGGTGTGGAGCGGGCACACTGCGTCCCAGCGACACGGGCCGTCGCCGAGCGCACAGCGCTCGGCCCGCAGAGTTCCCTCCGCGGCCTCCACGATCTCGAGCAGCGTGATGTTCTTCGGGTCTCGTGCGAGCCAGTAGCCACCGCCGCGCCCGGGCTTGGCCCCGAAGATCCCCGCGCGCGTCAGGTTGGCGAGAACCTGGCCCGCGAAGGTGGAGGGTATCGCCATGGCGGCAGCGATTTCCCGGACACTGACCGCCTCGTCGCGATCCTGGCGTGCAAGGTACAGGGCCGCCCGCACGGCGTAGTCCGCACGGCGCGAGAGCGACAGATCCACGACCGAGATGTTAGTTGGTCTTGACAGTGATAACTGACTTGGGTACCATAACGGTTAGTCAATGACTAACCATTGGCGGTGGGCCGAGGAGGTGGAGCGTGACGACAACACAAGGTCACGACAAGGCTCGTGTCGCCCGGGTGGTGGACGACGTGGTGACGGTGCGCCTGAGGCCGCCGCGGCGGCCCGGGCCGGAGCGGTTTGGCGACGCCGACCCACCGCGTGCTGCCAACGTTGCGCACCGGGGCCTGCTGGCCCGGCTCGCGGCGAACCGTACGACGCAGTTCCTGCTCATCCTGCCGAACCAGATCATCTTCTGGTTGGTCATTATCGTTGGCTTCGTCGGTATCGTCGATCCGCAGACCAACTTTGCGACCGCGATCACCTGGTACCTGTGGTTCTGCGTGGTGTTCGTGCTGATGGCGGTCGTGGGACGAGCGTGGTGTGCGATGTGTCCCTTCGGTGGTTTCGCTGAGTGGATCCAGCGCCGGACCTTCTTCAAGCGCCTCCACACCAGCCTCGGTCTTGGCAGGCCAGTGCCAGCGTGGCTTGCCGATTGGGGGTTCCTCGGGTCGGTCGCTACCTTTATCCTCCTCACCTTCATCGAGGAGTACTTCAACATCGCCGGCCCCGGGGTTCCTCGCTACACCGCCATCATGGTGCTCGGGATCGTCGCAACCGCGGTCCCCGTGTTCCTCGTGTTTGAGCGGCGCAGCTTCTGCCGCTACCTGTGCCCCCTGTCGGCGCTCATCGGCACCGTGGGATCCATGGGTTCTGTTGCGGGCTTCCGCACGGTGGACCGTGACACGTGCCTGGCCTGCACCACCAAGGACTGCATGCGAGGCGGTGCCTCCGGCTACGGGTGCCCGTGGTTTACCTGGCCGGGCTCAGCGGAGTCGAACGCGGCGTGCGGGCTGTGCACCGAGTGCTACAAGGCGTGCCCTTCGAACAACGTGGGCCTGTTCCTACAGGTACCGCTCACGTCGGTCGTCGCGCCGCGGCGTCGGCGCTGGGATCTCGCTTGGGCCATCGCGCTGCTGTGGGGTCTCGTGGTTTTCCAGCAAGTCAACGCGACGAACGGCTACACAGTGCTCGACAACGCCCTGAACCGCGCGACCGGGTGGCCCGCGTACCCAAATCCGATCGATTACCTCGGGATCATCGGTGCTGTGGCGCTCGTGAGCGCAGGGGTCCTGTGGGCGTGGGGCAAGGTGTTCCTCGACCCAGCCCAGCGTCGCGTCGTCGACGCTCCGAGCCGCCTCGACCGGGTGACACCGTTCCGCCAGGCGTTCCTGCCGCTTGCCTACGGGCTGATCCCGGTGGTGGGCATGGACTACTTCGCACGGCAGCTGCCGAAGTTCTTCCTGCATCTGCCGAGCCTAATCCCTGCCATCGTCGGGATCTTCGGGGTCGATACGCAGCACTGGAGCTTGGTCTCTGCTCACCTGCTCTCGGTTCCCGCGATCGTCGACGTGCAACTCGGGGTGATGCTCCTCGGGACTGCCGCTGGCGCATGGGCGATGCTGCGCATCTTCGACCGGGACCTGGCTGGGATCGTTCGCCATCGAGCCCTCGCGCGGCTCAGCGCCGTTGCCGTGGTCGTGGCTTTCGGGGCGGTCGCCGGTTGGCTGTATGTGATCATGCACGGGGCTCAGTAGGGACAAGGAGGCGACGGAGAAGCAAGCTGTCATGGTGCGAGTGCTCTCGGATCGCTGCGCAGGTTGTCAGGAGTGTCTCGTGCGCTGCCCCACCGAGGCCATCGAGCTCGACGTCGATCGCTACGTCGTCGTCGTGGATGAGGATCGGTGCGTGGCATGCCACCAGTGCGAGCGAGTGTGCCCCTTCGACGCCATCGTCGTGGAGGGTGCACCGCAGGTCGCTCCGGCGCTGGAGCTCCCTCAGCTCGACCCCGAGGTTGCCCTCGCTGGCCTCGATGAGGTGCGCGGTGGCTTTGGTACTCTTGCCGAGGTGCTCGCCGAGGCCAACCGTTGTCTGGAGTGCCCGGATCCCACCTGCGTGCGCGGCTGCCCAACTCACAACGACATCCCAGCGTTCGTCGAGCAGCTGCGCCAGGGTGATCTCGCAGGGGCGCGCGACGTGCTTGCCGAGCACACCTCGCTGCCGGAGATCTGCTCACGGGTGTGCGATGCCGCGATTCAGTGCGAGGGCAGCTGCTCGTGGCGTCTGGCTGGCGAGCGACCGGTGGCCATCCATGCCATCGAGCGCTACATCGCCGACCACGCCGAGCCTCCCCGTGTCGCGCCGGCTCGCCAGGGCGGGCGGGTGCTCGTGGTGGGGTCGGGGCCGGCCGGACTCGGGGCTGCGGACGTGCTCTCGCGGGCAGGGGTGGAAGTCCACGTCGTGGAGGCGCAGGAGGAGCTCGGAGGGCTTCTGCGCAACGGCATCCCTCGCTTCACGCTGCCTGCAGCGGTGGTGGACCGCGTCATCGAGCGTCTGCGCGAGCAGGGAGTGGCATTCGAGACTGGCAGGCCTGTCTTGCCGGAGGACCTCGAGCGCCCGAGCCAACAGTGGGACGCAGTCATCGTTGCGGTGGGGGCAGGGGAGCCGCTCCCGGTGCGGGCTGAGGGTATCGGCGACGTTGGCACCTCAGCAGCCTTGGACGAGATCCGCGCTTCGCAGGCCGCGATCGCTGCCGGAGCGCCTCCCGCGCGGGAGCGGGTGCTCGTGGTGGGGGCCGGCAACACCGCGATGGACGTCGCACGTCTTGTGCGCCGCCGTGGCGGCGAGGCCATCTGCGTCGACTGGATGGATCGTCGTTTTAGCCTCGTGCGGCCGGACGAGCTCCACGAAGCCCTCGCCGAAGGTGTGGAGGTGCGTTTCGGGGTCACAGTGGGCCGGGTGGAGCGTGCAGACAGTGCCGTACGTGTGACGCTCGTGCGAACCAAGCAGGAGCGCGCCGGGGAGCGGCCTCGCGTGACCAACGAGGTCGCTGAGGAACTCGTGGTGGACCGCGTCGTGGCGGCACTCGGCTTTCGGGTTGAGGATCGTTGGAGTGCTGCGCTCGGCGGGGTCCCGATTCGCAAGGACTCGGGCAACCTGCCCGACCGTCATTGGCTGGCATCGGGCCTGCTGCGAGCTCCGCTTCTCCGTGGGATCGACGTTGGGCAGCTGGCCTGGGCTCGCGATAGAGCTCGCCGTGTGGCAGCGGGGTGGCGGGCGCCAAGACGTTGGGCTGTGGGCGATGTCTTCGTTGGACCTTCGACGGTCGTCGAGGCGACGGCGCACGGGCGCCGGGTTGCGGAGGAGCTGCTCGCCATGGGCGGGCGTGGCGCGGTCTTGCCCAAGGGTCGCCTCGCGGCTCCGCGCGTACTCGTTGCGTACGACTCGAAGGGCGGGAATACCAGAGCGGTCGCCGAGGCCCTCGCGGCGCAGCTGGCAGCGTTCTCTCCCTCGGTGCGCTGCCTTCCTATTGACCAGCTGGCGGCCGAGAACGTGGTGGACGCCGACCTACTGGTCGCTGCGGGCTGGGTGGACGGCCTCGGTGTGGCGGGGCAACGGCCGAGCCCTGTGCTGCGCACCTTCCTGGCGGCACTACCTCGCAACCTTCGTGCGCCGGTCGGAGTGGTTCTTACCTACGCCATTGACCCTGGAGCTGCGCTCCAGGAGGCAGCGAGCCTCGTGCAGGAGCGAGGCGCACACGTCGCGGCTTGCGTGGCCTTGGGGCCGCGCGAGCGGGCCGATACGCTGCAGGAGTTCCTGGTGGCACTCGGGGAGGCGGCGTGGTCGGATCTGCCGATAGAGGCAGTGGTCTCCGAGATCCTCGCGGGAGCCGAGCCAGGTTGGTTGATCGGTCCGCGTCCACGATTAGCAAGGGCGGTGCTCACTACCATCGCGGAGCTGCGTGACCGCGGCAGGCTGCACAACGAGCGCATCGCTGCCGAGCAGCTCTTGAACATTGCCGAGGAGCTAAGACTCCTGCGTGCAGTACCTATCCCCTCCTAGGCACACCAACCCCGTCTCCTCCTCCGAGGAGACGGGGCCTAGGACGGCGACCCATCCCCTCCTAGGCACACCAACCCCGTCTCCTCCTCCGAGGAGACGGGGCCTAGGACGGCCAGCACCTCGGATCACAGCAAGTGTGTGACGATGGAGGCGGTGGCCAACCAGGCGGCGATCCCGAGCAGGGGGATCCACCACGGCGGGTTCTCGGTGGATCCCACGACCAGCACCGAGGTGAGCCACAGCAGGTCAAGCTGGCGAAACCCGTTGAAGGGGTTCCAGTCGATCGGGGCCACCATGAGGGCTAGAACGATCATGGCGATGAGTGCGATCCGGAGCGGCGCGGGCGCTTGCGAGCTTCGGAGCCGGATGAGTCCGATCGTGGCGCCGATGACAACCACGAGGAATTGTCCAAGCCAGGTGAGGTCGATCGGCGTCAGCGCAAGATGGAGCCTAAGAGCGTCGAGCTGCGTGACGAGTGGTATGCCCAGATTGGCGCGTAGGTCCGAGAGTGCTGCGTCCCCTCCGCTCGCCGCGGTCGCGACGCGGTCGATGCCAAGCCAGGCGAGGGCGGGAATGATGCCGACGATCAGCCGGGGCTGGAAGGTTCGCCGTTGCCAGCTCTGCCACAGCCAATAGATGCCGTAGGAGCCGACGATGACGAGCTCTGTTTCGAGCGTGGCGACGGCAGCAACGAACGCGACCGTCCCGAGGAGGGGCTGGTTCCACCGTTCGATCGCAAGTACGCCGAGGATGACGAGAGAGGCGGCGACGGGCTCGGCGAGATCGCGTCCGTAGCTGAAGGCGTACCCCTGCCACAGGGCTGCGCTCATCCCGTACAACGACGCGAAGCGGTGACCGGAGAGCAGTGTTGTCACGCCCATGGCGATGCCGGCGGCCGCAACGATCTCGAGCAAGGGCATCGTCCAGACCACAGCCCTCGGGTGCCCGAGTGCGAGCAACCACGCGAGGAATGGGAAGCCAAGGCGCTGAGCACGGTAGGGGTCGTCGAAGTGGATCCCGAAGGCGACCTTGTGGAGGTCGAAGGGATCGAGCGCGAGGCGAAGGAAGAACTGGCCGTCGTAGCCAGGTCCGCGAACCTGAGGGATCCACGAAGGCAAGGCCGCTCGGTCTGAGAAGTCGGTACCTACGAGCGCGAGCCCCGCAGGGTTGCCGTGATAGGACCGCACGAGGAGTACCGCTATCTCCGCCGCCGCTGCCAACGCCGCGATGATCCCCGGAAGCAAGCTCTGTAGGCCGCGCTGCTCGCGCAGGGGGCTGGGCACGGCCCAAGCCTACTCGTCGACTCGGTGCAGATTCGTGGAGCCGAATGTTCGACTAGGTAGCCGAGCCTGCGCTATCGCCTGGTGGTGCTGAGCTGCCCGCGTGCCGCAGCGCGGACGTGGACAGGGCGTACGCTCCCAACGCGACGAGGGCGGTCAGCGCCAGAATGCCCTCGCCGCTGAGTAGGGGCGTGCGAACAAAGGTGGCAATCGCCGCCCCGATGACCCACGCCAGCTGGAACTCGGTTTCGTAGCGCGCAAAGGTGCGGCCGTAGTGTTCCTCCGCAAGACCACGCTGCACCGTGGCGTCAAAGGCGATCTTGGCTGCTCCGGCTCCCAATGAGAGCACCCCCATGACCACCGCCGCCCAGACGAGGGGAGGGTGGGCGGTCGCGGCGGCGATCGCTGCGATCGCGACGATGGCAGCAGAACCAAAGGCGATCGGCGTCTCGCTCACGCGGCGCCGGAGGCGCGGCGCCACCTGCGTGGAGGCTGCCGCGCCCAGCGCGCTCGCGACGAGGGCGGCTCCATAGGCCCAGCTCGGCGCGCCGCGTCCCTTGAGGGTGAAGGCGATGACGAATGCGAAGAACCCGACCTGGCCGCGTAGGACCGCTACCAGCAGCGATGAGACAAGGGTATGGGCGTACCCTGGGCCCGATGGGCGAGAGGCCAGGCGCGCACGAGCTTGGGCTCCGTCGTGTTTGGGTTGCTCGGGGTTGTTCGCGTCGACGAGCCGGGCGAGGCGCAGGCCACCTGCAACCATGTACAGGAGCGGTATCGGCTCGGCGATGAGTGCCCACGCCGGTCCGAGGTGGGGAGTCTTGACGAGCAGGCCCCCGAGGACGACCCCGGCGACTCCGCCGACCGAAGCAAGCAGCGCGAGGGTGGCGTTCGCCTGTACCAGGTTCCTCGGGCTCGAATCCTCGATCACCTCCGGCACGAGGGAGGACTTCGTGATGAGGTAGCCCTTGGAGGCGATGAGGGCTACCAGTGCGAGGGGGTAGACCGCGATGGAGTGCAGGTTCGCGGCTATGGCGAGGACCACGACGATGCGTACGAGCGCGGAGAGCACCACCATGGTGCGTCGCAGCTTGCGGGACCGGTCGACGAAGGGAGCTACGAGTGGTGAGAGGGCTGCGAACGGAGCCATGGTGAAGACCAGGTAGAGCGCGATGTGGCTGCGTGCCTCGTTCGGCGAGACCGCAAAGAAGAGCGATCCTGCGAGTGCCACCGTCATCATGGCGTCGGCGGTCATGGACAGGAGGTGAACAGCGCGGAGCGTCCCCTGAGCTGTGCCAGGGTCGAACCAGCGGCGCACGGCTCGCTCCGGCCGCTCGAAGCGAGCGCGGAGGTTGGCCCAGACGCTCACGCCTCGATGCTAGTGGAGCACCTCTCGAGGCTTCGGGACCAACGACCGTGACGGGACCACGTCGCTCGACGTAGGCTCACTCCAGCAAGGCGAAGGAGGTCGAGGTGGGCGAGGGTTCTGAGTACCAGCGCTTCCGGCGCGTGCTGCTCGGCTACGACGGGTCCGATTCGGCCAAGGACGCGCTTGCCTTCGCGACAGAGGAGGCTGAGCGCCGGCAGGCGCGCCTGCTCATCGCGTACGCGTGGACTGTGCCCGAGTTCGGTTATGGCCCGACACCCTCGACCGTCGACGAGCTCGAGGCGGCGGGTCGATCCCTGCTCGAGGAGGCGGAGTCCGTTGTGAAGCAGCGCAGCCCTCACCTCGATGTCGAGATCTCGCTCACCGAGGGCAACCCTGCTTCCCGACTCATCGAGCTCTGCGAGCAGGCCGATCTTCTGGTGGTCGGTGCCCGGGGACACGGTGGGTTCACCTCGCTCCTGCTCGGGAGCGTCAGCGACCAACTCGTGCACCACGCGCCGATCCCCGTCGTTGTGGTGCGGCGCCGCTCCTAGCGCGTCGCGCCACGGGCGCGGTAGGCTGGGCGCGTGGTGCGCGTCTTCCTCGTGGAAGATCACGAGGTCGTCCGGCGCGGCATCGCTCGGCTGCTGGCCGAGGACGATCGCGTCGAAGTGGTGGGCGAGGCTGGCTCGGTTGAGGAAGCCCGCAGCAGGGTGCCGCTCGCCAAGCCTGACGTCGCGGTCCTTGACGTTCGGCTTCCCGACGGCAGTGGGGTCGAGCTGTGCCGTGAGCTGCGCGCTCAGATGGGCTCACTGCGGTGCCTGATGCTGACTTCCTACGCCGATGACGAGGCGTTGTTCGCCTCCATCATGGCTGGAGCCTCGGGCTACCTTCTCAAGAGGGTGCGTGTGGAGGAGCTCCTCGATGCCATCCTTCGCGTGGCACGCGGCGAGAGCCTCGTCGACCCAGCGCTGACGGCGCGGCTCCTCGAGCGCATCCGTCACCCAGCCGAGGCCGACGACGACCCGCTCGTAGGGCTCTCCGCGCAGGAGCGACGCATCTTCGACCTCATCGTCGCCGGCAAGACCAATCGGGAGATCGCAGAGACGATCTTCTTGGCGGAGAAGACTGTCAAGAACTACGTCTCCAACATTCTCGCGAAGCTGGGCCTGCACCACCGCAGCGAGATCGCCGCACTCGGGGCTCGGCTCGAGGAGCGGCGCAGGGCGCGTTCGCAGGCCGAGCCTCGCTAGGCACGGTACTACGGATGGTGGAGAGGGACCGCAAGGTCACCCTTGGGTAGAGGGCTCTCCAGGGTGGCGAGCGTCGCGCTTGAGAGCGCCAGGTTCACGGCGTGGTCGCCAAAGCGCTCAACGAAGCGCGCGACCAGAGCAAGGTCCATCGCGGTGGCGATAGACCGACACGTACTCGCGATCTCGGCGGTGAACGTGACGTGCAGATCGTCGAGGGACTCGTCGAGTTCGTGCACGCGTCGAGCCACGGTGGGGTCCGCCCGCTCGAAGGCGAGCGCCGTCTCCGACCACATCGAGAGCGCGAGCTCTGCCATCGACTCGAGCAGCCCGCGGCCCCTCGGGCTGAGCTCGCGCGCGAGCCCGAGCGCTCCCTTGCGTGCGACGTGCTCGGCAAGATCGCCTGAGCGCTCGAGCTCGGGAATGATCCGCACCACGGTGACGAGGTAGTGCACCATGGCCGGGGTTCGTTCTGGCGCGAGGAGGCGCTCGTTGACTTCACGCTCGAGTGCGAGATACCGAGCATCGATGAGTCGCTCTCGCTCGAGCAGATGGCTCACGATGGCATGGTCCTCGTGGAGAAACGCCTCCTTCGCGCCGGCGAAACCATCGCTGACCAGCGCGAAGAGCTCGAGCACGGCGTGGTCGATGGATCGCGAGCGATACGGAGCAAAGGGAGGCTTCACGCACTCCTAGCCTAGGCGGGTGGCTCGTGGCCGCTCATGTCGGCGTTGCGCCGAGCGCGGGCAACCAGGTCCGGCACGACGCGGTCGAGCTCCTCGTAGGTGAAGCGCGGGCCGCTCGCTTCCGCGCTCGGTCCAGCGTGCCACCCCTCAGCCACGTCGATGTGGTGGCCCGCGACGTCGAAGACGCGTCCGGTGATCCCGGCAGAGCGTGCCGACCCGAGCCACACGACGAGCGGTGAGATGTTCTCGGGTGCGAAGGCCTCCTTGGCGCCCTGGTCGTCGGGAGGAGCGATGAGGTTCTCGGTCATGCGGGTGAGGGCCACCGGTGCGATCGCGTTCACCGTGACGCCGTAGCGTGCGAGCTCCATAGAGGCGATGATGGTCAGCGCAGCGATGCCGGCCTTGGCAGCACCGTAGTTCGCTTGGCCAACGTTGCCGTAGATGCCGGAAGCGCTCGTGGTGTTAATAATGCGGGCGTCGTTGGTCTCACCGGCCTTGGCGCGTTCGCGGAAGTACGCAGCTGCCCATCGGGTCACGGCGAAGGTCCCCTTGAGGTGCACCTTGATGACAGCGTCCCACTCCGCCTCGGTCATGTTGACGATCATCCGGTCGCGCAGGATCCCAGCGTTGTTGACCACGACGTCGAGGCGCCCGAAGGTCTCGATCGCGGTGTTGACGAGGTGTTGGGCTCCCTCCCAGCTCGAGACGTCGTCGCCGTTGGCGACGGCCTCGCCGCCCCTGGCACGGATGAGGTCGACGACTTCACCGGCTGGGCCCGTCGAGGATCCCGTGCCGTCGACCTCGGCTCCCAGATCGTTGACGACGACGCGGGCCCCCTCGGCCGCGAAGGCCAACGCGTGGGCTCGACCGATGCCCCTCCCTGCGCCCGTCACGATCACCACTCTGCCGTCGCACAGGCCTGCCATGGCTACCTCCGATTGTGCTCGCTGTCCCGCCATGCTGCCATGCGAGCCACGGCGTTGCAACGCACCCTACAAGAGTGTGTGGAACTGCTTAAGCTATCAGGTTTGTAATAGAGCTTGTGGCTCACGCTGGGCTAGAGTGCGGCTGTGGACGGTCGTGACGCCGGCAGGGAGCCAGCGCAGGTCCTCGTGGCTGGTGAGCGAGGACAGCTCGGTGGCAACGGCGCGGGCGGCGGCGCTGAGGAGGTGGTTGCGGTGTCTGGCCAGTCCGATCTGGCGAGGCGGCACGTCGACGATCTCGATCGCTACTGTCGCAGCCTGGCGTGCGATGGTTTCCACGGCGCTTGCCGGGAGGATCGCGGGAGCATAGCCTCGCAGCGCGAGGGCGGCGATCACGTTGAGACCGTCGATCTCAGCGATGACGCTGAGGCGGGCCCCTCGCACGTTGGCGATGGCCTCGAGCTCGTCGCGAAAGCCGACGTGCACCGGTGGTACCAGCATCGGTAGGGTCGCAGCTTCCGCGATGGTGACCTGCTCGTGCGAGGCCAGTGGGTTGTCCGCAGGGACGACGAGCACGTAGCGCTCCTCGAGCAGTACGGAAAAAAGGAGCTCGTCGAAGCGGATGGGGGCTGTGAGAACAGCGAGGTCGACACTGCCGCTATGGAGGCGGCGCTGCAGGGACGCTGCCGTACCCTCGGCGATCTCAAGCTCGATTCGCGGATGCCTGGTTCGCAGGCGCTCCAGCAGCCTCGGCAGCAGCCAGCTGGCGACGGTCGCGATCATGCCGACGCGCACGCGACCGGTCGCATCGGAGCCGTGCGCTGCGAGATCCTCGTAGATCTCCGCGAGTTCGCCGAGAAGGTGGCGCGCTCGCTTTGCCACGATCTCTCCCTCGGCCGTAAGCGTCCCGGTGCGCCGATCAACGAGGATCACCTGAAGCTCACGCTCCAGCTTGGAAATGTGCGCCGACACGTTGGACTGCACCGTAGCGAGTGCCTCGGCCGCCGCGGAGAAGCTCCCCGCCTCCTGCACCGCAAGCAGCGACCGAAGTTGGCGAAGCTCCATGAGACCTCCTATCGCGAAAAGTGATCCAAAGTATCATTACTTCTGTGAGGTTCTCCCGGCAGACCTCGGGTATTCTCGTATACAGCAACGGCATGGTTCCCCCCCCAAACAACACTCCGTTGCTTAACTGAGGAGCCGGCTTCCCCCCAGCCGGCTCCTTCTAGTTTCAGGCAAGTGTACGGATGTCCAGCGCGCCTCCCTGCGTGCGAGCGCGTCTAGCCTGCCCAGCGTGCTGGACGTGCGCAGAGCCTTGGCGGGAGCCGCAGCGGGGCTCGTCGCGAGCGCCTCGCGGTCGATAGGTCGAGGCCAAGGCACCGCGCTGTCGGGTCGGGTCGCGCTCGCGATCGACCACGATCTCCTCACGACGAGTTCCTCCGTACTCGCCTCGGTGGTCGTGACGGGCACCAACGGCAAGTCGACAACGACAGCGCTGGCAGCTGCGATGGCGGGCCGCGACGTGGTCACCAACCGAGGAGCGAACCTGCCGTTCGGCGTCGCGGGTGCACTTGCGCGGGCGGCACGCGGCGCCCGCTGGGGAGTCTTCGAAGTGGACGAGGCGTGGGTTCCCACGGTGGTCTCCTCGCTGCGCCCGCGCGTGCTCGTGTGGCTAAATCTAAGCCGCGACCAACTGGATCGCTCGCTCGAGGTTCGGCGGCTTGCCGAGCGACTCGAGGAGGCAGCACGTGCCGTCGACGTCGTGGTCGCGAACGCAGACGACCCCTTGGTGGTAGCTGGAGCACAGCGCGCGCGGCGCGTCGTGTGGGTGCGCCCCTGGCGTGGCTGGCGAGAGGACGCGCACGCCTGCCCCCGATGTGGCCAGGCGATTCACTTCGAGCGTGAGCGGTGGTGGTGCGTGGGGTGCGGTCTTGCGTCGCCCGAAGCGCCGTGGCGGATCGGGGAGGACGGGGAGGCCTACGGTCCCGAGGGGCGGGTCGATCTCAAGGCGGCCCCTGCCGGGTCGTTCAACCGTTTCAATGCCCTGTGCGCGGCGATTGGGGTAGCCGAACTCCAGGGCCTCGACGTAGCTGCGGTGCTGGGACGGCTTCGAGGTGGCGCGGGCTCGCTCGACGGGCGCTTCGCCACCTGGCGGGTGCCAGGCTTGCCAGGAGCTCCGAGCGTGGTGACGTTGCTGGCGAAGAACCCAGCTGGTTTTGACGCGCTCGTCGAGCTCCTCGAGCGCACGACCTGGCCGCTCGTGGCTCAGCTCAACGCGCGCATCGCTGACGGCACCGACACCTCCTGGATCTGGGATGCGCCCTGGGAACGCCTGAGTTCGCGCGACGTGATCGCGACCGGGGAGCGTGCCACGGACCTTGCAGTGCGGCTCGAGGTGGCGGGGCACCGGCCTCACCTGGTCCCGGACGCTCAGCAAGCCATCCTCGACGCCACCAACTTGGGTGGGGGGCGAGCGGTCTTCCTGGGCAACTACACCGCGTTCTGGGACATGGTCGCGCGGCTGCGGCGCCTCGGTGCCGTGCGCGACCGGTCCGCCCGAGCGGTCGAGGCGTGGGGGTGCGAGTGACGCGGATCGTGGTGGTCTACCCGGACCTGCTCGGGACCTACGGCGACCGGGGCAATGCCCTCGTGCTGGCAGCGGCACTGCGCCGCGCCGGGGTCGCAGCCGAGGTCGTCGATGCGACGAGTTCGGCCCCGCTGCCCAGGGATGGAGCGATCTACGTCGTGGGTGGGGGAGAAGACGCTCCGCAGGTGCTCGCGGCCCGCCGTCTGGCCTCGGACGGAGGCCTGCTGGACGCCGTGGAGCGGGGGGTGCCTGTCCTGGCCGTCTGCGCGGGGCTCCAGATCCTCGGGCGTCGCTTCGTTGCCGAGGGGCGCGAGCACGTGGGGCTCGGGGTGCTCGACGTGGAGTCAGTGCCGGGGGAGCGGCGGGCCGTCGGCGAGATCCTCACGGTTCCGTTTCTCGACGTGGGCTCGTACGTGAGCGGGTTCGAGAACCATCGGGGCAGGACGCTGCTCGGCAGGCAGGCCGCACCCCTTGGTAGGGTCGTGGTTGGGGAGGGCAACGGCGCAGGTAGCGTCGACGGGGCTGTGCAGGGATCGGTGGTGGGCACGTACCTCCACGGCCCGGTGCTCGCCCGCAACCCGGGGCTTGCTCGATGGCTGCTCGAGCGCGCGGGGTTGCCCTGGGCGGGATCGACGCCCGCGTGGGATCGGCTCGCCGCTGAACGCGCTCGGGGAGCCGTTGCTGCAGCCTATCGGCGCGTCCGCATGCCCGCAAAAGCGAAACTGCATCCACCGATTGGTGGATAGGTGAGCCCGCCCGGGGTTACGCCCCCTCGTACGATGGGCTCGTGACCGGAGTGGACGTGCCAGACGAGCGAGCTGCGATCGTCGAGGCGCTACGGCGCCGCCACGTGCTCAGCGTTAAGTGGGAGCAGGCTCCGGAGCCGCTCATACCAGCCTGGGTTGCCGACATGGACCTGGTCCCCTGCGAGGAGGTACGTAGCGAGCTGGTCGATGTCGTGCTCCGGGGCGATCTCGGCTACACCTCAAGTTCTCTTGAGGATCGGTACCTGAGGGCTTTCGAGAGCTGGTCGAAGGCACGATGGGGTCACCTCGCCGGACCTCGTCTCCTCACCGCCGACGTCCTCAGCGGGCTCGCGCTGGTACTCTCGACCCTCACGCCAGCGGGGAGCACGGTGCTGGTGCCCACCCCGGCGTACCCTCCCTTCCTCCAGCTCCCTCCCGCGCTCGGTCGACGCGTGGCGACGCTGGAGCTTCGCGAGGATCGAGGGTTCCGACTCGATCCAGACGAGCTCGAAGCGCGGGCGAGGGAGGAGGCCGCTCAGGCGCTCATCCTCTGCAACCCTCACAACCCGACCGGCACCGTGGCGACCAGGGATGAACTCCTTGCCGTGGCGGAGGTGGCCCGTCGGCTGGGGCTGTTCGTTGTCGCCGACGAGATCCACCAGGATCTCTTGCGGGTGGGGGAGCACCACATTCCCTTCCTCTCCCTCGACCACCCGGTCGTCGAGCACGCTGTGGTGCTGACGGCTGCAACGAAGACGTTCAACCTCGCTGGTCTCAAGGCCGCGCACGTGGAGGCGTCCGTGGCGAGCCTGTTGGAGCCTCTGGCGGCAATCGAGCGTCATCTGCGCCCCAGTCCGAGCCCGCTGGGTCTGCTTGCCGGTGCGCTGGCCTGGGAGCAAGGGGAGGCGTGGCTTGCGGCCACCCGCGCGCGCCTCGACGAGAACATCGAGCTCGCGGTGCGTGCCATCAACGGAATTGAGCGGTTGCACACGCACCGACCGCAGGGAACGTACCTGCTATGGGTGCACGTCGATGGTGTCGGAGCCGAGAGCGCAGCTGAGCTGGCTCGCCGGGCGGGTGTCGTGGTCTCAGGCGGCGAAGCTTTCTTCGAGCAGGGGGGTCGTTCGTGGTTCCGCCTCAACGTCGCCACTGAGCCGGAGGTGCTGAGCGTGATCCTCGAGCGGCTAGGGAGCCTCGGATGACGACGGCAGCACCGAGGCATAAGGCACCGATCGCGCAGCTCGGAGGAGGGTTCCAGGACGTCGATGACGTGCTGGCACGTCTCTTCGCCGCGCTGGCGGATCCGACGCGCATGCGGCTAGTGCGCGCGCTGATCGAGCAGGGGGAGCTGAGCTCGGCGGAGTGTCAGCGCATCACCGGCCTCTCGCAAGGTCGCACCTCCGTACACCTGTCGAGCCTGGTGGAGGTGGGCATCGTGGTGGCGGAGCGAGCCGGCAGATGTCGGCGCTACCGCTTGAAGGATCCCGAGGTCTCGCTCCTCGTCGAGACCGCCAACCAGATCGCGGTTCGCCACTTCAGCCAGATCGTGGCGAGCCTTCTTGGCCGGTCGTAGGGCGGAACCCGAGGCCAGCGCCGCTCTCGAGCATGCGAACGGCGGACTCGAGCGCGACCTCGAAGGTGTAGCTGCCGTCGGCTTCCGCCTCGAGCGCGGTCTGGACGGCGACGAAGAGCGCGTTCGTGCTCACGCGGGCGAGCAGGCTGGAGGGGTCTAGCTCGAGTCGGTCGGCAACGAGTGGGACGAAGCTTGCCGCGGTCTCCCACCCTGCGACCAGCCATCGCGCCCGCAGCGTCGGGGTGTCGCGTAGGAGGCGCAGCATGGCCCGGTCGCGCTCGACCGCCTCGTGGTCGGGGCTCGTGGTCGCCCGGACGGCGGCTAGGAACGCGTCTGCGAGGCTCTCGTGGGCCGGCCGATCCCGCAGGGCAGCGCGCACCTCGTCGGCGCGCAGCCAAATGTAGGACAGGACGGCATCCTCCTTGGTGGGGAAGTACCGAAAGAAGGTCCGTTCCGAGACTCCGGCCAGCTGCGCGATCTGCTCGACGGTGGTGCGGGCAACACCCTGGACCGCGAACAGCTCTGCCGCCGCACGGGCGATCTGCTCTTCGGTGCGCTGCTTGGCTTCGGATCGGCGCATAGCTCCTGGTGCAGGCCAGTGTAGAAGGCATGGAAATGCCTCGCCATCCACCCGTGTTAGAAAATGGCAGTGACTGCCAGTCGCTTGCGGTACGCTGGCAGTAGCTGTCACTTAAGCGAGCGACGAGATCGTGAGGGAGAGAGCGCATGGTGGAGACCAGTCGACGAACGCTTCGTGGCAACCCATGGTGGGCGCTCGCGAGCGTCGCGTTCGGGGTGGTCATGGTGGGCCTCGACGCAACCGTGGTGGCGATCGCGAACCCCTTCATCGCGCGCGATCTGCACGCCAACCTGTCGGATCTGCAGTGGGTGACGAACGCCTACCTGCTCACGACCGCGGTGCTGCTGATCCCCGCGGGCAAGCTTGGCGATCGGGTCGGCCGACGCCTCACCTTCCTCCTCGGCATGCTGGGGTTCGCGGCTGCCTCGGCTGGGGTCGGACTGTCGGGATCGATCGGCTGGGTCATCGCCTTCCGAGCTATCCAGGGGGCTTTCGGCGCGCTCATCATGCCAAACACCTTGGCCATCCTGCGAGCGAGCTTCCCTGTGGAGCGACTCAACACCGCGATCGGGATCTGGGGTGCCTCGAGCGGCCTGGCGATTGCGGGCGGGCCGATCGTGGCGGGGCTGCTCGTCCAGAACGTCTCGTGGCAGTCCGTGTTCTACCTCAACGTTCCAGTCGGGGCGGTAGGGATCCTGCTCGGGCTCGCGGTGCTGCGCGAGTCGCGTGAGGTTGCCCCCGACCACCTCGATTGGTTGGGCACCCTCGTCCTGGCAGGCACGCTGTTCGCACTGGTCTTCGGTCTCATCAAGGCCCAGAACTGGGGCTGGCTCGCGGGTCGGACGTGGATATTCTTTGGGATTGCGATCGTAGGCGTGGTTCTCTTCGCACTCGTTGAGTCGAAGGTCACGACGCCACTCGTTCCCCTACGGACGTTCCTACGCCGGCCGGTGTCGCTCGCTGCAGCGGTGGTGATGCTGTCGTTCTTCGCCTTCTTCGGGGTGGTGTTCTTCGTCTCCCTTTACCTGCAGGAGGTCCACGGTTATAGCCCGGTGGGCACAGGTGTGCGGGTCCTACCGCTGACCATCGCCTTTGTGGTGGGTGCCCCCCTCGGCGCGCTTCTCAATGGTCGCTTCGGGCCTCGCGTGCCGGCTGTGCTCGGGATGCTGGCGCTGGCTGGTGCTCTGGTGATGCTGACCACGCTCACGGTCGACTCGACCTACTTCGACCACCTTGCAGTACCGTTCGTAATCGCCGGACTTGGCATTGGCCTCGTGATGCCGACCACCTCTGACACGATCGTGGCCAACGTTCCCGAGGATGAGGCTGGGGTTGCCGGCGGCGTGCAGTCGACATCGGTGCAGATCGGGGGACTGCTCGGGACGTCGGTTCTGGGCTCGGTACTGTCGAATCGCGTGGGCAGCGTGCTGGTTGGCTCGCTTGAGCACGCAGGGTTGCCGAGCGTGGTCGCCACCCAGCTGCGCGCGGCCCGCCCGTTGGTAGCCGCGGGCCTTGCGCCTCGTATTCCTCAGCTCCCTCCGCTGCTCCAAGGCGCCGTCGTGACGGGATCCCACGACGCCTTCATGAGTGGCTTGCACGTCGCGATGGTGGTCGCGATCGGGGTGTCGATCCTCGGGGCCATCGTTGGGCTGGGTTTGGGCGCCGAGCGAGCTGCGTTCGAGCGCCGACATGTTGGACTTGGGGCGATGTAGCGCTAGCGCTGATCCCCAAAGACCTTCATGCCACCGTCCTCGCGATCGGGAGAGATTGGGGGCTCGGCGGGGGTGGGTGGCTTCTTTGACGATCGGTTGCGTCCACGGACGTAGTGGAGTGAGTCGAGCCGTGGCGGGCCTCGGGGAGGTGCTTGTGGAGCGGCGGCCACCGTGTGATCCTCGCTGGAAGTTCAGCACCACATAGGCGTCACCACGATGGTCATCAACCCTTGCTGGGGTCCTCGTCGCCCCGGTGTGAGGGCACCTTGGGAAAGCTCACTCGGTTCGTGTGCGCTTGCCCCTCGAGGCGTTCGTCGAGGCGCTCATAGATGAGTGCCGAGGTCGCAGCGCGCTGGGGCGCTGCGGAGCGACGCCGAAGCCCCCCGAGCGCACCAGCCGACGCAACGGGTAGCGGCAGCGCCCCGAAGACACACGGGTGGGCACATCGAACTGCGTGTCCCGGTTGCTCGCCTCCTCGACGACTTCGAGTGGTTGAGCGTTCACCTGCGTGTGCTCACCGAGCACTCGAAGTGCTGCTGGCACACCAACCTCATCGAGCGAACCTTCGGTGAGACGAGGAGGCGCACGAAGGTCATGGGAAGGCTCCCCAAGTGAGCGCACGTGCGTTGCGCTCGTCGTCGCCGTCCTCAACCACCAGAGCCAGGGTTGGCGCGCCATGACGATGAAGCCACGAGCGCTGCGTCTCCTCCACGATCGACGACGAGAGGTGTTGGACCGTTGCATTTAAGTGAGCGGTCACGTCCGGAGAAGTGGTGTATTGACCTCCGCGTGATCCGCCCTCGATCCTACGCCGTCAGCGACGCCGGGAGGGCGTTTTCCGTGCCGTGGTCGGCGTCGGGGAACCTTACCGGTCGGACCTTGCTCAGGGCCTCCAGGCTCATGTACCGGCGCTGCTCGGCCCACTCCTCGGTCTCGCCGATGATGAGCGAGCCGATGAGGCGGATGATGGCAGCTCGGTCCGGGAAGATGCCCACCACATCCGTGCGCCGCTTGATCTCCTTGTTCAAGCGCTCCTCGAGGGTTGGTACTCCAGATCTGGCGCCAGAGCTCCTTCGGGAAGTGCGGCAAGGCCAGCAGGTCACAACGGGCTTGCTCGAGGTG
>JGI20133J14441_1000109_pt1 | contig 76822 bp, 76 predicted proteins | sample RS3BMetagenome_FD_14441 | JGI IMG/M metagenome (IMG submission 14441)
AAAAATGCATTATTAATTTTCATTATCCATATTCTGTTGGTGCTCTAAATCGCGTGGCAGAGAAGCATCATTGCTGTGCCGGGTGACTGAACATCCCTCGAAACAAGAAGCGCAATTTCGGTGCAGTTGCCAGAAAATACCTTGAAAAGGGGACGTTGGCTATCCTTCCACATCTGAGTCCCACAATCACAATCTGCCTATCCAAATCAACTGTTGAGATGTGTTATCTCACAATACTAAAATTCTTGAAATAATGAAGCACTGAAATTTCTGATTTCACGCTATCCAAGAATCATTAACCATTTCATTCTCAGTTTCACCTGCCACACGTACCTCTATCGGTGTTCCTCTTCCAAGGCAGCCATGGAAGAGACCTCTGCCGGTTCACCCACATTCCACACTTCACCAGCTGATAATTGCAATCACTTAAACAAGTACTGAATTTTGGAATTGCAAGAGAGACTTTCTACAATCGACAGTCTTACCAGCTTAGCCTCAAATATTTCAGCGATAATACCTTTACAAAGTTGTTTATGCCCAGATTGAACAGCATGGCAAGCAGGAACGTAAGAACAACGTAATCAAACGGTGCACTGTTCAGACCAGGTATGCCTACGACTGACATCACAGCAGAGATTATGATGTCAGCTGTTATTGCCACAGTCATGACGGATGAGGGTATGCTGGACCAGAAATTCCTTCGCTCCCTTATGTTGATGAGGTTGAATATGTTGGAATAGAGGAGGTAGTCAAAGACAAGTGTCTGTATCTCGCTGATTGCAAGGCCCGAACGTAGTATGAAATAGAGTGCAAAGAATGATTCAAGAACCATGACACTACCTATGATTGATGAAGCCTCAGCAAGATCAAACATGTTCCAACTGGCCGGTTTTTTGGGCCAGATAACATTATCTGTGGATAGCGTCAGAGTGACAAAGTCAAAGAGGAATAGAAGGAGAACCATGTCAAACGTCGAAAGAACCTGAAGCCCTGTAATAAGAAGAGCTATAGTAACGAAAACAACATTCTGAAAAGTCCTTGTCAGCCTGCTCAGGGTCCATGTGTTCACCCTTTCGTAAATCTGCCTTCCGATTCTGACAAGACTGACTGCATTCTTCAGTCCCGGAGAAACAAGCACCACCCCGGCAGCTCCTTTTGCAACGTCCGTGGCGCTGCTGACTGCAATGCCTACATCTGCCTGTTTGAGTGCAGGTGCGTCATTCACACCGTCACCAGTCATACCAACAACGTGGCCGGCCTTCTGTAGTGCGCAGACTATCAAATACTTGTCTTCCGGATACACTTCGGCAAATCCATCGCTAGACCATGCGAGCTCTGCCATCCTTTCTCGGTTCTCCTTCAGCTGCCTGACACTGATTATGTTCTCCCCTATTCCCACCGCCCCAGCTATTGTCCGTGCGACGGGAACAGCATCTCCAGTAAGCATCTTCACCTCTACTCCAAGATCCTTCAGCTCGCTGATCATCTGGGCAGAATCGGGGCGCGGTGGATCGCGCATTGCAATCAGTCCTTTCATCTCCCACTGCCCATTCCTCTTCCTTGCGGCTACTGCAATGACCCTCGAGCCTGACAAAGAAGCTCTTCTTACCTTTTCATCAACAAGTGTCCTGTCAAATTCCACGCACATTCCTGCTATTGTTTCAACCGCTCCCTTGGTAACAGCGATTTCATCATTTTCAGATGAAACTTCCGCTTCAGTACGCCTTGTAGCAGGATCAAACGGAACGAACTTTTTGATTTGGAATCTGCCCAGAGCGATACCTCTCTTCTCAGCCTCCTCGAGAAATGCAATGTCAATGGGATCCTGGTCCGCAGAGTTTGAAGCCAGGGCTCCGTACATAATAGCCTCATTCTCGGAACAACCGAAGGGCACAATTTCAGAAATGCTGAGCCTGTTAACTGTAATAGTTCCGGTCTTGTCGCTAGCAAGGACATCCATAGTCGCGGCACCTTCAATCGAATCGAGTCTTGTGACAAGCACCTCTGATTTGGAGAGCTGTTCTGCTCCAAGTGCGAGACTGATCGAAAACATTGCTGGGAGCGCGATAGGTATTGAACCTACGACAAGAACCAGCATAAGCGGTATGAGCGTTAATATATCTTCATGCCTGAGTACGAACGAAGCGACAGCAACAGCTAGAAGCACGACTACAAGGAGTATCATCCAGGCAACAACTTTGGAAATGACATGTTCAATCCTCAGTCGCGGACGTGCAATCCTTACGAGCTCTGCTGTCTTGCCGAAATACGTGTTTTTCCCTGTGAAGACAACTAATCCGATGCACTCGCCTCTCTTCAATATTGAACCTGAATAAACTGGATCGTCTCTTTTCCTAGTTACTGTGAGAGATTCACCTGTCAGTGCTGACTGATCTATTTCTGCATCCCCTTCTATTATTTTCATGTCAGCCGGAACGAAATCTCCAGCGCGCACCCTGATGATGTCACCAGGGACAAGGAGTCTTGCCTCAATCGTACTCCATTCACCGTTTCTCAATACCCTCGCTCTCACCTGCAGCCTGCTCTTCAGCGCTTCCAGCGCAACATTTGCCTTCATTTCCTGAGTGAAACTCAATATGGCGTTGAAAACAATCAGTGCGACAATGATGTAGAAATCGAGCAGCTTGCCGAGTATGAAGGTCAGGAACCCAGCAAACTCCAGTATCCACGCGGATGTATTCCAGAATTTCTTCGCCAGCGATATGAGAGGATTCTTCTTCTCCTCCTGTATTTCGTTATATCCATACTTGGATATCCTGTTCTGTGCATCAGATGGTGTCAGACCGTTCTTTATGTCGGAATCTAGCTTCTCAGCAATTGATTGAAAAGACATGCTGACAATTTCATCTTTCGAAATGTTCATGCTGCACGACCTTCAATTTATAACTATATTGTGTCTATTGAATTCATTGTTTAATATGAAATATGGCAATGTATTATATTGTTACTCACATTTGCTCTGTGAGAAGTTGAGCTTATGGAGAAGGTTGACGTCATTACAATAGGGGCAGGTGGGGGAGCATATCCTGGCGCCTTTGAACTTTCAAAGGCGGGCAAGAAAGTTGTTATGGTTGATACCAAAGGTGTCATGAGCGGAAACTGCCTTTCTGAGGGGTGCATACCAAGCAAGACTATCCGTGAAATAGCCGTTATGCTCTTGAGGAGCAAAAGATTTACAAGTTATGGTATTGGCGTTAATACATTTGCTGATTACTCGAAAATAATCGAACACAAGGATGCTGTTCAACAGGCAAGGTATGCGATGCATAGCAGGGAACTTTCCGTTTTTCCGGGACTTGAACTGGTCAAGGGAAGAGCGGAGATCCAGGATAACCATCATGTTTTAGTGCACACAGATTCAGACAGCAAGGAATATTGTGCAGATTATATGATAATAGCCAGCGGTTCCGAAAGTTCGAGACCCAGTATAGAGGGAATTGAGTATTGCATTGATAGCAGCGATATATACAGCCTCAACCCAACAATCAGACAGGTTCCAGCAAGGATGACAATAATAGGTGGTGGATACATAGGTCTTGAAACAGCTTCAATGTTTGCCGCTCTTGGAAGCAAGGTTACACTGCTAGAATTCATGCCAAGGGTCCTTTCCAACATGGATGAAGACTTCGTTTCAGGCCTCGTTTCACTTCTAGATCCTTCAATTGAGATCCTGACATCTGCGTCTGTTACACATATTGTGGACGATGGCAAGGTGAAGAGAACATCGTTTATATTCAATGGAAAGGAAAGAGAGGTGGAATCAGATGTTGTATTGTGTGCAACAGGTCGCAGGCCTGTCATTCCTGAAGGTGCAGACAAGATTGGAATAAAAAGGACAAAGATGGGTATAACCGTGGACACATCCATGCGGACGAACATCGATAATATCTACGCAACAGGCGATGTGAACGGCCTGAAGCCTCTGTTTCATGCCGCTGTTAGAATGTCTCTTGTTGCGGCACATAATATACTCTCCGGCAGTAAGACAAGTGATTACGTCGATCTTCTTTCTATCCCCACAACTATATTCACGATTCCTGGTGGTGCAGTTGTTGGAGTCACAAGGAATGATGCATCCGGAATTAAACTTATAGAGGGTCACTACAGATTTGAAGGAGACTCCAGGGCTCAGATATTCGGTGAAACTGGAGGAGAGATCAGACTGTTTTTTGATGCAATGACAACAAAACTTGTCGGTGGATGGGTTGTGGGAATAGATGCAGGTAACCTCATCGGCGAGATAGCAGCCGCACTTTCCCTTGGTGCGAAAGCAATAGATCTAGCAAACTTAGCGAATCAGCATCCAATGGCTTCAGAGGGCATCTCAGCGGCTGCAAGGGAGATTGTATGACGGAGGCGTAATCAATGGCAGCAGATATCGGTGCAACTTCTTTAATATATCCGTCTCATTTCGGATTAGCCTGATACCATGTCTCAGAAATTCAAGCCGAAAAAGATACTCGCTGCCGTTGACGGTTCGGAGAGTTCTATGAAGGCCGCAGAAACTGCTGCCAGGATAGCAAGTGATACCGGAGCAGAGCTCACAATTCTTCATGTTCTTGAACTGCCAGTGATGAGCATGACCGGTGAGTTCTATGTCCCAGTAGATAAGCTTGAGGCGGAAGCAAGGAGAGAGGCAGAGCAACTTACTTCAAAGCTCAGAAGCATGGCTGTGGATCTCGGTGCCACTGCAGTCTCTGATATAGTCGCAAGCGATGGATCAGTCGTCGGCACTATAGCGCGATATGCCGAAGACGCTAAATTCGATCTCATCGTTGCAGGCACAAGGGGTCTAGGAGGGTTCAAGAGATTGATTCTTGGAAGTGTTGCCGCGGGTATAGTTCATTACGCTCACTGCTCAGTTCTTATTGTGAGATAGATATGTGAGAAGATAGATGAACGATGCATTCCACGAGATCTCTTTGCCTCCCCTCATTACAAACACGCTGCTGTTGAAGGCGTGTATTCGAAGCGGCGTATCCGTCGGATATTTCCAGGAGAGGTAAGTGCACATCTACTTTGTTCCCCAAGGCTCTATTCTGAATTCCATGTCCTTTGTTCCTGCCATAGATTATCAGTCCCTCATATCTCGTCAGCGTTACATATTCAATAAATTGGGAGGAAGTTGTGTTTTGCACATCTTACAGCTAAACAAATAAATATGTGTTAATTTTTTTATCTATCATGCGTCGAACTAAGAAAGAGGCGGCCCTTCTATTCAATGAGGGTGAGATATCTTGCTCTAATCAGGAGATAGAGGAAATGAAGAAATTTGCGCACAGGCTGACTCATGCAGAGAGTCAGATCATGTTAATGGAGTTGGAGAGGGTATTCTCTGTTCTCGGTAACAGAAAACGTCTGATGATGATCCTTCTGCTAAGGCACAGACCGATGTGCGTCTGCGAAATTGCAGAAGCACTGGAAATAAATGAGCCTCTTGCATCCCATGAACTGTCAGTTCTTGAAAACAGTAATCTTGTGTTGAGAGAAAAAAGGGGCAAATGGGCCTTTTATAAAATTAATGGACAGAGCACCATCGCTCAATTGCTGGAACCTGTAATACGGCGGGTCGAAGAAAGATGAAGGTACTCTTCGTATGTGTGGAGAATGCTGGAAGGAGCAAGATGGCCGAAGCATTTGCACGAAGGATTGGACTGGATGCAAAAAGCGCTGGAACAGCTCCAGCCGCATATGTAAATCCGCTTGTTGTTCAGGCGATGAGAGAAAAAGGTATTGAAATTGATGCAAAGCCACGACTGCTTACAGCTGAACTGATAGATTGGGCTGATACAGTGGTTACCATGGGATGTTCCATCGAAGGACTCTGTCCTCTCCCGCTCCTTATTTCAATGAAGAAAAAATTGATTGAATGGCATCTTCCGGATCCTGCTGGCCGCGACATAGCTGGCATTAGAGAAATCAGGGATCAAATAGAAAGACTTGTGGGAAAACTTGCAGAATGACAAGGATGGCATGATCTTTGGAGAATCTGTTCCTCACTCTTCTTTCTCTCACAATTTTAGCTGCAACACTCGCACTTGTATTTGTGAAACCATTGAAGCTTGGAATAGGTGTTTGGGCAATGGCGGGGGCCCTTGTCTCTCTCCTCCTCGGCATCTCAACGCTGCACTCCATCATAGTGGTATGGAATATCATATGGAATGCGACTTTCACATTTGTTGCCATAATAATAATCACACTGATATTTGATGAAGCAGGTTTCTTTGAATTTATAGCAGTCAAGCTGTCATTGCTGTGCGGAGGTAACACTTACAAACTCTTCATTAGCATCATGCTTCTCACTTCAGTTGTATCCGCGCTGTTCGCAAATGATGGGGCGGCAATGGTCATGACCCCTATTGTAGTTGCAATAACAAGGGCAGCTGGTTTCGATTCTAGGGGGACACTGGCTTTTGTGATGTCCGTGGGCTTCATCGCAGATACTGGCAGTATTCCTCTTGTCACCAGCAATCTTGTCAATATAGTTACCGCAGGATACTTCCATCTGTCCTTTGCTGCATATTTTATCCAGATGGCTGTACCTGACGCCATTTCTGTGTTATCAAGCATCTTCTTTCTATTTCTTCTCTACCGAGGGAAGATGGGTCGTATCTATTCAACAAAGAATATACCAGATGCGAGAATGGCAGTGAAGGACAGACGCATCTTTCGGATAGCATTTCCTGCAACAATCCTGATGATTGCCTCGTATGTTCTCGGAAGTGCGATGGGTTTGCCAGTATCATTCATAGCAATCCTTTTCTGTCTCGCCATAATTCTCCTTGCCAGAAAGAGTAACACAATTAAAGTTGCCCATATTGTAAGATATGCGCCTTGGCAGATTGTCTTCTTTTCGCTGGGGATGTATATTATTGTTTATGGTGTATCCACCGAAGGTACAGGGGCAATACTTTCAAATGTAGTTCTCAGCATCTCGCATCTTATTCCACCATTTCAGTATCTGTCTATGTCATTTCTATCAGCCTCTCTCTCTGCCATAATGAATAATATGCCTTCGACGCTAGTAACGGACATTGCAATAGGCCACAGCTTTTTCGGAGAGCGTTTAGTCTACTCAAGCGTGATAGGAAATGATATTGGTCCCAAGTTCACCCCCATCGGATCACTTGCAACGCTGCTCTGGCTCTACACACTAGAAAGAAAGGAAAGCATTAAGATCACAGCCCTCGAATATATGAGGACAGGGCTTATACTTGCAATCCCTGTCCTGCTTCTCACATCTTTCGCACTGCTTCTTCCATGAGCTCATTTTTCAGGTGATTCTTTCAATCAAAAAGATCAATATCTAAATCGTTAAGTCCTGCAGTCTCAGAATAACAGGTCAGCAACATGAGATAGAGGAATCTGAATTGCAAGTGGATATGTTCTCAAACACAATCATGGCAATATTAATGGCATCGATAGATGCCAGTATTGTAATCATCTTCCTTACATAATACGGAGCATTCCTCACCATACTCATGGAAGCATCTCCTCTGTGACTTCATCAGCTTATGCAGTTGTATTGGCCAATTCCATTGTATATTTGATATGGTCGCTGATGGGATACATCCTCATGGATCGCTACCCTACTGATATTTTGTGTCAGTGTAGCCGATCTGGATGGAAGAGTGCTCACATACAACACCAGTTTTGCAATATTCACTCTAGGCTAGTTTTTTTGCCTGATTTTCTTGTATCATGATACTCCAACTCCCAGATTACAGAAAGTCTTCAGTTTTCAGATTATAGGGACAGCTTCACAGAGTCATATCCGTTTATCTATGAAGTGATAGAAGTGCTATATCACGGATGGAACAGTTTTCCGACATTTGAAAGAACCAGGGGCGTTCCAAGGCTTCTTTCTCCGGTAATTTATGCCCTTAAAGAAAGCAGTCGTCCTTACATTACACTTTCAGACTTTGACATCGCGAACCACAAGATAGGGCATGAGCTGATAAAGTGCAATGGCTACGAGTTCGACAGCATCAAAGCAGCAGACATAACCGACAAAGACACTGGCTCAAAGAAGGTAGAGGCTTCGATGGGTAATGCGAATCATGGTTCACATATAGGAACTAGGGCGGCAACAGACATATTCCCCCCATTAATTCTGAGGGGTGCAGGAAATGGATGTGTTCATCCACTTGAAAAACACAACAATTTTCTGCGTCCCTTAAAGGGCAGTGGTTGAAGTGAAGGAGCAGCTAAGGAGCAGGTTGTTCTATTCGCGGTTCCTGACGAGAGTACTATTTCCTCAACCAACCAAACCTGAACTGGGTGATGCTGATGAGAATGTAGAATATCAAGGCGACGATGTCAGTGAATCGGAAAGAAGGATATTGGTTGAACAGATCCATGGAAATAACCTCAAAGTCTTTCTCTCGCCAGACAGACCAAAGGCCACCTCTTGCAGTCCAGAGATAGAGTAGGTCGTTGCCTATCAAAGGGATGAAGGGTTCATGAGGGGCGTGCTCAAGTCGAGGGAGGCTTCGCCAAGGGCGTACTGAAACACGATATTTTTCCTGTGTATGACCGAGCTGAAATGAACGCATTTCAATAAAGAGAAGGATCGCATAGCAACAGATCTAAGCTCAGTGAAACGGTAAGCCTATGAAGTTGTGTGTATTCCATGACTGCACAATCGAATGCGCGTATTTACCGGTGGCTGATATGCGAATGGACGTGGAAGCCAATTGCAGATGGGCTGTTCATCTGCTTGTATATCCACCGTCTATGACTAGCTCGGAGCCTGTCATAAATGAGGACTCATCTGAAAGCAGGAAGGCAATACCGTCAGCTATCTCCTCGCTTCTGCCAAGTCTTCCGATGGGATGCAGTGAAGCTATCTGCCTGTAGACGACCTCTCTGCTTCCCGCGCTGTCTGCGAAATTCTGGACCATTGGTGTGTCTATGAATCCCGGATGGACAGAATTCACACGTATGCCATATTTTGCATAGAACAGTGCATCTGTCTTTGTCATGAGCCTCACTGCCCCCTTGGATGCATGGTAGGGAGGGGCGTCCTCAGCACCAACAAGACCGTAGATTGATGAGAGGTTGACTATCGATCCACCCTTGTTCTTCATCATGTATGGTATTGCATGCTTAGTACATAGAAAAACTCCCTTCACATTTATGGCGAAAACACGATCCCACTCCGCCTCCTCGATCTCATGCGTCGGTTTGTTCACACCCGAGATGCCTGCGTTGTTTACAAGACCGTTGATGGGCCCAAGCTCATCGTTTATCTTTGCAAATACTGATGAAACCTCCTGCTCTTTGCTCACGTCCATGTGGTAATACCGTGCCGTGAAACCCTTCGACTTTATCTCATCCACTGTCTTCTTTCCTTCAGCATCGTTCACATCACAAACGGCAACCTTTGCCCCTTCGGAAGCCAGCCTTATCGCGGTCGCCTTTCCTATCCCCATAGCGCCGCCCGTCACAACAATGATACGATCTTTTAGACCCCTCATCTTTTTCACCACTGAATTCATTTTTAATCGCATATATGAGTCTTCTCACTTACTTATAAATAGAATAATTTATATAGAAAAAACAGAGTAAACACTCCACTGAAAGCCGCATTTGTATGTGAAATCATGCGATGAGTAATCTGCATGCCGGTATAGCGTCACATCCTAACTGTACTGGGGAATAATGATACTGATATTCTCTATACATCTCTGAGTATGGGCTCACCCGGATTTGAACCGGGGACCTCCGCTGTGTGAGAGCGACGTCATAACCACTAGACCATGAGCCCAATTTCCATGTAAAAACGAAACATGAAAATAATCATTTCCTTGCCCAAAGTGTGAACTGCGTAACCTTTCCCTTCTCAATTGCCTTTCTGAGCATCTCCTTGGCGCCTGCAGTTATTGGCCCCCTCGCCCTGGGGGGATAATTTGGATGGGACATGAGGATGGCATCAAAATCATAGTTGAGCAACTTTCTTGCACTCTCTATCATCTTATCAGGGTCAGAATCGAGTAGATTTATGTTGATGACCAGGTCATCCGGAAGAAACCAGGTCTTCTTATCCTCCTCAGTGGGCCAGCTCATGAGCTCCGCGCTGTATCTGTCCCTGTTCCCCCACCATAGAAGATCTCCGCAAAACAGAACGCCCTTTCCCCTCTTAAGGAGCATAGAAGATGAACCTGGGGTATAGCCAGGTGTCGGAATAAGTATCACATCCTCATAGAGCTTATATTCGCTATCGAAGGTAACATCTGCAGCGCACCCTTTCATAAGTTTAGCATCCTCCTGGTGAATGACAATCTGTGCGCCAAATGAGTTCTTTATGTTGCACGCGTCTCCGAATGCACGTATGTGTGTTATGAATATCTTTGATATTCCGCCCAGTTCCTTAATCTGAGAGATCTCATCCTTGCCGAGCTCTGGAGCATCAACAAGTATGTTTCCTTTATCATGCAGAACCAGGTAGCCACTGTTGCCGAAGGATTTGAGCGAATACCTGTTAAGCCAGAAAATGCCAGGCATCAACTCTTTCATGCGTTTACCGAACGCATTTATTTTATAATACTTTGCCCGGAAACCTGAGACGTTTCCTAACCATTAACGATGTCTAATTACGCAAACATATTTGGATGATTGTGCAATAGCTTACAGGGTAATTGTATTGAAACCTCACACACTTGTGGAATTAAAATTTTATGATGCAATTAAGGGCCCGCACTGTCCATTCTGCTTGTTGATGGAAAAGGCTCAGACAAGGATGCTTGACCATCTGCTTGAAGATGAGGTAGTGATGGATCCAGGCTTCAGGGATAGATTTCTGAATTCTTCAGGTCTTTGTTCCTATCATTTCGACAAATTGTATAATGTTGTTCGAAATGGTGGTGCGTTAGGGCTTGGACTTGAACTTTATCTGGAAACACTTTCAGGCGCAATCCTGAAGCAACTGGGTAATCAGACTGAAAGCAATCTGTTAGCAAGGCTCAGGAAAAGAGATATGACTCTCTGCAAATTCCTACCGGCACCAGCTTCCTGTTATATATGCAACGAACTTGTGGGTCAGCAGGAAAGATTACTCGATACTGCACTTAATATCGTCGCAGAGGATAAAGAGATTATTTCAAGGCTCGGGGAAACTATCTGCTATACGCATTTATACTTACTTCTTGAGAGAGGAAAGAGAGACAGGGGAGAGGAGAAGTTACTTTCATCCATTCTCAGTGCATTCATGACATCTTTGAAAGATAAGAGGAATTTTTTGCATTCGAAGATAAAGAAATATTCTTATGAGTTCATTGATACAGCTCTCTCTACTCAGGAGCGAGATGCTGGAAGTGCAATAAGCAATGCGCTTGCAGGCAGCTCACTGCTCAGCATACTTCCCAGTGATGTTCACAGAAGAGTTAAGAACAAGAGGCACTGGATTCAGGAATTGGTAGATGCCCTCAAGTGCTAAAAGTGCTGGAGGATATAAGCTGAGAACACTGCAGATGAAGCTGATGCAGTTGAGAGGCCCTGAAAAGCCCTCTCCGAGTTATGAGCAATATTCCACACCGCCTGATCTGGCTGCGACCATTCTTTTTGATGCGTTCCAGGCAGGCGATGTGGCTGGGAAACTTATTGCCGATCTTGGTTGCGGGACAGGAGTCTTCGCGATCGGGGCCGCTATGCTCGGAGCAGCCGAGGTATTCGCATTTGATATTGACCATGCCGTACTTGAAGTGGCAGAAAAAAACAAAATAGCGCTGCTTGATAAAAGGGGCGCAGACAGGGTCAGGTTTGAACAGAGAGATATCTTAGACGTACATGGCAAATTCGATACAGTATTTCAAAACCCGCCATTTGGCGCACAGTCCAGGAATGCAGATGTGCCTTTCCTTGTCAAGGCGATCGAAATAGGAAATGTGATATACACAATACACCAGATTTCCACCATGGACTTCGTAACTTCAAAGGTCAGGGAACTTGGTTGCGAAATCGTTTATGCCAAACGCTTCAAATACAGAATGCCCTGGATGTTTAATTTCCACACCAAAGCACACAGAGATTTTGAGCTAATCCTTTATAAGCTCAAGTTAATACGCTGAACGAGGAAAATAGATGGAAGAAAGACTTGTAGTGACTGGAGAGGTGGTTGCAATTGCAGAGGAATTCTCTCCTGGCAGGGGGACCTTTGAATCTGATGGAAAGATCGTTGCAGCTGAAACAGGGACGCTTTTGCTTGATCAGAAAAATCACACCGCAACCATCATCCCAAAAAATCCAGTAGCTGAACCAAAGAAAAAGGACAGGGTGCTGGCACTCGTAACAGATATCAAGAGCTCCATGGCAATATGTGAAATTCTAACAATTGAGGGCGCGAAGCGTGCTGTAACGGGTGAGACGGAGGCAACACTTCATGTCTCAAATATCTCCCCACAGTATGTGGAGTCAATTAGCCAGGCGATGAGGACAGGGGATATTATCAGAGCTGAAGTGATACAGACCACGCCTTCCATACAGCTGAGTACTGTTGGAAGGCCGTTCGGCGTCATATTGGCCAGATGTTCCAGATGCAGGGGAGTGCTGAAACTCAAGCAAAAGTCGCTATATTGTGAGGAATGCGAGCATTTCGAAAAAAGGAAAATTGCGGAACCTTACGGTCTGATTCAGGGAAATCCGTAGTGCATTTTGATACACAAAGGGTTAAAATCACGTAGCGTTAGTTAGTGTCAGAGGCAACAGTTAAAATGCCTGACAAGAAAGTTCGTAGGAAGAAGGGGGCCAGCAGCGAGAACGACCAGCTCCGGAAGGAGATTGAATCGCTGAGAGGGGAGATCAGGGAGATGAAGGAGATAGTTAACATGCTTTTGAATATGGTTATGGACACAGACGAAGAAGAAGAATACGGCGGCATGGATTTCCCTGGGTTTGAGGACAAGTACGGTCCCAACAACTGATAGAATGGTATCAGAATTCAGCAAACTTGTTTTCAGGCACGATGCCTGGCGGGGGCGAAGGTGCATAAACCTTCAGCCCTCAGAGAATATTCTAAGTCCAGCAGTTAGAAAGCTTCTTTCCACAGATATGGCCTCCCGCTACACACTGCCGAGCAATGAATTCATATCCAATGGAGGAGCGCCCAACAGTTATGGTGGAACACGCTACATGGATGAGGTGGAACGGAAGGGGGAGGAGATAGCCAGGGAACTCTTTTCTGCTGAATATGTATCGCTGCGTCCACTGTCGGGCCATATTGCTTCATTGCTCATGCTCGCCTCCGTATGCAGGAAAGGAGACACTATTATGGCCGTCTCATCTGCAGATGGAGGTTACGATGGATACGGACAGCCTTATGTGCCTGATATGCTCTCACTTAGGTCTGAACCCATACCTTTTGACAGGGAAAATTTCAACCTTGACATTGAAAGGGCGACGAGTGAAATCAACAGGATAAAACCAAGGCTTGTTATTCTCGGGCAGAGCTTCTTTCTCTTTCCCTATGGTATGAAGGCTGTGAGGGATGCATGCAGCGACGCCGGGGCATTGCTTGGCTATGACGGCTCTCATGTGCTGGGACTGATAGCAGGTGGACAGTTCCAGAGACCGCTGGAAGAAGGGGCTGATGTGCTCATAGGCAGCACACATAAGAGCTTTCCTGGCCCTCAGGGAGGTATATTTGCGACAAACAATGACGAAATATGGAAGGCATTCCTGAAAAATACAACCTGGAGGCTCATCGATAACGCACATTGGAATAGGATTGCAGCCCTTTCACAGGCATTGCTGGAAATGAAGCGCTTTGGGAGACAGTATGCGCAGAGGGTGATAAATAATGCCCGCTCACTTGGAGACTTTCTGGAAGACGTGCTTCCATGCAGATATCGGCAGCTTGGGTATTCCAGAAGTCATCAGCTTCTAATTGATGGAGAAGAGCTGAGGAGCAGAGGTCTCAGCTTCCACACCCTCTCCTCGAAGCTGGAGGCCAATGATATTATAATAGACACAACAGGAAGGCTGGGAACAGCTGAAGTCTCCAGACTCGGTATGGGTCAGAGGGAAATGAGGGAAATAGCCTCATTTATAAATGAAGTGCTCCAGGGCAAAACTGTCAGGGATAAGGCAAATAAGCTCAGAAGAAGCTTCAACATAATGTATGTCTGACCCAGGGGATGCACACTGGCAGGAGGGCCGTTGCTATGTACTCGATACAAGCGCTATCTATAACGCAACAGATTATCCTTCCTGGATGCTTCTTTATTCCACACCTGGCGTGATAAGAGAACTCAGGAGGGTGTACAGAGAGCAGAGGGCAGAATTTTTTGTTACTGCCAGGCTCAACATCATATCCCCTGCAAGGGAAAGCATTGAAGCAGTGAATGCAGCTGCGCAGAAGACAGGAGATATAAACCGTCTTTCCCCCGTGGATGTTGAGGTGCTTGCGGCTTCATATGAGCTGCATGGTGTGCTGATTACCGACGATTACTCAATGCAAAACACTGCTGAAACAATGGGTATACAATTTTCCCCGCTGCATCTTCCGCCCATAAAGGATGTCAGGAAGTGGGTGCTGAAGTGCAGATCATGCGGTGCACTCTATGATGATAATACCCTAAGAGAATGCAGGGTCTGCGGTGGGAGACTGGTTACAGTCACAAGGAAGGGCACTAACGCCTCCCCGCAGTAACTGCATATGTAGCAAGGAGTATAATCCCAGTAAGCAGCAGCAGGAAAGGAATTGACTGGAACAATGGCGTATAGCTCACGTCATGCCTTACGTAATAGGCATCCTTCATGCTACTTAGGTTCAATGAAGAATTCCCACTGAGCGCATATGGAAGTGTGGACGGCGCTATCTGGAATTTATAAGGGAAGAGGGAGGCAAGAGAACTTTCAGGCGCTTTATAAGGATTGAAATAGATTGTTGCCGGAACAGGGAAACCAGCATCTGCCTTGAGGGGAAAAGCTGGTCTGCGATATGAGAAATAGAACATATCGAGTGGCAGATTCGAGTGAGCCACAAAGCTGTTGAGTGGAGGAAGATTCCAGTTGTAATCTATGAATGCGATTATGGACGCATGGTTCATGACAGTATTTGATACGTAATCCTCCTTTGCGTAGGGCGATATGAGTATGAGCGGAACACGGAAGCCCAGTCTGTGGCCATCGACAACAGGAGGCGGAACATGGTCGTAATATCCGCCTCCCTCATCGTAATTTATGAAAATAGCAGTACTATTCCATACCGGGCTCATCATCACTCTATTAACGATATAAAGAAGAAACATCTCCCCTGCAATCATATTGTCAGAAGGGTGCTGCGAATAACCTGAAGCACCTCCCCCTATTGGACTTATATATGAGACTGCTGGCAGCGTTCCGTTTTCTATCTCGTTCACGAGCTCTCCCCATGTTTGGAGATGGCCCGCATACGGAAATCCTTTAATGAAGGGAGGGATCAGAGAACTCTGCTGCGTCCCGTAAACATAGTATGCCCAGCTTATTCCATAAACTGAAAGTTCACCAAAGATTGTCTGGGAATACAGGACATATGGGGGCATACCATAATCATTGATAACTGGGGAATAGCCAGATATCTCGTAAAGTCTGTTAGGAATCGTTTCTGAGAGGGATGAGGAGAAGTACATATCTCCCATTGAAAATTCCTGTGCGAGCACCCATTCTGGGGCCATCTGGGCTGCCGTGAAGTAGGTCATAGACTGAGGTCCTGAATTGTTCAGGAAATCGTTCATCATGCCATTATTCCAGTCCAGATGATAGGCGGTGTAACCTTCAATGGGATCGGGTGTAGAGAACTGATTCTGAGGTACCTGCTTCAGAAATGCACGCAGCGGAGCCTGCGAGATATCGTCCGGCCTTGTGATGTAATTCGTGAGATATGTAAGGTTCGATGCGCCACCATCAGGATAATTTCCGAATATGTTATCAAGGCTGTGATTTTCCATTGTGATGACTATCACATGTTTGATAGGCGTTACTGTCTGCGTCTGCTGGTTGCCTGAGGTGGCACAACCTTGGAGTTGTAGCGAAAGCAAAACAAAGACCATGAAGAATGGGATCATGCGAATGCTGAACCACCTTCGGTCAATGAATGTGTTATGGGGATCAATATAGCAATGAGGAGGTAAACAAAGAGTATAATGATAGGAAGCATCGTATCGTAGAAAAGGGCGTACTCTGCTAGCAGGAGAAGAAGCACAAGCATTCCCGCAAAGCCTGAAGACACGCGGCTCCAGAAGCCCCACCGCCTGTAAGCTGCCGCTGAAGTGACGAAAAGCTCTCCTGCAGTGGATATGATGGAGAGTATTGTCATCTGCGCTTCAGGGACAACCAGAGTGTAGTGCAGATAGAGTGCAATTGCAATAAATGAAAGAGGAACTGAAAGAAAAGAAAGCTGCACCTGCCTCTTTGTGCGAAAGAAAGTGGCAAGGGATGGAAATAATACAGAACCTGCGAAGAAGCCTGAAAGTATGTAAGGGATCTGAGTATAGCTTCCTATGGTGGAAGCAAGCCCACTTGTGTAAAATATGGTGAGTGTTATGTTTGCATTTAGCAGTATGGAAAGCAGGCGTACTGCTCCATTTCCGTTCATTCTCGTCGTTGTATTGCTTTGTTATTTAAATCAGTGTTCCTTTCTATAGTCAAATGGAAACATCTACAAATTACTTTGTAAAAACAAAAATTGTAGTAACCTTTTTATAAAGAGTAAGCTTCAGAAAGCTGAGTAGAATGATAACCAGTACAGTTGCTCAGAAACTGAGAGAGGCCGTCAGTGCTCTGCAGAGAGGCGAATTCATTCTATTGCACGATGATGACGCAAGGGAAAATGAAATAGATATGGTGCTGCCAGCACATCTTTGCACGCCGTCCTCCATCGCCTTTATGAGACAGAATGCCGGTGGGCTTATCTGTGCCGCGATAGGAAGGGATGTTGCTGCTGTGCTTCAGCTCCCATATATGCATGACCTGCTTCTTGAGACTGCTGAACATCATCCAGTGCTTCGCTTCATAATCCAGCAGAATACACCATACGGCGGCAGACCAGCATTTTCAATCACGCTGAATCACCGTGAAGTTTACACAGGCATTACAGATATGGAAAGGAGTATGACCATCAGAGCAATAGGGGATGTTGCCAGTGCGCTTAATGGTGGCAATCCCATGGCGCTCTTTACCTCAACACTCATATCTCCAGGACATGTGCCGCTGCTGCTTGAGGCAGATGGTGGATTAAAGTCTAGAAGAGGGCATACTGAACTTTCCATTGCACTGATGCGTATGGCTGGACTGCCCTCAGCCAGCGTGCTCTGCGAAATGCTAGATGCTGGCACGCACAGGGCACTGAGCATTTCAAAGGCAATGGAGTTTGCAAAACAGCAGTCCATTCCCCTTGTGGATGGAAGAGATATAGTCAATGCGGCAGGCATATGAATGCGTACCCGTCTGGCGATAGTCTGTTCCAGATTCAACGATGAGATTACTGACAGAATGCTTGAGGCTGCTGTCAAACGCTCAGAAACGCAGGGAGCAGAGATCATAAGGATTTCAAGGGTCCCTGGGGCATTTGACATACCTCTTTTCGTAGCTGAACTCTTGAAAAGAAAGGATGTTGATGCTGTTGTAACACTCGGCGCAATTGTTACAGGGGAGACCAGGCACGATGAAATTATTGCGGCACAGCTCGCGCGCGCGCTTCATGAAATATCACTTAAGGAAGGAAAACCTGTGGCACTGGGAGTTTCAGGACCGGGTATGAACTGGGAGCAGGGTATGGAAAGGGCCACTGAATACGCTGTAAGGGCTGTGGATGCAGCCATAGCTATGCACAGGGAACTCCTTGATCTCAGGACGGGATAACAGTGCACTCCATAACCATTGAGCGTGTCACGGCGCTTGTAGGCAGAGAGCTCGAGGTACAGGAAATGGACATTCACATTGAAAAATCCTCATTTGTCCAAAGTACCGACGCAGATTTGGTGATAGATGGAATCGGTATGATCGCGGTTCCTGGCTTTGTCGATGCACATGTGCATCTGGCTGATGCAATGCTTAAGGACGCCGGTGTAGGGCTGACGCTGGATGAGCTTTTCCATCCAGTTTCAGGAATTAAGAACACTGTCAGGAACGCACCTGTTGAACAGCGAGTGAATGCGATGCGCCAGGTGATACATGAAATGGCTGAGTGCGGAATTACAACTGCGGCCAATTTTCTGGAAGAAGGCAGAATACTTCCATTGCTTCGTGAAGATGATGGGCCACATATACTTCATTTTGTAAGACCTGAGCGTTACTTTTCAGCAGAAGAGATAAGGAGAAATGCACCACTCACCTCCTTGGAACTACAGCAGACTGAACAGCTCATGGATAACGCTGCAGGTCTTGGTCTGAGTGGGTGCAACGAATACTCTGACGCTGCACTCTCACAGCTTTCAAATCTGAAGGGATTGAGGGGTATACATGCAGCTGAGAGTTCATACACTGCAAAGCGTTCTCTTGAGATCTGTGGAAGGAGTGAAGTGGAACGTGCATGCACTTATTTCAAACCGCATTTTGTGGTCCATCTTGTTTCAGCAACAGAGGACGATCTGATGCTTCTCAAGGAAAAAGGTTGCTCTGCCATTTTATGTCCAAGATCTAATGGTATTACAGGTTCAGGCTTCCCGCCTGTGAATAAGTTGCTCTCTGCGGAGATCAATCTTGCCCTTGGCACTGACAATGCAATGCTCAACTCACCTGATATGTTCAGGGAAATGGAATATTTTTCCAGGTATGCTCGTTCACTGTACGGTCCTTCAGTCTTGAACAGCAGAGAGATATTGAAAATGGCGACCGTTAACGGGGCAGCAGCTCTGAAGCTTGAGAAAAAGGGCGCGATAGCAATCGGAATGGACGCAGATCTTGTGCTTCTCGATGCACAATCGTCAAGAATGAGGGAAAGCAGGGATATATATGCTTCAATAGTGCACAGAGCATCGCAGTCAGATGTGCTTTGCACTATACGTGGTGGAAATATCATCTTTGCAGGAGATAAAATGGAGAAGAGGATATGTTCACAGGGATAGTTGAGGGCACGGCAGTTGTAAAACGCATTGAAGAGGTCAATGGAAATCGCAGGATGGCGCTTGACTTTGGAAGAAGAGGCTCTTCCATAAGGGGTGGCGAGAGCGTCTCAATCAATGGTGTTTGCCTTTCAGCGGTGAAGAGAAGGGGCAGCATTGTTTTTTTCGACGTGATAGCTGAAACACTGAGAAAGACAAACCTGGGCATGCTGAAGGAGGGGGACAGGGTGAACTTTGAACGCAGCATAACTATGAATGACCTCCTGGGCGGCCATCTTGTCACAGGTCATGTGGATGGCACTGGGAGGATCGCAGAAAAAGAGGAGGAAGGGATATCGCTGCGTTTGAAGATCGAGGTGCCTTCATCCCTGTCTGAATTCATACTTGAAAAGGGTTTGATTGCAGTGGATGGAATAAGTCTGACGCCAGCGAATGTCACAGATGGCTCATTCAATCTCTATTTGATACCTGACACGATGAGGAAAACGACGCTGGCTGAAAAAAACATAGGGTATCTTGTGAACATTGAACTCGACGTTTTCGGGAAATACATACACAAATTTGTGAATGCGGCCATAGAGCGATTGAAATGATGGCCTTATTATCAATTCTGCGAATCATGAAGCAAAGTTAAAAAGTGTCAATCGACGCACTTTAATCGAATGCCATTTGATCTTGAGTATGGATGTAGATATCTTATTCGTTTCATTGTCTCCAGGAAGAGGGCAGAAGAGCTCGAGGAATCGGATTTTAAAAATATAAGCGAGCAGGAACTTCTCACATATATAAATCAGCTTATGGATCTTGGTTGGGTTAAGGAACAGAAACTCAAGGAGAAGGATGAATTTGTCATATATGCCTTCACGGAAAAAGGAAGAAGGATGTATGAAAATCCCAATGCCCTCATGTCACTGACAGACAGTGAAAGGGAGCATATAATGTTTCTCCGGAAACTAGATGCTGCCAGGCGTGAAGAAGATCTGATAAATATTCCCCCTCTTCTGCTTTCATTGGCACAGTGTTGCCTTGGCGTGGGGCGATATGATAGCGCACTCGTTTATGCAGTGGAATTGCAGAATCTGGCGGAACGAATAAAGAGCCTTTATTTCAAAGCGGAATCACTGATCATGCAGAGTAAGATAGACAACGCGCGCGGAGAGCTGGATGCATCTATTAAGAGTCTGAGTGAGGGGATAAGGCTATTCAGGGAACTGGGAGAGAAAAATAGGGAAGCAGAGGCACTGAGACTTGCTGGCGGAATATTAGTGAAAATGGGTGATTTTGATAATGCAATGAAACACTTCGAGGAAAGCCTTGATAGATTTGCGGCCACAAACAATTCGAAGGGAGTTGCAAAGGTAAAGACCAATATGGGCATATTGCACGCGATGTCTGGAGATTATGACACAGCAGAACGCTACTGGGAATTTGCTCTGAATTTCGCCGAGTCCATCAAGGATTATGAATGGGTAGGAGTGATCCTGACAAACATGGGTGGCATATTTGAATTGAAGAAGGACTATGAAAAAGCAGCCTTCTACCACAGGAAGGCAATCGAGGTTACACGGAAGGCCAAGGATAAATACACTGAGACACTTGCTACGCTGAATCTCGCATTCTCTCAGGCCAAGCTTGGTTATTTCGAAAATACCGCGAGACTGATCGAAGGCATCACGCCTGTAATGAAAGAGGGTTTCGACGCCTATACTCTCGCGTGCTATGAACTCATTCAGGGCATATATAATACATACAGGGGCAGCTGGGAAGACGCAAGAAAGCACTATGAGGCCGCCATCAGGTTTGCAAATTCTTCAGGCAATATGGAGCTAATAGCACACTGCCATGAGGAGTACGGGCTTTCACTCCTTGAAAGGGATAAGCATGAGGCAGCTAAAGAACAACTTAACCAGTCCAAAAAGATTCTACTTACTATCAGAAAAAAAGCCACATCGGGTTTTTAAAAAATACCCTAAACTAACTAATAAATCATATAGTGGCCCACAGTATCATTACTGAACCCCCCTCTTTTACACTCGAATAGGCCCTTAGCGCAGTGACAGGCCTGAAGCTTACTTCAGGATCTCTGAGCCTCCTCAAACCCAGAGATATAAGTGCTCTTATCACTGCCCTCAAGGACAGGCTAGTTTTGCCTATTTTCTCCCTCGGGGGTGTGAAATTAAAGATCATTTATAAACAATCTGTAATTCGGTACGGAACTTGGAATTGCTGATTTTCTGTGACACTGCATTGGCAATTAAGGTTTGCTGACACCAATTAACTCAGGACACTGGCATCATTGACTGTTATATTCCAGTAGGGTGATGAATTCAAAATTACTGATACAGGAATGTAAGTTTTTCGTTCATTTACATAGCTACATGCGTAGTACGGATAAATGGTTAAAACCAGAAGCTGCATGTGGAATACAGTTGAAAATAAAAATCTATGCCTACATTTCAGGACAGGACGACCCCAAGAAGTGCACAGCCAGGAAGATGGTCAGATTTGGCTTTGCAAGACCTGTATATCGTATGGAGTCAATGCCTCGTGGCACACTGATTCTCGATCCAACATCTGAGAAGGCGTTATCCAGGGAGGACAGTGATGTAGCATTGAGCGCTGGAATCTCTGTGCTGGATTTCTCATGGAAAAGGTTTGAGGAGGCCGATCTTTCCAAAATGGTGGGTGTCAGAAGGGCGCTTCCCTATCTGATAGCTGCGAACCCAGTAATCTGGGGGAGGCCTGTTCAGTTGAGCAGTGCCGAGGCTGTTGCCGCCGCACTTTATATTCTTGGGCATAAGGAGGAGGCAAGGGAGCTTCTCTCAAAATTTTCCTGGGGAATTAATTTCTTGAAATTGAATATGGAATTGCTTGAGGCATATTCCTCTGCAGCCACCAGTATGGAGGTTGTGCGCATACAGTCCTCCTATATTCATTGATGCATGCGAAGCGATACTTCCAGTGTTTCCACTGGAACTGCTGGCCCTCCGATATTTCGGGGACCTTCAGTGTCAGATTTATGTATTAAATGGTTCTGTTGACAAAAAGGCATTCATGATCCCACAGGTTCTTTCACAGGAAAAACTGGCAATCCGATGGAGTGATCTGTTCACAGAAACAGCCACAGACGACATCATACTGGCAACAGCTAACAGATATCCAGATGAAAGGAGCGTAGTTTTAAAATTTTCTGACATAAACGCAATTGACCCTGAGCTGGCCATAATGCTACTTGACTATCCAACAGAAAGCCTTGAAGCAGCGCAGGAAGCAATGCGTTCAGTGCTTCCTGAAGAGCTGGAGAGAAAGGTTTCATTGAACCTGCGCATTACAGGTCTGCCAGAGGACGTAAGGGTTGATATAAGGAATCTGAGAAGCGCCCATCTTGGCAAGTTTCTGAGCATTGAAGGGCTTGTCAGAAAAGCTACGGAGGTCAGGCCGAAGCTGATCGAGGCTGTCTTCAGATGCCTGAGATGCGATGCCAGGCTTCGCATAGCTCAGGATGCACAGATGCTTAAGGAACCATTGCAGTGTTACACTGAGCAGGGTGGATGCGGCAGAACTGCCGGTGCAACCCGATTCATCTTGATGCAGGATGAAAGTGTTTACATTGATTCGCAGAAGATAGAGATACAGGAATCCCCTGAAGGTCTAAGAGGCGGTGCACAACCTGAAAGGCTGGAGGCATTCCTGCAGGATGACATCACAGGCAAGGTGTCACCCGGGGACAGGATAATACTCAACGGCATCCTCATTGGCATGCAGAGGACTGGTGCAGGTCCAAAGAGCACACTATTCAACATCGCATTGCAGGTAAACTCGCTGGAGTACAGGGAGCACGAATACGATGAAATAGAGATAACCGAAGAGGATGTAGAGAAGATAAAGGAGATGGCTTCGAGTGGAGACGTGATAAGAGATATCTCAAACTCCATCTCGCCCACAATTTATGGATTTGAAGTTGAAAAGGAGGCATTTGCCCTTCAGCTCTTTGGTGGCGTCCCGAAGGTAATGGATGACGGCACACGCATCAGAGGCGATATACATATACTGCTTGTAGGAGACCCCGGTCTCGCAAAGAGTCAGCTGCTGAGATATATGGCAGAACTTGCCCCCAGGGGAATCTACACAAGCGGCAAGAGCTCTTCAGCAGCAGGTTTAACAGCTGCAGCAGTGAAGGATGAATTCGGGGAAGGAAGATGGACACTTGAAGCGGGTGCTCTTGTGCTCGCAGACAAGGGTGTCGCATGTGTGGATGAGCTTGACAAGATGTCAGACTATGACAGGAGTGCGATGCATCAGATAATGGAAAGCCAGATAATCACCGTTGCGAAGGCGGGCATCACTGCGACGCTTCAGGCCCGCTGCTCCATACTTGGCGCTGCAAATCCCAAGGAAGGGAGATTCATAGCAGAGGAGGCAATAGCATCGCAGATAGACCTCCCTCCCGCACTCCTTTCCAGGTTTGACCTCATATTCCCATTGCTCGACAAGCCAAATAGGGTGCAGGACAGGAATATTGCCTCTCATATACTCAAAGCGCACAGGGTTGGAGAGATGATGAAGAACGAAACAATACCGCAGGGGCTGGGAGAAGAAAAATTGAGGAAGGAGAGGGAGAGCGTCATGCCCCGCTTCGACAGAACCATGCTGAGGAAATATATTTCCTATGCAAAACGCATCAATCCTGTGATGGACGATGATGCCATGGTTGCAATTATGGAGGAGTATCTGCGCATCAGGGGAATGGGGGAGGGAGATACAGCTTCGGTGCCCATCACTGCCCGTCAGCTCGAAGCATATGTGAGGCTCGCAGAAGCATCCGCAAGGGGCAGATTGAGTCCAAAGGTGGAGAAACAGGATGCAGAAAGGGCGATACGAATTGTCAACTATTACCTCTCAAAGGTGGCATATGGAAAGGAGGGCTACGATATTGACAGGATAACAGGCGCCACGAACAGGAGCACCCAGGTCAAAGCAAGGACATTGATGAACATAATCTCAGATGAAGGGGGAAAGGACGGCATCGAAATGGAGGCGCTCAAATCCAGGGCTCAGGAGTTCGGAATAAGTGAGGAGGAGCTCGATGATCTGATAACCAAACTTTCCGAAGATGGCCTGATATTCCAGGTTAAGAATGGAGTGTATAAGGCTGTCTCCTCCAGACATTGATGTGGTCTATTTGCTCTCTGTAAAATATCACAGGACGAGGGGCGATGTAATACTTGCAGCCTGTGACAGTGAACTCCTCGGTATGCGTTTTGTTGATGGTGAAAAGAGGATAGAGGTCTACAGGAGCTTCTATGAAGGCTATGAGATCAGGGAGGAAGAGCTTGGCGAGCATCTCAGTAAGGCAACTATCGCAAATCTCGTGGGAGAAAGGTCAGTGCAGGCTGCAGTTGAGCTCGGTTACATCAGTCCTTCAAGAATACTGCTGATAGGAAAGGTTCCTCATGCTCAGTTTGCGCTGCTGTTCAAATGAGATTATGGAAGTTCAAACAGCTCTTCCCTTAACCTGACAACCCTTATCATGGAACCCTTTTCGTAAAGGTGATGTGGTGATATCTTTATCCTGCGCTTTCCCCCCGTGTCCTCAACCTCAACCTCCCCCTCCGCTGTCTCCGTTACCCTGAGCCATTCCTCCAGCTCCTTGCCTCCAATGTAACGGAGATCCCTGCTCTCCTCAGGCCTGATGCTCAGTCTTCTTTTGTCGATAATTGATTCAAGCACAAGCATCCTTCCAGCCTCCCTCACCCTGTAATATCTTCCCCTGTAATCGACATAATCCCCCTCATTGAACATGGCCACGCGCAGCAGGTGGGTCATCCTGTATATCTCCTTCCCTCCCCTCCTACCATAGAGGGATCGGGTGGTGAGGACGTGGACACCAAACCTTTCACCCAGTTCCCTTGCTACAGCAGCAGCCACTGCACTGGAGCTCATTTCTATATCAACACCCCCCCTCATCCTTTTGATGGAAGAAATGAAAAACTCCTGTCCAGATGAACGCGATGCACATATCTCCTCCACGCTGCCAATGATCCTGGAAAGCACATCCTCCCTTTCCTTCTGCAGTCCCCTGATCTGGAGCGTAGATTCAAAATAGTGTCCACTCTTCCTGCTGCAGGTGGGACAGACGTTTCTTATTACATTCACTCGAATCTGTGCGTTTTCCCTCTTCTCAACATTTGCAACATCAAGCAATAGCTCTGCTTCCGCATATCCATCGTATTCATCATTCCAGTTCAGCGAAATTGATTTGAGCCTTCCGCCCTGAACCCTGACCATTTTGCGCAGCATCTGCTCGGCTGCCTCTCTGTGCTCCTCCTCCACCCACTCGCTCCCCTTCTTTATCCTTCCGCAAGAGGGGCATATGTGCAGGAGCACTGTGTCTGGAACAGTTGCGATGCGACCAGAGCTTCTAATGCACTCAGCGCAGAGCACCTGTCCCTTCACAGCTTCCCTGCCGCATCTTATGCAGAACATTTCAATCCTCCAGCACACTGTTCACAGGAGAGGCCTCCTTCCACCAGCTTTCGGGTGTTGGGGAGGCCCAGAAGGTCTGCCTCTGCGGGTCATCCGATCTCCATACAACAGGCCTGAAATCAGGTTCTGCAGCAAGATAATCGCCTGTATAGAATTCTATCCTGTTTCCCTCAGGATCCCTGACATACAGGAAGAACGCATTGGTTATCCCATGCCTGCCTGGTCCTCTCTCTATGTTCGCATAATGTCCTCTTGAAGCCATTATGTCTGCGCAGTCGAGGATTGCATCCCTGTCGCTCACATAGAAGCCTGCATGATGGAAACGGGGTCCTGCACCCGACATTATTGCTATATCATGGCTTGATGGCTTCCTTCTGAGCCATGCCGCTGACATTTTTCCCCCATCATCCACATACTCTGTAAGTTTGAAACCCAGATGCTCCATGTACCATCGTGCCATCGCATCTGCATCTGGTGTCATCACATTGAAGTGATCTAGCCTCAGCACCCTCGCGCCTGAATAGAGGGCGTAGCGCTGAAGCAGCCATTCAGCCTGCTCCATGTCGTGGAAGAGCTCTATTGGAAAACCGAAACTGTCCTGGAATCTTATTGCCCGTCCCTGCCCATTCTCTGGCCTTTCGACATTTATACATCTTATTCCGAGGGATGTGAGCAATCGCTCGGCTCTTTCGAGGTCCTCATTGCTTTCGACGCGGTATGCCATGTGCCCCAGCCCTGGATGCTTTCCTTCGCGGAGCACAAATGAGTGATGCATCCTGTCCTCAAAACCACGCAGATAGATTGTGTGCTCATCCTCCTCAGTCACATTGAAGCCAAGCGTATCCACATAAAACTCCCTTGCCTTTCCAAGGTCTCTGAAGATGAGTTCCACATGCGATGCCCTGATTATCAATGGAAGCTCATTCCCTTTCAAGAAACTCCCTCACCATCCTCTTGTATGGCTCTTTATCATACCAGTTGTAAAGCGCGCCTGCCATGCGGACAGGATCCCCGAAGAAGAAGCGTTCGTAAAGCTCCTGTCTCGAACCGAAGGAACTGCCAGCAATATCCCATGCAAGGTGAAAGAGACGGATGCGTTCCTGCGCATCCACATTTCTTCCCTGGAAATATTTGTCAATATATCCCTTCAGCTCCTCCCTCTTCATATCCTTCTCAGTTGGAAGTGCAATCAGACCGCTAGCACCAAGCTTCTGTATTATCTCCTTCATCGAAGGGTAGATCCTTGGATATAGATTTCTTCCAACATTCAGATATCTGAATTCTGGGGTAAAGAGACCCCATCTGTTAACCCTCCCCTCCCTCTCAGCAGAATGGAGCAATGCACGCATTGCCTCAAGATACATGATGATGGTTGCAATCTTTTCCTGCACATGCTGATAGGCGTCTATGCCTATGGACTCTGCCATTAGCGAGGTAACGCCAAGCATAAACTCTGTCTTCGCAACATCCCTGATGAGCACCTGGTGTGACATATGCACAACAGCATCTGTGGCCTCATGCAGTACATTTGCCCTCTCCGGCTCTTCAAGCAGGAATATCCTTTCCTCAGGGACGAAAACATCATCGAAAATCACAACTGCATCCTGTTCGTCAAAGCAGAAGGAGAGTGGATGGTCAAGGCGTGAATCAGAACACATGGGTTCCCTGCACAGAAATTTGAGCCCCTTTGTTTCGACAGGGAGGGCGAATGCCATTGCATACGGTTTATCCTCCTGTGTGCTCTTGAGCACTGTTGAGGGGAAGACAATGATCTCATCTGCAAGCGGAAATGTTGCAAGCATCCTCGCCCCCCTGACAACTATGCCATCGCTCCTTTTCTCCACTATTCTCGCCGCTATAAATGGGTCGGACTGCTTCGATGGAGGCGCTGCCCTGTTGACCTGCGGGTTTATAAGCGTGTGTGTGAGCAGCAGATCATTTTCCCTGATGTATTCGTAATAGTTTCTAATGTTCTCTCCATATTTAACGCCCCCCTGCTCGAAAAACCTGTGGGCCGAGGCCATGGCCATTATGTCACTGTTCAGGTAATCAGGTGTCCTACCCAGAAAGCCTCCTGAATAGTTGGCCCAGCGCTCCATCATCCTTCTTCTCTTTAACAGATCATCATAGCTTGCTGGCTGGAGAAAACTCATCCCGACCCTCTCACCTGTTTTCGGGGAGACATAGGTCATCTCCTCCAGCAGTTCCGGGTCGCACTGCATGTCATAGAGTTTTGCCATGGTGCGTGCAATTTCCCTGAAAGCCGGATGCTCCGTGATATGCTCTGTGAGCTTTGTCCCACCTATCCACAGCTCCCTCCGTCTCCTGTCTATCTCATGAAGGAAGTGCTTTCCGTCGCGCACTCCCATGCTATCTCCTCCCCATAGAGGGGATACGGTGATTGCCAAGCGCGACGTGCACAGTCTTCTCTTCCATGTAGAAATCAAAGCTATACGTGCCGCCCTCCCTGCCAATGCCGCTGTTCTTTGCGCCCCCAAACGGTGTCCTCAGATCCCTGACATTGTGTGAATTGATCCAGCACAGACCTGCATCAATTGCACCTGCCACCCTGTGAGCCCTCTCCAAATCCCTTGTCCACACATACGAAGCAAGACCGTACTGCACATCATTTGCCATGCGCACAGCCTCTTCCTCCTCCCTGAATCTTATCACTGAAAGCACCGGGCCAAAGATCTCCTCCTGTGCTATACGCATCTCATTTCTAACCTCAGAGAATACAGTGGCTTCGAGGTAGTTTCCATTTTCCAGTCCCCTGGGTCTGTGCCCTCCGATAAGCAGCCTCGCGCCTTCCCTGCTGCCAAGAAGCACATAAGACATGACCCTATCGAAATGTTCAGGTCTTATCAGGGGGCCAAGTTCTGTTGATTCATCAAATGGATCGCCTATCACTATTTTAGATGCCCTGTCCACAATCATTTCAAGGAATTCGTCATGTATGCTTTCCTGCACAAACAGTCTTGAATTGGCAGTGCATCTCTCCCCATTCAGGGAGAAGACGCCAAACACAACTGCATCTGCTGCCCTCTCAAGATATGCATCTTCGAAAACTATTGCAGGTGATTTGCCCCCAAGCTCCATTGAAAATCGCTTGAGTGTGGATGCACCGTTACGCATTATTTCTTTGCCCGTAACAGTTTCACCTGTGAAAGAAATGAGCCGCACATCCGGATGAGCGACAAGCGATGCACCTGCTGTCTCACCAAAGCCATTGACCACATTGAAAACACCTACTGGCACTCCCACCTTTTCGAATATGTGTGCAAGCATGAAGGCTGTAAGCGGACTCCACTCTGCGGGCTTCAACACGCACGTGTTACCTGCTGCAAGACAGGGCGCTATCTTCCATGTCTCAAGCATGAGCGGTGTGTTCCATGGTGTGATGAGACCTGCAACACCAACAGGTTTCTTCACAGTATAATTGATGAATTCGCCTCTGAACGGGAAGAGTTTTCCCTCTATGTGCTCTATCATGTCTGCGAAGAAAGAGAAGTTCTCAGCAGCCCTTTCGACCTGACCCCTCGTCTGCTTTATTGGTATACCGGTGTCAAGTGTCTCTGCAACCGCAAGCTCCTCCTTGTTTCTCAGTATTTCATCAGCGACAGCATGGAGCAGATTGGCCCTGTCCTCTCCGCGCATCGAATGCCAGGGGCCAGATTCAAACGCCTTCTTTGCAGCCGCAACAGCCCTGTCTATGTCAGCGGAAGTTCCCTCTGCCACATGGCATATGACACTATTATCCGATGGATTTAGGTCTTCGAACTGTTTTCCCTCAACACCTGAAACAAATGAGCCTGCTATGTAATGCTTTATTCCACCGCTTATCTGCCCCCTCACTCTGGTGAGGAGTTCCGGTTCAGCGAGCATATGCTAAATAGCGACTTCTCTGCATAAATCTGTTCCTATTGTTTCCAGGTGCCTCCTATGACCCATACAGGTTCATTAGGATTGAAGTATTCCTGTCCTTCAACTCTAAGCTCTTCCAGCATCTTCTCATTTATCTCAACGCCCACGCCGTTTCCCTTAGGCACAGAGGCATGTCCTCCCACCACAGGCGTGCTGTTTCCTATGAGCTCCCTTTTCCAGGCCGGGAAGAAGTCGTAGAAGCTCTCCTGTATCAGAAAGTTGGGTATGGATGCATCCAGCTGAAGTGTAACAGCATTCTGCACTGGACCGAATGCATTGTGGAATGCCATTTCAATGCCATATGCCTCAGCAATTGCGCACATCTTTTTCGCCTCAGTGACACCCCCACAATTGGTTATATCTGCCTGGAAGAAATCGACAAGCCCCCTTTGTGCAAGTGAAACAAAATGCTGTTTTGTTATCACCCTTTCACCAAGTGCAACTCTGATAGATGTTCTCTGCCTGTATTTTGCAAGCCCCTCCAGATTTTCAGAATGAACTGGCTCTTCAGCAAAGAGTACATTGTATCTCTCAAGCTCCTTCGCTATTGCAATGGCTGAATTTGGATTGAATCTTCCGTGGTGCTCTATCAGCAGTTCCACCCTGTCGCCGACTGCGTTTCTTACAGCCTCAAGACGTGCAATTGCCCTGGCAAGTCCTTCGTCATCTATCCAGTCGAAATAATTTCCGAATATGTCAAATTTAAGCGCTGTGTAACCTTTCGCGACAGTCTCCTTCGACCTCTCAGCCCACTGCTCTGGTTCAACGCATCCGCTGTACCAGCCATTGGCATACACCCTTATTCTGTCCCTGAAACTTCCGCCTATGAGTCTGTGAAGCGGTGCGCCGAAACTCTTCCCAGCTATATCCCAGCACGCTATATCGAATGCGCTTAGCGCTGTGGTGGATTCAAAGGATTCACTCAGATAGAAATCATGCTTGTACCATTCCCATCTGTTTCTTTCAAAATCAAGCGGATCTTTTCCCCTGTAAACCCTGCTCACCTCCCTCAGCGAAGCAACGACAGGCTGAACCCTGAGCGTAGGAACAGCTTCTCCATATCCCACGATGCCATCTGAAGTAGTTAGTTTAACAATTATTGCTGCTGATGCCCATGTCTGACCGTGGGCAACTTCCTTCCCAAGCTGATATATCTCAATATCACTTATTTTCATGAACAGCACATACACTTGACTGTAAAAATCATTTCTCCTGCCTCACAAAATTTGTCAGCGTACCTATGCGCTCAATCTCCACATCCACCCTGTCACCGGGCTTCAGCGGCTCTATACCTTTGGGGGTGCCTGTAAGTATCACATCCCCAGGGTATAGCGTCATGAATTCCGAAAGATATTGAATTATCTCCTGGACGCTGTATATCATCATATCAGTTCTGCTGTCCTGCTTCACATTACCGTTTACAAGCGTCCTTATTCTCAGCACCGCATCACCTATATCGTTTAAATCAACGAGCCATGGACCAATGGGACAGAATGTGTCAAAACCCTTGGCCTTGACAGGAGGTCTGAATGTGTTTGTTATGAAATCTCTTGCAGTCACATCATTGGCTATTGTATAACCAGCCACATAATCGAGTGCATTTGATGCACTGGCATATCTGCATTTTTTCCCTATAACCACTGCAAGCTCGCCTTCGTAATGGACAAACGTTGCACCCTTTGGATAGATTATATCTGTCATATGTCCTGTCAGTGAGCTGTTGGGTTTGAGAAAAATTACAGGTTGCGATGCTGTATCCAGTTTTAGCTCTTCTGCATGCTCCCTGTAGTTCAGTGCAAGTCCAATGATCTTTGTGGGCTCTATGGGAGGAAGCCATGTGTAATTACCTTCTTTTCTTTCCACAATTCCATCCGCGCCCTCCTCTACCTTCATTACATTCCCATCAACCATTATTCTTCCAGTCTTCAAGTGATACCACCCACCCTGATGCCATATTCAGTCAGCAGCATACGCAGTGCCTCTCTCTTTTCCTCTGAGAGCGGTGCTAGGGGCAACCGGACCGTAGGCGTTATAAGGCCCATCATGCCCAAAGCTGCCTTGAGAGGCACGGGATTTGTCTCCCAGAAGATAGCTTCACTTATCTTCAGCAGTCTGTAATGCATCTTTCTGGCCTCCTCCCATTTACCTTCCTGAACAAGGTTGTAGAGTGCAGCAACCTCCGCTGGAAGTATGTTGGCAGTGGCGCTGAAATGGCCTGCCCCTCCGAGTGCAAGCATTGGAAAACAGAGCGACTCTATGCCGCAGTAAACCAGCAGCTCGCTGTCCATGAGGAGCAGATTACTGACCTGATCCAGATCCCTATTGGATTCCTTTATCCCAACGATATTATCGTGCTTCTGTCTCAGCTTCCAGACTGTTGCAGGTTCAATGTTGCAGGCAGTTCTTCCCGGTATGTTGTATATTATCAGTGGGAGGGAGGTGGATGAAGCAACAGCACTGAAGTATTCGAAGAGCCCATGCTGGGAAGGTCTGATATAATAGGGGACAATGACAAGCACTGCATCAACTCCAGCTTTCTCCGCTGCCCGTGTAAAACGAAGTGTTTCCTGTAGATTGTTTGTGCCTGTACCTGCAACAACAGGAATCTTTCCATGCGCCTCTTCCACAGCTATCTGGAACAGTCTTTCTCTTTCCGCATGCGTGAGTGAGCTTGGTTCACCTGTAGTCCCTGCCACGGATATGCCGTGTGAGCCTGATTTCATCTGGAATCTTATGAGAGACCGCAGGGCCTCTTCATCCACCTCCCCATCTCTGGTAAAGGGTGTAACAAGAGGCACAATGGAACCCCTGAGTCTGGTATGCATGTATCTCAGATCACGAGCGCATATTTTACAATGTTGCGGCAATATGATTCATATCCCTCAGCACTGCAAGTGCAGTCTCCCTTCCTCCAGCTCCTCTTCCCCTGAGCAGCACATCTCCAGCGATCTGAAAGCTATAGAGGAGCGCATTATCTGTGCCACTGACATTGAGTGGGTCATCCTCCCTGAGGACTTCGTATGAAACAGAGGCTTCGCCATTGCTATATCTGCATATTTGTTTGACATTGAAGCCGCGTTCAGCAAGTCGCCTTGCAGCTTCCACGTCGCATTCATTTCTCACATCGTTCAAGGTGATATCACACCCTGCCACTGCATTTGCCACAATCACAATTTTGGCTGAAGCATCCCTTCCCTTCAAGTCACTATCTGCATCTGCCTCCGCTATCCCCGTCTCCCTCGCTTCTTTCAGAGCTTCTTCAAAACCAACACCTTTTGCTATGCAGCCCATTATGTAGTTGGAGGTTCCATTTAGCAGACCTCTAATTGCCAGAACCTTTTCAACACCTGAACTCATGCATGTGAAGCCCACCTCCAGGAATGGAAGACCCCCACCCACAGCAGCACTGTACCTCAGCGCAGCGCCGTTTTCCATTGCAATTCTTCTCAACTCACCCATCTTTTGCGCGAGTGCTGCCTTACTTGCCACAACTGCGTGTATGCCTTTTGAAAGGCAGAAACGAAGCAGAGAAAGTGTGGGCTCCCCGTCTGGATAGTTGGATGGAAGAGAGTCAATCACCATTTCTGCCCTGCTTTCCACAATCATCTCTATAATCCCTCTTCTAGGGGAGTAACCTTTGAGCCCACTGAGCCTCTTTTCCTTCTTGGCCAAAAAAAGCTCTGAAGGAGCTATGCCTGGATATACAACTGTTCCAGTCGAATCGGCAGCACCCACCAGCTGGTATTTTTCAGATAGAGAACTGCTGCTTGANAGGTGCTGAAGCAGTGCGAGAGAGACGTTGCCGAGTCCCAGCAGTGCAACCTTCATGCTATTTCACACTCAGCGCCTCGATCCTGTCTAACAGCGAAGCCTTGCTGGAAATAGTTTCTGTCCTTATCCTTTCTTCTCCAACGTCTTTCAGACCACTGCCAGTCATTATGCANACCACGTTTTCCCCAGGCCCTATCCTCCCTTCCCTTTTTAGTTTGATGAGACCTGCAACAGCCGCAGCGCTTGCAAGCTCCACGAGCATACCTTCGGTCCTGGCAATCATCTCCCTTGCCATGCTTATTTCCTCATCCGAGACCGCAATTGCCTCGCCCCCAGAGCTCCTTACCGCATCAAGTGCACGCTTCCAGTTTGCTGGCTTACCTATCCTTATGGCAGAGGCAATTGTCTCGGGGCCATCCATACCCTTGACTGTATCCTCATTATTTCTGACAGCATGTACAAGAGGCGCCGCTCCCCTTGCCTGAACTGCCACCATCTTTGGCAGCGAACTGATGGCACCTATTGCTTTGAACTCACTGAAACCTTTCCAGTAAGCGGTTATGTTTCCTCCATTTCCTACAGGGATTACAAGCCAGTCAGGCGCAGCACCGAGCTGATCGCATATCTCAAACGCAGCTGTCTTCTGCCCCTCTATTCTGAATGGATTTATTGAATTCAGAATTGCAATTCTGTTTCCCTGCACTTCCCTGACCAGCTTCAGTGCCTGGTCAAAGTTTCCCTCCACCTCGAGTATGCTTGCGCCTGCTGCATAGGCCTGTGCCAGCTTCGTTCCTACCACCTTTCCCTTGGGCACTAGCACTATGCTCTTTAAGTCTGCCTTTGAGCAGTACGCCGCCATAGAGGCGGCCGTATTGCCTGTTGATGCGCATATCGCAGCACGATAACCCAGCGCGCTTGCTGCTGTAACAGCAACTGTCATACCTCTATCCTTGAATGAACCTGTGGGATTTCTTCCTTCGTTCTTCAGGAAGAGCTCATCTATCCCAATTTGTTCCCCCAGCCTTTCGCTGTATGTGAGTGGCGTCCCTCCTTCAGAAAGGGATATTATTCGGCTATCCTCAAATTCTGGAAGAAGTGTCGCATATCTCCATAGCGTAAATTCCTGTGGTGGTGGTAGCAGTGCGCTTACACTGACATTGCCACTGCCACACCAGTCCAGCAAATCCCCGCATTTGGCGCAGCGTGTATCAGCAACAGGAACATTTTCAGTTGTGGTGCCGCAGGATATGCATCTGAATATCATTTTATCATGGTGTACAGTAGCTTGAATTAAATTTATTCTCAGCCCTACAATCTCAAGAATTAATAAAGAGAACTACTATCTTCTCATGGTGTTGGTAGATGGCCAAACTTACTTGGTTGGGACATTCGGCATTTCTGCTCGAGGGAAAGGACAGAATACTCTTTGACCCATTTCTCAGCGGCAATCCGGTTGCAAAGGCAAAGCCTTCGGAGATAAAGACAGATATGGTATGCGTGTCTCACGGGCATTCAGATCATGTGGGTGACACTGTATCCATAGCCAAATCAAACAGGGCCACTGTATTCTCAATATTTGAACTTGGCATTGGCTTTGAGGCGCAGGGTGCAAAGTCTGAACCCATGAACATAGGGGGAAGTGTAAAGGCAAGGGACAGCAGGATAACTATGGTTAACGCGTTGCATTCCTCTGACATCTTCGAGAACAATAAACTCGCTACAGGTGGTAATCCCGCAGGTTTTATTGTGGAAAGCGGAGTCACTGTCTACCACGCGGGCGACACTGGTTACTTCGGCGACATGCGCTGGATAGGCGAATTCTACAAGCCTTCAGTTGCACTGTTGCCCATTGGTGACAGGTACACCATGGGTATAAAGGAGGCAGCTTACGCGGCAAGTGTGATAAATGCCCCCACTGTTATTCCAATGCATTATAGTACGTTCCCACTGATAGAACAGAACCCAACGCATTTTCAGGAAGAGATCGCAAAACTCACAGGGGGGAAGGTCAAGGTACGCATAATGAAGGTAGGAGAGACGATAGAGGTCTGAATTTTGGCTGAGAAAAAGGAGAGGAAGTCCGGCATTACAGAGACAATAGCCAACACAGCTTACACAGCATACGAGCGCTTCCTGCTCTCTGAGGTCAAGAAGAGACCCGTCCCACGACATGTTGCAGTTATCATGGATGGCAATAGGCGTTATGCCAGGGAGATGGAGATGCTACTGCATGAAGGGCATCAGAAGGGGAAGGACAAGCTTGAACAGATGCTTGACTGGTGTCTTGTGCTGGGCATTAAAGTTCTGACTGTTTATGCATTTTCAACAGAGAACCTCAAGCGTGAGAGAGATGAAATAGAGAAGCTCATGGATATGTTTGAGGAGAATTTCAGAAAGGTGGGGGATGATGAAAGGGTCCACCACCACCATATAAGAATAAAAGCGATAGGGCAGATAGAGCTTCTTCCGCAGAGAGTGCAGGAGGCAATCCATTATGCAGAAGAAAGGACAAAGAATTACTCTGACTACAGCTACAACATCGCAGTCGCATACGGTAGCAGGCAGGAGATAATTCAGGCAATAAGGAGAATTGCACAGAGAGTGAAGGAAGGGGAGATGGAAATAGAGGAGATAGATGAGCGCGTTGTTTCAAGCTATCTCTATACAGACGGCCTCCCAGATCCTGACCTGGTGCTGAGGACATCAGGTGAAGAGCGCATATCGAATTTTCTGCTCTGGCAGTCCGCATATGCAGAACTCTATTTCAGCGATGTCTACTGGCCCACCTTTTCCTTCGTTGATTTTCTCAGAGCTGTGAGAGCTTATCAGATGCGCCAGAGGCGCTTTGGTTCATGACCGTCCTGGATTGATGGAAGAGATACTGCTGTGCATAACCTGCGAATTCTCCAAAATATTCAGCGGCCCATTCTCTCAGCGCCTTCTCACTCCTTTTTTCTCCATTGAAGTATAGTTTCTCCATACCCCTCTTCACCCATCTGTCAACAGGAAATGCATTTAATTTGTCAAGGGAGAAGAGAAGCACGCAGTCTGCCACCTTAGGGCCGACACCGTCAAGCTGCATTAGCTCCTCCATTGCATGCTCATAGCTCATCTTTCTCAACTCGCAGATCTGAAAGCCATCCCGAACTGCCCTGGCCGCAGCATCAATGTATCTTGCCCTGAAACCAAGTCCCAGCCTCCTGAGTCCGTCAATCCCTGCCTTTGACAGCCTCCCTGGATCAGGAAATGTATAGAAGCTCACGCCATCATAATCTACCCTTTCCCCGTACCTGAGGCATATCTTTTCTACATCATTTGAGATACGCGGTATATTGGAATTTATAGAGCAGAGATATGATACAAGGCATTCCCATGGGTCCTGGCGCATTAAGCGCAATCCTCTGTGAAGGCTGACCATTTCTGCTATATGCCTGTCCCTGCTTATCTCTCTCATAATAAGATTGAAATCATCTCCAAGTCTGAATAGCTCCTTCAGCATCTTTTTTCCCCCAGAAAATGGGGGATAGAACCGCGCTTTCAATTCTTTTCCTTCCTGTTCTATCAGCACCCCACGTCCTTCTATGACGCACCAGTATCCTTTACCGCTCCTCCTCCATCTAAACGCCTGACCGCACTCAACTGTCTTCTGCAGGCTGAAGTCTTCTGTCAGATTTATCTTTACATCAAATTCATCCATCGAAAGCTCTGGTTACATCAAAAAACACGCGAAATATATAAGCTCTGAACCAATGGAGAGCATGAATGCGTCGGGTGTTCATCATTGGTGCGGGACATACTAAATTCGGAAGGAGCAGTGTGGATGCACTGTCCCTTATGCTTGAAGCGTCCAAGAAATCAATGGACGCTGCACAGCTCTCTCCCTCTGAGATAGATCAGTGCTTTTACAGTAATGCATTTGGTTTCGCTGAAAGGCAGCTTCATATTGGTCCTCTGCTCAATACAGCTCTTGGCATCTGGGACAGGCCTTCAATCACAGTGGAAAGTGCATGTTCGAGCGGGAGTGCTGCACTCTATGAAGCGTTCATCAATATCGCCTCAGGCAATGCAGATGTGTGCCTTGTGGCTGGTGGAGAGAGACTCCTTCATCTCAAAACAAATGAAGCAACCGCATACTTTGCAATGGGTTCAGACTATGCGCTTGAAGGTGCAAATGGAGCGACCTTTCCAGGCCTCTATGCCCTCATGGCCTCAGCTCATATGCGTCTCTATCACACTAATGAGGAGATGCTCGCATCAGTGGCCATAAAGAATCATGGAAATGCTGTGCATAATGAATATGCTCATTTCAGGAAGTCAATAACAATGAGCGATTACATGGAATCGCCGTATGTCGCATATCCATTGCGCCTCTATGACTGCTGCCCCTTCTCCGATGGAGCCGCTGCAGTCATACTGAGCTCTGAGGAATTCGCCAGAAAGAGGGTACAGGAGCTCGTCGAAATAGTTGCGTGCAGAAGGGCGGGAGGATATGGGTCGCTGACACAGAGCAGGGATCTCACTTCACTTCCTGCAGCGAGGAACGCAACTGCATCTGCCTTTAACGCAGCACATCTAACTCCAGGCGATGTGGATGTCGCTGAAGTGCATGACTGCTTCACAATTGCTGAGATCGTTGCAACTGAGGATACTGGCCTTTTTCCACCTGGCAGTGGAGGTAAAGCTGCACTTGAAGGGGATACGGCCATCGGTGGCCGCATAGCTGTGAACCCCTCTGGTGGTCTGAAGGCAAAGGGGCATCCGGTGAGTGCAACAGGTGTTTCTCAGATATATGAGCTTTACAACCAGTTAACTGAAAACTCAGGGAAAAGGCAGGTGGCGGGGGCAGAGATAGGCATGGCCCACAATGTAGGTGCAACAGGCGGCTCGTGCACTGTTACACTGCTACGCAGGGTGAGATGATGTTAAGCTGCAAGAAGTGCAACAATTGTGACATGTTGCTGGATTTCAGGGCTATCTACTGTTACGGCTGTCACTCTGACAGACTTTGTAGTGTAGATTGTGAACCTCGAGGCATTNTGGAGGAATACACAGTTATAAATGTACCCCCACTTGGATTTGAATCTCATGCACCATATTTTTTCGGCATCATACGTCTTGACTGTGGATTACACTGCACAGGAATGATTGCCGGTCAGGCTCGAAGAGAGATGCGAGTGAAGGGGGAACTGCAAAACGGTATATGGGTGTTTCGCGGTGATGGAGGAAACACAGGATAGGGAGATGGTTGTTTTGAACATAAAGACAGTCGGTGTTGTAGGTGCTGGAACAATGGGTTCAGCAATAGCTGAGGTAATGGCACTTAACGGCTACAGTGTTGTGCTGAAGGATATCTCTGACCAGCTTCTTGAGAGAGGGAAGAGGAATATTGAGCGGATACTCACCCACCTGGTTGAATATCACGAGAGGCGTGCACCTGAGGAGATAAAGCGTATCGAATCCCTTGGCATCAAACTCACTGAGGAGCAGATCGAGACTGTGAGAAACGCACTGAGGCCAGCATATGACAGGAGCACTATATCTCAGACTATAGAGCGCATCAGGTTCACTACAGCATATTCGGACATGGATGGATGTGACGTTGTAATTGAAGCAGCATTTGAAAAGCCAGAGGTCAAGAAGGAGATATTCAGGGAGCTGGATAAACATCTTGGTGATGAGGCTATCAGGGCAACAAACACCTCATCCATACCCATCACTTCACTTGCCTCCTCAATCAAAAATCCTGGCTTGCTGCTGGGAACGCATTTCTTCAATCCACCTTACACACTGCCTCTAGTGGAGGTCATTCCAGGACTTCAGACTGAGGAAAGGGTTGTGAACGAGATCATTTCATTTCTAAAGAATCTCAGGAATCACAGAAGACAGATGCTTCCAATAAGGGTAAAGGATTCTCCAGGTTTTGTGGTCAACAGGATGATAGTGCCTGCTCAGAATGAGGCATGCTTCATACTCCAGGAAGGGCTGGCGACTGCGAAGGATATTGATGAGGCTATGAAGGCCGGTGCAGGCTGGCCCATGGGCCCACTGGAGCTTGCAGACATGGTTGGACTCGATATAGCTTATGATGTTGCTGCAATGCTTTATAATGAGTTTGGAGATCCAAAATACAGACCACCCACCCTGCTTAAAAGAATGGTTGAGGCTGGTTATTTGGGAAGGAAGACGGGCCGCGGTTTCTACGAGTACGGGTGATGCTGGTTGATAATGAAGATTCAGGCCTGGCTCTATTACCCCGGGGAACAGGTGAAATATCTTTTGCTAAGGCGAATAGAGGACAAAGGGGGTTACTGGACACCAATTACAGGCCACGTGGAAAAAGGCGAAAAACTGCTCGATGCGCTCTACAGGGAGGTTGAAGAGGAAACAGGGATTTCAGCACCTTCATATGTCATTGATCTCAGAATCCCATTCAGATTTTCAAAGGATGGCGAGGAGTTTGAGGAGCACTGCTTTGGGGTACAGGTAGAAACTCAGGTCGTAAGATTAAGCTCCGAGCACTCAGCCTACGAATGGCTCGATTACTATAGGGCAATGGAAAGGCTGAAATGGGATGAGCATAAACGCTCATTACAGGCCCTGAATGACATGGTGAACATGTAGCCATTTTTTCGAAATTCTTCGAACATATTTTAAAAAGTGAGAGAAGCTATAATAACAGCTCTCCAGTTGAGCTACAGATAATAATGCGAGGGTCGAAGGTGAGGGCAGGCTATAGACTACTGACATCATGCATTGCCGCAACAGCTGGCATTTACATTGCCCATCTCATTCGCATAGCTCCCATATCGTATGTGCCACTTCTCGCTGTGAGCAGTGCTGTAGTTGGTGTCGCAACTGATCGCATATATCTTTCTTCTTCAGCTGCGCTCGCATATGTCTCACTCATGGTTCTGCTAACTTCCATCCTTTCATGGCAGTCCGTTAGCTTCGACAGTTTCCCTTTATCTCCCTTTTCTTATTTCCTTTCATTCTTCAGTCCTTACAGCGGTTACATCTCTGAAGTATTCGTTTTCGCTATCATGATTGCTGTCTCGCTTCTTGGCGGGGCCGCTGGTTCGCTTCTGAATAAGGGAGTGCTTCTTGTCACGAACTATGGGGGGAGCGACACTGCCAGGGACGAGATAGCAGGGCTTAAAGAGAGACTTGGAAGCCTTGAGACGGAGAGGAAAAAATTGGAGGAGGAATTGAGAGTATGTGAGATAATAGAACAGGGTGCAAAAACAAGGATTGCAAGGAATGAGCTGAGCCAGAATGACTACGAAGCTATCATAAGAAGCAACGAAGCCTACAAGGACAAGCTGAAGGGCAGATACGAAGAAATACAGGTCGAGATGAATCGGCTCAGGCTTGACATAGAAGCAAGAATGAAGGCCAGGGAAGAGAGAAAACTCACCACAGGAGCTGCAAACAAATGAGAAGCATTCTGAAGAGCAGGACAGGAAGACGAATTATAGCTGTTGTCGTAATAGCCCTACTCGTGGTCGGCGGTCTTGCCATCTACCTCTCCATGTCCAGAACTAAGAGCTCCGCTCCCTCGACAAAACCTTCAGGCAGCGCATATGTTTCAGGTTTTCCATCTTCTGTGAATTTAACTTACACCCACTACTATATCTTCCCACTCAGGTTAACAGTGAACAGCTCATTTGTTTCTGGAGTGACTATCACAGTGGATGCGAACTCCACAAATGTGAATTCAACTGCGTACTTCTCCTATTCAGGTAATACCTGGAAGTTCATTGAAAACAATATCTCAGTTGGTTCAAACATTTCAGAAATGGCTGCAGGCTTCGTAGATAACAATCTTTCACTTATAATTCGTGGAAATGCATCAGCAGGCGGCTTTGTTTACATAAGTATCAATGCAGCATTCGGTCACGTGATTCCTTCATTCCGAAAGATACAGATTACGGGTTACGTGCAGAAAGTTACTCAGCATGAAAAGCCGTATCTGCGCTTTACTGACCTACCAGTTGTGCTCAATGTGACAAGCAATGAGACAGGCTCATTAATCATTACATATGTTTCTTATGGTGTTACAACGCCTATCGTATGGAGCACAAGCGTTCCCTGGGTTCTCGTATCCTCTGTCAGGCAGGGCAATGCAATTGCCAACTACACTGCGCCTTATGTCACCTCATTGCATAGCTATAACGTGACAGTGATGGCCCTGGGATCTAATGGCATTGGCAACTCTTCCTACATCATATTCAATGTCTATCCTGCAGTTTCAAAGCATCAGTTCTCAGCAATACGCTTCAACAATCTGCCTGCAACAATTCGTGTGAATTCTGGCGAAAATGGTACATATGCGATAAGTTTCACAGCAATCAACGCAACATTCCCAATGAAATGGTACACGAATTTATCATGGGTACGTGTGGCAACATACAACTCTTCTATTGCATACGCAAACTACAGCGCACCAGAAACGAATGTCAATGAGACCTTTGTGGCTGAAATTCTGGTCGTAAGCCACAACAACATCAGCAACTCTTCTACATTGACAATCTTAGTTATCGCTAAACCACCAACCCCTCCTGTTGTACAGTTGCCAAACAATACTACAGCTGTAGTCTTTAGAACATTCCTTAACAGTTCCAGTTTGGTGTCTGTGATTAACGGAGGCATCAATCTAAACATCTACCTTAACGGAAGCAATGGTACCCTTCTGCTGTACAACTACATTGTGCTCAACAATTCCTCACTTCAGATACGCATCGATGGAGGCTTACACCTGAACATTTTCGCCAGGCAGGGAAGCAACGTTACAGTAAAACTAATAAATATCGTATATGCCACGAATTCAAAGATATCCATCAGAATTGATGGAGGCATCGATGTGGACCTGAATGTATTGCCCCCACCATCTCCGCCACCGCCTCCGCCGCCTCCACCGCCTCCGCCACCCCCACCATCTGGTTTCAGTGCCTCGGTTGTGGTTGAGAACTATCTAAATCTCAACAGTTCGTCATTGAATCTGCAGTTTAACGGTCCGTCGCAATTGCAGTTGCAATTCACAACAACTGCTCCTCAAATACCCGAAGCAGGCTTGAGCGATGCATACGCGCTTGTTTCAATGAATCATTCCCACATGAAATTGAGAATAGACGGAGGCCTTTCTGTCAGTCTTGTCGTCCCTGTTTCATCTCACTCACTGCTTCAGCTCAGATTATACATGACCAACTCCTACCTCAATATACGAATAAACGGAGGACTGTTCATTTTCATCGGTACCCAGCTCACCCCACCGCCTCCGCCGCCTCCGCCACCCCCACATGGTACAGTCATTTTTACCTCATCGCTCAATGATACGCTCTGTCTCAACAACAGCTCGGTGTCAATAGTTGTAAATGGTGGATTGCAGCTTTACATCGGCACATTTCCTCCACCACCCCCTCCGCCATTACCTCCAGGTTCGGTCACAGCTTCTTACTCAATGATATCCTCATTGCACAACAGCGACAGCATAAACTTCAGTTCTTCAGGCTATGCTAACAGCACACCGGCACTCTATCCTTCCGGCCCTCCCTGATGGGCAGGAGATGCACCCTCAAACCCATTAATTTGTTTATTTTGTATTGAATTGGTTGCTAGCAAATCTTGAATATGTTCTATGAGATTATATCTCCATGAAGATAGAACTGCTGGATATACTTGCAGTCTTTGTGCTTGTTGCAATTATATTGCTTGCCTATGTGCTCCTATCGCCAACTGCAATTGAACAGCAGGTCAGCGCACTCAAGATTGCAACTGAAGCAGGGACGGACGCAGTTTTCTATCTCAATCTCAGTGCGTCAGGCGGCTACAGAGCAATATCGCTCGTCATAGGAGATGTGCACTTCAGCGCCCCCGCTAACTGGACCTATAATATCAGGAATTTAGTTCTCACTGTCACTTCCTCTCAAAATGCAACAGATGTATTGACTGTTCATGTGCCATCAGGTGCACCCGTTGGTTCTAATGCAACGCTTTCATTCCTGCTATATGCGAGATCAAATCCATCTGTTTTTACCAGGAGCTTTTCATTCACAGTCATAAGTTCGACCACCCCATTTGTAGCTGAGGGGGGAGAACTTTTAACTGTCAGTGTTTCAGGTCTTAACTTTGTGCCTTGGTACGCTGTAATAGGTCCAGTCGCTCTTATAACACTCATGGTTGGTCTGGCTGTTGCATCTGTGAAGAGGTAGCCCTGGATACAGCGAAAAGTATTGCAGCTACAACGTGCGAGCACAGTGCTCCCTTTCCGGCCTTCAGTGTCCCGAGTCTGCAGGTGCAGTTGAATGTGTCATCATTCATCAGCCTGACGCTGTATTCCTCATGTTCCCCCTCCACCTTCAGGTACAGGGCCTTGTCAGTCTCCACATCAAGCCTGACCTTCCCCTTGCGGAACAGCTCTTTCCCCTTCCTGTATATGGTGCTCTTCATCTTACACCGGATTCACTTTCTTCTAGATATCACATAGCTGATAATTGCGGCAACAGCTATCGCAAATGCAAGCACCACAAGTGCTGTCTCTCCCTTGAGCAGGGAAAGGAAGCCCAGCGGCTCGACATGTATTGTTACATTGCTGTATGCCACATCTCCCGCAATATCTGTGACCTTCAGCATAACTGTATTGTTCCCGCCATTGGTGAATATATAGTAGACCGGATTGCCCGTGATTACAGTGTTTCCTATGTACCATCTGTAAATGAATCCGCCTGCACCGCCTGTAGCGTTTGCCCTGAAGGTCACATTGAATGGCGCCACACCATCTGTAGATGGGGATACTGAAATGCTCACAGATATGGGCGTATAGACCTCTATTAATCTTGAAACTGTGGAAGTCTCTCCAAATCTATCCCTGACTGTCAGAGTGACCGTATATTTTCCTATCTTTGTGTAATTGAGGTATATTAGCTGAGAATTGGAACTGTAATTCCCGCTCTGATTTGAGTAAATCCAGGTGTAATTGTACGGAGCATCCCCTCCGCTCTGCCAGCCTTCAAGCCTGAGATGAAGTGGATATGACCCCCCAAACCTGTTTCCAAGCATCTCAGCCTGAAGCCTCGGATACACAGTAACATGGGTTTCGGCCTGCATTGTATAATACCCTCTGGGTGCTGAACTATCTGTCACAAACGCTGTGGAGACAACGGTGAAATTGCCGCCTGCAGTATATACATGCGTTTCACTGAATGAGGTGCTATTGATGCCCGGCGCATCTCCGAAGGCCCACATTACAAAATATTCGGATAACAATGGCGTCGAATAAGGTGTATCTGAGAAATACACAGTCAGATTTGCATCCCCCGTGTTTGGACTCGCTGAAAGTGTCATGTTGTTTGGGGAAGAGAAGCTAAAAACAGTTACATTGGAATAGCCTGTGACTGTGACAGAGACATTGTCTGTAACCACAACCTTGAATGCATAATTGCCAGGGCTGAGGCCATTCTCAACAATATTTGCGCTATTCCCCACCTCCTTTCCGTTCATGTACCAGTTCACGGTATAAGGCGGAAAACCACCGCTTATGTTTGCGAAGAGCGATACATCAAGTGGCGCGTCTCCCCACGGTGGGGTGGCAGTTACGTCCACTTTAAGCGGTTTAATCGGTATCTTTGCAAGAAGCATGAGAAGATTGTAGACATTCGGTGTTCCGAGACCAGTGACCATGTTGTAACCCGGCTGAGCATAGTAGTAGCCATTATACCCCTGCGTTATCTCATAAAACGCCTGGGTATAATATGTGCTATTCGCTATATGGTACAATTCGAGATTGGCCAGACCAATATCCGCTTCCCCGTGCTGTGCACGTATCTGATTCTCAAGCGCCAGTATGCCGGCCCAGATAGGCGCCCCAAAGCTTGTGCCGCCTGCCTCAAGCCATGTGCCATTGAATAGCACGAAGTAACCCGCATCAGGCTCAGCACTGAATGCGACGTCTGGAACACCCCTCCCGCCAAGATTGAATGCATTCGGTATTCTCTGATATGCTGGCTCGGGGAAGTAGGAACTCACACCTCCCCCGCTTCTGTTCCATCCAGTTTCGTCCACTCTGACTATGTGTCCATTTGAACTGCTAAGATTGAGCCAGGTCCCTCCTACGCCTGTGACATACGGCGAGGATGCCGGAAAATCAGGGGTTGGTGAGGATGTATTGTCAAGTGCGCCATTATCACCCGAGGCTGCTGTTATTGATATTCCCTCTGCAGCAGCCTGTTTGAATATGTTATTATCATTGCTCAGCACGGAGGACGGTGTTTCGCTCTCAGGCGTTCCCCAGCTCGTGCTTATGACAGAGGAAAGGTTGTGATCCACAACATAGCTGAACAATGAGGTGAATGTCGAAAGCTGTGGATTCGGGCCTTCAACAACATAGATGGTGGCATTGGGAACAACAGCGCTCATCCATTCAGTATCTAGGGTTGTTTCCAGACCTATCTCGTTTACGCTTCCATCTGGCTGCTCTACCACTATTCTGGATGCAGTAATTCCAAAATCGCTATCAAATGTCTGGACAGTTGCATTATTGAAGCCATACGCTGTGACGATTGATACCGATATTCCATAACCATTGATGTCCTTTGAATAAACGCCAGTGAAATTGTACGCCTGAAATATTGTAACAGGATTGTACGGAGGCGTCGGGTCAGGTCCTGTTGGAGGCACATAATCAGGGCGCAGATTCATCTGATATACAGCATGATGAGTCTCAATTGTAAAGTTCTGGAGCCCTTCCACGCCTGCCACTTGGGAAGCAATTGCATACGGTAGTGTCGGTGAGCCTGAGGAGTAATAGTATGTGTGCCCCTCAAATCTGAATTGATAGAGCTGGATGCCAAATATATTCCCTACAACCTGTGGTGATGCATCGAATGTAAGCAGCATTCTGTTGAGCGAAACATGAACAAGCTGCGCTCCCTTAGAGCCCATATAACTTTCAACTGATGACACCAGAGAGCTGGATGGGGCGAATTCAGCGATGAATTGCTCAGGTGAAAGCCATCTGTGGTAATAAGGGCTGTACGGGTTATAGAGTGCGGCAAGCGTTCTGTAAAGCAGTGTCTGGTTTGATGGCATCAGACCCACTATAAATTCTATGTTCCCTGATTTCATTGGCGAAAGGTACTGCACACCGTGAGGCAGCGCAATGATGTCAGAGGCGATCTCGCTCCGCACCTGCACCGATTGTGATTGCAGGGAGATAAATGCCGCACTGTATGCAGTCAAAACTATTAGCAGTGAAACAAATACTACCGAAGCATTTCTGCTCATTGAAATACGACCTTTCTGTCTGCAGACAGTTTGTTACATTTATGTCAAATGCTATTTAAATCTAGTCTGTTGCATATCCTCTAAAGGATTCATGATTCTAAAGATATAAATTGTAAATGATCTGTAGATTGATATGATGCTTATGGTAACTGAAGAAGAGGTCCTTGAAGTGCTAAGGGAATGTTACGATCCTGAAATACCCATTAACATAGTCGATCTTGGTCTTGTTTATAAAATAGAAATTAATGGCGACAAGGTGTATGTCCAGATGACGCTCACTGCTCCAGGCTGTCCTGTAAGCGGTTATTTGAAGGAAGACGTCACGAACAAACTACTTTCAATCAAAGGTGTAAAGGAGGCAAACGTGGATATTGTGTGGGAGCCAGTCTGGACACCCGATAAGATGTCAGAAGATGCAAAGAGGCAGCTCGGCTGGTTGACGTAGTTAAAACGACACACCGTACTGGGACGCAAGCTTCTTTATTGCCTTCTCATCCCACCAGCTGAATTTTGATTTAGTTATTGTTACAACGTCTATGCCATTGCCGGTAGCAGCGTCCCTTTTGAGCGCAGAGCAGATGGCCCTTACTGCAAGATCCACAGCCTCCTCTTCCTTCAAATCGTGGCTTCTGTATCGATCTTCCATCACACCATAGACATAAGGTGAACCTGATCCAACTGAAATGAATTCATCGCTTTCTGCCCCACCAGCAGGATCAACTGAATACACATGCGCGCCGTTGCTGTCCACTCCCGCAACTATAGGAAATGTGTATTCAGGGAAAAATTTGGTCTGATTCAATAAATTTGCTAACAGCGTCGCCAGACCACCTACTGATATCTCATACCCATTTTTGAAATAGTAGATGCTGCTCTCGGCCTGAAGTATTCGCACAACATACTGGCTATCCCCAAGCCCACCTGCTATTGTCATAGCTATGTGGTCAGTGACACGGTGTATCTTCGGCACTGTTTTGGAACTGATCATTGTGTCCATTGTTGCCCTTCTGTCAGCTGCAACCACCACACCTTCTGACCATTTGAACGCAAGAGTTGTAGTTCCTGTGCTTATGGAGTTCTGCATGCGCGCAACTAAAAGGTTGAGGTATATTAAGATTTGACCATTAAAAATAGAATTAATTAAGGCGTTTTTGCCATAGGATGAAGGACTACTTCTTCATGACCTTCATGAAGCCGCCGCTTTCATGGACCGAAAGGCCCCTTATCTGCAGCAGTCTCTCAAAGTCTTCCCATGTGGTTATCTCGAGTCTTGGGTTGTTACCCTTTGTAAACTCGAGCTTTGTCGTTCCCTTCACCTTCGCCGGTTTCAATCCCTTGGAGTAAGCAATGCGTTTTGCCTCCTCGAAGGGAATTTCTCTCATTGCCATTTCAATGCATCCCTTTCTCTTCTGTTCAGCCACTTCCGTGGCTGGATAGTATAACAGCGAGCATATATATCATATTTTCCGTCCGACAAATGTCATGCTTATACAAATCTGCGCAACATAAATAGGTTGCAAGGCTCTTCTCCCTACTATGTCGGGTATTTCCTGGTCAAAGGATGGTGTTTCGATTAAGGTCCCCTATTCATACCCGGGTGTATCCACATTTATCCATTTTAGCTGCGCTGACAGACAACTGATGATTGACTGTGGCGATGGTGCATCCTCCTATCTCTACGACATATGCGGAAGAGAAAGGAATTGCTATGAAAAGTTGAGTGCGATATTGATTACTCATAATCATCTGGACCATATTGGTGGCATGCCAGCTTTGCTCAACCTGATGGAGGTATCTGGCAGAATCTCCCCTATGGCTGTCGTGGTGCCAGGGGGTAAAAATTCATTTCTACGTAAACTGCTGCGGCCACAATTGGGAAAGCTACACTTCAAACTGGAGTTTATCGACTCAATAAAGAAACGTGTTATTTCAATCGGTTCAGTTAGATGCAGACCTTTCAGAACAAGACACAGGGACAGTTTTCCATGGGAGAGGTGTGGAAAAACAGTCGCTTCGACAGGATATGCTATTTCTTATAATTCCTTAAGGCTCGTTTTCTCAGGTGATACGGGCCCCTGCCCGGCATTGAGAAAGGCATGCATGGGCACAGATCTCGCAGTGCTGGAATCGACCTGGGATACACCTGTCGATTGTCCCGGCCTTCACCTTACCGTGGAAGAGGCCAGCTCCATAGGGTCTCTTGCAAAGGAATACATTCTTATCCATCCCATAAGGGAGAGGATTTCTCACTGAAAATATATCTCATCATCTCCCAGCAGGTTCTCATTATGCTTTGATGTTCCGCGAGACCTCAGCAGCACATAGAACCTGGACCCATGTCCGTATTCGCTCTCTGCCCATATTCTGCCGCCATGTCTTTCAACTATCAGCTTCGCTATGGGCAAGCCGAGGCGGAATCCACTTCTTCCTTTAAGTAGAGATGAATCAACTATGTGATATTTGTCGAAGATGAAAGGGAGATCCTCTTTCTTAATTCCCCTTCCATTGTCTTCTACAACCATAAGTACTCCCTCCACATCCTTCTTCAGCGTTATCTTCACCCAACCGCGCTCCTGAGTGAACTTTATACTATTGCTCACAAGGTTGAATATGACTCTTTTGAGCAGTGGGGCACTGCCAGTAACCTTTGGTATATCAGGCTCTGTTTCAATCCTCAGCTCAATTGACTTTGCATTTGCTGAAGTGGCAAGTTCCGCACATACCTCCTGGACCAATCCCTTAAGTGAGGTGGAGGACATCTCAGTTTCAAGCAGCATCGCTTCCATTCGTGTAAATTCAAGCATGTTGTCAATTATCTGTGTGAGATCGGAAAGGCTTGCATTGAGATTTTCTATATTCTTCATCTCTTCTTCGGTGAATTTTCCAACCTTACCTGCCTTCATCAGCTCTATGTATACCCTTATTGACGTCAGCGGAGTCCTTAGCTCGTGGGCTGCGATACTCGAGAAATTAGTGCGCAGCGTATCGAGTCTCTGCATCCTGTTGAGAGTCATAGATGTTGCCAAGAAGTTCCTGGCATTTTCAACAGAGGTCGCAATCACAGGAGATACAGATTCAATGAATTCGACATCCTCCTTCGAAAACTCACCGCTCACGGAGTTAAGACAGGCAATGAAACCCAGGTACTTGCCTGCGTAAACAAGTGGAGAAATAAGCATTGATTTCAACTCTCCACACGTTGAAAGAACTTCCCGCTCTTCTTCTGGGAGCTGTCCTACAACCGATTGACATGAAGCTGAGCCATTGCAGATAATCACATATCCGGAGTCAGCAACAAAACGTGCGAGAGCATTCAATTTCAGATGTCCATTTTCACCTAAGCTGAAACAGGTACTGGCGGCTTCCAACTTGAAATGATTACTTTCATTCTCTAAAACAATGAAGCATTCATCACATTTTAGCACGTCGGAAATTTCAGTGGTCACCGCCTTGAGCTGTTCATCAAGCTGTATACTAGAAGTCAGAGACCTTGTGATGCTCAGTTCCTTCCTTGACCTTTCTATCAGTTTTGAGTAATTTGACTCCATCATCTTCTTGCTTTCTATTATATTAAGTAGCTTTCCTATACCGAATATTGTGTCGCTTGTCCCCTCTTCCCGCAGTGGAAATGCACCAAGCAGCATTATCATACACTTTTCTTCTTCTCTATATATGTGATAAACACTACCAAATTTTATTCCAGCTTTCTTCAACAGCGGAAACTCTACTGGATCAATATCTTCCAGCTCAAACGGCCTTACCGCAGAATACGAGTTTTGCAGGAGTCTGAGCAGAAGTGTTTCGGCTTCTGACAGGCACCCTTCTGGAAATTGCCTTCTGAACCAGCTGCCCTTTGTTGTTATTTTGCCCTTATTCCTGGTACAGAACATCAATACAGCGTCCAGTGCCAGATGCTCCCCAATTATTCTGCTTGCTTCTGAGAAGAGGAGATTGTCATCTGCTTTACTTACATCAATCTCTCTGGTAAGAGATCTAATTATCTCTGATACCAATCCATCTGATTGGTTCAGATTGGCCTGTCTGGCGAACTCTTCATCTATTAATTCAATAATCATTCTCGCTGCTGTTTCCTTCCACGCGATGGCCTTTGGCTTTTCATCAAATGTTACCACTACCACTGTTGAAGGAAAATTGCCAGTTGCCGAATTAAAGACATAGGTCGTATCGACTCTGGATTCAAGGAAAGAAGCCATTTCATCTCCTTTTTTAATTATGTAAAGCGATATACGATTCTCAGCAGTTCCAGGAAACATGCTCAAGAACTTCTGCATCTCGAGTTCCTTCTTAAACTCCTCTTCAGGCATTGATACTAGAGAGATGAGTTTCATCTTATGTGGCACTGCTCTGTAAATTGCAATGCCTTTCCCTCCCAATAGCTCCTTCAACTTTGCCGCTATTCCCTTCAGAAATTCATCTTTTTCTTTCCTATGCTTCGAAGAAAGCAGAAGTTCGAGTAGTTGTACGAATTCACTCTCAACTGCTCTGAAGTTTACAGAAGCTTCGTAGAGTGTGTTTTCATCCTCCAGAAATGAAACTGTAGCTAATAGGAAATCAACAATTTCATTGGGCGGAGAGCTGGAGTAGGCTGTGATAAGTACGGAGGGAAGAAGAGAGGACCTAGTTACTGCAATGAAGATGCTGGCGCCCTCGGGCGCATCATCCGCGACTATATCCCAGGCATCTTCTGTTCTGTTGATTATAAGCACATTTTTATCTTTAATACCCTCGAGTAGTAACTTATTTTTAAATTTCTTTTTACTTCGCGAATACAAAGGCGTTAACTCATTATTGAAAATACGATAAATCTCTATCATCTGAAGCTCATTTAATATATCTTCCAGTTCTTTCGCTATTCTCTCGGCTACCATATTAACATTCAACATGCGCGGCATTTGTGAGAGCAGTAATTTCACTTTCCTGCTCCTCTGCTCATACCTTTTGAGCCTTTCCAGCTCATCCAGCTCCATCAGCCTCTCTATTGCAGCGTCAGACAATGCGTTGAAAATGTATCTGGCCCTACAATCATCATTTATACCATTTGAACGAATCATATATCTTTGCCTGTCTTCAATATGCGATATTTCATCAGCGAATTCCTTGCAAATGTTTTCTTTGGGCTCTTCCACACATTGGCCACAGCTGCAGCGAATCATTATTTTTCTATCTCTTTCCACAAATGCGAGGCAATAGCCAGCTGTATCGCCGAGAAGATATCTTAGTTGCTCATCGAGGCATTTTAGGACACGTTCCCTGTCAATCTGTTGATATATGAGGTATTTCGCGTTAGCGAGTGCAGCGGTATTACTTTTGGTAGATTTAATATATCTTTCAATAATATATGCGGCAATATTCTTCATGCTCTTCTTAATCGGGTTGAGTGAAAACACTAACTCAATGCCTCGCTGTTCCTCAAGCGGGAACGCCAATTCTGCCCCGTTATCTCTCAAGGCAACTTTTGCCTTAACTGGCGCGTCTATGATGTGCACAGATTGAACATTGATACCCGCGATGCTGGATACCAGTTCTGAAATTTCGCTTACATTCACGACTGAAGAAGATAATAAAGGCATAGCTGTGTACTGCTCCAATTTATGCAGTGCATCGATTGAAGTTTTAACGTAAAGAGGATATAGGGCGAATGAGGCCTTTTCCATGAAATCGTCAAGCTTCATACTGCAGTCCTGTAGCTGAAATACAATTCTGCAGAGTAGATTTCCTGGAAGTGAAATTTCAACAGGGAGATCTGAATCGCCCTCATTTTCAAATGACGCCACAACGGAATTAGTCGTCCTGTCATAAAGGGTTATGGCTGAGACTTGAACCCCAAATCCATTTTTAAGGAGGGATATTGTATCATCGATCCTATAATAAGATGATTCCATGTTTCCCTGTTTGGAAGAGTTTCCTTCCAAACCCTCCTCAATCAATTCAACATACCCCTATATTTTGAGTGAATGGCTTCATAACATTTCAGAATGCAATATTTCAATGGATGATGTCATATTTTCAAAAACTGAATTCAGGTTAATTTAATCTCATAGACAATATCTTCCAGCCTGTGAAATGTAGTTATTTTTTCTTATTTTTAACTCGAAGGGATTAAATACTAAATTTGAAGCTGGATTTTAAAAGTTCAGGCAGCGGTTCCGATGTCCAGTCTTCTGTTCAATGAGCTCATACCTCCTGGGATTTCATTGTTGATAAAAGGGCCGCCTGGAAGTGGGAAAACAGAATTTGCATTGGCCCTTTCCAAACAATGGATTCAAGGAGGAGAGAACGTTGTTTATGTTTCTATCTCAAATCCAGCCTCCGATGTAATCTCGAAACTCGGGAATAATGAGGCAGTTAGAAAGAAGCTCAGAATAGTTGACTGCTATACATCACAGGGAGACGACGAAAGCGGCATAGTCGTTTACACAAATGGTATTGCCCATCTGGAAAGCATCTCACTCGCATTATCCACTGTCCTCGACTCTATGGGCGGACCCTCAAGAATTATAATTGACGGCCTGTCCCTACTCTTTCTCTACAACGCACCTCAGACAATGTCCAAATTTGTCCAGATAATTTCAACCAAGACTAAATCACAGGGAAGCACAACACTCTTTCTTCTGGTGGAGGGGATGCACGAGCGGATAACAGTCAATACACTGATGGCTATAGCAGATGGATTGATAGAAATAGACATTGACAGCAACATGAGACGTCTAATCAGATTCAGCTACCTGAAGGGTAGGTATGTAGATTCAGCCTGGTACCTATACGAAATAGTAAATGGTGTCCCAGAATTCACCAGGCTTGGTCTGAGGGAGAGATTTGTTCGTGTACAGGAGTTAAAGGAGGAAGTAAATGGTTTCTGATACAAAGGCTGTGGCTGATAGGATCAGCACCTATATAGAAGGACTGGATGAATTGCTCGGCGGAGGCATACCAGCAGGCAGTGTAATCCTTGTCTCTGGATATCCTGGAACAATGAAATCTTCTCTAATATTTTCAATTCTTCATCAGAATTCCGTTCACAGGGGAGCAAGATCTGTATATGTTTCGCTTGAGCAAAGCGGCGAAAGCCTCCTGCGTCAGATGAATTCGATGCACATAGATGTGGAACACGACAATAACATTAGAATCATTGATCTAAGCAGCCTCAGAGAGGAACTCGAAGCTGCAACCTTTGATGAGACACTTATCTCGGTACTGAAGGAATACCTCAACGACACGTTACGTGAATTTAAGTTTGACATCTTTGCTCTCGATTCCCTCGATGTGCTTGAAATTGAGGGCAGTTCTCATTCAAGAAGAAGTCAAATTTTCTTTCTTTTTGAATGGTTGAGGGGATTAGGTCTCACTTCATTTATAGTTTCTGAAACAAATCCAGATGAATTGCTTGAGAAGGGGTATGAGGAGGGGTACCTATCTGACGGCATAATTCAACTCACACTCGGTTCTTCAGAGAACGAGGCTGTGCACAGAAAGATAAGATGCATAAAGATGAGGAATACTCGGCATGAAACTTCCTTTTTTTCATTGAGATTCGATGAAGGTCGTTTTATTGTTACACAATCTATAGGTTGATGAAGATGTCTGGAGCACAGTTCTGTCCTGTATGTGGATATGCCCTGAGAAGGGGAGAGAGACAGTGTGGCCGTTGTGGGGAAAACATTTCTGACGATGACGAAGATGAAGATAATAATCAGAGTCGGAGGCATTCGAGCCTCAATTTAGACTTCAGTATTGAGGCAATAGGGGGTTCAAACCAGCGCTCATCAGAATTGAAAGATGGGACAAGGAATCCTAAATTGATTGAATCATCCCAGATAGATGTTGAAGTCTTCAAATCCTATGTTGCAGAGCTGGAAAGGAAAATAGAAGCATTGACAACAGGAGGAGAAAAGGGTGCTCTGAAACAGGTTGAAGAAACGAAGAGGCGTTTCAAAAGCAGAAAGGACCCTGATTTCATAGCTGCGGTTAGAGGTCATGTCATGAGGATGCATCAGTTGCAGAAGCGAACAGATGCTAAGCTGATTACGCGCTCTACTTATCTCCCATTCCTTGATGAAGAACTGATCTCTCCCGGCATAGCAGCAGGTTCTGTTCTCCTTTTTTCGGGTCCTTCAGGCACCTTTAAGTCCTCCTTTGCGGCATATTTCGCATCCCAGATAGCAGCAAAACTCAACACCTTTGCGATTTACTTATTGCTTAACGAAAGGCGAAGACATTTCATGTCAAGGGCAGAGGCCATTGGTCTTGATCTCGACCATCTTCTTGTCTATGATTTGCAAACGCTTCGTAGCACCACAGCTGGCTATTCAGGCACATGGGCCAACGCAATACTCTCTTTTCTGGAGGAAGAGGTAAGGGTCCGGCGTGCTGACCTCGTTGTAATAGATTCAATAGGCTCTCTACTCTCAATGCAGACTTCGAAACATCCGAGAAAGCAAACCTTTGATGTGATAGAGCGGTTGAGAAAGCTGCGTGCGACTTCAGTGCTTATAGAAGAGGGTGAGTATTCGAGCGTTGTCAAGCGCAATACAGGTGAGGCTTATATTGTCGATGGAGTGTTCCAGTTCTTGAACCGTGTAAGGGATGATGGAAGCAGGAACGCTGTGTTTAGGATCCTCAAATTAAGGGGTTCAAAAATAGATCCACGCTTCTTCTCAATCCAGATATCTGCTGGGAAAATGCGTTTTATTCCATCCATAATTCAGTGAAGTCTGGGTTTGATTGTAAAAATTCAGCTGCAAACATATTTAAAATGCCTGGTAGAATTGCAAATGATAGATATGCGCATTCTTGTCGTGGACGATTCCTCTCTCACGAGGGCAGCTGTTGTCACAGCATTGCAGGCATACAATCATGAAATTGTTGGCGAGGGAAAGGATGGCAATGAGGCGCTTGCATTGTACAAAGAGAAACATCCAGATATAGTCCTCCTTGACCTCGCTATGCCCAATAAAGATGGGCTCGAAACGATAAGGGATATAATGTCAGTGGATCCAGGGGCCACTATAATTGCTGTCAGTGCTCTGTACGATAGAATTATGCAGAAAAGGGCTGTGGAGCTGGGCGCCAGGGCATACGTAGTGAAACCTTTTGAACTCTCTGAGCTTCTCGATATAATTGAGACGCTCAAGAGATGATACTCAATGCTACTTGGGGCACATGTTGGCATAAGTGGTGGTTTCCACAACGCTGTTTTCAGGGGCGAAGAAATAGGATGCGATGTTATACAGATATTCACAAGAAATCAAATGCAATGGAATGCAAAGCCTATAACACAGGAACAGGCTGAGCTGTTCAAAGAAGCGTTTACAAAGAGCACAGTCAAAATGGCAATAGCTCACGGATCATATCTAATAAATCTCGCTACCCCCGAAGAAAAATCTGCTGAAAGAGCAGTAAATGCATTTGAGCTGGAGGTGAAAAGATGTGCAGCACTCGGTATTCCTCTGTATGTCTTTCATCCAGGAAGCCACTCAGGGACAGATGAGGCCAGCGGCATCGATAGGGAAGTTAAAAATCTAAAACGTATTCTCGATGAAACAGAGGACTCGGGCGTGAATCTTGCGCTCGAGGGAATGGCAGGCCAGGGAGACACCATCTGCCATACTTTCGACTCTATCCATGAGGTGCTCAGGAAGGTTGATAATCCAAGAATGGGTGTCTGCCTGGATACATGCCATTTATTCGCTGCAGGGTATGATATATCAAGCGCATCAGGTGTGAAGAAAGTCCTTGCAGAATTCAACGAGAAGATCGGAATGAAACTCCTTTTTGCCGTGCATCTCAATGATTCCCGTGGGGCTCTCGGCTCACATCTCGACAGACACGAGAATATAGGCAAGGGAAAGATAGGAAAGGAATGTTTCAAAACTTTGATGCATATGAGATCTCTGTCCAGAATACCCATGGCGCTCGAAACACCCAACGGGGAAAAGATGTACAGCAGGGAACTAAAGCTTCTCAGGAGTCTTTGAGGCTATCTCCCTGTAAATTTCAATGTATTCATCAGATGATTTATTCCAGGAGAAGTCAGACCTCATGCAGTTTTCCATAGCCCTTCTCCATCTAGTTTTATCAGCATATAGCACTATAGTTCTTTCAATCGCCTCTGCCAGGGCTTCAGCACTCATCTCATTGAATACTATGCCAGTCCCCCTTATGCCATCAAACTGCTCTACTGTATCTGCAAGTCCGCCCACTTTATGCACGACCTGGACTGTTCCGTATCGCATTGCAATTAACTGCCCATAACCGCACGGCTCAAATCTTGAAGGCATCAGAAAAGCGTCTGAACCAGCATATATGCGGTGTGCGAGCGTTTCATCATATCTGAGCACGACGCGCAGATAGGGGTTTGTCTGCGCCATTGCCTGCAGCTTTAACGAAATTTCTCTATCACCTGTCCCCAGTATTATGAACATAAATCTTCCTCTGACCTTGGATAGCGCATCAGGTATTATGTCCACACCCTTCTGTCTGTCTATCCTTCCAACGAATGAAATCAGTGGGGCAGAGATCTGAGGTAGTGAGAATTCTCGAAGCAGTGAACTTCTACATCTTTGTTTGCCAGTGATGTTTGAAGCCGAATATTTGCAGTCTATCATCCTATCTGATGCTGGATTCCACAGATCATAATCAAGTCCATTCAGTATTCCTTTAAGCTTTCCTGCGTGCTTCCTTATTATGCCTTCCATGCCGTAACCATATTCCTCTGTCTGTATCTCCCTGCTATACGTTGGGCTAACTGTAACAAGCTTATCTGAATAAACAATGCCAGCCTTCAGCGAGCTTGCCTTCCCATAGTATTCCACACCTTCCATTTGAAAATGTGATCTGTCAATGCCCACTGCATCCAGAAGTTCTGGGGATGACAGACCCTGGAACTGTATGTTGTGTATGACAAACAGGCTTCCCTTGAGTCCATCCTGTTTGAGCATCAGTGGAATGTACCCTGTTTGCCAGTCATTACAGTGCACTGCGTCGTAATCACTCCGTGCTATGACTTTGCTGGCAGCTCTGGAAAAGAAGGCAAAACGCTCAGTGTCATTTGCGTGACCGTACATCTGTGTCGACGCAAAGAAATTCTTTGAGTAGAAAAGTTTCAATTTTAGTCCATCAATGCTGCGGCTGCTGATGTAAAATTTTTCATTACACACATCGAGCTCCTCTCCTTCCTCCTTTCCTCCATACCATGGAGTCAGCACTTCGATGTCAATGCCCCTGGAGCTGAGTGCAAGTGTAATGGAATTTGAATAGTCTGCAAGCCCTCCAGTCTTTGAAAGTGGATAAACCTCAGGCGTAACAAGTGCGATCTTCATCTACAACCCAGATAACTGTCAGGAATAATAGATTTGGCAATTGATTTATCCCAATAGGCAATTACCAGACCGTGTCCTTCACAACAGAATTTCAGGTTGCATGGGTCGATACGGATGCGCTTTCTGTCGTTCATTTCTCTAACTACTTCAGGTATTTTGAGAGAGCGGAGCAGGAGTTCTTTGCCTCTTGCGGCCATCCACAGGGAGACATTATGGAGAAAATGCGCATCGCATTTCCGCGCGTCTCTGCCTCCTGTGATTACAGAAACCCGCTGCGATTTGGGGATAAAGTCAGAGTTTCACTGGCACTCTCCTCTATAGGCAAAAGTTCAGTGCGCATTGACTTTGAGATAGTGAATGCCGGGAATAATGCACTTGCAGCCAGCGGTCATGTCACAGTGGTTTGCGTGAGCATTGATAGCTGGAAATCCGTTGAACTACCTGATGAAGTGCGCCTTATCTTTGAGCGCCTGGGCCGTTGAGTCTTATGAGATTCAACAGTATGGCAGCGCAGAGAGCGGTGACAAATGCGTAGATATATGCAAAGAAAATGCTGACTGTGAATATGAGTCCCATGAGGAGGTTTGATGTGAATAGGCCAACACTCCTCAGTGCTGAAAGTGAACCCATCCCCTCCGATAGTCTCGTTGGGACTGCAAGCAATGAAGCCATCACCGGCTCATATGTCTCTATAACTCCAGTGCCTACGCCAAGAAGTGCAGTGGATGGATAGAACAGCACTATGCCTCCGTGGAAAGCGTAAGATATCGCAAAGAAAAGCGTGCCCAGTGCAGCGATGAGATATCCCCATCTGGAAAGCGCAGCGCGTGGACATAGCCTCATGGAGCCTGCGATATACCCTGTGAGGCCTGAAAAACCCAGGAAAACAGCATAGGTGAGTATCCCGAGTGCCAGACTTGAAGTACTCTTCGCCACTGTTATAATGGGAAAGCCAAGGCTATAATAGCTGAACCCGAAGAGGCCAGCGGATGCAAGGAAGAGCATCCTGTCCCTTTTATTTCCCTTCACTTCTCTGTTTTCTCCCTTTCTATTTGCACCCTCCGGCCTGTAACGTGTGAAGACCAGAAGAAGTGTAGAGATGGTTATTGGAATGGCTGTTAGCAGCATCACTGTGGTGATGGAGAAGTGAAAGAGGATCAACAGGGACGCAATTATAACAGATACCATCCCCCCGCCCACATCCAGTCCGTGGAGGAAACCAAATACATTGCTTCTGAAATCACCTGCAATTTCTGCCAGCCATGCCCTTCTAGCTGGTGAGCGAAAATCTCTTGAAAACCATCCTGTGACGTAGAACGCAGAGGATACGATTGGTGAGGATGAAAGCCCGCTGAATGAGAGCAACGGGATTGCAGCATTACCCGCTATGGCCACTCTCTTCTTGTTGAATCTGTCTCCTAATCTTCCGCCCATGTAAGAGATGATTGCGCCGGCTCCGTAGGTAAAACCGATTACCACACCAAAGACGAAGGGTCGCTGATGCAGCACTTCAGTAATGTACAATGGAAATAAACCCACCACTGCCTGATAACCCAGATCAGCGAAGAATGCAGAGAGTGAAACAGTCAAGACTTCTCTTGTCAGCCATTGTATGCTCCGTTCCTTCATCTCTGAAGGGCATCATTTCGCCTATCAAATACTTCTGTATTTGAATACATTAAGAAACATGATATACCTCTAAAGCCATGATCTTTCTCCAGCTTGGTGAACGCGGATGAAGGCAATTGTAATGGCTGCTGGAAAGGGAACAAGGCTACTTCCCCTGACGGCAACTAGGCCGAAGCCGATGATTCCGCTGCTAAATGAACCTATCATGGATCATATGATATCAGTGCTTAAGCACGCCGGTATAGCTGAAGCCACAATATTGGTTGACTATCTTTCAGATAGGATTGTGAAACATCTGGGCGATGGTTCTTCGTTTGGCATGGAAATAGATTATACCACCGACAATATCAAGAGAGGGACTGCAGGCGCTGTGCGCTATGCGACCAGAAATGAGAAGGAACCATTTCTTGTTGTTTCTGCAGATGTGCTCACTACAATAGATTTAAGGGAATTTATCAAGGCTCACGAAAACGGGGAGGCAGGTATAACAATGGCCCTTTCTACTGTCAGTGATCCGACACAGTACGGTGTAGCAGTCACAGATGAGAGGAATCATATCGTCAGATTCCAGGAGAAACCAAAGAAGGAGGAGGCTTTTAGTAATCTGGTGAACGCAGGCATGTATGTCTGCGACCCGAATATACTCCCCCTAATTCCGGAGGATAGACCTTTCGATTTTTCAAGGGATTTGTTTCCACTCATGCTGAAGAAAGGTCTTCCAATCCAAGGCTTTCCGTTTCAGAACTACTGGAACGATGTGGGTTTACCCAGCACTTATCTGGATGCCACAAGGGACATGGTGGAGGGAAGGGTCTATGGAGAACCTATAGTGCAGGCGGAAATAGATGAAGTTCCTCACGGAAGACTGATAACAGGCGACAACTGCACTATAGATGCCTCCGTAACCATAGATGGGTTCGCTGTGCTGGGTAATAATGTCACCCTTGGAAAAAATGTAAGGATTTCTCACTCCATTATTTATTCAAACACTCAGATAGCTGATGGCTGTGTAATTTCACAGTCAATAGTGGGGGAGGGTGTACAGCTCGGAAAGGGTGTTGTGCTTGATGAGGGTGTCGTCATTGGTGACTGGACACGCATAGGGAGTGAGAGTCGTATAGGGCATAATATTAAGATATGGCATCATTCCAGGATTGGAGCAGGCACAAAGATGCTTCACACGTGAGAACATGCGCGTCTATTTCTGGGAAAGATACGAACCACTGGAGATGACAATGCTTGGTGTTGCGATCGCTGAATTTTTTGGTGGCCAGGCAACTCTTGCAACTGGCAGGGATGGCCAGGCTGTCTCAAGGTTTTGCAGACGCTGTATTGTGAGCGGTCTTGTATCCAGGGGAGCGCAGGTACTGGATTTCAGACTTGTCCCCAGCCAGGTCGTCAGGCACGGCATCAACACTCAGAAGCTGGACGGCGCTGTATATATCTCTTATTTCAACAGACAGGTGCAGGTTCATGTATATGACAGCAACGGAAGAAATCTGAGTGCTGAAGGAGCGGTGCGCATAAGAGAACTGATGAAAGAGATTCGCGATACAGGCGCCTCAATCACGGATATAGGGTCACTGATGCAATACACTAACGCCATTGACGATTATGTTGATTATCTTCTTGGCATAATGAAATCAAGAAAGGAGGGAAGATGGCTTATTGACACTCAGAGCGATCCCATTGCGCTTGTGATTGAACCACTTTTCAGTAAGGCAAACATGGAGTTCACCATATTCAATCCAATGCTCGTTGGAGACGGTCAGATAAGGAGCAGGGACGAGTTCCTTCTTGAACTTTCAAAGGGAAAATATCAGCATGGTGTTGTCATCGAAAGAGATGAGCTTCTCGGCGCTACATACTACGATAAGGATGGTAATAGCAGACACTTTAGCTCTTTTGAGGAGCTTGTGAGGAGTATCTTTTCAAGGTGAGGTGGTTGTATTGCTATGTCGCTGTAATCTCCACTCAAGGCGTGCATCACAGTCTACAGCTTTTAGATGGGATGCTCACAGTCTATATTCCTTCGCTTGTGGAAGGAAGGCCTGTTCTGGATAGATTCATTCTCATAGTGCCTTCGGGGACCTTTATTCTCCTTAAGGAAGCACAGTTTGTTGACAGACTTCTCAAACGGGCTTCAATTCTTTCAGATGAGATGATTGAAAATCTCCCGTATCTTGCAATGGATGGCATGTCTTCAAAGGTAAGAGAATACAATAGAAGGCTCGAGCTTCTCGAGATATCTGTGCGAGGCATCTCCAGTGGTTTAACTGCATCTCCTCAGGGTTGCAGGGTTCTGCTACATGTGACAGGTAGCGGGCCAAGCAATGATGAGATAGAAGCAGCAAGGGAGTTTCTCGGTCAACGCTTTGAAGGTCTCTTCATTGACGGTTCCCAGAAAAGCTCAATGCCTGACATACCCGAAAGAATATTTCTGAAAATCAATGAATGTGTCAAATGCTACTCTCGCGCTGGAAAACCTTTGCCTGAACTAAAGCTCATTCATGCTGAAAATCTGTCAAATATGGATGCTGCCCAATACATAATCAACAGCTCAAAGGATGTGGAAGGAGAGACTGGAGTGTTTGTTCTGCTCGATGCACAGCTTCTTCTTAATCCAGAGGTCTCGGAGGAATTGCTTCACAGGATTGAGGAAAACATTTCAAACCTTTAGCTTCAGGTCTCTTCCGTATTTCTTTCTCACATATCTTACTATGGAATAAGAGCCGGCATACGCACCTGACGCACTTAGCAGGAATGTAAGCAACATTAGAATTACTGCACCAGCAGCTCCAAAATGCTGGAGCTGAAGCGGAAAGGAATACACTGAAAGGAGATTCAGATGGAAGAAGAATATGGAGATGCCTGTCGCAATTATTGCTACAGATCCGCACATCAGGAAATCGTCGAAGAGCCTTCTGGACATCGAACCGAATATTGCGCCAGAAAGGAATAGCCAGAAGAGATTGCCAGCATATATGATTAGAAGATCAATTATAAGGGAGCCAAATATAACTGACCACAGTTCCAATTTTATTCTCTCGTCTGCTATGTTCAGTTTACGCAGGAGTTCAACCTGCTTTCTCTGCCATTTTCTCATCCGATTATAACTACCTCTTTATGTTGGATAGGAAGATATGCTCATATAATTCTCGTTGTTTTGCGTATTTTTCAATAATGTCCAACAAAAGCATTCCCAGCCGATTGGAAGCTAAAAGGCAAATATATTGCCTGTTATATTGCTGCAAATATGATACAGGAGAAGGACAGCAAGTGTGGTGTCAATCACGGCCGTATTGTTCGTAGCGATGCTGAGTCAATCACATTTGAAGACGGCGTTACAGTAAGGAAGGGGACAATGGAGATTATAAGCGGTCCAGGGAAGCAGGATAAGCGTTAGTGTTAAGTGCAGTTTTTCTTTCCATTGTTTCATGGGAATACACAATTTCGAAGGCAGGGTGCCGCGCATACACAGTTCCTCCTACATTTTTCCCACAGCCACTGTCATTGGGGATGTAACGATTGGAGAGCAAGTCTGGGTGGGGCCAGGTGCAGTGCTGAGGGGCGACTATGGGACAATAGTAATTGATGATTTCAGTGCAGTCGAAGATAATTGTGTCGTGCACGCAAGACCGGGGGAGAAAACGACAATTGGAAAGCATGTTACACTCGGCCATGGTTGCGTTATTCACACATCCACAATACAGGACTGGGCGATCATTGGTATGAAGGCAGTGGTTTCAGATTTTGCAGAAGTGGGCGTCTGGGCTGTTGTTGCAGAAGGTGCAGTCGTGCCAAATAGGGTATCGATCCCATCAAAGGCCATAGCAGCAGGTGTACCTGCAAAGGTAATAGGGAGTGTGAGTGATGAATATATTTCACTCTGGACCACCTATAAACAAAATTATAATTCATTCTGCAAAAGGTATCCACCTTTCATTGAAGGAGCACACCAGAAATGAGCATATTTTCTGAACTTGAAGGAAAGTGTTACCTTGTCACAGGTGCGAGCAGGGGAATAGGTCTCGCAATTGCTGCAGCACTGCTTGATAATGGTGCATCTGTAGTTGCACATCACAGCACATCCAGCGAACTTCCTCAGGGCATCAGGAAGTACGGAGGTAGGGTGCGTGATGTAAGCGCCAATCTGGATAACATGGAAGGGGTGGAATCCCTTCTGCACCAGGTCGCAGCGCTGGAGATAGACGGCGTAGTGAACAATGCCGGCGTGTATCAGGGCCACAGCCTTTCAGAGACCACACCTGAAATATGGGAAAAAACAATAAACGTGAATCTGCGCGCCCCCTTTTTTATAATAAGGGGATTGAGCCAGAAGCTTTCCAGCAGACATGGTGCTGTGGTTAACATCTCCTCCATAATGGGTCTTGTGTCTTCTGCAGGTGCCTATGCATATCAGAGCAGTAAGTCAGCCCTCATACATATGACCCGTGCACTGGCAATGGAACTGGCGCCTGATGTAAGGGTCAATTCAGTTGCACCGGGATTCATAAGAACAGATATGAACAGGGATGGCTGGTCTGATGAGGACTTCTTTGCATACGTAAGGAAAAAGACGCCTCTGAAAAGATGGGGAGAACCTGAGGATATAGCTGGTCCAGTCCTTTTCCTGCTTTCTCCGCTTTCCTCATTTATCACAGGCCAGTGCCTTCTTGTCGATGGCGGCAAGGGGCTTGCAAACGACTAATCCGAAGGCAATTTTTTCGGATGAGTTTTCCTGTATTTCCTCACTGCCGTTATGGCCCATAAAAGAATCAGTATGGCAATTGCTGCGAGGGCCACATAAGTCAGATAATCGAAATAAGGCAATATTGCCTCCCAGTTGCTCTTAAGCACTACTCCAAGGTAAGTCAATACAATGTTCCATAACAATGTGCCCGAGGCGGTGTAAAGCAGGAAGCTGCCCATATTCATGCTTGCAATTCCAGCGGGTATTGAAATGAATGTCCTGAATATCGGAAGCAATCTGGTGGTAAATACAGATCTTCCCCCATACTTTGTGAAGAATGTTTGTGCCCTCGAAACAGATTTCTCATCAATGAGGAGATAACGACCATATCTCATTATGAATGCAATGCCTCCAAACTTTCCTATGTAATAAGCAAGCGTGGCACCCAGCACATTCCCTGTTGTCCCTGAAATCAGTACCCAGACAATTGGAGGTATCCCTGCATAAGCAGTGAGTCCGCCGTCAACGGAAAGGTATCCACCAAAGAGCATAACGACCTCCGAAGGTATTGGAAGCAGCATCCCTTCAAGAACCATAAGCAAAAAGATGCCAGGATACCCTATTGTCTTTATTACCGAAAGCGTAAATCCTATGATAATGGCTGCGATGCTCAATAGCCTTCAGCTCTCGATTCTTCAAATATGAGAAAATATTTTAAGCTATTCTATAAAATAACGGACGGAAAGTTTCAGATGCATAATGTTTCATAGGCTAACCTTCAAATACTCCATAACTGCCTTTTTGAGAGCCCTTCTAAGCACTTCTGATACGCTCGAAACTGAAACATTGAGCTTCTCAGCAAGCTCAGTGAGCGATATCTCTCTATCAGGCTCGAAATAGCCAAGATTGAAGGCCATAAGCAGCACATCCTTTTCCCTATCTGTCAGGAATACCTTTTCAGCCTGCTTTTCCTCCTTCACCTTTGGCTTTAATCCTATGGCTTTCATTTCTGCCACCAGCTTCTNTGCCGCCTTTGAAGAAGGTGCGATCAATCTGTAAATCACATGGTCCTTATCCACAGATCTTGTCCAGAGGATTGGCAGCTTCAACTGCGCAAAATATCTGCATGCTGAGCAGCTCTGTGATTCAACCCAGGCCTCTGTTCTGGATATCTGCACGATTCTGGCTGCAGATCTCCTGAGTTCAGTTATAACCGATTCAAGATCTTTGTTTTCTACCCTGTGAAGGCTCGTTTCCATTCCAATGACAAGCCTTGAGATTTTAGCACTAGCAATTTGTGATAGCACTATATTTGTGGTTACACAATCAGTCCGTTCCACTTCGACAGTGATTTCTACAGGTTCCATATGCTGAAACCTCAAATCTCTAGTCAGCGCCCATATTTAAATGGATATTCGCCCTTTCATTCAATCTCTTCAACTTCAACAGCATGCATCTTGTCTTTGATTGTTTCGTTTGTTGCCCTGGATTTTAATGCAAAATGGCATTACTCATCTCCATGTACTAAGTAAGAATATCTTGAATTTATTATTGTATCTAGTAGCATTATTTTGTTAGTATCAGCCATTTGAAACTATGAAATGTTGCTCATATTTCTCGCCATCTCCCCTTGTACCAGGCAATCAGAAATAGTGCTGACGCAACGATTATCATTATGGCCCATGCCGCTATCGCCCCATCCACACTCAACGTTATGAATCCAGCAGCTCCCTGTGCAAGCTCTGCTGCGTATGTTGTAGGAGAGATATAGGCCAGATATCTGAATGGCAGAGGTATGTAATATATTGGATAATAGACCGGTGGAAGAGTGGAAAAGAGTGTCGAAATAAGCCTTGAGAAGGCGAAGCTCTGAACAATGTCACTTGAGAATGTGGCGAATGTATAGCCTATTGCTATTGAGGTAATAAACATTATGATCAGCACTGCAATAACTGTTAACAGTCCCTCGATTGAGAGATGGATGAAATAAAAGGCAAGTATGCCGAGCAGAACAAGTGCGGGAAGTGAATAGACTATCTCAGAAAACGCCATGCCGGAGACATAGATTTGCCACGAAGTTGGCGAGCTCACAACCATATCCTGAAGCTTGAAGTCGTTCTTGAGATGGGATAGGTCTGTAAGCAGAGATGTGCCTGCGCTGAACATTGACATTATTAATCCCCCTTCAATCGCTTCACCTATGAGTCTCCCTCTGCTCACAAAGACGATTAAGATGAGAAATGAAACAGGGGACATCATTGTATTGATGAGCACAACTGGGTAATTTTTCATTTCATAAAGTGCATTTATGTAAATAGACGCGATAAACTGACTCAGCCTACTTCTCCTGATTGTTACAGCATGCATTTCAAAACACCTTTCCATTTTTTACCAGATAGAAGAAAATATCTTCCAGCGAAAGTGGGTTTATTGTGAATCTGAAACCTTCCCTTGCGAGTTTTCTCGATAGTTCATACGCATCATCCTCGTCAAGCAAAACTCTTACGCTTTCATCGTCCTCATATTTCTGTGCTCTCATTCCATCCAGAGGTATGCTCCTGCCGTCTTTCATTATTTTAACGCTGAAATTATAATCTATGCTTCTTCTTAATTCATCAAGTGTTCCAGTCCTGACAAGCCTGCCATTCTCAAGTATGCCTATGCCATTTGCCAGCTCTTCGGCCTCTTCCAGATAATGTGTTGTCAGGAACACAAACCTATCTCTGGAAGTTCGGCGCAGTATGTCCCAGAACTCCCTTCTGGATACAGGATCAAGACCAGTCGTAGGCTCATCCAGGAATATTATTTCGGCCTCTGAGGCGAGTACAGTGGCAACGAGGACTTTCCTCTTCATTCCGCCTGACAAATTTCTATTCAGATTATCTGCGTACTCTGTAATGCCGAGCATATCAAGAGCTTCTTTTGTCCTCTTTCTTGCCTCTTTCTGTGTGAATCCTCTCCAGAGGAGGTAGGAGAACACAGTTTGCCGCGGCGTTGTCCAGTTAAGCGTTCTTGCTTCCTGTGGAACTATTGCTATCTTTTCCCTTACCTTCTCAGGCTCAGCTACAACGTCAATACCATCCACATAAGCACTACCTGCTGTAGGCTTCAGCTCTGTGGAAAGTATTCTTACAAGTGTTGTTTTTCCTGAGCCGTTTCTACCAATCAGAACAAAGATACGTCCATTCCCCGTCTCCAGATTTATGTCATGGAGCGCACTTTTCCCATTAGGATATGTCTTTCCGATGCCCACACACCTAATCAATTCGGTTTACCCTCCAATAATATCCTGTCGAATAGATAATGTCAATAAACACATCGGATAAAAACTATAATATTTCTTATGAATCATTGATTTCATTCCATATTCGTCAATCGACCAGTGCGAATTTGCTGCTAATGTATAATATTGTTATATGATTCAGTCATATACAAAGATGTGCATATGGACCCACGTCTTAGGTCACTACTTGAGATCATAAACAGAAGGAAGATAGATTTCAGTACCATCAGTGTCGAGGAATTGAGGCAGTTTGAGCCGCTCTCAACGCCAGCAACCCAGGTACCTGGTGTCAGAATTGAGGATTGTTATCTGCCACGCGATGAGGAAAAAGTGCCCTTGAGGATGTATACGCCTGAAAACCCTGGAAACGGTCTTATCATATATTTTCACGGAGGTGGTTACGTCCTTGGCAGCATAGAAAGCGGTGAAGATATATGTAGGCGGATGGCAGGTTTAACCAGCAACCGCGTTTTATCTCTAGGATACAGACTTGCTCCTGAATACAAGTTCCCAGTGCCACAGGAAGACGCTTACAGCTGCTATCTCTACGCGGTTGAACACGCAGCAAAGCTGGGTATAGATAACTCGAGGATTGCGCTCACAGGAGAGAGCTCTGGCGGAACACTCGCAATATCCACATGTCTGATGGCAAACGATAGACATGTTCCACAACCCAGGTTTATTCTATCCTTTTACCCTGCTGTATCACCGGATTTTTCGTCCGAATCCTCAAGATTTTATTCAAAAGGATATTTTTTAACAAAGGAAGCCATTGAATTTTTTTCAAAGCAGGTCCTTAGAACAAAGGAGGATGTATTTCATCCTTATTTTTCACCCTTACTTGCAGAAAATATATCAGGACTTCCTGAAACCATGATAGTTACAGCTGAATTTGACCCTCTAAGAGATGGGGGCGAAGCACTTGTTGCCAGGTTGCAGGAGGCTGGCATCCGTGCATCAGGAATAAGGGTTCAGGGCATGATACACGGATTCCTGGGTTTCAGGCATTTTCTTCCAACGGCAGAAAATATTTTTCAGATGGCCTGCTCACTGCTTCGTTTCAAATTGGAAACAGCAGAGGGTCTGTTAGGTAGGCCACACTAACATTTATTATTAAGAGGGAACAACCTAATCTATGAAGTATATTTTGTCATTACATAAAAGGCAGCTCAATTTCAGTTATTCCTATTTCGCATCCATTCGAAAGATTTGCTTTTCATATTCCAGCGGTATGGAAGTGCACCGCCGGCAAAGCATGAATTTATAATAACCACATATTGTCACTACGGAAATGGAGAGAAGATACCTCCTCCTTGCAACTAGGACCTTCAGGGGCTTTGCATACGGTGTCTTTTCGGTAATACTCCTTCTGCTTCTAATAAACAGCGGTCTTGAACCATTGTATGCGGGCCTCGTGGTCACTGTATCCATTCTCCTGAACTCATTTCTGACCTTCACAATTGCGAGAAGATATGGGCATGAGCGCGCAAAACAGTTACTGTTACTCTTCTCGGCCCTCCTTACAGCGGGTATAGGCGGCATCTACTTTTCGAACCTAGGAATACTCAAAGCGGTTTCCGCAATTGTCGGATCTCTTGGAGCGAATCCATCGGACAATACTCTCTTCTCTTCCTACGAACAGCCTATAATCTCAGGAATTACCGAGAATCAGCATTCAAGAAATAAACTATTTTCATTTTACACATTCGCTGGTTATTCCTCCTCTTCCGTGGGCGCGGCAAGTCTTGTAATCGGAGCTTCGTTTTCAATAATTGCATCTTTCTTTCTTTCGTTTCTTATGCTTATTACTTATCTCTTCATCCCGGTGGGAAGGAGTGGTCTAAATCAAACAAAGAGAAACGTAAAGCAGAGCAGCAGGATCGTAGCAAGAGATGTAAGTTTGCTTTTTTCACTTGACGCAATTGGTGGTGGATTTGTCCTTCAGAGTCTCTTATCATACTGGTTCAAGGTGAGATACGGCTTAGATCTCGCCCAGCTAGGTTATCTATTCGTCGCAGTTGATGTTATAACGGCTTTCAGCGTGCTGATAACCCCGATGATATCCAGAAGGATAGGACTCCTCAGGACAATGGTATTTACACACCTCCCCTCCAATGTCCTTCTGATGATGATACCGCTTATTCCGAATTTATACGCGGCGATTACATTGCTTCTACTTCGGCAATGTCTGAGTCAGATGGACGTTCCGACCAGACAGTCCTACATAAACAGTATAGTTGCGAGTGAAGACAGGAGTTATGTAGTCGGAAGTTCAAATGCTAGCAGGAGTGTTTCTCAGGCTTCTACCCCCTATATTTCTTCTTATCTCATTTCGCTCGGTGCCAGTTCTATTCCTTTCATCGCGGGAGGAAGCATTAAGATAGTTTATGATTTGCTGCTCTATAGAAGATTCAAAGCAGTCAAGGAACATTATTGAGACAAAGTACGCTTCAGGCGTCTGGTACAAACGGTCGTAAAGCATTGCAACATACGTAATGAGCTAAGTCGTATGTTTATTTGGATTGCAAAAAAGTCTATCATGACGCTTTCGCCTCATAGTTCTGGAAGTTTCTCCGGAAGAGACATCGAACGGATTTAGAGATATGAACCTCATCTTCGCAGTTGTCTAAGAAAAACCATCCAGCTAAACTCCAAAATTAAAAATGGACCTCGTTCACGGGTTCCGGTCCTCAGAACTCTTGTAAGGCATCTCAGACATTCGCTAAGCCCCATCAACGGTCGTCTTTATGGGCGATTTTTCGATGGTATCGTGTCGAAATACAGTAAGATGTTGACATGCACGATTGCGTAGCAAACTTTATGGATGCCAAGATTGTCAGAAGGATGTTTGGCAATTTTGAAATGATGACAAATTGCAAGGCTCCAATCTGCGCTGTAGATTGTATGAAGATATATGCTATATTGAAAGCACCATTCGGAAGCAATTGATTTGAAAAGAGAATTCCAGCTGATAACGGTGAAAGATGCGCATCAAAATTACTCGATGGAGATAGAACAAATGTGTCAAAAATAAATTTTGATCTCCGTGCTGATCTGAAGCTCCTATTTACAAGGGATTGTTATGTCACCTCCCTTAGATGACCTGTCTTTACGTCATATATAGAGCCGCGAATACTGTTCTTTTGAGGGATGAAAGGACTTGCCTTGATCCTGCGAATGCTTTGAAGCACGTCCTCATCAAGATCTGAAAAAGTTTCGAAGGCAAATGGAGGTCTAATTCCTATTTCCTTCTCTATCTTCTCCTTCAAATCTTCATCTGTAAAGGTGAGCATACCGCAATCAGTGTGATCAATCAAAATTATTTATTCTGTCCCGAGTAGACGTTGAGAGATAATAAGCGAACGAATTGCATCCTCTGTAACTGCTCCCCCTGCATTCCTAATCACATGTGCCTCGCCTTCGTTTAGCCCAAGTATCATATAGACATCGAGTCTCGCATCCATACATGCCAGTACTGCGACTTTCCTGCTGGGCTTTGCAGGCAGATGCCTTTCTCTGAAACCTTCAGCATAGGATTCATTATTTTCAGAAGCAATTTTGTCTGACTCATAGTTCTAGGTTACCAACGTATTTTATTAGAATATTTATGCGATTAATATTATCACCGTAACCTATATTGATCTTTTACTTATAGTGCATTATATTGGTAGAAATCAAAACAATCCTGGCCACAGATTTGCCAGCCACCGACAGTACTGATTTTACTTATTACCTATAAAAAGTGATAAAAACTGCTACGCTGAATTATGCAAAAGATTCTATTGAATCTGACATTCCTTACTAATTTTAATTCGAATGATTCTATTATACAAAAAATTGATGACATGCTGTATACCGATAGGTCTTAAAATTTTATTTGCTACCTCTACTGCTATTTTGACATTTAGATATTGTTATTCCGAATTCAATCCATCGAATTTTTTTTTATCTAAATGCAATAATCCCCTTTTTTGCTATTACAGTATTCTTCATTTATTCCAACCTGCAGTCCATTTCACCATATTCCGAATGCTGCCGAACACGCTAGTAATCCTTCCAAAATGTGCGATAATACCGGCGTCTCTTAATAAGACTGTTCTGAAGGTGAAATGGGTAATGATGATGTGGGGATTTATTGGATGGTTCTAGAGGATCGGGGGTTTTATTTCAATTATTAATGCCTCTGTGAACATCGAGCCTATAGTGCAAAAATACACCATAGCACTTCACTCCCTTTCAGTTAAATGGGCAAGTATCCAGAAAATTATGATCACGACTACGGCAGCCATGTAACTCGGTTGAAATAAGGCAGGTCTTGAAACTGAAAGAAACTGAAGGAAGAAGTTAGTTTTTATTGGATCATTAAATTACACAAGCTTGACGAGAGTAAGTCCAATGAAAACAAGTAGGATGAAGCCTGTCACAGTTTTTTTCAATTCAGCTATGGGTGGCGTTTAAATCTGATTTAAGAATTTTTTGATTATCAGTGCAGGATATGATGAGCCTTGATTAGCTATCTGGAGTCATAGGCAACGCATACATGAGTGTACGTGTGACACAAAAATGTCAACAAGAAGTGAATTGGTGAAGTCAGGACGTTTGTATGGGGGTAAAGATATGAAACCATGATAATTGGTTTTGACACATAGGGGCTTGAGGGACTCAATTTCTGTTACAATTGCTGCAGGCTGTTCCGTCGCGGAAATTGCAAAAACAATGATTCTTGAACGCGAAGCTGAAATCACAGATGGGAGGCTGCACAGTGGCATAGGATATATTACANNAAGGGAGATGAATAAAAAATGTATGGAAAAGATTCAGAAAGCTTGAAATCTNATAAGACAATAATGTCTCCAATTAGGGGACCTAACCAGTTAAATTCAAATATGTTCCAGCAGTATACCTACGTCCATGCAATTGAAATCTGCAGTATTTGTGCTAGTCATACTTATATGTATATCATTTTCCATATCCGGCTCCTACTCGGTGCATCATCCGCTATCCCGCAGCACAGGTAATGGAGATGCCCATGCATCTGCAGCATCCGCAAGCTCCAGCATTTTGCCCAATCTTTCTCTATTTTCTCCCGCTGGCAAACAGAAGCTTGTTTCATCACTCATAAATTCCTTCAAGAAGCACAATATACCCATGAGGTACTGGACACTTCCAAGCCTAGACCCGCAGGTGGGGGAACCATATTCGCTGATGCATCCCCCTCTCACGGGACCTGGATACACCCACACACCCGCTCCCATGGGAATTGCGGATTATGGATTTCAGAACACTTCGGGTATCCCGGAGCAGAATATACTCTATACTGATGGATTATCTGGTTATGTCAATTTAACTCAGATGAATGTTCTCTACCTCGACCCATATGGTTCACAGGGCTTCAGTGTCCAGCTCAATGCCTTTCTGAATAATGTCACTTTGCTTGGACAGAGCAAGTATAGATTCTGGACACAGAATGTCATTTATTATTACAAGAACACAAAGACACTGATACTCATTGATTTCATAGATGATTTCTCAACTTCCAAACTTCCAACAAACAACTGGGTTTACAAGCATGGGCCTGATCTGGGCCAGCTAACCTCTTCCTACTATTTTGGTTACCTGGAGTATCTGACCAATGTTTCTGTTCCATTCAATATATCCCTGAGCATGAATTCTTATCTCTCTTACCATGGAAATGACAATCTTTCCATGAACTATTCTATAGCCTATGTCAATTCCTCAACCGGGGAATGGAATCACAATGGAGGAGAGTTTGACTACATAGACTTCAACTCCACCTATGGCATGCCTTCGGGATACAGGGCTCCCGTTTCTCTTTACAAGATAGATCAGTCATCAGATGCGGAACTCATAGTTGGCGGTCCTGGCGGGGGAAGTACTACAGACGTCACTTCCATAAGCGGTAAGATGAGCCTCTATTACTACAATATGACGGTCAACAGATCCGAATACGTCCCTGATGCCTTTTCTGCTGGGTCAGAGACGGGCGAGACACTTTCAGGAGTCAGCGAATATTACACAACGCCTGGAACGGTTTATCTCACATCAGGTCCTTCCATCATAGAGCCATTATGGAATACCTCTGGTGGAGTGAAAAATTCTGGCTTTATCACTGTGTCCGGAAGAATCAATGAAACAGCTGCCTTTATATTTTTCCAGAAGGAAGGAATGGCCTCTACCCTGTCATGGGCACCTCTTCCACTTTCCGGTATCTTCAGCTATGAACTGATGCCCGCGGATTATGAAATGAGTGCGGTGCTGAGCTATTATACACCTTTTTCGGAAAATATCGTTGGCAACGTTTCCGGACTTGTGATCAATCTGAAATTCAATCTCTCTGAGGGAATTTATACACCTTTCTATGCACTCAGCAATCAGCAGCTTGCTTCCCTTGCCCTTTCAGGCAATGGCTCCTATTCCAATCCTTACATGGTTCCAGGATATTCCGATACGCTGGTGTCCTTCGGAGGCAAGACATATTTCGTTCCAAAGGCACACATGCTGCAGAGATTCAGTGATTTCAATGATTACATCTGGCCTGTGTTCTACGGTCTCTTCATTTACAATACGAGTCAGTATGCAGTTTTTGACAATCTTCCGTCCTTCAATGTTAGTTATGCCTCCTATTACACTGAATTCGGTTTTTCGCTGTCACAGTACTTCGGCCTTCCGTCCTACAATAACCTGATGTACAACGTGTATTATTCAAGCAATCTCACGCTTGCGCATCTGAACAGGGTTGAGGGCCTGCTCACTGTCTATTATCCTGTTCTTGCGAACATGAACATTTATGACAGCAGGAATGTGTTAATCGCATCAAATGATTTCTACAGTTCAGGAATTTCTCTGCTTCTGTATTCAAGCAGCAATGCAACCAGGATGAATGATACTGTCTGGGGAAACTATTTCTATCTTGACTACAACCTTCTGGTGATTTCTTCAAAGACAAATGAGACCAGTCCCTATCTCAGCTTGGTGGATCAGGCATCAGACCCTCAGGGAATTGATGTGTACAGCAGCGGGAACCTGATTTACAACAATTATTTCGCAACGACAGATCCCGCATTTTCACCCAGTGACGTGTATAATCCAATACAGATAAATTACTATGAAGTGCTGAAGCAGGTAAACTACACGGACAGCTGGAATATATCCAGAACTTCATCATCCTATGCTCGAGTGGTCAATGACTTCGTCCTTTCAGGCAGTATTATTCCTGTTGGCTACCAAGGTGGAAATTACTGGTCCAATTATTTTGGAAATGGAACATACAATAACACTGGCATGATACAATCTGGTGCGGATGGAGTCCCACTGACATGGGGTATGCACAGAGTGACCTTTTCGGTAAGCGGAGTTGCGGCAGGGACAAATGTGACTGTCTCAATTCAGAATCCTCTTGAAATCCCCGGAACTGTCGACATAATGACATCATCGCAGGTGACGGGGTCTGGAGACGTCTCCTTTTTACTCCAGAACGGCACATACACATACACTGTTTCGAAGGTGCCAGGCTACTATTTGCGGATTTCATCTGGCACCTTTGCGGTGGATGGTCTGAATTTAAGCATCAATGTGACTTACTCCCCTGTGAAGTACAGTGCAACATTCAATGTCTCCTTCCTACCGGAAGGTCTTTCCTGGTTCGTGAATATATCCGGCGCCCCATCCGGTTCCATTTCGACCGACTCATACACCGCGTATCTCCCAAATGGCAGCTATACCTTCACTGTTGCAGATTCCAGCCCGCTCTACCGTCCGGACATCACTCATGGTTTGTTTGTCATAAACAACACAAGCTATTACTTCCAGATTCAATTTTATGAAGTTACGATACCGGTCTCATTCCAGGAATTCGGGCTGCCATCTCTGATCAGATGGAGCGTTATAGTCGACGGTTCAATATACAGCACCAGCTCACAGACGCTGAACCTGCTGCTCCCGAATGGTACTTATTCATATGAATTCACAAATGCCAGCACATACCATGTGGTGGGACCATCGTCAGGCACATTTATCCTCAACGGCACCCCAAGGATCATAGTGGCTCATTATTCGGTAAACATGTTTTTAGTTACCTTCGTGGAGAGCGGCCTTCCATCCGGAAAGGAATGGTCACTCTATTTCAATGGAACAAAGATGACAGTGAGTGCACCTTCCATCACGGTTATGGTTCCAGACGGTGCATATTCCTTCAATATAAGCAATGTAAGCGGCTTTAGGCCTTCGGTAGTATCTTCAACTGTGACAGTGAACAATACAAGTGTCATCGTCACAATATCCTTTACTAGGATCCTGACTGTACCTGCAAGGAGCAGCAATGCCCTTCTTTATGGCCTCGTGGCTCTTGCAGCTGCAATAGTTGTAGCTGTGGCGCTGATAACACTCCGCAGGCGAAATTGAGGCATGAACTACCAGTCCGCTTCTGCACAGTTCCTTCGCTGCAGATACACTGGTGCAGTTTCAGGAAGCGCGTTCAAGCACAATCGAATATCCTTGCCCTCCGCCAACACATATCGAGGCACAACCTGTGTTCGCCCTTCCCATTGCAATGCGGCGTGCGAGCGTGCCGACGATCCTCGCTCCGCTCGCGCCAAGTGGATGTCCTATTGCTATTGCACCACCTTCAGTGTTGACCCTTCCTTCCTTCAATTTCAATTTTCTAATCGCGTTGAGTACGACCACTGCAAAAGCTTCATTGATTTCCCAGAGATCTATGTCCTCTGCAGAGAGGCCTGCGGACTTCAGTGCCCTCGCCGAAGAGGGTACAACGCCCTCCCCCATTATTGAAGGATGAACTGCAGCCCATCCCAAGGATCTTATGTATGCAAGTGCCTGCATCCCGTACTCTTTCAGCTTTTCATCAGACATGAGCAGCACAAGAGAAGCTCCTGCGTTGAGAGGAGAAGAATTACCGGCTGTAATCCTTCCCCCTTCCTTGAAGGCGGGTTTAAGTGCTGAAATCTTTTCAAATGTGGTATCAGGCCTCAAACTCTGGTCCTTTTTCACCACAACTGTCCCATGCTCTGTCTCATATGATATTGGAAGTATCTCTCCAGCCAGATATCCGCTTTCAGAAGCCATGGAAGCAAGCCTGTGGCTCCTAGCCGCATATCTGTCCATCTCCTCCCTTTCTATTCCCTCTATCTCAGCAAGTTTCTCAGCTGTCAGACCCATCTTGTAGCCTGTCTCCATGTCATATTCGCTGTAATCTGCGTCCAGCAACCTTTCGCAGAGCCTGTTGGATAGACGTGGGATATGTGTCATATGCTCGAAGCCTCCTGCGAGAACAATGTCTGCATTTCCTGTCATGAGTCTCCTGACCTTCTTCCTGTTAATA
>JGI20133J14441_1000113_pt1 | contig 76191 bp, 70 predicted proteins | sample RS3BMetagenome_FD_14441 | JGI IMG/M metagenome (IMG submission 14441)
GGCATGGCCGCCACCCCCGACGGCGGCGGCTACTGGCTGGTGGCGTCGGACGGTGGGGTCTTCGCCTTCGGGGACGCCCAGTACTACGGCTCGACCGGCGGTGACCACGTGAACGCGCCGATCTCGGGCATCCAGGGAAGCCCCTCCGGCTCGGGCTACTGGCTCGTCTCACGGGACGGCGGGGTGTTCTCGTTCGGCGATGCCCAGTACTACGGCTCGACCGGCGACCTCCGCCTCAACGCCCCCACCGTCGCGATCTCCTAGTCCGCCGGCTCCCGCCCGAGGTCGGGCACCGGGGTCGGTCGAGGGCATCCGCCCGCTAGGAGCCGCCATCGCCGGTGCCGGAGGTCCGCGTGCCGATCACCCGGGCCGGTACGCCCACGGCGATGGAACCGGCGGGCAGGTCATGGGTCACCACCGCGTGGGCGCCCACCACCGCACCGTCACCGATGGTGACCCCGGCGGTGATGGTGGCCTTCCCCCCGATCCAGACGTCGTCGCCGATCACGATCGGCTGCGTCCGGCGCCCCTGGTCGAGGATGGGCACATCGACACGGTCGAAGGCGTGGTCGTGGTCGCGGATCGAGACCAGTTCGCCGATAAGACAGTCACGCCCGATGACGACGGAGTCGTCGGCCGCCACCGTGCAGTGGTGACCGAACACCGTGCGGTCACCCACGGCGATGCGGCCCACCGCCTCGAGGGTGAACCCGTGGTCCAGGACGCATCCGCGCCCGAAGGCCACCGTGGCGCCACGGGCGACCGTCAGGCGGACCCCGGACCGGACGTCGCAGTGCGCACCGAACGTGACCCCTGGATTCGCCAGCCGGGCCAGGGACAGACCGAGACGTCGTCGGGCGAAGCCCCGGGCCCGGTGCAGCGCTCCGAAGTCGGGCGGTGCCGGATGGCTCGCAGCTGCATCCGCCGAGCTCGGGTCGGAGGTCATCGTCGTACCCTACCGGGAGCCTTCCCTCCGTCCGGGAACCGCAACCTGGCCCGCGCCCCGTCAACGGGCACGGTCACCAGGAGATCGTCTGGGACCTCTCGTCGGTGAACGTCCGCCCTCCGACCGACCACTGCTCGACCGGCACCCGGGCCGAGGGAACGACCTGCAGGGTCCCGTGGGGCGCGGGGAGATGGAAGCGGACGACCACCGTCGCCGTACCACCCTGGTGCACGACGATCGGTGAGGCGATCAGCCAGGTCGGACCCTCCGGGCCGTTGGCGGACAGGGAGCCGGCGCCGGTCATCGAGACACCGGTGGCGGCACCCGGCACGTTGGCCGTCACCACCCCGCTGTAGTCGCCGTAGGTCAGGGGGAGGCCGGGAAAGGGACCGGCGATGAACTGCGACTGACCGTCGGGGGTCCGGTTGGCCAGCGTCGTGGTGACGGTGACGGCCGTGCCCGACCGGTCGGGACGCGTCGTCACGTGGACGGCCACCCCCAGGTACTGGTCCAGCTTGTTGCCGCCCTGGCTGATCACGTTCACGGCCAACGAGTCCGGGGACAGGCTGCCACTGACTCCGGCGGCGACCCAGGCCGACTGGGCCACCGGATCGGACGACCACACCATCAGATGGCGACCGGCGACGGCTCCGGACACCGCCGTGGCGAGGCCACGCAGGTCCGTCGACTGGCCCTGAAGCTGGTGGAGCACCTGCGAGGCGATCGCGCCCAGGGCATCGGTACGGGAGGACGCACCCGTCGAGTTGTCGGTGAGGCCGGCGTACTGGTCGTGCATCAGGTACTGCTCGACGTTGTCCGCCCCCAACGTCAGTCCGCCCACCTGGACCGGCCCGGTGGCCTCCATGATCTGACGCAGTCCGGCGATGTCGAGCGCCAGGACCCCGTCGACCGTCTGACCCGTCCGCGCCGCCCACATGCGGGCAGCCAACGGAGCGGTCACGTCGAACTGCGGGGTGACGCCGAGATTGCGCCAGTCGACGCCGGGTTCCAGCCATCCCCAGTTCCGTAGCAGGTCTCCCGTCACGGTGACCTGGCCCGGGGCGAGGGCCAATCCGCCGGACGGGCTCAGGTCACCGAGTCGGACCGAGCCGTCGCCCGTCGTGGCCGTGCCCACCTCGAGGAACGAACCCGACCCGGCCCGCATCTCGGCGTTGTTCCCGGCGAGCACGAGGTAGGTCTGTGGGCCCTGGAGGATCGTGGCGGTCACGGCGGACACCGCGGCCGCCCGGGCGAGCCGGTTGCGGGCGTCATCGAGCTGGGTGACGAACTGGTCGTGCTTACGGGCGATGGGACCGAACAGCGCCTGGGACGGTCCGGTGTCCACGGCGGACAGCTGGTGGGCGGCGGACAGCGAAGCGGTCGACAACTGCCGGAGCGACTCCACGCGCTGCGGTCCGGCCCCGTGGGGCTGGTCGAGGACGTCGTGTACCTGGCGGAGGAAGTGCGACCCGACCGTGGCGACCTGGTCGGCCGCCGCGCTGAGGGACTGTGCCGAGCGCAGCTGGCGCCCGAGTACCGGGAGCCACGTGGCGGGGGCGATCCACGGACGGGAGAGCTCGGCGTGAGCTGCGCCGAACTCGGCCGACGCCCGGTCCAACGCGGCCTCCGTGCTCGACGCCGTGAGGGTGCCCGGATCGGTGGTGTCGCGCACCGTCTGCAGCTCCCGCAGGCCCTGCTGGTCGTGGTGGTAGGCGGTCCAGACCCCCGTGGCCAACGCCACACCCCAGACCACGAGCACGAAGAGCACACCGACGGCCACGAGCCACTTCGTCCGACGTCGACCCTGGGATGTGCTCACCGTGTCACTCGATGCTCCAGGCGCGGACAGGAACGGGTGGACCCCCGGGGCACGCGCGACGAACGGACGCACATGATCGTACCGGAGGCTCCGCGCCGCACGGTGGGCACCCACCGTCCCCGCGCCCGGTTGTCGTGGAGTGGTGCCGGTAACATCATCCCGTGTCGTTCTCGACCCTCCGAGTGAACGTCGGGCGCGTCCTCCTCGTGGCCGGGGTCCTGGTCCTGCTCTTCATCCCGTACCTCCTGTGGGGGACGGGAGTCATCACGGCGCGGGCCCAGGCCGACCTCCGTCGACAGTTCTCCACCGTCGAGCGCAGTCACCACCTCGTGACACCCGCTCCTCCTCCCGTGACCGGTCCGCCGGTCGTGGCCCCCGACATCCCCGCGCCGGCGCCGGGTGGCCCGGTCGGGATCCTGTCGATCCCGAAGATCTCCCTGTCGATGGTGGTGGTGGAGGGCACCGATGCCGATCAGCTGCGATCGGGTCCGGGCCACTACCCCGGGACCCCACTGCCGGGCGAAGCCGGCAACGTCGCCATCGCCGGCCATCGCACCACCTATCTCCATCCCTTCTACAACCTCGACGCGTTGGTGAACGGGGACGCCATCAACATCCTGACCGTCCAGGGGCTCTTCGTGTACCACGTCGTCTCGAGTCAGGCCGTCGCTCCGACCGACGTGGCCGTGGTGGCACCGACCGCCACGCCCATGCTGACCCTCACCACGTGCAACCCCCGTTACAGCGCCAGTCAGCGACTGGTGGTCAAGGCGGCCCTGGTGTCCGACGTGCTGACGGCGCCGAAGGTGCCCGTCGCGACACCTGTACACCCGAAGGCGACCCCGACGGCGAGCGTCGCGATCTCCAAGAACTGGTGGGCCGCCATCGGTTGGGGGCTGGTCGTGGCGGTGCTCGTGATCGGGATCTGGGTGCTGGCCTCCCGGCTGCGGGGTGGCCGGCGGGCCGCCCTCATCGCCGTAGGCACGATCGCGTGGCTGGGGGTCGTCTACCTGTTCTTCGGGGCAGTCGCCCCACTGCTGCCCGCCAGCTTCTGACCGCCGGGGGCGATCACGGCCGGGACGACGTCGACGGGCGGACCGCCGTCTGCCCGCACGACCCGTGGGGCCGGGGCCGTGGGTTCGGGGCCGGGGCCGCCGTCGATCAGGCGGTACGGCGGCGACGGCGGGTCAGGACCCCGCCGATCACCACGGCGCCGGCTCCGACGGCTGCGAGCTCAGCGACGTCGACACCGGTGAACGGCAGCGACGAGGAGCCGTCGGCCATCGTGGAGGTCGTCGTGTGCACGGCAGCGACGCCGGATCCACCGTCACTGGGGACGGGGACCGAGGTCGGGCTCACGTTGGGAGGGGTGCAGCCGGTGTAGCAGGTGGGGTCCGCACCGGCGACGGCCGGGACGGCGAACAGCGACGCCAGCACCATGCCGGTGCCGACGATGATCCGCGGTGTCCACTTCAGTGTGTTCATATCGCCCTCTCTCACGGGTGGGACCAGTTCACCTCACGGGTGGGACCGGTCCTCCACGGACCCGGACCCCCGGTGCCGCACGTCTTGCCTGACCATCTTGCCGGATTCTGAGCACACGTGCGGCGGATCCACCCCGACTGCAACCCAAGTAACACCATCGGTGGCGAGGGGGTCATCCTCCGTGGCGAACGGGTCCGAAAAGAGCGCCGTTCATCCCGTCACGATCTGACCGAACGTGCTGCAGAGTCCTGCCGCCTCGATCAGCAGGAGCGTGGCGACGATGGTCACCACCACCGGGGTCAGCCACCCCGGACGGGTCCGCGTCATGGGCGCCGGCATGTACCAGCTCGGCAGCAGACCCGGGTCGTCGACGTCCTCGCCCCGGGCTGCCAGGTAGTCGCCCATCGGCACGGCGTCGTGGGCCGGGGGTCGATCCGCCTCGGCTGCGAGGGCCAGGGCGCACAGCTCGTGCTCGGTCAGGGCGGGGCCGTCCGTGCCGTCGGGGCCGTCCGGGCCGTCCGGGCCGTCGGGGCCGTCCTCGCCGTCCATCTTCACTCCGGGATCCACGGCTCTCCTTCCGGGACTTCGGTCCGCCGGCCGACCTCCCCACCATTCAGTCCACCACTCCGGACGCTACCCGTACCGGAGCACCGGCGGTGCGCCAGTGGGGGCGGTCAGAGCAGGTGGACGCCGGCCTCGAGGAGCACGATCGTCACACCGACCAGGACGACGGCCGCCACGTAGGCGATGCGCCGGAGCAGCGCACGGTCCCGTCCGCCCGCCGTCCCGATGCCGACGACGGCCAGGGCACCCACACCCACGATGTCGGCGATCACGAACGCCGAGCGGATTGTCCACAGGTGGAACGCGGCCAGGACGAACACGATGGTCGCCGGGATGGCGGCCGTCACGATCGACCACGAGCTCCGCAGCTCGGCGAACACGTCGCCCACGGTCAGTTCGATGTGGCCCTGTGACCGACGGGAGACCAGCCTCGACAGCGTGTGGGCGAACCAGATGGCCACCGCGCCGACGATGACCACGCCGGCGGTCGACAGTTCGCCCGGGTACTTCTCGAAGGTGAGGCCGGCGATGGCCACCAGGGTGGCGATGGTCCCGTAGATGTAGTCGGCCAGCCAGTGGACGGCTCCCTCGTGCCTGGCCGACGGGGGGTCGGCACTGGCGGGCACGTGGTCGGACATGCGCCAAAGGATACGGGTCAGCGGCCGGTCGGACGCGTCACCGGTCCCGAGCGACGCGCGGTCGACGACGGGTGCTGCGGCGACGCGGCCGACGCCGGGAGCGTCCGGGTCAGGCGCGCAGCTCGGCCGTCTCCTGGACCCAACGCGACGCCAGCTGGCGGGAGACGCCCCAGCTCTTCGCCACCTCGCCGATCGACAGACCTTCCTCGACCTCGATGGCCACGAGCAGGAGCCGCACCCGGTGCCGGGCGGCCTCGAAGCCCCGGATGGCATCCGTGACGTCCGAACGCCAGCTGTCGGCGTGGATGTCCTGGAGCACGCCGATCAGGTCGTGGTCCACCCGGACCTCGTCCAGCAGCCGCCGGCAGATCACCTCGTAGCCGGTCATCTCCGACCGGAGGATCGCCGTGGCCCCGATGAGCTCCTCGATCCCGTCGGCCGCCGACACCTTGAGTTCGTGTCCCGTGCCGACCGGCAGCTCGTCGGTCTTCATCGAACCAAGTCCCGAGTGATGTGCATCGCGGCACCTCCCACAGTTCGGTCGCCGAGTTCTCCTCGGTGGCTCTGTGGAGAGCCTACTTGCGATTTATAGTTGCTACATGGAACGACGATTCAGGCCGAAGGTTCAGTGGAGACGGGGCACGCGGGCCAGGATCTCGGCCACCACTTCGTAGGGTGAGGTGCCGAGCCACCCGGCCACCTGGGTGGCCGGCAGCTCGAGCCCCCCCTGGTGGCCGATGAGCACGACCTCGTCCCCGGCCCGCACGCCGTCGATGTCGGTGACGTCGATCGAGATCTGGTCCATCGACACCCGTCCGGCCAATGGGGCGCGACGGCCCCGGACGAGCACGTGGCGCCAGGTGGCCGGGGCCCGTCGCAGGCCGTCGGCGTACCCGACCGGCACGGTGGCCACCCGGCTCGGTCGGGAGGTCGTCCACGTGTGCCCGTAACCCACCGACTCCCCGGTGCCGAGCTCGTGGACCTGGGCCACCTGGGACTTCCAGGCCAGCGCGGGCCGGAGGGCCCGGACGTCCACCTCGGGTCCGGGTGGCAGCCCGTAGACGGCGATGCCGGGACGGACGAGGTCGAAGACGGCGTCGTCACGGCAGAGCACCCCGGCACTGTTGGCCGCGTGCACACACGGTGGGCGCCGTCCGGCGGCCGTCAGCTCCTCGAGCACCCGGCCGAACACCTCCAACTGGGCGTCCGTGGCGGCCCGTCCGGCCGGGGAGGGATCGTCGGCGCAGGCGAAGTGGGTGAACAACCCGGTCACCGTGAGCCCGTCGATGGCGCCGAGCTCAGCCACGAAGTCGGCAGCCCGGTCGGGCTGGACGCCGAGTCGGTGCATGCCGGTGTCGACCTTGACGTGGACCGCCACCTGTGACCCGAGCGCCCGGGCCGCCCGACCGAACGCCCGCGCCGTCCCGAGGTCGAAGACCGCCAGCGTGAGGTCGAGGCCCACGGCCTCGCGGGCCTGCCACCCGGGCGTGTAGCCCAGCACCAGGATGGGGGCCCGGATGCCGGCGGCGCGCAGGGCCCGTCCCTCCGGCACGCAGGCCACGCCCAGCTGGGTGGCACCACTGCGCAGCGCGGTGTGGGCCACCGGTACCGCACCGTGTCCGTAGGCGTCGGCCTTCAGTACGACCATGACCTCGGCGTCCGGAGCTCGGGTGGCCAACGTGCGGACGTTGTGGGCGATGGCGGCCAGGTCGATCTCGAGCCAGGTCGGCCGGTCGGGCTGGACGATGCTCATCGACTTCCACGCCGCGTCCTGGCGGACGAGCAGTTCGGTCGGGTCGGTCCCCTCCGCCAGCAGGCGCTCGACCACCCGCTCCATGCGCGCCGCCGCGCTGCCCTTCACCAGGACCACGGCCCCGGACCCGAGGTGGGGCGCCACCGCGGCCGCCGCGTCCTCGGCGGTGAAGGTGACGACGACCCGGTCGGCGTCGAGACCGGCCCGTCGGGCGGCAGCGGCCGCCCAGGCCGCCGAGGTGCCCTGGGTGACCAGCAGGTCGACGACCTCGGCGGCCCGTCGCCCCACGGTGCCGTGGAGCTCCTCGGCCTGGTCGCCCAGCTCGGCCATGTCCCCGAGCACGGCGATTCGTCGCGAGGCCGGCAGTTCAGCCAATGTGGCCAGGCCGGCCGCCACCGAGACCGGGGCGGCATTGTAGGTGTCGTCCAGGAGCACGCTGCCCGAACGACCCGGGAGCAGGCGGAGGCGGCCGGGCACGGGCGTCGCCCGGCCCACGGCGGCCACGGCATCGGCGCGGTCGATGCCGAAGCGCTCGCCCACGGCCAGGGCGGCCAGGGCGGAGGCGGCGGTATGGCCTCCGAGCCGGGGCACGGTCACACGGCCCGTCCACCCGTTGCGGTGGCCGGTGAACCTCGTCCCGTCCACCGATACCTCGACGTCGGTGGCCCGGAACCCGGCGTCATCGTCGAGTCCGAAGGTCACCACGGGCGCGGGACTGGACGAGGCCATGGCCGACACCCGGGGGTCGTCGGCGTTGAGCACCGCCAGGCCGTCGGCGGGCAGGTGGGCCACCAACGCGGACTTCTCCCGTGCCACCCCGTCGATGTCCCCGAGGGCCACCAGGTGCGCCGCCCCCACCGCCGTCACCACGCCGACCTCGGGCGGCGCCATGGCGCACATGGCGTCGATCTCGCCGAAGTGACCGGTGGCCATCTCGACCACCGCCACCTGGTGCTCGGGCCGCAGCCCCCCGAGGGCCACGGCCAGGCCGAACCGTCCGCTGAAGTTACCCGGCGTCCGGAACACCGTGAAGCGGGTGGCGAGCACGTCGGCCACCAACTCCTTCGTGCCCGTCTTGCCCACGGTGCCGGTGACCGCCACCACCCGGGGCCCCCACACCCGCACCACGTGGGCCCCGTAGGCCTCCATGGCGGCCACCGTGTCGTCCACCACCAGGGCCGGGCACCCTTCGGGCACGGTGGTGGTGGCGTCGTCGACCAGCACCGCCGTGGCCCCACGGGCCCAGGCATCGGCCACGAAGTCGTGGCCGTCGCCCCGGGGGGTCCGCACGGCGACGAACAGGTCCCCCGTCTCGACCAGACGGGAGTCGAAGCAGAACCGCTCGTAGCGGCCGTCGTGTTCGGGAAGCCGCACCTCCAGACCGGCGACGGCGGCCACCAGGTCGTCGAGGCGGATCACCGTCGGTCTCCCGGCATCGTCAACCGACCCGGGAGGCCCGGGAGGCCCGGTCGGCACGGGATCCCCGCCCCGCCCGCTCGATGCCCACGTCGACGATGCGCTCCAGCACCGCCCAGGGTGGCGCGGACTCGCGGTCGGCGAGCCACTGGGAGTAGAAGACCGTGGCTTCGGTCAACCCGCACAGCGAGTTGACCTCCAGCAGATAGACGAGGTCGTCGTCCCGGTCCCAGAAGGCGTCGAGGCGGGCGTACCCCTCGATGCCGAAGGCGCGGGCCAGGTGCTCGATACGCGATCGCACCCCTTCGGCGGCCTCCTTGGGTACGAACAGGTCGAGGGACAGGTTCGTACCCACCCCACTCTGGAACTTCTGCTGCAGTGTGAGCTCGTCGTTGGCCACCGTGACGCTCGGCACGGCGGCGACCAGTCCGCGACCCGGGCGGTCGAGCACGGCGGCGGTCAGCTCGATGAATCGCTTGGACGCGAACCACGGCCGCAGGGTCTCGAGGTTCAGGTCCCCCGTCGGCAGATCCACGGGGGAGGGTTCGACGAACGCCCGCTCGACGAGCCACCGCTTGGGGGCCGGCACCGGCATGGCGATGGTGAGGGCACGGCCGCGCAGATCAGATCGCACCTCGTCCCCGGTGAACTCGGGGACCTCGGCGACGATGGCGGCGAAGAACCGCTCCATCACCTCGGGGTGACGCAGCAGCTTCACGCCGGTCGAACAGCCGTCCGTCGCCGGCTTGCACACGAGGGCCCGCGCCGCCAACTCCTCGCACAGGGCGACGAAGCGGGCGTCCGGCGCACCCGGGGCGTCCATCTCCTCGAGCCACTCCCCGAGCTCGAACACGTCCACCTCGCGTTGGGCCGGCGCGTCCACGCCGGCCAGACCGAGTCCCCGTACCCAGGTCGCCGTGGCCGCCTTGTCGGACGCCCGATCGGCCACCCTCGGGCCCGACCCGTTGTAGGGCGTGCCCAGGCGCTCGAGCGCGAGCTGCAGGCGACCGTCCTCGCCGGGTCCCCCGTGGAGGGCCAGGAAGACGAAGTCGGCCCCGTCGGCGACGCCCTCGAGGGGGACGCTCCCGCCCATGCGCAGCGCCGACCGGGCCGGCCCGTCGCCCATACCGAGGTCGGTCCGCACGGCGGCGCCGACGGTCTCGATGGTGGCCCGTCGACCCGGATCGCCGGCCAGCGCCTGGATCTCCTCGACATCGTGGTGGAGGACGTAGAACAGGCCGATCTCGGTGTACCGGCTCTGCAGGTCCATCAGGTAGAAGCGCACGTCGCTGCCGGACGCCAGGAGGGACAGGCCCACGAAGCAGCCGCTCTGACGGCTCACCTGCCGCTCACTGGTCGGACCACCGAGCACGACGTGGATCCGGCGCGCCCCCTCCGTGGCGGCGGCGGCATCGTCGGACGTGACCGACCCCTGGCCCCGGGCGGCCCGCAGGAGCCCGAAGATGAGGCGTCGGTGGTCGATGCCGACCATGGCGGCCTGTTGGAAGACGAAGCTGGAGAAGCCCATGCCGCCGATCCCGTTCACGTCGGTGACGACGATGGTCCCGTCCCCGGTCCGGAATCCGTCGATGCGGGCCATGTGCCGCAATCCGAGGACGGCGAAGGCCTCCGCGGCCACGCCGCGGATCGAGTGCAGCACCGCGTCGTCCACCCGCATGGGGGTGTGGTGGACCACACCGGACCCGTGCAGGTACTTCTCCTCGGTGCCGTAGACCAGGCTGGCCGGCGGCTTCTCCACCTCGGTCGGGGCCAGAGCCACCGGCGACCCGTCGGGACCGTCGAGTACCACGACCGAGAATTCGGTCCCCTCCAGGAACTCCTCGACCAGCACCGCGTCCCCGCCGCCGCCGAACGCCTGCTCGATCGCCACCGTCAACCGTGCGTCCGCCGCGGGGACGACGTCGACGCCGAAGGACGACCCCCCGGCCAGTGGCTTCACCGCCAACAGCTCACCGCCGGACCCGAGCTCGGGGGTGAGCGCCGCCAGTCCGGCCAGGACGCCGGCCCGGTCGGCCTCCCACTCCGGGCGCGTGACCGCCCGGAACGCCGGCACCGGGAATCCCGCCGTCCGGAGGACGGCGTAGCAGGCCGCCTTGTCGAGCGTGCGCGCGAGAGCCTCGGGACGGCTGAAGACGTAGGGGACGCCCCACGCCTCGAGCCGGCGTTGGAGCGCGCCGTCCTCGCCGAACTCACCGTGGATGAGTGGGACGGCCACGTCGTGGGCACGCGCCAGGTCGGCCACCTCGTCCCAGGTGAGCGCGAGGCCGAGCGTCACCAGCTGGGTCTCGAAATCGGCACAGGTGTTGGCGTAGTAGTACACCGGCGGTACCCGGTAGGCCCGCAGGGAGCGGTCCACGAACACCACGGTCAGCTCGGCCGTGGGCTCGGCCTGGAGGTAGGTGACCCAGGGCTTGATCGAGCCGGCGCTGACGTCTCGTTCGTCGCTCGGACCGCCGAAGAAGAGGAGGACCTTCACGTCCGTCCCACCCCGTCGCGCAGCGCGGTGCTCAGGCGGTCGAGCCCGACCGATCGGCTGGCCTTGACCAGCACGGCACTGTCCGCAGGCAGTGCGAGGACGAGCTCGAGTGCCTCGTCGAGGCCGTCGACGGGCGCACCCCCGTACCCGGCACCCCCGACGGACACGACCTCGATGCCGAGCGATGCGGCGAGGTCGCCGATACGGCGGTGCTCCTGATCGCTCCCCTCCCCCAGCTCCGCCATCTCGCCGAGCACCGCCACGCGCCGGGGCGCGTCGATCAGGGCCAGGTTGTGCAGCGCCGCAGCCACGGAGGCAGGGTTGGCGTTGTAGGAGTCGTCCAGGACCCGTAGTCCGGAGGGCGCCCGCCAGAGCTCGGCCCGCCGGGCGCTCCCCTCGGCCGCGGCCACACCGGCCAGTGCGGTCCCGAAGTCGACGCCGGCGCACACCGAGGCCGCCACGGCCGCGGCGGCGTTGGCGGCCTGGTGGTCGCCCCGCACGGCCAGGGTGGCCGTGGCCGATCCCCACGGTGAATCGATCCGGACGGTCGGGTGGAGTCCGTCGTCCCGACCGACCACGGTGCCCCGGACGTCTCCGGAGGCGACGCCGAACGTGAGGACCGTCGCCTCGGTCCGGGTCGCCATGTCGGGGCCGCACTCCACGTCGTTCAGGATGGCATAGCCGTCCCGGGCCAGACCCTCGATGAGCGAGCCCTTCTCCCGGGCCACGCCCGCCCGCCCGCCGAGGTGCTCGGCGTGCGCGGTGCCGACCGAGGTGATGACCGCGATGGCGGGGCGGGTGAGCTCGCGCAGACGGGCGATGTCCCCGGGGTGGCGCGCCCCCAGCTCGAGGACGAGCGCCTCGGTCCCGTCCGGGGTGGCGAGCAGCGTCAGGGGGACGCCGAGCTCGTTGTTGAACGAGGCGTGGGTGGCGTGGGTGCGGAACCGGCCGGCGAGGCCCCCGGCCACCAGGTCCTTGACCGTCGTCTTGCCCACCGACCCGGTGATCCCCACCACCCGGTCGCTCACGAGGTGCCGGGCGTGGGCGCCGAGCACCCACAGCGCATCGGCCGTGTCGGCCACCTCGACGGCTGTGGCCCCCGCCGGGGGCCGGGAGGTCAGGTAGGCCGGCGCACCGGCCGCCAGGGCACCGCCGATGAAGTCGTGCCCGTCCCGCTCGGCCAGCACCGGCACGAACAGCTGGCCCGGCTCCAGTCGGCGCGAGTCGGTCGAGGCCCCGTCGACGGTCACGTCCGGACCGTGGAGCATTCCGCCCACTGCGGTGGCGATGTCGAGGGTGCGCAGCCTCATCGGGCACCGGCAGCCCGGAGCGCGGCGGTGGGGCGGATCGGGGGCGTGTGGGGGTCCGGACTCATCGCTGGGTGGGTCGGCACCCGCCGACCCGAGGCACGGGCGGCGTCGGGATCCACCGGAGTGGTGGGTGCGTGACGATGCCCGATCCTACCCGTGGGCCCCCTCCCGTCGTCACGATGGCGGGTCCCCGGCATCGGTGCCGGTGGCCTCCCGTTGGTCACAGATCTCGAGCGCCGCCACGGCCAGTGCCGTACCCGCCAGGGTGTCCACCACCCGGTACCCCACCATCCGCAGCCCGTGACCGTCGACGACGGTCAGCATCAGCAGGACGAGCGGGGTCAGGAGGGTCACCATCCAGAAGTAGTTACGGGATTTCAGGGCGAACAGACCGGCCGAGGTGACCAGGATGCAGACCAGCAGTACGGCGTCGGAGCGGACGGTGGTGATCAGCGCGGCGGCGAGCACCACCCCTGCGCCGGTCCCCATCGCCCGCTGCAACGCCCGGGTGCGTCCTGTGGCGGCGTCGGGCTGCAGGACGGCGACGACGGCGAGGGGGATCCAGGCCCCGTCGGGGACGTGCAGGAGCCGCTCGACCAGGGTGGCCGCCGCCACCATGACGCCGGCGCGCACGGCGTACGCGCGCACCGGGGCCCGGGTGGTGGCCAACCGACGCAACGCCCCGGGCTCCATCAGTCGGTCCGGCGTGGTGGCCCCGGGGGTCGGCGGAACGACCGCCACGCACAGGGCGAGGGACACCGCACCACCGATCAGGTAGGCGGCCGTGCGCGGGACGAGGGTACCCAGGTGGGCCGGCTGACCGGTCACGATGATGAACACCGCGCAGGTCACGAAGCCGACGCCGACGGCGGGCACGCCCATGCCCCGGACGAGGCACCAGAGGGAGACCCAGACCAGGGTGGCGACCACCGTCAGCCACACCGACGGCGACACGGCGGTCGCCAGGGCCACGCCGGAGCCGCTGCCGAGGAGGGCGACGGTCCCCCACCGCCGTCGGGTGACCCTGGTGCCGGACGGGATGGCCAGGGCCACGTTCATCCCGCCGAGGGCGCAGAACAACCCCACCGAGCGGTTCCCGCTCGTCACCCCGACGATGAGAGGGATGGTGGTGACGAGCGCGCCCACGGTGCCGAGGAGCACGTCCGGTCGGCGTTCCTCGGCGACCATGGACCGCCGCTCGGCCTCGAGCCATCGCCGGCGCTCCTCGTGCACACCTCCAGTATGGCCAGCCGTCCCCTCGACCGGCACGACCGGCACGACCGGCACGACCGGCACGTCCGGCACGTCCGGCCCGGCCGGGACGGACGGCTGCGTGGCCATGACGTCCGGGCCGCCTACCCCGTGGTGGCGACCGCTCGGGCGCACGGACCCTCCGTGTCCACGGGGAACCGGTGGCCACCGGGTAGCGTCGGGTCGTGCTCGCTCGTTGGGGGATCCGCATCGGCATGGGCCTCGTCGGGGTGGCCGTGGGCATCGTCGTGGCCTCCGGCGTGCTGTCCGACATGTCCCTGACGGCCACCGCCCTGGTCGAGACGACGGTCATCTTCTGGCTGATCCACATCGCGGTCCAGTTCCTGGCACTCCGGATCCTGGTGCGCCAGCCCTCGGTGGCCCTCGCCGGACTGCTCGCCGTGGCCTCGACCATCGTCTCGCTCATCATCGTCAACTTCATCGTCTCGGGGCTCCGCATCCACGGCCTGTCGACGTACCTGTTCGCCACCCTCATCATCTGGGTGGCCACGGCGGCGTCCGACATGATCGGGACCCGGATGATCCGCGACCGGCGCCAGGAGCGGCGACAGGAGCGCCGGGGCGGTTGACCCCGGACGGCCGGTGTCGCCATCCGGGTCGGCGCCACATCTGTCAGACGCGTCTGACAGGTAGGGACGCGCGCGGTCGACGTGGCGCACGCGTCGCGGGGCCGACGGCCGACGGCCGGGGAGCGGGCGGCCCCTAGGATCCCCGATCGTGCCCCCGCTGCCCCGCCACGATCTGACCGCCACGGCCGCCGAGCGACGCGACGTCGGCCGATCGGCCAGGGCGCGGGCACCGCGACGCGGCGTGGCCCTTCGGTCCCACACGGGCCGGGGCCACGACGCGCTGGAGACGATCCTCGCCCAGAACGAGCTGCGCGACGCGGCCCTCGTGCCGATCCGGCACGCGCGCATGGCCGTGTCGCCGTGGAACTACTACCGCGGGGCGGCGGCCGTCATGGCCGCCGATCTGGCGTCCCGGCCCCACAGCGGCCTCGAGGTGCAGCTCTGCGGCGATGCGCACGTCCTCAATTTCGGGCTCTGGGCCACGCCGGAGCGCAATCTCGCCTTCGACCTCCGGGACTTCGACGAGACGCTTCCGGGTCCCTTCGAATGGGACGTGCAGCGGCTGGTGGCCAGTCTCGTGGTGGCCGGCCGGAAGAACGGGCTGCGGCGCGGCCGGATCCGGTCCGCCGTCACCGCCGCCGTGGTCGCCTACCGGGAGCGCATGCGCCGTGCCGCCCGCATGTCCGAGCTCGACCTCTGGTACGACGGGATGCACGTCGACGGACTGCTCTCGTACTTCGAGCCGGCCGACCGCGGACGCGTCTCGGTGCACATCGACAGGAAGCGGCGTCACCGCACCCACCAGGGTGCCTACGCCCGCCTGACCGAGGAGGCGCACGGGCGCCCGCGCATCACCGAGGACCATCCCATCCGGACCACGATCGACGACGACGAGCAGTTCGCCCTGGTCGAGGAGCTCCTGTCCGGCTACCGGGAGACGCTGCAGGACGATCGGCGCCATCTGTTCGACCGGTTCACCGAGGCCGACGTGGTCCGCCAGGTGGTCGGTGTCGGCAGCGTCGGCATGCGGGTCTACCTCGTCCTGTTCGAGGGGCGCAGTGGCAGCGACCCCCTCTTCCTCCAGTGCAAGCAGGCCGGCCCGTCGGTCTACGAGGCCCACACGCGGCCGAGCGCCCAGGCCAACCACGGCGCCCGGGTGGTGGCCGGCAAGCGACTGGTCCAGACGGCGACCGACATCTTCGTGGGCTGGTCGACGTTCCGCGGGCACGACTACTACGTGCGCCAATTCCGCGACATGAAGATCATCCCCACCATCGACCTCATCGCCCCCCGCCTGACCGAGTTCGCCACTGCCTGCGGCGAGTGCCTGGCTCGCGCCCACGCCCGGACCGGTGATCCCGTGGCCATCGACGCCTATCTGGGCAAAGGCGACGCGTTCACCGAGGGGTCGGTGACCTTTGCCGACCGGTACGCCGAGCAGAACGCCCGCGACCACGCCCAACTGGTCGACGCCGTGGCGGCCGGGACGATCGAGAGCCGGCCGGCGTGAGCCACCCCGAGCAGGTGGACCGGGTCGCCGGCCCGCTGTCCGCCGTTGCTACGGTGGCCCGGTGACCGCGCCGATCCTGCTCCGCGACGACGGCTCCGCGGTGGTGGCCGGCGGGCACGACACCCCCTGACCGCAAGGAGTCACCCGCGATGCACGCACTGAGCGGATACCTCGAGTTCCCCGAGGACCAGCGCGAGGTGACCCTCGCCGCCCTCCACGAGGTCTGCAGCCGGAGTCGCCAGGACTCCGGCTGTGTCGACTACTGGTGGGCAGAGGACGTGGAGCGGCCCAACCGGTTCCGCTTCTTCGAGTGTTGGGAGACCCTCGAGGCGTTCGAGGCCCACCAGGCCCAGCCCTACGAGGTGGCGTTCATGGAGGACCACGTGTCCCGGGTCACGGGATTCGACGCCCACGTGCTCGACATCGGCGGACGCCGCTCGGTGCTCGGGGGCTGAGGCGGTGTCGGCACCGGCATCCCGGCTGGTCCTGGAGGGTGCCCGGGTCGTGGTGGGCGACGGGACGGTCAGCGAGCGGACCACCGTGGTGGTCGAGGGCGAGCGGATCACCTCGGTGGCCGACGGACTGCCCGGCGGCCTCCGACCCGATGACCGCGTGGTCGATCTCGCCGGGTGCACCGTCCTCCCGGGCATGGTCAACTGCCACTTCCACGCCGCTTACCACAACCTCGGATCCGTCACGGCTCCGTTCGGGCTCGAGGAGCCCATGGCGATGCAGGTCGTCCGGGCCGTCCGGAACCTGGAGACACTCGTCCTGGCCGGCTTCACCGGCGCCGTCAGCGCCGGTGCGCCGTTCGCCATCGACGCCTCGATGAAGTCGGCCATCGAGCGACGCCTGATCGTGGGACCCCGCCTGGTGCCCTGCAGCCGGGACATCTCGACCACCGGGCACGCCGGCGACCGCAGCTACCCGTCGCACTGGGAGGTCGGTGCCCTCGGGGCCATCCGGCGCAGCGACGGGCCCGACGAGTTCCGCCGGTCGGTGCGCCTCGAGGTCAAGGAGGGTGCCGAGATGATCAAGATCTTCGTCACCGGAGGCCACGGGACCGTCGGCCCGCGCGAGCGGACCGAGGTGAGCCGGGACGAGCTGGCGGCCGCCATCGACGCCGCCCACCAGCGCGGTGCCCGGGTCCGGGGCCACATCGCCAACAAGGACGCCCTGCTGATGGCCCTCGATCTCGGTATCGACATCGTGGACCACGGTGACGGCCTCGACCACGAGGGCATCGAGCGCCTGCTCGAGACCGACACGCCCCTCGTGCCCTCGATGCTCTTCCCCGCCCGGTTCCTCGCCTCGATGGGTGGGGTCTCCCTCGGGTTCACCGACGAGATGCGCCACGACGTCGACGCCATGGCCTCCGTGCTGCCGGACGCCAACGCCGCCGGGGTCCGACTGGTCCTCGGCGACGACTTCGGCGCCGTCAACTTTCCCCACGGCCCCTACGCCGACGAGCTCGTCTACTACGTGGACGAGGTCGGCATCCCGGCCCTCGACGTCCTGACCTGGGCCACCCGGAACGGTGCGGAGGTCCTCGGTCGGGGAGACGACCTCGGTACCGTCGAGACCGGCAAGCTCGCCGACCTGGTGGTGGTGGACGGTGACCCCGTGGCGGACATCCACCTGCTGCGCGATCCCGGTGCCCTGCTCGCCGTGTTCCTCGGAGGGCGGCCGGTGAGCGACCGGCTCCCCGACACGGTGTCGACGTGACGGTCGCTCCGGGGCGCCGCCCCCTGCGGTCGGCGGGCGGTGCTCGACCAGCTGTCCGGCGAGGGTCCCGCCACCCTGTCGTCCCGACTCTCCACCGGCAGGACGGACCCCACCCGGAGCGGGGCCACGGGCCCGGGTTGCCCCCCGGGGCCTCCGTTGGGCTAGACAGGGGCGTTTGACGGGCCGGGAACGGACCGAGCCCCACCCCACCCACCAAGGAGCCGCCATGCCTGAAGCCTGGATCATCGATGCCGTACGCACGCCACGGGGCATCGGCAAGGTCGGCAAGGGGGCCCTGGCCGACCAGCATCCCCAGATCATCGGCTCCGCCGTGCTGAAGGCGCTGGCCGAGCGCAACAACCTGACCACCTCCGACGTCGACGACATCATCTGGGGCACCAGCCGCCAGGTCGGCACCCAGGGCGGCGACCTCGGTCGCATGGCCGCCCTCGACGCCGGCTACGACATCCACTCCAGCGGCGTCACGCTCGACCGCTACTGCGGGTCGGGCATCACGGCCGTCAACCTGGCCGCCGCCTCGGTCCTGGCCGGGTTCGAGGACTGCGTGATCGCCGGCGGCACCGAGCTGATGTCCTCCTACGGGACCAACAAGGTCGAGGGCGGTGGCTTCTTCATCGACTCGGGCAACGAACACCTGCGGGCCGTGTGGCCCCAGCCCAACCAGGGTGTGGCCGCCGACGCCATCGCCACCCTGGAGGGCATCCCCCGGCGGGCCCTCGACGAGCTCGCCGAGTCCTCGCAGGCCCGGGCGGCCACCGCCATCGCCGAGGGTCGGTTCGACAAGAGCCTCATCCCCGTCTTCGACCCCGACGGCAACCTCCTCCTCGACAAGGAGGAGTACCCGCGGCCGGGCACCACGGCCGACAAGCTCAGTCAGCTGGCCCCGTCGTTCGAGGGCATCGCCGACATCGAGCTGAACGGCGACGGCCTGACCTTCCGCAAGATGATCGCCCAGCAGTACCCGGACCTCAAGATCGAGCACGTCCACCACGCCGGCAATTCGTCGGGGGTCGTCGACGGTGCCGCCGCGCTGCTCATCACCAGCCCCGAGTACGCCCGCGAGCACGGGCTCACCCCGAGGGCCCGCATCGTGGCCGCCGCCAACATGGGCGACGACCCGACCCTGATGCTCAACGCCCCGGTGCCGGCGGCCAGGAAGGTGCTGGCCAAGGCGGGCATGACGCTCGACCAGATCGACCTCTTCGAGGTCAACGAGGCCTTCGCCGTGGTGCCCGAGAAGTTCATCCGCGACCTCGACCTCGACCGCGACAAGGTCAACGTGAACGGCGGCGCCATGGCCCTCGGCCACCCGATCGGCGCCACCGGCGCCATGCTCATCGGCACCGCCCTCGACGAGCTCGAGCGCCAGGACAAGCAGTTCGGTCTCATCACCATGTGTGCGGCGGGCGGCATGGCCCCGGCGGTCGTCATCGAGCGCATCTGACCGCACCACCGACCGGTGGGCCCCGTCGGGGCCGCCACCCGGACCTTCGCCACCCGACCCGGGCCCCCGGCCGGACCCGTCCGGCACCGGCACGAGGTCGGTGGACTCGACGGCCCGGTCTAGTCGCCGTGGCCCGGGACGCCGGAGTGGGCGTCCGGGGAGCGGCGGCCACCGGGCTGCAGCACCACCGGAGTGCCGCGGTCACCCATGGTGAAGTCGGCGCCGGTGCTGAACCGGGTCAGCCGCACGTCGTCGGGGACAGGGCGCTCCTCGTCCCCGCGCACCACCTCCACCACCAGCTCCCCCCCGTCGTCGGCCACCACCACACACCCGTAGCGGGGATCGACGGCCCCGACGATGGCGTCCAGCGGCTCGAGGTGGTCCGCGTCGAGGAGGGTGGGCCAGGCACCGTCGGCGGTGGCCGGCGCCGAGCGGTCGATGCGCACGAGGAGCCGGTCATCGAGGTCGATCGTGCACCCGGTGTAGGCCGTCGGCAGCAACCCCGGGCTGAGCGCCACGACCTGGGCCACGTCACCCAGGTCGGCTCCGAGCCCGAGCGCCGCGCGCAGGCGGTCGGCGGCGACACCGGCCACACCGGTGAACTGGTGCCGGCTGAACGACCGGGCCTCCTCGTCGTTGTCGACGTGGCCCCGGGTGCTGGCGAGGAACGCCAGGGCGAGGAGGTGACCCTGGATGCACACCTCCTCGGCGATCCGTCGCAGGGCCGAGGCCGACCAGTCGCGGAACTGCAGGTCGGACAGGAGCGGACCGCTGTACTCGTGGAGACCGGGGTCGGCGGGGTCGATGGGGTCGAGCTCCATGGTGGCCGCCGCCGTGGCGCCGATGACCAGCGCCTGCTCCGGGACCGGGAGCACAGGGTGGGCGTCGTCGATCACGACCGTCCAGGCGCAGTGGGGGGACCGGTCGGTCGGCACCCGGGGCGGCCGGTGGACCGGGCGCACCTGGGCCCGGGGGTTGGACGCCGTGGCCGTGGCGTCGAAGGTCGGGTCCTCGATGTCGTGGCACATCGCCGTCACGTAGTCCGGGCCCATCGGTTCGACGTCCATCAGGGCACCGCAGTGGTCCAACCAGAACTCGCCGTGGTCCCGGTCGGTCACGGCGAACCGGAAGTCCATGAACTGCGGCGGCGATCCGATGTCGATCTGGATGTTCTTGAAGATGGTCACGACCGAGTCGCCCTCGAAGCCGAGCGTGCGCTGCATCCGCTTCGAGTAGACCGGACTCGCCCCCATCCACTCGTCGATGGCGATGTCCCGCATCACCTCGCGTCCGAAGGCCCCGATGAGGTGGGGCATTCCGGCCCGGTCGATCAGATGGCCGGCCAGCAGCAGCTCGGGGACGAGCACGGCCAGCTCGGAGCGGTCGAGTTCGGCCAGACGCCGCGGTGCACCGCTCACGGGAGTCGCTGGGTGAGCACCCGACCGTTTTCGGCCATCACCACGCGGATCTCGTCCTCGTCGAAGCCGTTCCGGCGCAGGTCGTCGGCGAAGGTGGCCGGCTCGGCCAGTCCTTCGGCGTGCGGCCAGTCCGATCCGAACAGCAGGTGGTCGAGTCCGATCAGGTCCTTCAGTTCGGCGAGGTCGTCCTCGTAGAACGGGGCGACCCAGACGTGGTCACGGAAGGTGGCCACCGGGTCCGAGGCGAACCCCTTCGGGCTCTGGCCGTAGACCTTCTTCAGCTTGGTCAGCAGCTCGGGCACCCAGTCGGCGCCGGCCTCGATGCTGGCCACGCGCACCCGAGGGAACCGGTCGTAGACGCCCTGACAGACCAGGGCCGCCATCGTCTCGTACGGGGCCCGGCTGCCGCTCAGGACGATCCGCAGCGGCGAGTACGCGAACGCCCGGAAGGCACCCACCTGCTCCCAGTCGTCGACGTAGCGGTTGTAGCCGGCGTCACCGGAGTGGATCCCGACCGTCACCCCGGCCTCGTCCACCCGCGCCCAGAAGGGGTCGAACCGGGCGTCACCCGGGGACACCCGACCGTCACGGGTGATGGCCGGTCCGCCCTTGANGCACACGATCCGGGCNTCCTTGGCCAGCACCTCCTCGAGCTCCGCCACCGCCGCGTCGACGTCGACCAGAGGGATCATGGGTGCGGCGAAGATCCGCTCCTGGTAGGCGTAGCCCCAGTCGTCGTCGAGCCACCGGTTGAACGCGTGGAAGGCGGCGACGGCGGCCTCGGGGTCGCCGGCCAGGGCCTCCTCCATACCTACACCCAGCGTCGGGAACATGAAGCAGCCGTCGATGCCCTGGGCGTCCATGACGGCCAGCCGGGCGTCGCGGTCCCGGTACTCGGGACGGATGGGTTCGAGGTCACCGAACAGGGTGGCGATGTCGTCACCCCGGGGGTTGCGGCCGCGGAAGTACTCGTCGAGGCTGCCGGGCCGGGCCACCGGGTCGAACGTGGGATTGGGGATGAACCGGTTGACGGTCCCGGCCACCAACAGCCGCTGGCGACCGTCGATCTCGGCCCACTGCATGGCCCGGCGGGCCATGCCCTTGTCGAGGTACCGGGTGAAGGCGTCGGTGGCCTCGTAGTAGTGGTTGTCGGCGTCGAACGTCGTGAAGTCGATGGTCATCGTGGCCCTTCTGTCGTGCGTGCTGTGTTCCGTGCCTTCGTCCGTGCCTTCGTCCGTGCCGGATCGGTCCGGTCCGGGAGTGCGTGGACGGTCACGAGTCGAGTCCGAGGACGCGCAGGGCGTTGGTCCGCAGGAACTTCGTCCAGACCTCGTCCTTCAGTCCCACGTCGCGCATCTCGGTCATGATGCGCTCGAGCGAGAGACCCATGGGGAAGTACCCCGCGTAGATGATCTTGTCGGCGCCCCGCTTGTTGGCGAAGTCGATCACGTCCTTCGGGTAGTACCGGGGGGCGAAGGCGCTCGTCGAGTAGTGCAGGCCCGGCCACTTGAGCATGAGCTTGACGGCCAGCTCGGTCCAGGGCTCGCAGCCGTGCCGGGTGACGAATACGAGTTCGGGGAAGTCGAACATCACCTCGTCGATGAGCTCCACCCGCTGGGGGGCGAACTTCAACCGGGGACCCGGCACGCCGGCACAGCAGAACACGGGGATGCCGAGCTCCACGGCCTTGGCGTAGACGGGGTACATCAACTTGTCGTTGATGGCGACCTGGGGGAAGGTCCCCGAGGGGAAGACACCGAGCGCCCGGATCCCCCAGGTCTCGTAGGCCCGGACGATGGACCGGATGCCGTCCATCCCCTCGTTGGGGTCGACCGAGAGCGAGGGGATGAACCGGTCGGGGTAGCGCTTCAACGCATCCGCGCCGGTCCCCTCCGGATCGTCGACGCCGATGAGGCCCCGCTCGACCCCCCAGCGGTCCATCTCGCCGAGGGTCACCGCCACCGGGTCCTGGGCCTCGGTCAGCTCCTTTTCGGGTACGTCCTTGAACATGTACTCCGCCGGGAACTTGAAGTCCTCCTTGGACTCGCGGTCCTTGGTCTGGCGGGTGATGAAGTCGTAGACCCCCGCCATGTCCGCATGGGGGAAGCCGATCATGGTGTCGACGATCCCCACGTTCTCCGGCATCCCCATGCGTGTGTTCCTCCCGATCGGCGGTCGGCGTATGATAGAACGCCATTTCAGTTTGTCAACTTATCCCCTGTTCAGAGGCTGTGCCATGGGACGAAATGTCATTTCGTAGCGACCCGGGTCCCCATCCCGTTGACGGGCGGCGCCGAGGTCCCGCCGCATGAGCCGGACACGTACGGCGACGGCCCTGGCCCCGAGCGAGCTGACGGAGTCGCAGCGGGTCCGACGGGACCGCATCATCGACGCCGCACTGCAGCTGTCGCGCAAGCGGGCGTTCGAGCAGATCCAGATGAAGGACGTGGCCGAGGCCTCGGGGGTCGCGCTCGGGACGATCTACCAGTACTTCTCGTCCAAGGACCACCTGTTCGCCGAGGCGCTCGTGCACTGGGGCGGGCTGCTGCCCGACAACCTGGAGCGCCGGCCGCTGACCGGTGACGACCCCGCCGCGCGCCTCACCGAGGTCCTGCACCGCGCCGTGCGGGCCTTCCAGCAGCAGCCCAACCTGGCCAAGCTGGTCACGGCGCTGGCCGTCTCGTCGGACCCCTTCGCCGTCGAGGCCATCGCCCGGCTCGACCACACCACGGGTGCCGCGTTCCGTGACGCCCTCGTCGGCCTCGACGATCCGACGGCCGAGTCCATGGTCCGGATCATCGACCACGTGATGGCCGGTGTGCTCCGGCTGTGGTCCGCCGGTCGGATCCCCATCGACGAGGTCTACCGCTCGCTGGACGAGATGGTCGCCCTCCTCTTCCGCCCGTGACCGGCTGAGTCCGGGACCACCGGTGTTCACCCTCCGCTTCGACATGCGGTCGCCCGTCGACGGGGCGCCCACGACCGACCTCTACCAGGCGGCGTTGGACATGGCGGCATGGACCGAGTCGCGCGGGGCGGTCCTGGCCATCGTCTGCGAGCACCACGGCCTGCCCGACGGCTACCTCCCCTCCCCTCTCGTGCTGGCCACGGCCCTGGCGGCGCGGACCACGACCTTGCCGATCCTCGTGGCGGTGGTGGTCCTCCCGCTGTACCGACCGCTCCGCCTGGCCGAGGACATGGTCGTCCTCGACATCGTCAGCCGGGGACGGGTGAGCTACGTGGCCGCCATCGGGTACCGGCCCGAGGAGTACGGGATGCACGGGGTCGACTTCCACCGTCGGGGGGCGATCGCCGAAGACCACCTCGGGATCCTGTTGTCGGCCAAGACCGGCGAGCGCTTCGAACTCGACGGGCGGACCGTGCAGATCACCCCACCGCCCTTCACACCGGGCGGGCCCCGGGTGGCCTGGGGTGGCGGCAGCCATGCCGCGGCCCGCCGTGCCGGTCGACACGGCCTCGACTTCTTCGCACGGTCGGGCGACGGGACCCTGCGGACCGCCTACGAGGAGGAGTCCGAGTCCCACGGACACCGTCCCGGATGGTGCATGCTGCCGCCCGACGACCTCACGACGGCGCTGTTCGTGGCGGACGATCTCGACCGGGCCTGGGCGGAGCTCGGTCCCTACCTCATGCACGACGTGCGGAGCTACGCCGCCATGAACCGGGACACCGGGCACAGTGCCTCGCTGTCGTTCGTGGACTCGGTGGACGAACTTCGGGTGGAGGACGCCAGCCACCGCATCGTCACCGTCGAGGACGCCGTCTCGATGGTGCGCGGAGGGACTCCGCTGCCCCTGCACCCGCTCATCGGCGGGCTGCCGCCCGACATCGCCTGGCGCTACCTCCACACCGTGGTCGACGAGGTACTGCCCGCCCTCGGCTGACCGGTCGGGTCGGTCGTCCGCACGTCGGTGGCGCGTCGGTCGCCCGCCTCCGACGGTCTCGGGCGTGGTGTCCGGAGCGATGAATCGTCCATGGTGACGCCCGTTCGACGGTCCGGCGGCAACGGGCTCGCTGTCAGTCCGCCCCGTAGAACGGGGCCCCGAAGGCGAAGATCCCACCGTCGGCCGCGACCAGCCAGTAACCCCCCGAGGCGCTGTCCGCAGCCAGCCCCACGATGGGGGCGTTGAGCGGTAGGCCACCCGTCGATCCGTGGAAGGCGGCGTCCCCGAAGGCGAACGTCCCGCCGTCGGACGCCACGAGGAGATAGCCGCGGTCGGTGGCGGTGGGTGCCATCCCGTTGACCGGCCGGTTGAGCGCCAAGCTCCCGGTGGACCCGAGGTACGGCGCCCCGAAGGCGAAGATGCCACCGTCGGTGGCCACCTCCCAATAGCCGCCGGTGGTGCCGTCGGGGGTGATGCCGACCACCGGCTTGGCGAGGGGGACGCCCCCCATCGATCCCCTGAAGGCGGCGTCGCCGAAGGCGAAGATGCCGCCGTCGGACGCCACCAGCCAGTACCCCCTGCCATCGGCGGTCGGGGCGATGTCCACCACCGGGGCGTTGAGGTGTCGGCCCCCCATCGATCCGTAGTATCCGGCGTCGCCGAAGGCGAACGTCCCCCCGTCGGACGCCACCAACCAGTACCCCTTGCCGTCCGGGGTGCCCACGATGTGCGTGATCGGGGCGTTGAGCGGTCGCCCGGCCAACGAACCGTAGGAGGTGGCGGATCCGTGCTCGGACACGCCGCCGGCCGCGTTGGCCAGCCAGTAGCCGGTGCCGTCGGGGGTGGCGGCCATCCCGACCACCGGGCCCGGCAGCCCTCCGAGGGAGGGAGCCGGCGGGGTCCAGAAGCGGATGGCGCCGTCGTAGGTGTACTGGGATCTGAGGTACGCCATGGAGTGCAGCTGGACGGGGTTGCCCATGCTGATGGCGTCCCACACCTCGTTGTTGCCGGCGTAGATCCCGGAATGGACGAAGCCGTCGAGGCCGCTGCCGCCCCAGAAGACGGCGTCACCGGGCAGCAGGGCGGCGGTATCGGCCGCCGGGATGACGGTCCCGACCCCGGGCAGCTGGCTCCCGTCGTTCGGGAGGGCGATGCCGGTCACCTGGTAGACCGAGTACTGCACCAGGCTCATGCAGTCGTAGCCAGGCGTGTTGCCCGTGCACCCGATGGGGTCCCCGGCACCGTGGGTCGGGCCGTTGATCCCTCCGCCACCGTCGCAGTAGGCCACCCCGGCCTGGGAAGCGGCGGCGGCGGCGATCTGGTCACCCTGGGTTGCGGCCCGGGCCGGTACCGCCTCGATCGAGACGGCCACCGCCGTCAGCGCCACCACCGCCACGGTGGCGGCCATGACCCTGCCTGCTGTGGCGAACACCGAGCGTGACCCCATCGTGATCCCCCTCTGACTGGACGGTGCGGAACGCTCCGAATCTAGCCGGGCGGGCCGGGTCGTCACGTCCATTCGGGGACCGTCGCGCACGGGCCCCCGGCTCGCCGGACGGAGTCGGTGGCATCGGCCCGGCCGGCTGCGTCGCCTACCAGAAGGAGGTCTCCTTGGTCAGGCCGAGCGCCGGATACCCGCCGGCGACGATCGGCTGGCAGTTGCCGAGGCCCTCCGCCCCGGTGTCGAGGTCCCGGACCCGCACGACGGTGTCCCGGATCTGGTGGAGCTGGCGGGCGAGTTCGGGATCGCTGCAGTCACCGAGGCGTTCGCCGTCGACGACCAGTTCGCCCCGCCATTCACCGTGGTGGTGCCCCTGCCAACCGAAGTACAGGCCGGCACCCAGGTGGAACCCGGTGTCCGACACGACCTCCAGGGCGAACCGGCGTCGGGAACCGCCCTCGAGCGTCACGTCCACCGTGCCACCGAGCAGTCGGCGGTTGGACGGGTCGAAGGACAGCTCGGGACGGATGTCGGCCATGCGGACGACCGTGCCGTCGGCGTGCTCGATCGCCCCGGTGACCGAGCGCTGTGCGTGCCCGAAGCCGGACAGGTCGACGACGTGCAGGAACAGTCCCCAGCGCGTTCCGTCCGGGTCGGTCATGAGGGAGGGGCACCAGATCATCTGGAAGTCCATCTCGGGGACGGGGTCGAAGGGGTCGACGTCGGTGGGCGGGGTCCCCACGTCGTAGCGGACACCCCAGGAGTGGTCCCGGGTCGACACCCAGTCGTCGGGATCCATCTCGTGACGGACCCCGTCGAGCTCGATCCATCCGGACGCCGTGCCGATCTGGTGGTAGCGGACGAGGTCGGCGCTGACGCGGTACCCGAGCGGCGTCCGCTGATGGGTCCGCTCCTCGGTGGCCGGCGGCAGGGCCGCCTCGAACACCCAGTCGAAGGCCAGCGGCTGGCTGTCGTTGGCCTCGAGCGAGAACCGCACCGTGCGCATGGGCTCCAGGACGTCGTAGTGGATCGGACCCACCGACAGGGCGTCCGGGGTCGGGAAGAGCCGGCGGCTCCCCCGCACGGTGAGCTGCTCGACCCCCCGGGACAGGCCCGCGTAGCCGTCCACTACGTTGCGGTTGAGGTACTTGCCCATGCCGAAGCCCAGTTGCAGACGGCCGTCCCGGGCGGCCGCCATGGCACACACCTTCTCCGTCCAGGACGGGTCGCTGGTGGCGACCGTGGCGAACGTGTCCGGTACCTGGTGGTCGAACCGCTCGTCGGCCGGCCCGAGCGGGCCCAGGGGGTTGGTCAACGTTGCTCTCCCATCGTCCGTGTGTCCGACACCCCGAGTGTCTACTCGCCTGGCGGTCCGTCGTGGGTCGCCTCGGACGCACCCCGGTGGGCGTGCTCGGCCAGCAGGGTGGCGACCGCACCGGTCACCCGCTCGGCCGTGGGCAGGTGGAGCGACTCGTCGGGGCCGTGGTGGTTGCTCCCGGGGACGAGCACCCCGAGGGCGAGGATCTGGGCCTCGGGGAACCGCTCGGCCAGCCAGCCCAGGAACGGGATGGTGCCTCCCTCCCCCACCTGGGCGGAGGGACGGCCGAACGCCGCCTCGGACGCCCGGTCCAGGGCGTCGGTCAGCCACGGCGCCAGGGCCGGTGCGGCCCAGCCGTCGGCGGACTGCTCACCCTCCCAGGTGACCTGGGCACCGTGCGGGGGATCGGTGGTCACCGCCCGGGCCACGGCCGCCTCGGCCGCCTCGGCATCGGCGGTCGGCGGCACACGGATCACCAGCTTCAGCGTGGTGGAGGGACGGAGCACCGCGCCGGCGTCGCCCGTCGGCGGCAGACCGTCGGCGCCGACCACGGCGACCGAGCCCGACCAGGCCGTGCGCACCGCCTGGTCGGCCCGGGTGGCCCCCTGGAGCTCCAGGCCCTCGACGATCGGGAAGGCGGATCCGCCGGCCCCCGCCTCGACCAGCGCCTCCGCCATCCGTTCGGCGGCGGCCACGGTGCCGGCCGGTGGTTCCACCACCAGCTCGGGCAGCAGCAGGTCGCCGGTGGCGGCGTCCTCGATCCGGTCGAGCAGCAGCCGGGCGATGCGGAACGAGTCGGGGACGACCGCGCCGGCCGAGCCACTGTGGACGCCGTGGTCGAGCACGTCGACCCGGAGGGTGCCCACCACCGCGCCCCGTAGCGACGTGGTGATCCACAGCCGGTCCCCGGTCGGGCTGCTCGAATCGAGGGCGACGACGAGGTCCGGTGTGCCGATGCGGTCGGTCAGGTGGGCGAGCACCGCGGGGAGGTGCGGGCTGCCGCTCTCCTCGGATCCCTCGACCAGGACGACACAGCGGGCGTGGCGGCCGCCGACGGCGCGGATCGACTCGAGGGCCACCAGGGTGGACGGCATGGCGTAGCCGTCGTCGGCCATGCCCCGGCCGTAGAGGAAGTCGCCCTCGAGGGTGGGCGTCCAGGGCCCGCGGCCCTTCCCCCAGCCGACGAACGGGGGCTGCTTGTCGTAGTGCCCGTAGACGAGCACGGTGCCGGTGGCCNNTGGGTCGGTGGCCGGCACGTCGATCAGCACCGTCGGGCTCAGGCCGTCGATCCGCACCACCTCGACGACGGCCCCGTCGAGGTTCCGGGCCCGGGCCCACCCGGCATAGAGCTCGGCCGCCCGCTCGAGCTCGCCGTGGGTCTCCCACTCCGGGTCGTAGGCCGGCGAGAGATCGGGGATCCGTCCGTACTCGAGGAGGAGCGGCACCACGGCGTCGTGCCAGTCGGTGATGGCCCGCCGGGCGATGTCCCGGTAGGTGTCGGCGGAAGGGTCGGTGACCATGGACCCCAGCGTACGGGTGCGGCACCGGTGACGGCCGGTCTCCCACGGGCTGCGCCGTACGCCGCGCACCACGGCGGACACCTGGGGCCGGGAACCACACATCCCGGCGTCACACACGGTGAGCGCCGGGATGTGCCGAGACATCGTGTCCGCTACCACGCCGGCCCGCAGGTGGGCCCGGCGGGGCGGCGTTCCGGATCAGCTGCAGCCGCTGGTCGCCCCGCAGCTCGAGCAGACGTAGCACGAGCCGGCCCGCTGCATCGAGTTGCCGCACTGGTAGCACATGGGCGCATCCCGCTGCTCGGCCCGGGCGATGAGTCCCTCCACCGGTGCGGTCGGCACCGAGGCCGGGGCCTCGGGCGCCGTGGGTGCGCTGCCTTCCACGACCAGGATGATGGTGGGGTCGATCGCCCCGGCCTCGACGATGCCGCTCGACGGGGTGGCCGTCTCCTCGACCCCAGGCAGGGTCGGCTGCATCCGCTCCGCGGTGGACAGGATGCCCAGCTCGGCGCGCTCCTCGAGGGGTAGGTAGTCGACGGCCAGGCGCCGGAAGATGTGTAGTCGACCAGGCTGGTGGCGATGCGCAGGTCCGGGTCGTCGGTGATGCCGGCCGGCTCGAAGCGCATGTTGGCGTACTTGCGGACGTAGGTCGACAGCGGCACCCCGTGCTGGAGCCCGAGGCTGACCGAGATCGAGAAGGCGTCCATGATGCCGGCCAGGGTGGACCCCTGCTTCGACACCTTCATGAACACCTCTCCGGGACGGCCGTCCTCGTACTCGCCGACGGTGACGTAGCCCTCGCAGTCGGCCACCCGGAAGGAGAAGGTCGACGACTTGCGGCGCCGGGGCAACCGCTCACGCACCGCGCCGACGACCAGTGTCTCCTGGGTGCGCCCCTGCTCGTGCAGCAGTGCCGCCTCGAGCTCGGCGATCTTGCCGCTGAGCTCGCGGGCATGGGCCTCGGCGTCGGACAGGGCCGCCGGCTCGTCCGTCGTGTCGTCGGACGCGCCGTCCTTCTTGGTGGTCGACAGCGGCTGGGCCACCTTGCAGTTGTCCCGGTAGATGGCGACGGCCTTGATGCCGAGCCGCCAGGCGTCGATGTGCAGCTGCTCCACGTCCTCCACCGTCACGTCCTCGGGCAGGTTGACCGTCTTCGAGATGGCGCCCGAGATGAAGGGCTGCACCGCGCCCATCATCCGCACGTGGCCGAGGTAGTGGATGGTGTTGTCGCCCATCGAGCAGGCGAACACCGGCAGGTGCTCCGCCGCCAGGTAGGGCGCTCCGACGATCGACTTGTGCTCGTCGATGTGGGCGACGATCTCGTCGACCTGGTCGGGCGAGTAGCCCAGCCGGGTCAGGGCACGGGGCACCGTCTGGTTGACGATCGACATCGTGCCGCCGCCCACCAGCTTCTTGGTCTTGACCAGGCCGAGGTCGGGCTCGACCCCGGTGGTGTCGCAGTCCATGAGCAGGCCGATGGTGCCGGTCGGGGCGAGCACCGAGGCCTGCGAGTTGCGCACGCCGTACTGCTCGCCGAGCTCGACGGCCAGGTCCCAGGCCTCCTGGGCGGCCGAGAGGATTTCGGTGGGGACCTGCTCCTCGTCGATGGACGCCACGGCGTCACGGTGCATCTTGAGCACCTTGGTCATGGGCTCGACGTTGTCGTGGTAGCCGGCGAACGGTCCCATGCGGGCGGCGGTGCGGGCGGAGGTGGCGTAGGCGTGCCCGGTGAGGAGCGCGGTGATCGCCCCGGCCCACGCCCGGCCCCCGTCCGAGTCGTAGGGCAGGCCCTGGGCCATCAGCAGGGCTCCGATGTTGGCGTAGCCGATGCCCAGCTCCCGGAAGCGCCGCGAGTTCTCGGCGATCTTCTCGGTCGGGTAGTCGGCGTTGCCCACGATGATCTCCTGGGCGGTGAAGATGACCTCGACCGCGGCCCGGAAGCCCTCGACGTCGAACGACGAGTCGTCGTGGAGGAACTTCATCAGGTTGAGGCTGGCCAGGTTGCACGCCGAGTTGTCCAGGTGCATGTACTCCGAGCACGGGTTGGAGCCGTTGATCCGCCCGGTGTTGGACGCCGTGTGCCACTTGTTGATGGTGGTGTCGAACTGCATGCCGGGGTCGGCGCACTCCCACGCCGCCTGGGCGAACTGACGGAAGAGGTCACGGGCCGGCACGGTCCGCACGGTCTCGCCGTCCCCGCGGGTGACGAGGTTCCAGTCGGCCCCGTCGATCACCGCCTGCATGAAGTCATCGGTCACCCGGACCGAGTTGTTGGCGTTCTGGTACTGCAGGCTGATGGCGTCCTTGCCGTCGAGGTCCATGTCGAAGCCGGCGTCGCGCAGCACACGGGCCTTGCGCTCCTCGGTGGCCTTGCACCAGATGAAGTCCTCGATGTCCGGGTGGTCGGCGTCGAGGATGACCATCTTGGCGGCGCGCCGGGTCTTGCCACCCGACTTGATGGTGCCGGCCGAGGCGTCGGCGCCCCGCATGAAGCTGACCGGGCCCGAGGCGGTGCCGCCACCCTTCAGGAACTCGTGGGAGGAGCGGATACGGGACAGGTTGACGCCCGCACCCGAGCCACCCTTGAAGATCACGCCCTCTTCCGTGTACCAGTTGAGGATGGAGTCCATCGTGTCCTCGACGGACAGGATGAAGCAGGCCGAGCCCTGCTGGGGCACGCCGGCCACGCCGATGTTGAACCACACCGGCGAGTTGAAGGCCGCCATCTGGTTGATGATCAGGTGCTTGAGCTCGGCGCTGAAGGCCTCGGCCTCCTCGTCGTCGACGAAGTAGCCGTCCTTGATGCCCCAGGCGGTGACGGTGTCGACCACCCGGTCGGCCACCTGGCGCAGCGACGTCTCGCGCTCGGGGGTCCCGGGGGTCCCCCGGAAGTACTTCTGGGTGAGGATGTTGGTGGCGTTGAGGCTCCAGCTCTGGGGCACCTCGACGTCGAGCTGCTCGAAGGCGACCGATCCGTCGCGGTAGTTGGTGATCCTGGCGTCGCGTCGCTCCCAGACGACCGTGTCGTAGGGGTGGATGCCGGCGTCGGTGAAGTGCCGGCGGATGCCGATGCCGACTCGCTGCGGTGCGATGGCCATGGGGTGGACCTCTTTCTGTCGTCGTCTGTGGAGCAGTGGGTGCTGCCGGTGGTGTGTGGTGCGGAGTGTGTCGTCGGAGATGCTGTGCCTGCTGCGGTGCTGCCGGTCCCCTGCCCCGGTGGAGGCGTCGCAACCCTGCCCATCGACGGCACGTCGTCCGTCCCCCGTGTCCGTCCCTGGTACCCGAGCGGTCGATCCTGCCCGTCGTGCCGCCCGCAACCACCGGATGATCCCCCGGTTACGTACCGCCCGACCGCTTGGGTCCTTCGCCATCGTAGCCTGGCCGCCCCCTGCTCCAGGAGACCCGAATTCCGATGGAAACACAAGATGTTGTGGTTTGCTCTCCCCCGAGGTACGAGATAGTGGGTCTATTACAGCAGTGTAGTTACACGCTGTCAACGAACCCCGAGCCGATCGACCCGATTCCACTCCGTGAAATGCCTGTTCGGAGGCCGTTCGCGAAGGTTTGCAAATCATTGCTGCGCGCGAGCACGTCCACGGGCCCGGATCGGCCCGACGCGGCCCGGTTCCCGATCTCACTACAGTCCCCCTGTGGCCACCACGACCCCCGTCAGCATCGCCGTCGACGCCGGGACCACCGGCATCCGGGCCCTGGTGGTGGACGAACAGGCACGGGTGGTGGACATCGCCTACCGCGAGCTCACCCAGCACTTCCCCCGGCCCGGCTGGGTGGAGCACGATGCCGACGAGATCTGGCGCCTGGTCCACGAGACCCTGTCCGAGGTGGCGGGGCGGCTCGCCGACAACGGCCGCCGGGCCCGGTCCATCGGGATCACCAACCAACGCGAGACCGTGGTGGCGTGGGACCGCACCACGGGCCGACCACTCCACCGGGCCCTCGTCTGGCAGGACCGCCGCACGGCCGATCACTGCGCCCGGCTCGAGGCGGCGGGCCACCTGCCCCTGGTGCGCGAGCAGACCGGCCTGGTGCTCGACCCCTACTTCTCGGCCTCGAAGATGGAGTGGCTGCTGGAGGAAGGCGGGGTCCCGACCGGACCCGGGCTGACCCTCGGCACCGTGGACGCCTGGATCCTGTGGAACCTGACCGGTGGCACCGGCGGCGGGGTGCTCGCCACCGACGTGACCAACGCGTCGCGCACGATGCTCTTCGACATCGTGGTCCGCCGGTGGTCGTCGGAACTCTGCGACCTCTTCCACATCCCCCGCTCCGCGCTGCCCGAGGTGCGTCCGTCGTGCGGGCGGTTCGGCCTCGTGGCACCCGGGTTCCCCGGGGACGGCACCCTCGCCGGAGTGCCGATCAGCGCCATGGTGGGCGACCAGCACGCCGCACTCTTCGGACAGGCCTGCTTCGACCGGGGCATGACCAAGACGACGTTCGGCACGGGCAGCTTCACCCTGATGCACGCCGGTGCCACCTGTCCCGAGCCCGTCGACGGGCTGCTCACCACCATCGCGTGGGACCTCGGCACCGACGGTGACGTCGCCATCGGTGCCGACGGTGGGCCGAGGACCGGCCGCTCCTCGCTGGCCTACGCCGTCGAGGGCTCGATCTTCGTGGCCGGGGCCGGTGTCCAGTGGCTGCGGGACGGGCTGGGCATCATCACGGAGTCGTCCGAGCTCGAGCCCCTGGCCCGCAGCGTCGAGTCCTCCGAAGGGGTCGTCCTGGTGCCCGCATTCTCGGGGCTGGGCAGCCCCCACTGGGACCCGGGAGCCCGTGGCACCATCACCGGGCTCAGCCGGGGGATCGGCCGGGCCCACCTGGCCCGGGCCATGGTCGAGGCCATGGGCTTCCAGGTCCGTGACGTGTTGGACGCCATGGCCGTCACCGGCACGGCACCCTCCGTGGTCCGGGTGGACGGCGGTGCGGCCGTGATGGACCTGCTCCTCCAGCACGTGGCCGACCAGTCCCGGGTGCCGGTGGTGCGGCCCCGTTCGGTCGAGACCACGGCGCTGGGGGCGGCGACCATGGCCGGGCTGGCCGAGGGCGTCTGGGGGTCGCTCGACGACCTCGACGCCCTGTGGGCCGAGGACGCCTCGTTCCACCCCGAGGTGGACGTGGCGTTCGCCGATCTCGCCCATGCGTCCTGGTCCCGCTCCGTGGAGCGGTCGCGGGGGTGGGCGGAAGGCTCCGACTGAGCCGGCGGAACGAGGGGATCGGGCGATCGACGGAGCCGCGGATGCTACGGCCGCCCGGACCCGGACGGGTCAGGCCAGCTCCCGCCAGCCGTGATCGGCCAGCTCGGCCATGATGGCGATCCACTGCCGTTCGCGCGAGCGCAGCACCGGGGCCACCCGTCCGACCACCAGCACGACGCCCGCGCGCACCAGTTCGGCGGCGGCCACGGCCGGGCTCTGGTCGGGACTCCCGTCACCGATCTCGTCCGCACCCACGGGTGAGGACAGGGGTGCCACCGCCCACAGGGCCATGGCCCGCAGCTCGTCGTCGGGCGGCGGTTCGCCGTGGCTCGCCGTCACCCGGGTCGTGTCGGTGTCGATGACGGCGGCGAAATCGGCGACCAGGCTGCGGCGCACCCGCCCTGCGAGGTGGTCCAGCAACGCGTCGGGCGATGTCTGGACGAAGAGTTCGGTGGCGATGTCGAGCAGTTCGGCGTGCCGGTCGGGCAGGGCTCCCTCCACCGCCCGCAGCGTCTCGATGCTCACCCCGTCGACCTCGAGGATCTCGTCGCGCAGGAGGCCCAGGAGGTGGTCGCCGGCCAGGCCGACCCCGAGCTCGTCCACCACGACCCCGTTGTCCCGCTGGAGGATGTCGATCGACACCACGTCTCCTCCGACCGAGCCGATCCGGCTGGCCACGGCCCCGAGGGCGCCGGGTCGGTCGGGCAGCTGGACGCGGATCAGGTAGTTGGGCACGGCGTCAGGGTAGAGGGGGAATGTGTCGGCACGGTTTCGTCCCGGTTACGACCCGGTCGCCGTCACCGGGGAGATCCCGCCGTCGCCAGGGACGTTCTTCGTCCGGCTGGCGTACCGGTCCACGTACTCCTGGCCGGACAGTCCGGCGATGGCCGTCATGAGGGCGTCGGTGAGGGACCGCAGTTCGGCGGCGTCGAGGTCGTGGGCGGGCACCGCACCGCACGCTCCGGTCGTGACCTGCTCGCCGGCCCGCTCGTAGGACACGGGTGGGCCGAACCGCACGGTGATCGAGTGGAACGGGCGCATCACCATCGACCCGGGCGGCTGCACCTTGCGGGTACCGAGGATGCCCACCGGGATCACGGGCACGTCGCAGCCCATGCTCAGGCGGGCCACACCGGTCTTTCCCTTGTGGAGGCGGGTGTCGGGGGCCCGGGTCCCCTCGGGGTAGATGGCGAGCACCCCGCCGGACCGCAGCACCGACGTGGCCGTGTCGAGGGCCCGCTGCGACGCGTCCCCTCCGCTGCGGTTCATGGGTATCTGGCCGGCGGCCCGGAAGAACCAGGCCGTCTTCCAGCTGTCGAAGTACTCGGCCTTGGCCACGTAGGTCACCTTGCGCCGGATGACCAGCGGGAGGAAGAACGAGTCGCAGAAGGACTGGTGGTTGGCGGCCAGGATCACCGGCCCGTGGGTGGGCACGTGCTCCCGCCCTTCGACCTTCACCCGCCAGAGGAGGTAGAGGAAGGGGGTGATGATTCCCTTCATGATCCAGTAGGCCACGAGGCAACGGTATCCGTGCCTGTGCTGTACTGCACTGATGACCTCCACGACCACCCACGCCGACCCCGCCGACACCCCGGACACCCTGGGTGACCAGGGACCATGGCAGGTGCTCGGACGGACCATCGGCCTCCCCGTGGAGGTGCGCCAGGCGGCCCAGTGGGGTGTCCAGTACCTGGTGCCGGCGACCGCCGCCCAACGCATCGTCGACCCCACCGGACTCGAGGTCACCGGCCCCCTGCCCGGCAAGGCGCTGATGGCCCTGGCCGTCTGCCGCTACGACGACACCGACCTCGACAGCTACCACGAGGTGGCGGTGAGTTTCGTGGTCCGCCCCCACGACGCCCCGGCCCAGCCGACGGCCGTCGACCGCCTGCGCGAGTTCGGATCGGGGGCGATCGGCGCCTACATCCACCGGCTGCCGGTCGACCAGGAGTTCACCTGTGCCGCCGGCCGCGACATCTGGGGCTATCCCAAGTGGATCACCACCATCGACATCGACGAGCCCGAGACGGGCGACCGTCGATCGGGGTCGGGCACCACGATCCGCCTGGTCGACGACGGCACGCACGTGCTGACCCTCACCCTGGCGGGCGGGGGCCCGGTGCGACTGCCCTCCCAGGCACCGCCGAGCTACTCGTACCGTGACGGGGTGCTGCGCCGGACGCCGTGGGAGACGTCGGCCACCGGGGTGGCGGGGCGTCCCGGCGGGGCCACCCTGGTGCTGGGTGACCACCCGATGGCCGATGAGCTGCGGTCGCTGGGCCTGCCCAAGCGGGCCCTGTTCTCCTCGTCCGCCACCCACATGCGGGCCACCTTCGGCGCCGCCGAGGTGGTCACCGCCGGGCGCTGAGGCGAACGGGTCTCAGTGCAGGCGGGTGAGGGCCTTGCGCAGGCCGCGCACGCTCTGGCCGATGCGCTGCTCGTTCTCGATGAGGGCGAACCGCACGTGCCCGTCACCCCCGGGGCCGAACCCGACCCCGGGTGAGGTGGCCACGTCGGCCTCCTCGATGAGGAACTTGGCGAACTCCAGCGACCCCATGTCCCGGTAGGGCTCGGGGATCGGCGCCCACACGAACATCGTGCCCCGCGGCGGGGTGATCTCCCAGCCGATCCGCTTGAGCCCGTCGCACAGGGCGTCCCGACGCGACTGGTAGATGTCGTTGATCAGCTTGGGGTAGTCGGGGGCCTCGTTCATGGCCACGATGGCGGCGATCTGGATCGGCTGGAAGGTGCCGTAGTCGAGGTAGCTCTTGAGCTTCGTGAGCGCCTGGACGATCTCGGCGTTGCCGACCATGAACCCGACCCGCCAGCCGGCCATGGAGAACGACTTGGTCATGGTGTAGAGCTCGACGGCGACGTCCTTGGCCCCCGGGACCTGCAGGATCGACGGCGGCTTGTAGCCGTCGAAGGCGATGTCGGCGTAGGCGAAGTCGTGGACCAGCACGATCTCGTGCTCCTTGGCGAACTCGACGATGCGGGTCATCCACGCCAGGTCGACGCACTCGGTGGTGGGGTTGTGCGGGAACGAGAGCACGACCACCCGGGGCTTGGGCCAGGCCGACTCCCACGCCTCCATGAGGTTGTCGAAGAAGGCGGCCCCGCCCTCGGCGCTGTCGACGCCCTCGCCGCTCGGGGTGTCGAGCCGGACGTGGCGGATGTCGGCCCCGGCGAAGAGCGGCGCGTAGATGTGGATCGGGTACGACGGCGACGGCACCAGCGCGGTGTCCCCCGGGCCGGCCAGCACCCACATCAGGTGGGACAGTCCTTCCTTGGCCCCGATGGTGGTCACGACCTCGGTCTCGGGATCGAGCTCCACGTCGAACTTGCGCAGGTACAGGTCGCAGATGGCCTTGCGGATCTTGGGGATGCCCCGGCTGGCCGAGTAGCGGTGGTTACGCGGATTGCGGGCCGCCTCGGCGAGTTTGTCCACCGCCACGTCGGGCGACGGGAGGTCGGGGTTGCCGAATCCCATGTCGATGACGTCCCGTCCGTCGTGCCGGGCTGCTGCCTTGAGGTCGTTCATGGTGGCGAAGACGTACGGGGGCAGCCCATTGATGCGACGGAATTCCATGCACCACGATACCTTCGCGCCCCCCGGACCTCGGACACGTCCGACGCGCCTCGTGGCGCGGCGCCCTCAGCGGACGGTCGCCGCCGCCTCGGCCACGACCTCGAGCGAGTCCGGCCAGGCGCACACGGCCCACGTGGCGCCGGCCGCGGCCACGTCGCCCAGCGTCGCGGTGGCCTCGGCCAGCGTGTCCCCCACCGGGCCACCCCAGGTGACCTCCACGCCCTGTTCGACCAGGGGCGCGACCTTGTCCGCCCCCACCTGCCAGACGTTGATGGCGGCCCCGGCCGCCCGGGCCCGGACGACCATCTCGGGGCGACCGCCGCCGATCCACGTGGGAATGCCGGCGTCGACGACGGTGGCGGCCACCGTCAGTAGGCGGTCGCGACGGATCTCGGCCGGCTCGAAGGGGATGCCGTAGGCCTCGTTCTCCTCGGCGCTCAGCTTGTCGCCCGTACCGATACCGGCCACCAGCCGGCCGCCGCTCAGGGCGTCCACCCCGCACAGCACGTCGATGAGGACCTCGTCGGGCACCAGGCCGATACGGGCCACCAGCGTGCCGAGGTGGATCGTCGAGGTGGAGGCGGCCAGGGCTCCGAGCAGGGGGCCCGAGGACAGCGCCGGTCGTCCGGGCTGGCCCATCGGCCACAGGTGGTCGAAGACGAAGACGCCGTCGATACCGAGTGCCTCGGCACGTTGTGCGGCAGCGAGCGCCGTGTCCGCCTCGTCGCGGAACTGCGGGAGGGTGATCCCGACCTTCATGGACGGTTCAGGGGCACGGGACGGTTCGGGCGCACGGACCGCTCATGCCGTCGACTCGACCCGGGCCTTCAGGTCGCGTAGGGCGATCGACATGATGCGGCTCTGGGCCCGCATCTTGATGAACCCGGGCAGCGGCACCTTCATCTCCACCTCGAGGTGGTAGGTGATCTCGGTCCCCCCGTCGGGGGTGGGGACGAAGACGTAGCGCCCGTCGAGTTTGGAGGTGATGTCGCCGGCGGTCTGCACCCACGCCAGGACCCCGGGAGCCTCGGAGTAGTCGTACGCCAGGGTGTAGCTGGTGCTCCGTCCGAAGGCTGCGGCCCGGAAGGTGACCGTGCTCGGACGGCCCTGACCGTCGCGCTCGTCGACCGTGACCTCCTTGATGTCGGCGGCCCACGACGGATAGCTGGCGATGTCGGCGCTGATCTCGAAACAGCGCGCCGGATCAGCGGCAACGACCATCCTCTCAGTGGCTTGTTCCGCCACGATCGGCCCTCCTCCTCGAATTCTCGACTGGTGCCCGCATGACGTCAGCCTCCCCCGTCGCCGAGGGACCGCGCCAGCCTAGGTGCGAGCAGGTCGTAGTCGAAGGATGCCTCGGCCCGCCGACGTGCGGCCTCCCCCATGGCCGCGCGCCGGTCCGGATCGGCCAGCAGGCCGCCGATCGCCCGGGCCACGTCGACCGCACTCGTGGGCCGGCGTACGACGACGCCGGTCACCCCGTCCTCGACGGCCTCGTCCGCCCCGCCCGAGGCCCCGGCCACCTGGGCCACGCCGGCCGCGGCGGCCTCCAGGAACACGATCCCGAACCCCTCCTGCTCGAGACCGAGCCAGCGGTTCCTGCACAGCATGGCGAACACGTCGGCGGCGCCGACCAACCGGGGCAGGTCCTCGTCGGACACCCCACCGAGGAGCCGCACGGGAGCTCCCGACTCGGCGACCCGGCCGGCCAGCCGCTCCGCGTCCCGACCCCGGCCGGCGATGGCCACCGTGAGGTCCGGGAAGCGCTCGCCCAGGACCGACGAGGCATCGATCAGCACGTCCATCCCCTTGCGGGGCACCAGGCGACTCACGCTCACCACCAGCGGACCTTCGACGGGCAGGCCCAGGGCGGCACGATCCCCGGCCCGCTCGGAGGCGTCCCGGGGACGGAACCGCTCGAGATCGACGCCGGGCGGCACCTCCACCACCGGGGGCATCGCCCTCCCCCGGACCGCCCGCCGGGCCTCGGCGGCGGGATAGCCCCCGGCACTGATGACGAGGGACGACCGCCGCACGACGTGGGCCAGCAGCGACCGGCTCACGGGTAGCCGACCGGGGATGGCCACCTCGGCGCCGTGGAGGAGTACCGCGTAGGGGAGGCCGAGCCGGGGGCCGAGCACGCCGAGCGGGAAGGCGGGATCGATCACCACGAGGTCGGCACCGACCCGGGCCGCGCTCTGGCGGATGCGCCGGACGAGACCCGGGGTGGGGGCCAGCACGCGTTGGGGTACCCGCTCGATGCGGACGCCGACCCGGGCCTGGTCGGCGTCGAAGGCGGCGGCCCCCGGATCGGACGACGCAGTGAGGACCGCGAAACTGGCCGGATCGAGCCGACGCCAGAGCTCCCACAGGTAGGCCTGGATGCCGCCCACCTTCGGGGGGAAGTCGTTGGTGACGAGGAGGTGGGTCATCGCCGTCCCGGCCCGTCCGGAACCGGGGACCCCCCGGCGGACTCGAGGCAGCCGAGCCGCCGGGCGGCCCAGTCGGCGTGCTCGGCCAGCAGGTCGTCCCCGCCCGACGCGAAGCGCGCCAGCGTGTCGGAGGTGGCCGGATCGGATCCGTCGCCCACGTTGCCCAGGGCCACCAGGGCGTTGCGCCGCAGGTAGCGGGGGTCGCGTTCGGCGATGTACCAGCGACCGTGGGCCGCCAGCAGGTCCTCGTCGGACGCGGCCAGCAGATCGAGCAGGTCGACGACGGCGACCGAACCGGGTTCCGACGGCCCCGGAGGGTGGTGCCGGTCACCGGTCCGGTTGACGGGGCAGACCTGCTGGCAGTCGTCACACCCGTAGATCCGGTCGCCGAGCGCCTCGCGGTACTCCGTCGGGAACGACCCGGGGGCCTGGACGAGCCACGCCAGACACCGCCGGGCGTCGAGCACCCCGTCGGCCACCAGTGCCCCGGTCGGGCACGCCGCCACACACCACCGACAGCTCCCGCAACCCTCGCCGTGGTCGGACGGCCCGGTCGCCGGCGTGGGGTCGAGTGGCGCGTCGGTCACCACCGTGCCCAGCACGAACCACGACCCCTGACCCGGAAGGAGTAGCAGCGAGTTCCGGCCGAACCAGCCGAGCCCGGCCCGCTGGGCGGCGGCGCGGTCGACCAGGGCGTTGTCGTCGACCACCACCCGGGCCTGCCATCCCTCGACGACCAGGCGGTCGGCGATCCCCCCCAAGGCCACGCGGAGAGCGGCGTAGTAGTCCGCTCGGGCGTAGCGGGCGACGGTTCCGAGCGGCCGGGACCCCGACGGCCGATCGTGCACCGGTGTCCCCAGCCGGGTGGGAGCGACGTCCTGGTGTCGGTAGCCCCAGGCCCCCACCACGAGGGAGCGCGCCCCGGCGAGTACCTGATCGGGTTCGGTCGAGCGCCGGGGGTTCCGGTAGGTGAACTGCATGCCGCCGTGCAGACCGTCCCGCCGCCGTGACTCGAGGTGGCGACGGGTGTCCTCGAAGGGCTGGGCACCGGCGATGCCCACGGCGGCCAGTCCGGCGGCGGTGCCCAGTTCCCGCAGGTCGTCCGACAGCCGGGTCCGCTCGGCCGCGGTCGGTACCGGCGGAGCGGGCAGCACGGGACGGGGCACACCCCATGGTTGCACGACCGGACGCCGTCCCGACCACGCCGGGCGATCAGGGGGTTCACGGTCCCCGACGGTCACCTACACCTCCGCACCGCGGGGCCTCCCCTTCGGCGGTGCCCGTGGACCGGAGGTTCAGAGGCCGCTGACCTGGGACTCGTGGCGCACACCGGGCACGAGTCCCGCCCGTTCCAGCAGGCGGACCGCCCGCGCCTCGGCGGCGTCGACGACCAGTGCGTCCTCGGGCACCCTACCCACGATGAACGAGACCACGCAGTCGTCACAGACCGCCGTCCCGCGGTGGGCACAGTCGGCACAGTCGATGATGAACGCGCCGTCACCTCGGCCCGGTCCGGTCGCCACCCGTGCGGCTGCCGCCCGGACGTCAGCCTGGATGCCGGTGGAGACGTCGGTACGGTGGGTCGGTACCGGGTCGCGGCGCACCGGGATGGGCAGGCGGACGACCACGTCGGTGCCCCCATCGGGGGCGTCTACGCCTTCCTGGTGGTGGGTCACGGGATCGTGGTTCACGGTGGTGCCTCCTGCGTGCGATGTTCCTAGTGCTCCCTCGTAACTGCATCGTGCCTCCAGGGTGTGACGGTCACGCCCGAGGCGGGTCGATCACCCCGCGTCGGGACGGTACGTCGGGACGGTGCGTCGGGACGGTGGGCCGGGAAACTCGTGGCTCAAGGCGGGGCCACACCGGCCGATAGAGGAAGGGAGGACCTGACACCCGTGGGTGCCACCTCGGGCGCGGGCACGTACCGTCTGCCCGGACAAGGCACTTCGAAGCACACAGCGAGGAGCATCCGACATGACCACAGCCTTGAGCGCCCAGCAGGCCTCGGGGACCACGCGTGTCCTCATCATCGAGGACGACCCGGCGATCGCCGAGGCGGTCCGGCGCGTGGTCGCCCAGCAGTACGGCACGGGCGTCGTGGCGAGTGACGGGCGCAACGGGCTCCGCAACTTCTTCGAGGAGCGGCCCGACCTGGTGGTCCTCGATGTCGGCCTGCCGGAGATGGACGGCTGGGAGGTACTGGACCGCATCCGCGACCTGTCCGACGTACCGGTCCTGGTCCTCACCTCCCGGGACGTCGACCACGAGGAGCTGCGCGTCGACGCCCACGGAGCGGACGACTTCCTGGCCAAGCCGTTCGGTGCAGAGGAGTTGGGCAGCCGCATCCAGGTGCTGATCCGGCACAGCCGGGTGGCCTCCCCCGTGGTCGTCCCCGAGCCCACCACCTACCGGGACGGCACGCTCGAGGTCGACTGGCCGGCCCGGGAGGTCCGGGTCGACGGTGACGTCGTGGGCCTCACCAAGCTCGAGTTCCAGCTCCTCCAGACCTTCGTCCGCCACCCCGGCCAGGCGCTGTCCACCCAGCAACTGCTCGAGCAGGTGTGGAACGACCCCTTCGGCATCGGTCCCGAGCGGGTCAAGTTCACCGTCCTGCGCCTGCGCCGCAAGCTCGGCTGGCAGGGCGAGTACAAAGACATCCTGGAGGCCATCCGCGGCTACGGGTACCGCTACACCCCCCTGGCCGCCCGCAAGCGGTAGCGGTAGTCAGCTCCCTCCTGCCCGCCCCCACCCGTCGTCGGCACCTCGTACCCAACCGGGTCCACTACGACTCCCCACCGACCTGGCGGTCAGTGGCGGGCGGCAGCCGACGTACTGGGGTCCGCAATTTCCCGAGCACTGGCACTGCCCTGTGTCCAAGCAGCTGCTCTGCTGGGTCGTCTCACCGCTCCGGAGGTCTGAGGGATAGCCGTTCGCGGCATCGCCATCGGCCGTCCCGGCATCTCGGCGATCGAGGGTCGCTCCATCAGCACGGCGTCATCAATCGGGCACCATGGGGGGATGGGCTCCTCATCGTCGGGCGTGCGGCTCCGCAGAGCCGAGCCGAATGACAACGACGCGGTCGCAACGGTGCACGTCCGATCCTGGCAGAGGGCGTACCGGGGACTCCTGCCTGACGATTACCTCGATGGGCTGAACGCCTCCGATCGCGCCAGTCGCTACACCTTCGGCGATGTGAGTTCGCTGGCGACTGCGACGACCGTAGCGGTGGATGGGGAGGCCATCTGCGGGTTTGCCACCACCGGGCATTGTCGGGATTCGGATGCACCCGATGCTGGGGAGGTCCTGGCGATCTACGTCGACCCCGACTGGTGGGATCACGGGATCGGCAGGATGCTGATCCGTGACGCACGGGACCGCATGGCAGCTCAAGGATTCCCGGATGCCGTGCTGTGGGTTCTGGTCGGCAATGAGCGGGCCGAGCGCTTCTACCGCCATGACGGCTGGATCCTGGACGGTCAACGGCGGAACGAGCAAGTACACGGCATCACGGTGGATGAGATCCGGTATCGACGACCACTTCCGTGACCCCGCATGAGCACCTGTGTGCTGAAACCATCCACAGCGCCGCAGCCGGCGATCGGGGCTGTCCGCCGTTGGCGAACGTCGGGCGACGCCTACTCCACACCTTCGTTGCCACTGCCTCGTTCAGCGAGGGCGGCGAGCCGATCGAGTGACGACATGAGCTTGTCCGGCGTCATCGATCGGGCACGGGGGATCCGTTCGGGATCTGACAGATCGGTCCAGTCGTAGGTGTGGTTGACGCGTGTTCGCGCCGGGTCGACCGGCTCGAGCGTCCACATCCAGCAGTGGCCGGGCGGCTCCCGGCCCGGTTCAGCGGGTTTCCACGCAATCCGTCGACCCTCGACGAACTCCACGACATGGTTCTCACGGATAGTCCCCATCGACAGCTGCATCGTGAAGACATCTCCGCTGGACCGCACGCGTTGACCAGGGGAAGCGACCGCCAGATTGTCGTTTCCGTCCCATCGGGGCTGATGCGCTGGATCAGCGATGAGCTCGAATATTCGTTCCGAGCTGGCAGCTATTTCACGAGTCGCACTGACAATCCGATCATCGACGTGCTCTCCCGTCATCTGGGTACCACACCTTCGGTCGGCTCTCTGGTGGTCAACAACTGGATCGTGCCCATGCACTGCCAATCATGCCCCCAGTCTGTGGTGGGCGGCAGGCGGTGCCGTTCAGCTTCGAACGTGGCGCGCAAGAGGGGCCCCGAGGCCCCTCTGCCGGACAACCTCGCCTGGCCTGCCTCGAGGTTCTCAGGCACGTTCACACCGGGACCGTAGGTTCTCGGACGGGCCCTTGGCGTATACGGCTGCCTCGCCCTGACGAAGCGGGTGCACCGGATTCGATTCCGGGCTCGGGTGCCTCGCCCTTGCGCTGGGTGGCTGGTGATCGGCCTCGACCGTGCGAGCGGCCCTGCTCACCGAGTGTCCCTCGACTGGGCCGTCCACCAGCCGTCTCGAGTCGAATCTCACCGTGAGGCATACCCGGCAGCGTTGTGGGAGTGGTCCGAACGAGCCTGACACCGTCCGACGGCGATCCGATCACCAGTCGCCCCGGCGCCCGAGTGCCTGGCGAGCATGGACAAGGGCTGGGCATGTTGGACCCCGCTGAAATCCGAAGTGGCACGTAAGATGCGGCCATGGCGGCACTTCAACTTATTCCCCTGTGCACAATCGATTCCGTAGCCACGGAACCCAGTGTGGTCGGCGTGGGTGCCGGCGTGGTCCAAGAGACCCGGCGCGTGCTCCACGCTTCGATAGTGGGACAGCGCCTGAACGGCAAGATGGAAGGGATGAGCTACTGGGACTGGATGACGAGCCCCGGCGGAGTTGGCATCCTGCGCGTGCGTGCGTTGATCGAGACTGACGATGGCGCGTCGATCAACGTTCGTTATGAAGCTCGTGCCGACGTAACCGAGGGTACCGATGGCGCGAGCGGCTTTGCTGCACCCGTTTTCAGCACCACAAGCCCAGGGTACGCCTGGCTCAATCTCATTCAGGCGGTAGGAAAAGGAACGCTGAAAGGCGACCGCGTTCATTGGGATTGGTATCAGGTGGCGGAATCTTCATGACGGCGTGGTTCCGATACTGAGGTCGCCGGAGTGTCAATCATCGGCGAGCAGCTGGTGAGAGGCGTTCGTCGGATAACACGCCCCATCCCGGCGTTCGGGGACAGGGTCGTCGGACCGACGGGATCGGTTGACCCACCGCCGCCGGCTGGCCCACCCGTTGCCACAAGGGCTCAGTACTCGCCCTTGATCACGAAATACGTACCCCGGATCGTCCCCGCCAGCTTCGACTTCTGACGTGCGAACTTGAAGCGATCCAACTCGGCGGGGATTTCCATGCCCTCGGAGAGCTTGAATCCGACCGCCCGCTTCGGACTCGGTCCGTCGAGTGTGTACAGGACGTTGATCGACAGGCCGCTCTCGTAGAACACGTAGGTCCAACGGATGTTCTCGACCTGGAACGTCGTTGCCTCGAGCGGGGGCGAATCGATCACGATGCCCCGCTCTTCCTCGAGGATGCGGTGCACCAGGGCGATCTCCTTCTTGGCCCTGGCGGCGGGTTCGACCGTGAAGACGTGGTCGTACTTGTTCTTGAAGTAGCGAGCTTCGTTCGCTCGCAGTCCGGCGAGCGCATCCATGACCGGCGACGACTCCAGGCCGACGGTGGACACATCGACAACATCTACTGGGTAGCTCATGGGCGGATCATCCTTCGGGAAGTGCGGCGAAATCACGCTTGACCTGCCGGTACCAACCCATACCTTTGATCGGGTTCTTCCACCGGCCCTTCATGTCCCTCAAGGCAGCTTCGTGCGCCGTGTCACCGTTGCCGACCATCTCCTTGAGATGTCGATCCTGCGCCTTGATCACCTCGTCCGCAGTCGTGCCCCGGAGCTGCCTGTTGCAGGGTCCCCCCAGCTGCTCACAGGTCATGGTCTTCACGATCATCACTTCCTTTCCTCCGATGTCCCGTCGGCTTGCCGGCGAGGTCAACTCTCACGATCGATCCTGTTTCCCTCGCACCCGAACGATGTCCATGGTCGTCAGAACGTCCGGGTCGGCGATCAACTCGACCTCGCGCACCAGTCCCACCTCGTCGAGGTGGAAGACAAATGCCGCCTTGGTCGATCCGGCTTGGATCCAACCCGCCCCGAGCTCACCATCGATCACGACCGGTATCGCCCCGCGGGAGCCGTTGAAACGGGCAGCCACGGCCTCTGGCCCCTCGTAAGCGGGTTCGGTGCCCATGGACTGGCCAACCAGGTCGGCACGCATCACGACATCGGGTGCGAGCAGGGCCAGCAGGCCGGCAAGGTCCCCACCATGGGCAGCAGTGAGGAAGGCGTTGACGACCCGGCGGTTCTCGGCGCGGGTCGCCTGCGACGCCGCCGGGTCCGGCTGGCCCTGCACCTTGCGCCGCGCCCTGCTCGCCAACTGGCGAACTGCGGTATTCGAGCGCCCCATGATCGCGCTGATCTCTTCGAACCGATAGCCGAATACATCATGCAGGATGAATGCAGCCCGCTCGGCCGGCGCCAAGGAATCCAGGACGACCTGCATCGCGTCGCCCGTCGTCTCGGCGAGCAGTGCGTCGGCCTCAGGATCGTCGGGAGCACGATCGTCGGGCACCACGGCGTCGACTTCTGACCTTGTACGCCGCTTGCGTAGTTGGTCAAGGCAGAGCCGAGTGACGACGGTCGTGAGCCAGGCGGGGAGGTCATCGACGGGTTCCGTGCGGGAGAGCCGAAGCCATGCCTCCTGAAGGACGTCTTCCGCATCGGCCTCCGAGCCGAGTATCCGGTTGGCGATAGCGATCAGCCGGGGCCGCTCGGCCTCGAATTCTGCCTCTCTCATCCTGGTCACACTCTATTGACGCACGTCACGTCCAAGATGTGACCGGACCCGGAGCCAGGCGGACTCCTTGGTGGCGCAGACGGAGTGCTTGCCCAGCGCGGAGGGATTGCGCCACTCGTGCCGGTCAGGGGCACCGCCTCGATACCCACCGAGGCACCGACTCGCCTCCCGACTCGCCTACCGCCTCCCCGATGCCCGGCCCGCCTAGTAGCCGGCCGTGGCGTCGACCTGACCGACCAGGGGGTGGCCGGCGATCAGGCGGGCGACGTTGGTCCGGATCCGATCGGCCAGCAGTGGGACCACCATCTCGATGGTGTCCGCCGTGTGCGGGGTGACGATGCAGTTCTCCAGGTCCCACAGCGGATGCCCGTCGGGCAGCGGCTCGGGATCCGTGACGTCGAGAGCGGCCCCGGCGATCGATCCCGAGTCCAGGGCGGCGACCAGGGCGTCGGTGTCGACGTGGCGACCGCGGGCCACGTTGACCAGCCAGGCCCCCTCGTTCATGTCGGCCAGCTCGGCGCTCCCGATGATGCCGGTGGTCTCGGGCGTGAGGGCGAGGGCCAGCACCACGACCAGGGCGTCTCCCAGCGCCTCGTGGAGCCGGTCGACGGGCAGCGTCCGGGTGGCTCCGGCAACGGGGTGCGCATGGCGGCGCACGACGGTGGCGTCGACCCGGAACGGGGCGAGCTGTTCGAGCAACGACGTGGCGATGCCGCCGCCACCGATGATGGTGACCTTGCGGTCGTAGAGGCTGGTGCCGGCCGGGATTCCCCAGGACCGGGCCGCCACCCGGGTCGGCAGGTGGCGGAGACCGGCCAGGGCCAGCGCAAGTGCGTGCTCGGCCACCGGCTCGGCGTAGGCGCCCTTGGCGCAGGTCCAGATGCGCTCGTGGTCGAGGAGCCCGGCGTCGGCCACCCGCTCCACGCCGGCGAACGGCAGTTGGACCCACCGCGCGTCGGGCACCTGGCGCAACCACCCGGCCAGCCCGTCCACGTCCGCCGGGTCGAGCCACACGAGCGCGTCCGGTCGGTCGGCGAGGTCCACCACCTGTCCCCCACCCTCACGCACCGCATCGGTGGCGAAGGCGGACGGGAACGGGCCGACGGCGACTCGGGGCGGGGTCATGGGCGCACCTTAGCGACGACCGGGCCCCGTCCCCCCTCCGGGCGTCCCCGGTCCCGCCCCGCGTCCGCTGCGGGCGTGCCTAGATTGGGGACCAGTCCGGCACCAGGGGGAAGCCATGCAGGTGGAGTTCAACGTCCGAGGATTCCTCGACCGCGCGGCGGTCGCCTATCCGCACCGGGTGGCGATCGTCGACGAGCCGGACCAGCCCGCCGAGCCGTGGGCCCCGCTCACCTTCGCCGAATTGGCCGACCGGGCCCGGGCCCAGGCGGCGGGGCTCGACCGCCTCGGCATCGGCCCGGGTGAGCGGATCGCCGTCGTGTCCCACAACTCGGCCCGGCTGCTGACCTCGTTCTTCGGCGTCTGCGGCTGGGGGCGCATCCTGGTCCCGATCAACTTCCGGTTGGCCCGCGCCGAGGTCGAGTACATCCTCGAGCACTCCGGCGCCTCGGTACTGCTGGTCGACCCCGAGCTGGACGAGGCCCTCGCCGGCATCGGCCCCGAGCGGCGGTTCGTCCTCGGCGGGGCCGCCGACCGCGAGCTGTTCGTACCCGGCGACGAGCCCCGGTCGTGGGCGGCCGACGAGTCGGCGACCGCCACGATCAACTACACGTCCGGGACGACCGCCCGACCCAAGGGCGTCCAGCTCACCCACCGCAACTGCTGGGTCAACGCCGCCGTCTTCGGCTGGCACACCGGCGTGTCCGACCGCGACGTCTACCTCCACACCCTGCCCATGTTCCACGCCAACGGCTGGGGCATGCCCTGGACGACCGCCGCCATGGGGGTCACCCAGGTCGCCCTCCGCAAGGTCGACGGCCCCGAGATCCTGAGGCGCGTCGAGCGGCACGGGGTCACCCTCCTGTGTGCGGCGCCGGCCGTGGTCAACGCCGTCCTCGACGCCGCCCCGGGTTGGGACGGGCCGCTGCCGGGCGCGGGCACGACCCGCATCGTCGTGGCGGGGGCCCCGCCGCCGTCCAAGACCATCGAGCGGATCGAGTCCGAGCTCGGCTGGGAGTTCGTGCAGATCTACGGACTGACCGAGACGTCCCCCCTGCTCACGGTCAACCGCACCCGGGCGGAATGGGACGACCTTCCCGCCGACCAGCGGGCCCGCAAGCTGATGCGGGCCGGTACGCCGGCCGTCGGGACCGAGATCCGCATCGACGCCCAGGGTGAAGTGCTGGCCCGGTCGAACACGATCATGGCCGGCTACTGGAACCAGCCCGAGGAGTCCGCGGCCGCACTGGCCGACGGGTGGTTCCACACGGGGGACGGTGGGCTGGTCGACGAGGAGGGCCACCTGAGCATCCTCGACCGCAAGAAGGACGTGATCATCACCGGGGGCGAGAACGTGTCGTCGATCGAGGTGGAGGACACCATCTTCTCGATGGAGGGTGTCCTCGAGGTGGCGGTCATCGGTGTGCCCCACGACAAGTGGGGCGAGATGGTGCTCGCCCTCGTGGTGGTGGAGGACGGCAGCGATGTCACCGACGATGCGGTCATCGCCCACTGCCGGACCGCACTGGCCGGCTACAAGTGCCCGAAGCAGGTCGAACTGCGTACCGAGCTGCCTCGTACCGCCACCGGCAAGCTTCAGAAGTTCCGGCTGCGCGCCCCCTACTGGGAGGGCAAGGAGCGCCAGGTCAACTGAGGGTCTGCGCCCCGTCGACCGGGGCGCCCTCCACCCGTCCGCCGGCCCGTGCCCAGGCCTCGGCGCCCGCACCCTCCAGCCAGTCGTCGATGCGCAGCGCCGTCCACAACGGTGCCTCGAGCATGGGCGCGTGGCCGATGTCGCGTGCCACCTCGAGCTCCCAGTGCGGTCGCCCCTCCGCCATGCGTCGGGCGGCGGCCAGCGGAACGAGCTGGTCCCGGGCCCCGTGGAGGTGGAGCACGGGGAGATCGAGCGCGTCGAGCCGGGCGATGGTGGGCCCGGAGCGGGCCATGGTCCACGACAGCGACCGGGCCGAGGCCAGGTAGGCACGGTCCCCGGCGGTGCGGTCGAGGGCCTCGGTCAGGGCGATGTGGGCGTCGACCACCTCGGATGCCACCCGGCCCGGGTCGACACAGGTGCTGGCCAGCACCCGTCGCACGGTCTGCTCGGGGGTGGTCCGGTTGCGGCGGGCGGTGAGGTACCGCTCCCCCACGCCCGGGACCGAGCACAGTACGAAGTTCGACAGGACCCGGGGGTGGACCATGCCCAGGCGCTCGGTGGGCAGTGCCGGGTCCACCAGGATCAGTCCGGCCACCCGTTCGGGGGTGGCCGAGGCGCTCAGGGCGACCACCAGGCCACCGAGCGAGTTGCCCATCAGGATGACCGGGCGGTCGGAGACTTCGGCGGCGAATCCGGTGACGAGTTCCACGTGGGCGTCGACGCCCGGGGTCCGTCCGGCCGTGGGGGTCCGGCCGTGGCCCAGCAGGTCGACGGCCACCAACCGACGGCGCGTGACGAGGTGGGGGGCGACCGAGGCCCAGTTGAGGTGGGAGCCCCCGAGACCGTGGACGGCGACCAGCAACGGGGCGCCCTCGGGGCCGCCGTAGTCGACGTAGTGGACCGGGCCGCCGACGTCGACGGTCCGCGACGTATGGGGGACTCCGGCCAGGGTCGTCACCCGTCCGAGGCTACCGGCCGGTCGTCCGGGTTCGGCTCCGCCCCCCGCCACGCGGCCGCCACGCACCGGCACGTCACCCGCCACTCTGGTCGGAGCGCCCGGATCAGACCGGCAGGAACTCGAGCAGCAGGCCGTTGACGGCGTCGGGTGCCTCGAGCTGCATCCAATGCCCGGGCCCCTCCAGGCGCTCGTAGCGCCAGGGGCCCGAGACGTACTCGCCCGACCGGGTCATCTGCGCCTCGGTCAGGGCGAAGTCACCGCTGCTCCACACACCGAGGGTGGGGGCGGCGACCGGGGGGAGGTCGAGCGGTGGGGCGACGAAGCCGTCGGGCGGGATGTTGGCCCGGTACCAGTTGAGGGCCGACGTCAGGGTGCCGGTGGCGTTCCACCGGGCGGTGACGGCGTCCGCGTCCGGATGGTGGCACCAGGCCCGGAAGTTGGCCCAGTCGTCAGCCGCCAGCCACTCCTCGGCCACCCCGGTGAACTGGAAGAAGAACATGTACCAGGACTTCTCCAGCTGCTCGACGCCGACCGAGCGGAACGCCGAGGCCTGTCCCACCGACAGGGCCACGAGGTGGTCGACCCGGTCGGGCACGAAGGCGGCGAACGCCCAGGCGGTGGCGGCACCGAAGTCGTGACCCACCACGTGGGCCCGCTCCACGCCGAGGTGGTCGAGCACGGCCACGATGTCGCCGATGGCGTACAGGATCGAGTAGTCCTCGACCTCGGGCGGTGTGCCCGAGGACCCGAAGCCGCGCAGGTCGGGCACGATGACCTGGAATCCGGCGTCGGCCAGGACGGGGACCTGGTGGCGCCACAGCGCCCCCGAGTCGGGGAACCCGTGGAGCAGGAGCACGGGACGTCCCTCGCCGGTCACCTCCACGTGGATGGTCACGCCACCGCTGTCGATCTCCAGGGTCGTCATCGCTGCTCCTTCACTCGGCGTCCGTCGTCGACACGCCCAGCCCGCCGCCGCACCGGCTCAGCGCTTGTCGCCCGACGGGAAGTGGAGCGTGTTCGCCGGGGTCCCGCCCGGGCGCTGGCTGTCCGGCCACCGTGTGGTGATCGACTTCAGCCGGGTGTTGAACCGGACGCCCTCCATGCCGTGCACGTGGGCGTCCCCGAAGAGCGACTGCTTCCATCCGCCGAAGGAGTAGTAGGCCATCGGCACCGGGATGGCCACGTTGATGCCCACCATCCCGACCGACACGTCGCGCCGGAACCGTCGGGCCGAGTGCCCGTCCCGGGTGAAGATGGCCGTGCCGTTGCCGTAGGGGTTGGCGTTCACCAGGTCGATGGCCTCGTCCAGGCTGTCGACCCGCAACACCGACAGCACCGGACCGAAGATCTCGTCCCGGTAGACGGCCATGTCGGGCGTGACCCGGTCGACCAGGGTGGGGCCGAAGAAGAAGCCGTCCTCGCCCCCCGGCACCGTCACGTCCCGGCCGTCGACCACGACGGCGGCGCCGTCGGCCAGGGCCGAGTCGACGTAGCCCGCCACCCGATCCCGGTGGGTCCGGGTGATGAGTGGGCCCATGTCCGAGTCGGCGTCGGTGCCGGGGCCGGTGCGCAGACCCCGGGCCCGGGTGGCCAACGCGTCGACCAACGGGTCGGCGTCCCCCACCACCACCACGGCGCTGATGGCCATGCAGCGCTCGCCGGCGGAGCCGTAGCCGGCCCCGATCAGGGCGTCGACCGTCGAGTCGAGATCGGCATCGGCCAGCACCACCGCGTGGTTCTTGGCTCCGCCCAGGGCCTGGACCCGCTTGCCCGACGCGTGGGCACGTTCGAAGACGTGGCGGGCGATGGGTGTCGACCCCACGAAGGAGACGGCGGCCACGTCCGGGTGGTCGAGCAGGGCGTTGACCGCCTCGGCGTCGCCGTGGACGACGTTGAAGACACCCTCGGGCAGACCCGCGTCACGCCACAGGTCGGCCACGAGCTCCGAGGCCGACGGGTCGCGCTCGGAGGGCTTGAGCACGAACGTGTTCCCACTGGCGATCGCCACCGGGTACATCCACATCGGGACCATCACCGGGAAGTTGAACGGCGTGATGCCGGCCACCACACCGAGCGGCTGGCGGATGGAGGAGGCGTCGACACCGGTGGACACGTCCTCGCTGAACTCGCCCTTCAGGAGGTGCGGGATGCCGCAGGCGAACTCGATGACCTCGATACCCCGGGCCACCTCGCCCCGGGCGTCCTCCAGCACCTTGCCGTGCTCGGAGGTGATGATGCGGGCCAGGTCGTCGCGGTGGCGGTCGGCCAGCTCGCGGAACGCGAACAGGATGCGGCTGCGGGCGGTCAGCGAGGTGTCCCGCCACGAGGTGAAGGCGGCGTGTGCCCGCTGGACCACCTGGTCGACGTCCTTGACGGTGGCGAGGACGACCTCCGCCGTCTGGGCTCCCGTCGCCGGGTCGAAGACGGGCGCGGTGCGGGCGCCGGCGCCCTCGACGGATGTTCCGATCTGCTTCACGGTGTGACGCTCCTCGGGGAGCGGTACTCCCCCTCGTGGTGACGGATGCTGCGGGTGGCGCCGGGTGCGGCGCGGACCGGGGCCGGTCGCAGGCGGACCCTGGCTCCACCGGTGCGGCGTGCGACAATCGTCGCATGTCCCCCGACGAGCCGACACGCGCCGTCGGCGACGACCCGGGTCCGGCGTCCGACCGGGTGCGCCTGCGGCGCCTGGCCGACCAGGGCTCCCACCGGCGGGCCGATCTCGAGGCGGTGCTCGACGGCGGCTTCATCTGCCATCTGGGCCTCGACGTGGACGGGCAGCCGATGGTGGTGCCCACCACCTACGGACGACGGGGCGGCGACCTCTACCTGCACGGCTCGGTGGCCAGCCGCAGCCTGCGCACGGCCAAGGACGCGGTGCCGGTGTGCGTGACGGTGACCCTGGTCGACGGTGTCGTGCTGGCCCGGTCGGTCTTCAACCACTCGGTCAACTACCGCTGCGCCATGATCTACGGCCGCCCAGAGGTGCTGGTCGATCCGGGGGAGAAGCTGGAGGGGCTGCGGGTCATCAGCGAGCACGTCGTGCCCGGCCAGTGGGGCTACGCCCGCGGACCGTCGGCCCAGGAGTTGGCCAGGACCATGGTCCTGCGCCTCCCCCTCGACGAGGCGTCGGTGAAGGTCAGCGCGGGTCCGCCCGACGACGAGATGGACGACCTGGCCCTGGACGTCTGGGCCGGCGAGGTGCCACTGCGCACCGTGCGCCTCGACCCGGTGGCCGCGCCGGACCTGGCTGCGTCCACCGTGCTGCCGGAGCACATCGCCTCGGGTCCGCTGGCCCCGGGCTCGGAACCGCCGGACGATCTCGTGTGAGGTGTCGACTTCCATGGGACGTCCGGGCGACCGGGTCGCCGACGCTCAGGCCACGAACCGGGACAGCGGCACGTAGGGCAGGTCGTGGGCCTCGGCCACCGGCTCGTAGACGACGGAGCCGTCCACCACGTTGACCCCCTCGGCGAGGGCCGGGTCGGACAGCACGGCCGCCTGCCAGCCGTGGTTGGCGATGTTCAGCACGTAGGGCAGGGTGGCATTGACCAGTGCGTGGGTCGACGAATGGGGGACGGCACCGGGCATGTTGGCCACGCAGTAGAACAGCGACCCGTTCACCTCGAACGTCGGGTCGGAATGGGTCGTCGGCCGGGTCGACTCGAAGCAGCCGCCCTGATCGACCGAGATGTCGACCAGGACGGAGCCGTCCCGCATCTTGGCCACCAGGTCGTCGCTGATCAGCTTGGGCGCCTTGGCCCCGACCACCAGGACGGCGCCGATGACGATGTCGGCGTCGACGCAGACCTCCTCGATGGCGTGGGTGCTGGAGGCCACCGTCTCCAGGCCACCGCGGAAGTGGTGGTCGACCTGGCGGAGCCGCTCGAGGTTGCGATCGAGGATGTACACCTCGGCGTGCATGCCGACGGCCAGCGTGGCGGCCGCCATACCGGCCACCCCGGCGCCCAGGATGACGATCTTGGCGCAGCGCACGCCGGGCACCCCGCAGACCAGCGTGCCGCGGCCACCACCGGGACGCATGAGGTGGTGCGCGCCCATGAGGGGCGCCATCCGGCCGGCCACCTCGCTCATCGGGGTGAGCAGCGGGAGCGAGTTGTCGGGCAGGCGGACCGTCTCGTAGGCGATGGCCGTGTTACCGCCGGCGACGAGCGCATCGGTGCAGGGTCGCGAGGCAGCCAGGTGGAGGTAGGTGAAGAGCACCTGGTCCTTGCGGGCCCCCAGACGCGGGTACTCGACGGCGATCGGCTCCTTGACGCCGAGGACCATGTCGGCGTCGGCCCAGATGTCGTCCGGATCGTCGATGATCGTCGCTCCGGTCGCCACGAAGTCGGAGTCCGGGATGGACGAGCCGACACCGGCCTCCCTCTCCACGAGGACCGTGTGGTCGGCGGCCGTCAGCTCACGGACGCCCGCCGGGGTGATGGCCACCCGGTACTCGTCGTCCTTCACTTCTCTGGGTACTCCGACGATCACTATTCGACCTCACTCTTCGGAACTGCTGACCGGTGGTTGTCACGGTGTGTTGCGGACTGCGGACTGCGGACTGCGGACTGCGGACTGCGGACCCGACACTGCGCCATCGGGCTGCGGGCGCGCAACCGGCCGGCAGCCGACCCGGGGTCGACCACCGGCCGGCTGCCCGTACTAGTCGCCGATCTCGGTGTAAGCGATCGTCGGCTGCTTGAAGAAGTCGCCCTTGGTGGTGAACCGGGCGATGACGACCAGGGGGATACCGGCGATCATGGTGTAGATCACGGGGGCGGAAGCACTCCAGCCAGACTGCTTCACCACCTGGTAACCGACCCATAGGAGGAAGACTCCACCCACGAACGGGAGCAGCACGCCGGTGAAGAAGAATCCGACCCTCTGGAATGCCACCTTCCGGTAGGCCCAGGCGCAGGCGATCCCCGTCACCCCGTAGTAGAAGGCGATGAGCACCCCGATGTTGTTGATCAGATTGGTGAACACGTGATCGACCGACGACGAACCGGTGGTCAGGAGGATTCCGAACAGCGAGATGAAGGCCAGGATGATCGTGCCGATCGCCGGGGTGCGGAACTTGCCCTGGATGGATCCGAACACCTTCGGGAACACCTTGTCCCGGGCCATCGAGAGTGTGATCCGGGCCGAGGGGAGCAGGGTCGTCTGGGTCGTTCCCACCGTGGATGACAGCACGGCGATGATCATGATGTACCCCACCCACTTCCCGCCCACCTGCTGCCCGAAGTAGAAGAGGATGTTCGAACCCTGGCCGTTGAGCTGCTTGGCCGGGAGCAGCATCTGGGCCGCCACGATGTTGAGCAGGAAGATGGCCAGGAGCAGGACCATCGAGATGATGCCGGCCCGGCCCGGGGTCTTCCCGGCATCCTTCGATTCCTCGTTGAGGTTGGCCGAGGTGTCCCAACCCCAGAAGAAGAAGACGCCGAGCACCGCACCGGCCGCGATCCCCTCGTACCCGTGGATGTTGAGCGGGTTGAGCCAACCGAAGTGGAAACCGGTCGAACCGGCCGGGTGCTTGACGGCGACCTTGATGATGCCCCAGATCGAGATGACGATGACCGCCAGGTACTCGATGATCACCATGACCCACTGGAAGTTGGTGGTCCAGCGGATGCCGTAGACGCAGATGAACGTGATCAGGGCGAGCCACAGTGCCCCGACGACGGCGGTGAGCCACAGATCGCTCGCCGTACTGGAGCTGATCCAGCCCACCGAGTTCATGAACGCCAGGGTGTTCGTGCCCGCCAGCACCGGCGCTGACACGCAGAACAGGACGCCGGCGGCGACCTGCACCCAGCCGTTGAACCACCCGAACCCGGGATGGATGATCTTGGACAGCCAGCTGTACGACGCCCCGCAGCTCGGGTCCTTGCGGTTGAGGTGGAAGTAGGCGATGGCGATGAACAGCACGGGGATGAAACTGACGATGATCACGGCGGGACCGGCGTAAGCCACTCCGACGGCCGCGAACAGCAGGCTCATGGTGGCGGCCAGGCTGTATGCCGGGGCCACCGAGGAGACGGCGACCGCGGTCGAGTCGAAGAGGTTGAGTGTGTCTGCCCGCAGTGTGGCCTCGGCCTCCTCGGTCGGGACAGGTGCCCCGAACGGTCCGGGTACCTCGGGTGGCTGACCCGTGCTGTCGACGGTGTCCGTACTCATGTGTTCTCCCCTTGCTGATCGGCCTACTGGCTCTCGGTATCCCCTACTGGGTACTGCTCCACCAGTCCCCCCGGTGGTCCTGCGGCACTGCTGCACTGCACATACACCTCGTCGCAGCCGCCCCCGGCTGCGTGCTCCCGGTCAGCTGCCGATGTAGCTCATCACGTGCTTGATCCGGGTGTAGTCCTCGAAACCGTACGACGACAGGTCCTTGCCGTAGCCGGAGTGCTTGAACCCGCCGTGGGGCATCTCGGAGACGAACGGGATGTGGGTGTTGATCCACACCACCCCGAAGTCGAGCGCCTTGGCCAGGCGCATGGCCCGACCGTGGTTCTGGGTCCATACGCTGGAGGCCAGTCCGTAGTGCGAATCGTTCGCCCAGCTGATGGCCTCGTCCTCGTCGCTGCAGCGCTGGACGGTGATGACCGGTCCGAACAGCTCCTCGCGGACGACCTCGTCGTCCTGGTGGAGGCCGGCGATGACCGTCGGGGCGAAGCAGTACCCGCGCCCGCCCACCGGCGTGCCCCCGGTGACCACCTCGGCGTGGTCGGGCAGACGGTCGAAGAACCCGCCGAGCCGATCGAGCTGGGCGGAGCTGTTGAGCGGGCCGTAGTCGGCGTCGGCCACGTCGGTACCGCCCACCGTCGTCGCCCGGGCCTCACCGGCCAGTGCGGCCACCAGGTCGTCGTAGATCTGCGGCCCGGCGAGCACCCGGGTGGCGGCCGTGCAGTCCTGGCCGGCATTGAAGTACCCGGCTCCGGCGATGCCCTCGGCGGCCGCCTCGAGGTCGGCGTCGTCGAACACCAGCACCGGGGCATTCCCGCCCAGCTCGAGGTGGACCCGCTTCACATCGCGGGCGGCCGCTTCGGCCACCTGCATGCCCGCCCGCACACTCCCGGTGATCGACACCATGGCCGGGGTGGGGTGCTCGACCAGCAGGCGGCCGGAGTCCCGGTCGCCGCAGACCACGTTGAACACCCCGTCGGGCAGGAACTCGGAGAGGATCTCGGCCATCAGCAGGGTGGACGCCGGTGTCGTGTCGGAGGGCTTCAGCACCATGGTGTTGCCGGCGGCGATGGCCGGCGCCCACTTCCACACCGCCATCATGGCCGGGTAGTTCCACGGCGTGACGGCCGCGCACACGCCGATCGGCTCGCGGCGGATGTGCGACGCGTGGTCGGCCAGGTACTCGCCGGCCGACCTGCCCTCGAGGTGTCGGGCCGCCCCGGCGAAGAAGCGGATCTCGTCGACGAGGGGCGGGATCTCCTCGGACAGGGTGACCGCCACCGGCTTGCCGGTGTTGGCGCTCTCGGTGGCGACGAGCTCGTCGGCCCGGGCCTCGATGGCATCGGCGATGCGGAGGAGCGCCAGACTCCGTTCCGACGGTGTGGCGTCACGCCACCCGGGGAAGGCGCCGGCGGCGGCGGCGAAGGCGTCGTCGACGTCCTCGGCACCGGAGACCGGAGCCTCGAAGTTCACCTCGCCCGTACTCGGGTCGAGCAACTTCGCCGTCGTGCCGGACTTCGTCGGGGCCGGGGACCCTCCGATGAAGTTCGACAGGCTGGTGATGCTCAACGTCGTTCCCCCATGGACTCGTACGTCTGGACTCGTTCGTCTGGACTCGTTCGTCATCGACGGCGATCCGTCGCGGCGGCCCGGCAGGGTGGTTCCTTCCGAGTGGGTGTCATCGTGGCGTAAGTTGCCCCATCTGACAAGTGATTTCCGATAACTCTGTGTTAACTGCCACGGAAATCGCTTGTTTTTGCGTCGAAATCCACGTTAACTGTCCTGTAGCTGGTACAAAAGAACGGGTATGGGGATGCAGAACGACAGCCTCGCCCGCGGGGGGAACACGGTGTACCACCCCGCCCGGGCGACACAGCGATGAGTGGTCCGGCGGCGGCGGTTGCGGTCTCGGGACTGCTCGACGAGGTGAACAAGGCCATCGTCGAACAGCTCCAGCAGGACGGACGGCGGACCTACGGCTCGATCGCCGAGGCGGTCGGCCTGTCCGAGGCGGCCGTGCGCCAGCGCGTCCAGAAGATGCGCGACGCCGGCATCATGCAGATCGTGGCGGTCACCGACCCGTTGCAGATCGGGTTCCGGAGCCAGGCCATGGTGGGCATCCGGGCCGACGGCGACGCCCGGGACGTGGCCGACGCCCTGGCGGAGGTCGACGACATCGACTACGTGGTCATGGTGGCCGGTGAGTACGACATCCTCGTCGAGCTCGTGTGCGAGGACGAGGACCGGATGCTGGAGCTGTTGAACGGGGTGATCCGTCAGATCCCCGGTGTGCGCGAGACCGAGATGTTCATGTACCTGAAGCTGAAGAAGCAGACCTACACATGGGGGACCCGATGACCGAATACTCGAACCAGGCCCTGCAGGAGAGCGCCCACCGGCACCTGTGGATGCACTTCACCCGGATGTCCGACGACACCGGCCACGAGATCCCCGTGATCACCCACGGCGAGGGCGTGTGGGTCTACGACCAGCACGGCAAGCGGTACCTCGACGGGCTCTCGGGCCTCTTCACGAGCCAGCTCGGCCACGGTCGGATGGAGCTCGTGGAAGCGGGGGCGGAGCAGGCGGCCAAGCTGGCCTACTTCCCGGTGTGGAGCTACGGCCACCCGAAGGCGATCGAGCTGGCCGAGCGGATCTCGGAGCTGACCCCCGGGGACCTCAACCGGATCTTCTTCACCACCGGCGGTTCCGAGGCCGTCGAGTCGGCGTGGAAGCTGGCCCGCCAGTACTTCAAACTGATCGGCCAGCCCCAGCGGACCAAGGTCATCAGCCGCGACATCGCCTACCACGGTGCCACCATGGGCGCCCTGTCGGTCACCGGTGTCACCGAGATCCGCAGCGTGTTCGAGCCCCTGGTGCCCGGTGCCTTCAAGGTCCCGAACACCAACTTCTACCGGGCCCCCTACTTCGACGACGACCTCGAGGCCTTCGGCCGCTGGGCCGCCGACGCCATCGAGCAGGCCATCGAGTCCGAGGGTCCCGACACGGTGGCTGCGGTGTTCCTGGAGCCGGTACAGAACGCCGGGGGCTGCTTCCCCCCGCCCCCGGGCTACTTCCAGCGGGTGCGCGAGATCTGCGACCGCCACGGAGTGCTGCTCGTCTCCGACGAGGTCATCTGCGCCTGGGGCCGCCTCGGTCACTTCTTCGGGGCCGAACGCTACGACTACGCGCCGGACATGATCACCATGGCCAAGGGCCTGACGAGCGGCTACTCGCCCATGGGCGCCGTGGCGGTGAGCGACCGGCTGATCGAGCCCTTCCTCAACGGTGCGAGCTTCCTCCACGGCATCACCTTCGGCGGCCACCCGGTCAGCGCCGCGGTGGCCCTGGCCAACATCGACGTCTTCGAGAAGGAGGGCGTGCTGGAGAACGTGCGGGAGCACGAGGCCGAGTTCAAGGCCTCCCTCGACACCCTGCGGGACCTGCCCATCGTCGGCGACGTCCGGGGTGCCGGGTACTTCTACGGCATCGAGATGGTCAAGAACAAGGACACCAAGGAGACCTTCAACGACGACGAGGCCGAGCGCCTGTTGCGCGGCTTCCTGTCGGGCGCCCTCTACGAGTCCGGGCTCATCTGCCGGGCCGACGACCGGGGCGACCCGGTGATCCAGTTGGCCCCGCCCCTCACCTGCGGGCCCGAGGAGTTCGACTACATCACCACCCGGCTGAGGGCTGTCCTGACCGAGGCGTGGAAGCAGATCTGATCCCGCCGTCGGGAGAGCGCTACCGGCGGCTCTCCCTGTGGTGGGACGGGCTGCCGGGCGACCTCACCCTGCGCCCCGGGCTCCCCGGGGACCTCGAGGTGGACGTCGCCATCGTGGGTGGCGGGCTCACCGGTCTGTGGACGGCCTACTACCTGAGCCTGGCCGACGAGCACCTGCGCATCGCCGTGCTGGAGCGCGACGTGGTCGGCTTCGGCGCGTCCGGACGCAACGGGGGCTGGTGCTCGGCGCTGTTCAGCGTCTCCGAGGCGACCCTCGACAAGGCCGGGGGCCCGGGGGCCGGGCGTCGCCAGCGCCTGGCCATGGAGGAGACCGTGCGCGAGGTCGGCCGGGTGGCGGCCACCGAGGGCATCGAGTGCCGCTTCCACCACGGGGGCACCGTGGTCCTGGCCCGGACCCCCGCCCAGCTGCAGCGGACCCACCAGGAGATCGCCGAGGCCCGTGCGCGCGGCATCGGCGAGGAGGACCTGGCCTTCCTCTCCCCCGCCGAGGCCCGCGAGCGGGTCGGAGCCACCAGAGTGCTCGGTGGGACCTACACCCCCCACTGCGCCGCCGTCGACCCGGCACGACTGGTGCGCGGGCTCGCCGAGGTGGTCGAAGGCCGAGGCGTCCACCTCTACGAGCAGACCGAGGTCCGCTCGATCGCCCCGGGCACCGTGACCACCGCGCGCGGGGTCGTGCGGGCGGGAACCGTCGTGCGGGCCACGGAGGGCTACACCCGGACGCTCGCCGGTCACGAACGGGACGTCGTGCCCGTCTACTCGTTGATGATCGCCACCGAGCCCCTGTCCGACGAATTCTGGGCCGGTGCCGGACTGGCGGACCGCGAGACCTTCGCCGACCACCGCCACCTCGTGATCTACGGCCAGCGCACCGGGGACGGCCGCCTGGCCTTCGGCGGACGCGGTGCGCCCTACCACTTCGGTTCGGCCATCCGTCCCGGGTTCGAACGCGACGCCGGGGTCCACGAGGCGCTGCGCCAGACCCTCGTCGAACTGTTCCCGGCCCTGTCCCGCGTCCCGGTGACCCATGCGTGGGGTGGGCCGCTCGGCATCGCCCGCGACTGGTTCTCCTCGGTCGGCATCGACCGGGCGACCGGCATCGCCTGGGCCGGCGGCTACGTGGGCGACGGTCTGTCGACCACCAACCTGGCCGGGCGCACCCTCCGGGACCTGATCCTCGGCGAGACGACCGACCTGACCGGACTCGCCTGGGTCAACCACCGCTCGAAGAAGTGGGAACCCGAGCCCCTGCGCTACCTGGGGATCAACGCCGGTCTGCGCCTGGCCGGCACCGCCGACCGGGCCGAGGACCGCGCCGGCCGGTCGACCTGGCACGCCGGCGCGCTGTCCAGGCTCGTCGGCGGCTGAGACCCTGGGTCCTTCAGGTCTGGCCGGGTCGGGCGATCTCCGGCCCCATGGTGCCCTGGGCGGCCAGCGAGCCGGTCATCCCGCCTCCCGGACCGCGCAGCAGGTAGGCCAGCCCGACGGCCAGGACCGCTCCGAGCAGGGGGCCCGCCACGTAGACCCACCACGCCCGGTAGTCGGCCCCCACGACGTCGGGCCCGAGGGTCCGTGCCGGATTCATCGAGGTTCCCGACACCGGGCTCGACCACAGGCCGGCCAGGGCGATGTAGCCCCCGACGCCGATGGCCCCGAACAGGCCCACCTGCTGGGCGCCCGACGCGGTGCCGAGGATGACGCTGACCAGGCCGAGGGTCAGGACCACCTCGAACCAGAAGGCATCGACGGCGGCCACGTGTGGGCCCGGGAACGTCGACCCGTAGCGNGCCGAGACGTGGACGACGCTCTCGAGGAACCAGGCAGCCAGTAGGGCGCCCGCCATCTGGGCGAGGAGGTAGGCCGGTACCCGCCGCCACGGGAAGTCCTGTCGGAGGGAGAAGGCGACGGTCACCGCCGGATTGAGGTGGGCCCCCGACACCTTCCCCATGAACAGGATCACCGCCATGACCAGCAGGCCGGGAGCCACCACCGCGGCCACCCGTCCCACCGAGCCGGGGATGGCGTGGTCGACCATCGGGCCGCCGGCCGCCACCAGCACGAGGAAGAACGTCCCGACCATCTCCGCGCAGAGGCGGCGCCACTCCTGGCTCGGGTCGTCGAAGTTCCGGACCATCAGCGCCGTGCGCTGTGCGGCCGTCGCCATGCGGGGGGACGAGTCCGAGTGTCCGGGAGCCTCCGCGTCCTGGAAGTCGCCGGTCGGACCGCCGAGATCGGTCATGACTGCATCGGTGACGACGCTACCAACCGGGCGGGTCCGGGCCGGCCATGATCGGGCCTGCGCCCCGGACCGGCTCCGGAAACGGCGACGGGGCCTTGGACGGGGACGGCGAGGATCCGGGCCCCGCCCCGCGGTCCGTCCTACGCTGACGCGGTCGGGCACGGGGCGCCGACACGCACCGGGGGGAGTGGACGTATGACCATCAAGGTGATCCAGTGGGCGACCGGCGGAGTCGGGCGGGCGGCGGTTGCGGGCGTCGTGGCCCACCCGGACCTCGAACTCGTGGGGTGCTGGGTGCACAGCGCGGACAAGGTCGGTACCGACGTCGGCGAGCTGTGCGGCATCGAGCCCCTGGGTGTGACCGCCACCGACGAGATCGACGAGCTGCTCTCGCTCGGAGCAGACTGCGTCGTCTACTCGCCGATCATGGCCGACACCTCCGTGGTGGCTCGGATACTGGCGTCGGGCGCCAACGTGGTGACCCCACTCAACTGGTTCTTCTCCGAGGGCCGCGACGAGTCGGCCATCGAGGCGGCGTGCGCCGCGGGCGGTACGTCGGTCCACGGCACCGGCATCCACCCCGGCGGGATCACCGAGCGGTTCCCGCTGATGGTCTCGGCGCTGTCCCAGTCGATCACCCACGTCCGCGCCGAGGAGTTCTCCGACATCCGGACCTACGACGCACCCGCGGTGGTCGGCGACATCATGCTGTTCGGCAAGACCCCCGAGGAGGCCCGGGCGTCGATGATGCCGGCCATCCTCGGCGACGGGTTCGGACAGTCGATCCGCATGATCGGGCACGCCCTCGGGTTCGCCCTCGATCCCGGTGTCCAGGTCTCCCACGAAGTGGCCGTCGCCACCGCGCCGATCGACTCCCCCATCGGACCGATCCAGCCGGGCCACATCGCCGCCCAGAAGTTCCGGTGGGTGGCGACCGTGCGCGACGAACCCGTCGTCACCGTGGCCACCAACTGGTTCATGGGTGAGGAGCATCTGGAACCGGCCTGGAATTTCGGCCCCGAGGGCGAGCGCTTCGAGGCCGAGGTGTCCGGCGACCCACCGGCACGGGTGACGTTCCGGGGTTGGCACCCCGACTCGATCGCCGCCGGCCTGGCCCGCAACCCGGGCGTGGTGGCGACGGCCACCCACTGCGTGAGTGCGGTGCCCGCGGTGGTGTCCGCCCCACCCGGCATCCGTACCTACCTCGACCTGCCCACCTACACCGGGAGGGCTGCACCGCACCTGCGCTGAGCGACCCGCGTCCGGTGATCGTTCCGGGCGGTGGCAGGAGCCCCGGTTGAGTAGCGTCGACCGCCATGGAGATCGGGATCGCCCTGCCCACCATGGCCACCGGGTTCACGCGGGCCACGTTCGTCGAGTGGTGCCGCGGCATCGACGAGGGCCCGTACTCGAGCGTCTCGTCCGGCGAGCGGATCACCTTCCACAACCCCGAGCTCCTGACCACCACGGCCGCGGCCGCCGCCCTGACGACTCGCGTGCAGGTGGTGACCAACATCGCCGTCCTCCCCCTCCACCGTCCCGCCCTGCTGGCCAAGCAGCTGTCCACCATCGACGTGTTGGCCGGCGGCCGGCTGGTGGTCGGGGTGGGCGTCGGCGGTCGGGAGCAGGACTACCGCTCCCTCGACGTCCCGTTCGACGGCCGCCACGGACGTCTCGACGACGGGGTGGCCGAACTGAGGCGGCTGTGGTCCGGCGCGCCCGTCCATGACGGCGGTGCGCCGGTCGGACCCGCTCCCCACACCCCCGGCGGACCTCCGTTGTGGGCTGCGGCCATGGGTCCGAAATCGATGGCCCGCGCCGCGAAGTGGGCCGACGCCGTGACCGGCTTCTCCATCGGGGCCGATCCCGAGGAGATCCTCCGTGGCAACCGGCTGGCCCTCGACGCCTGGGAGGCCGAGGGACGTAGTGAGGGCCCCCGGCTGGTGAGCGGCACGTTCTACCTCCTCGGCGGGCCCGACGCCGACGCCGAGCTGAAGCGGTTCGCCCGGGCCTACCTGGCCGTGTTCGGCGACCGGGCCGCCGATGCGCTGTCCGCACTGGTCGGCCTCTCCAGTCCTGCCCGACTGCTGGACTCGCTGGCCGCGGCGGAGGCGGCCGGATGCGACGAGTTCATCCTGGTGCCCGGCACGGTCGATCCGGACTGCCTGTCCCGGACCACGGACGTCCTGACCGGCTGACGCCACGTCCTGACCGGCTGACGGACGGGCCGGTCAGATCGAGAAGTCCTCGCCCTTCCAGACGCCGGAATCCGACGGACGGATCTCGGGGGTCCGGACACGTCCACCGACGACACCCTCGAGCTCGTCGACCTGACGCTGCAGGGCAGCCAGCGTGACGCCCACGAGGTCGGGGAGCAGTCCGTCGTCGACATCGGTGGGTGCGGTGGCACTCCGGGGTCGGCTCCGGGCGATGACCTGGCCGGGCACACCGACCACCACCGAGTCGGGCGGGACATCGCGTACGACGACGGCGTTGGCGCCGATCCGGCTGCCGGACCCGACGCTCACCGGACCGAGCACCTTGGCGCCCGCTCCGATGGTGACCCGGTCCCCGACCGTGGGATGGCGCTTACCGTGCTCGAGGCTCGTACCGCCGAGCGTGACGCCCTGGTAGATGGTCACGTCGGCACCCACCACGGCGGTCTCGCCGATGACCACACCCAGCGCATGGTCGATGAACAGCCCCGGACCGAGGACGGCGGCCGGGTGGATGTCGACGTCGGTCCAGGCCCGGATCACGGTGGACACGCACCGGGCGGCCAGCCGGTGGTCGGCGCCCCACAGTCGGTGGGCCAACCGGTGGCCCCAGACGGCGTGCAGGCCCGGGTAGCAGAGCACCACCTCGGCGTCGGAGCGGGCGGCGGGGTCGCGTGCCCGCACGGCCGCCACGTCACGTCGCCAGGAGCCGGACACCGTCAGTCGCCGAGTCCTGCGAACAGCGCGGTACTGAGGTAGCGCTCGCCGAAGGAGGGGATCACGACGACGACGAGCTTGCCGGCGTTCTCGGGGCGCTTCGCCACCTGCACGGCGGCCCACGTGGCGGCACCCGAGGAGATGCCGACCAGGAGGCCCTCCTCGCGGGCCATGCGGTGGGCGGTGTCGAAGGCGTCCTCGTTCGCCACGCCGATCACCTCGTCGTACACGGCGGTGTCGAGGATGGGCGGGACGAACCCCGCGCCGATCCCCTGGAGCGGGTGCGGTCCCTTGGCGCCACCCTCGAGGACCGGGGACGCCGCCGGCTCGACCGCGATGATCTGGACGTCGGGCTTGCGCTCCTTCAGGACCTGCCCGACCCCGGTGATGGTCCCGCCGGTGCCGACGCCGGCCACGAAGATGTCCACCTGGCCGTCGGTGTCGGCCCAGATCTCCTCGGCCGTGGTCGCGGCGTGGATGGCCGGATTGGCTGCGTTCTCGAACTGCTGGGGCATGAAGAAGTCCCCGTCGCCCTTGGCGATCTCGGTGGCCTTGGCGATGGCGCCGCCCATGCCGTCGGGGCCCGGGGTGAGTACCAGTTCGGCCCCGTAGCCGCGGAGCAACATGCGGCGCTCCTCGCTCATCGTCTCGGGCATGGTGAAGATGCAGCGGTAGCCGCGGGCGGCGCACACCATGGCCAACGCGATCCCGGTGTTGCCGCTGGTGGGTTCGACGATGGTCGTGTGCGGCGAGATCAGCCCCGCCTGCTCGGCGGCGTCGATCATCGAGACACCGATCCGGTCCTTCACGCTCCCGCCCGGGTTGAAGTACTCGAGCTTGGCGACCACGCGGGCACCGGCCCCGTCGGCCACGTGGCGCAGTCCGACGAGAGGCGTGCCTCCGATGAGTTGGGTGATGTCGTCCGCGATCTTCATGTCGGGTCCTTTCGGTCCTCGCCGGTCGACCCTCGATCGACATCCCACGACGTAGGACCCAACGTACCGGGTTGCCGCCGGGCCCGTGGCGGTCGGGCGGGTACCGGTCAGGCGTGCCGAGGTCCCGGAGTGCGTCCTCGACGGCCCTGTGGAACGTCGGATAGGCGTAGATCATGTGCCGGAGGACATCGACGGGGATTTCGGCGTGCACCGCGAGGGTCAGCATCGACAGGACCTCGCCCCCGGTCGGACCGACCGACGTGGCCCCCACCAGCACGCCATGGCCCCGGTCCGCGACGAGCTTGACGAACCCGGCGTTGCCCGCCTTGTGGATCCAGCCGCGCGCCGACGACGGCACCTGGGCCGTGCCCACGCCGACGTCGATCCCCCGAGCGCGGGCGGCACGCTCACCCGTCCCCACCGAGGCGATCTCCGGGTCGGTGAAGGTGACCCGGGGCACCGCCCGGTAGTCGGCGGGCACGACATCGTCGCCCAGGATGTCCCGCACGACCACGTCGGCCTGGTACATCGCCATGTGGGTGAACGCGCCCTTCCCGGTGACGTCCCCCACGGCCCACAGCCGGTCGACGCCGGCCACCCGGAGACGGTCGTCGACCGGCAGCGGTGTGGCCGGATCGAGACCCACCGAGGCCACGTCCACCTCGGACAGGTCCACCCGGCGACCGGTGGCCACGAGCACCCGGTCCGCCAGGAGCGGTGCCCCACCCACGTCGAGCGCGAAGCGCGTGCCGTCATGGTGGACCGCGCCCACGGACACCCCGGTCCGCACGCCGATGCCCTCGGCGGCGAACACCTCGGCCAGCAGCAGTCCCGCCTCCGGCTCCTCCTGGCCCACCAGGTGGGGACCCTCCTCGACGACCGTCACGCGCGCGCCGAACCGGGCGAAGACCTGGGCGAGCTCGACGCCGATGGCCCCGCCGCCCAGTACCACCAGCGTCCCGGGTACCTCCTCGGTCCGCACCGCATCGCGGTTGGTCCAGTAGGGGGTCCCGGCCAGACCGGCGATCGGGGGGATCCACGGACGGGCCCCGGTGGACAGCACGACGGCCCGGGACGCCTCGAACGTCCGGCCGTCGGCGACCACCCGCCCCGGTCCGGCGAGCCGTGCCCCCGCCCGGACGAAGCGTCCCCCCTTCCCCTCGAAGCGCTCGACGGCCACGGTGTCGTCCCAGTCGTCGGTGGCCTCGTCCCGGATGCGCCGGGCGACCGGTGCCCAGTCCGGCACGACCGACGCCGTCCCGGCCATGCCGTCGACCCGACCGGCCTCGGCGACCAGGTCGGCGGCCCGGATCATCATCTTCGAGGGGATGCACCCCCAGTAGGGGCACTCGCCTCCGACCAGCTCGGCCTCGATGCCGACGACGTCGAGACCGGCGGCGGCCAGTCGACCGGCGACATCCTCCCCCCCGGGTCCGAGGCCCACCACCACCACGTCCACCTGCTCGGTCATCGGACCCTCCTACGTCGGTTCGCCATGGGACCGGTCTACCCGTCCGGGCGCCGAGTCGTCCCGGACGGCTCGGCGCGGCCTGCGGCACCGGCCCGTCGCCCGATCCGCCATGGGCGTACGCTGCACTGCCCGCCGACTGCACCGGAGGTACTGCGCCCATGTCCATCGACCCGTCGTTGCGAGACCGCCGCCTGGACGTCGTCCGGCTCCACAGGGCGTCGGAGAACGAACTCGACTTCGCCACCACGCTGGCCACGTTCGACCATCCCCGCTACGAGCTCATCGCCACCGGTCAGGTCTTCGACGGGGCCGAGGAGGTGTCGGGCTACTACCGGTCGTCCCGGGCGTCCTTTCCCGACCAGCGCAACGAGAACGTCGTGCTGACCCCGGGCGAGGACGCGGTCGTTGCCGAGTTCGATCTCCTCGGCACCCATCTCGGGGACCTGGCCGGCATCGCGCCGACGGGTCGGTCGTTCCGCTGCCGGATGTGCGCGGTCTTCCTCTTCCCACCTGACAGCGACCGCATCATCGGTGAGCGGGTCTACTTCGACCAGGGCACCATCATCCGCCAGCTGACCGCGAACACGGCCGGTTGAGCCGACACTCGGTCCGAACCACCCGGACCGGATCCCCGGGCCCAGCTTCTCGGCCACCGCGCCGGGCATGGTGTCCACGCACACGATCAGGACCAGCGGATCGAGGCGACCGTCGGGCGACATGGGGGGCTCGTCCAGCCGGTACCAGGCGGCGTGCCCGGCACGAACGGGGACGTAGTCGTCCCACGGGGCATGTCCGAGCGCACGTTGGGCCACCGGCGCCACGAACGTCGTGTGCAGCATCCGCCGCGACTGACGCGCATCGGCCAACTCGGTCGCCATGGCACGGGCGGCGAGGGCCGAGACCACTCCCCCCCCTGCGGCAGCGGCCGGAGACTCCACGAACCGTCGATCTCGCCGACGGGGCGCCCGGGGTCGTCCGTCGGTCGGAGTTCCATGGCGCGGTCGAACGCGGTGGGCACGGTGGCCCCACTGCGGGTTCCCGGAGCGGTGTCAACCAGGGGCGGGCGGGGTCACGACGGCGGCCCGATCACGGTCACGGGGGTCCCCACCGGCGTGAGCGGCCAGACCTGGGCGGCCACGGCGATCGGCATCTCGACGCACCCGTTGCTCTGCGGGGTCCCGTAGGACGCACGGACGAATCCGTGCAGGGCGTCCCCACCGTTGAAGAAGCTGGCCCAGGGGACCGCCGGGTCGTCGTAGGTGGTGCCGTCGGGATTGGTGCCGGTCATGCGCGACGTCGGGACGTGCTCGAACACGGGGAAGGTCCCGTCCACCGTGTCGGCCCCCGGTGCTCCGGTGTTGACCGCGATGCCGGCCAGGACGGGCACACCGTCGCGGTAGAGGGTCAGTGTCTGGGGCACCTGCTTGGACACCAGGACCGCGACGTAGGGCTCGGCGTCGCTCTTCCCGCTGGCGGCATCGGCGAGGAGCGCCGTCCACACGGCGTGTCCGGCGATGGCGTCCACCTGCAGTCCGTTCTGCCGCTGGAACGACATCAGGGCCCCCTTGGTGAGCGGGTTCTCCGTCCCCTCGCTCCACACCGAGGTGATGGCGGCCGGCAGTCCGGCCCAGCGCCAGGCGAACGTGCCCGTCTGGGCCGTGGCGGCCTCGGCGGGTGCCGGGGTGGGACCGGACGGCGTGAAGGACAGCGGTAGGTAGCCCGTCTCGGCCAGCAGCTGTTGCAGTCGTTCGGTGCTGGCCTGGGCGACGGCGAACGTGACCGTCACCGGAGCGGCCAGGCTGCCGCCCGACGCGCTCCGCACCCCGTCGGCTCCGGCCGGGATGGTCATCGTCTCGGTGGCGGTGGGGACGAAGGGCGCGGACGCCGTGAAGGTGAGGGTGCGCGCGCCACTTCGCCGCCAGGTGCCCGGCACGGGTGGGACGAACAGGGGCAGTCCGGTGGCCGAGGCGACCGGGGCGGAGAGGGTGAAGGACACGACCTGGTCGGACGGCACGCCTGTCGCGCCGTTGGCCGGCACCGTGGACACCAGGGAGAGCGGGCCGGCGGCCGGGACCTGGGTGCCGGCGGTCGACGACGGTGCGGACCGCGACGTCGGGTGACCGCTACGTCCGACGAGGAACCCCCCGGCGGACACCGACACGACGACCGCCGCCGCGACGACCACCCAGACCCAGCGGCGGCGGGGCGGCGGCTTGAGAATCTGGTACTCCACACGGCCTCCCGGGGGTGCATCCGCGGGAGGCCGTGCGGTCTCCCGGATCCACACCGGTCGTCTCCACCGTACCGATACCCGGCCCCCCCGGGGGGCGCGGCCGGACCACCGTCGTGACGCCGACGGTCATCTCGCGGTCGATCGGCGACGAACAGTGGACATGACCTTCGATGCCACCGACTCCCCACGGCACTCGGCTCGTCTGCAGACCGACGACATCGACTTCGCCGCCTTCACCGACCGACCGCTCGACGCCGACGCCCTCCGGTGTCTCCGCTACATGCACGACGTCGAGAGCCACACCGTCTGCTATCTCCGGGACGTCCTCGTCACCCGGGCCCACCGCGACCCTCGGATCACCGCATTCCTCACCATGTGGAACTACGAGGAGTTCTGGCACGGCGACGCCATCGGCCGGGTGCTCGCCGCCCACGACCAGGCCGCGGGTCCGACGCGCATCGCCGCGCTGCGCCAGCGACTGGCCCGGGGTGACCGCTGGCGACCCGTCGGCTTCCAACTGGCCTCCGCCGTGACCCCGCATCTGACCGCCGTGCACATGACGTGGGGCGCGGTCAACGAGTGGACCACCCAGGCCGCCTATGCCCGTCTCGCCAAACTGGCCGACCATCCGACGTTGTCGGTGCTGCTGCGGCGGATCATGAAGCAGGAGGGCGGACACATCGACTTCTACTCCACCGAGGCGACGGGTCGCCTGGCGAACAGCCGGGCCGCCCAACGGCTGACCCGCTGGGCCCTCAGGCGCTTCTGGGCTCCGGTCGGCTCCGGGGTGGTCGACGACGACGAGGTCGGCTTCCTCACCTCCTACCTGTTCGGCGACGCCGACGGCCGGTCCGTCGCCGAGCGCATCGACCGGCGGGTCGACCGGCTCCCCGGCCTCGCCGGTCTCCACCTCGTGACCGGCGCCGTCGCCGCCTGAATCCGGACCCGGAAGCGCAGGCAGCTGGATGCGGCGATCGACCCACCGTCTGCGTGGGGTGCTGCGGGCCCAGGGCAACCGGGCCCTGGTCGTCGCCGGCCTCGTCGCGCTGCTGCCGGTCGCCGTCGTGGGCGAACGGCTACGACGGGGCTCGGCACGCCGCCTCCTGCGCCGGGGACTGTCGATCCTGGCTCCGCTCTGCGGGGTGCGCTTCGAGGTCCGGGGTCGACCACCCGGCGGCAGGTCGGGCGCGGTNNTCGTGGCCAACCACTCGAGCCCGATGGACATCCCCGCCCTGCTCTGGGCCGATCCCGACGTCNGGTTCGTGGCCACCTCGGGGCTGTTCCGCATCCCGGTGCTGGCCGCGGCGATGCGNGCCCTGGGCACCGTTCCGATCGACCGCCATCATCACGACCGGGCCCAGCGCCAGTTGGACCGGATGGTCGACGGCACCGACCTCGACGCCGGTGGTGACGTGGCCGTCTTCGCCGAGGGCGGCATCGCCCCCACGGGGCGGCGCCTCCCGTTCAAGACCGGGGCCTTCTCCTTGGCCATCCGGTCGGGGCGCCCGGTGGTGCCGGCGGCCATCCACGGTTCGGACCGGGTACTGGAACCCGGCGGACGGCTCCTCGTGCGGCCGGGCGTCGTGACCGTCGAGTTCCTCGGATCGGTCGAGGTGGCCGGACTCACCACGGACGACCGCCATGCGCTGCGGGACCGGGTCCGGGACCGGATCTGCGATGCCGTGGACTCGGGCCCGCCCCGGACCCGGGCGACGTGCGGGGGGATCGCCCACACCTCCTAGATTGTGGGGGTCCGCCGATCCTGGAGGTCCCGTGCGCTCCCCCAAAGACTTCTTCCGCCCGCTCGCCGTCGGCGCGCCCGAGCCGGTGCGCGAGATCCCGTTCCGGCCGTCGCGGATGATCCACTTCTTCCCGGCGTCGAATCCGAAGATGGTGGCCAAGCTGCCCGATCTCGCACCGAAGGTGGACGTGCTCCTGGCCAACCTGGAGGACGGCGTGCCGGCCAGCGACAAGGAGGCCGCCCGCCAGGGGCTGGTGGACGTCGGTCGGAGCGTCGACTTCGGCACCACGCAGTTCTGGACCCGGGTGAACTCGCTCGATTCCCCCTGGGGCCTCGACGACCTCGTGACCGCGGTGACCGAGGTCGGCCATGCCCTCGACGTGATCATGATCCCGAAGGTCGAGGGGGCCGAGGACATCCACTACGTGGACCGCCTCGTGGCCCAGTTGGAGGCCAAGGCCGGGCTCGACCGGCCGATCCTGCTCCACGCCATCCTGGAGACGGCACGCGGCGTGGCGAACGTCGAGGAGATCTGCGGGGCGTCGCCCCGCATGCAGGGCCTGTCGCTCGGTCCCGCCGACCTGGCGGCCAACCGCCGGATGAAGACCACCCGGGTGGGTGGTGGCCACCCCGACTACCTGGTCCGTCAGGATCCGGTGGACGGCGACATCCACGGACCCCGGACCATCTTCCAACAGGACCTCTGGCACTACACGATCGCCCGCATGGTGGACGCCTGCCAGGCCAACGGCGTCTTCGCCTACTACGGACCCTTCGGCGACATCGCCGACGTGGTGGCCTGCGAGGACCAGTTCCGGAACGCCTACCTCCTCGGATGCGTGGGTGCCTGGTCGCTCCACCCCACCCAGATCGACATCGCCCGGCGCGTCTTCTCGCCCGATGCCGCCGACGTGCGCCACGCCCGCCAGGTCATCGCGGCCATGGGCGACGGAACTGGCGCGGTGATGCTCGACGGCAAGATGGAGGACGACGCCTCGGTCAAGCAGTGCCGGGTCATGATCGAACTGGCCGACGAACTGGCCGCCCGCGATCCCGAACTCGCCGCGTCGTACGCGGCGATCACCCTGGAGGACTGAGATGAGCGACGTCAACCTGAGGCCCCGTCGGAGCGTGCTCTACATGCCGGCGGCCAACGAGCGGGCGCTCGAGAAGGCCAAGGACATCCCGGCGGATGCCCTGATCTTCGATCTCGAGGACGCGGTGGCCCCGGACGCCAAGGCACAGGCCCGGGAACGGGCCTGTGCCATGTTCGCCGGCGGTGGCTACGGCCAGCGGGAGATCACCATCCGGGCCAACGGCATCGGCACGCCGTGGCACGACGACGACATGGTGGCGATCGCCGCCGCCGGCCCCGACGGCATCGTGGTGCCGAAGGTCAACTCGGTCGCCGACGTCCGGTCCATCGAGTCGGCCCTCGAACGCTACGGTGCCCCGGACCGCACCCGGATCTGGGCGATGCTCGAGACGCCCATCGCCATGCTCCACGCCGAGGAGATCTGCGCGTCGTCCGAGCGGCTCGCCGTGCTGGTGATGGGGACCAATGACCTCGCCAAGGAGCTCCATGCCCAGCGCGTCCCGAATCGACTGCCGTTGCTCGGTGGCCTGCAGCTCTGCCTGTTGGCCGCGCGGGCGGCCGACAAGGTGATCCTCGACGGCGTGTTCAACGACATCAAGGACGACGCCGCCTTCGCCGCCGAGTGCCGGGTCGGTCGCCAGATGGGGATGGACGGCAAGACCCTGATCCATCCGAGTCAGGTCGAGCCCTGCAACGCGGCGTTCTCCCCCGAGGCGGACGAGGTCGCACTGGCCGAACGCATCATCGCCGCGTTCGAGGAGGCCGAGGCCGACGGCCGTGGGGTGGTGACAGTCGACGGTCGGATGATCGAGAACCTCCACGTCGACGAGGCCCGACGGGTGCTGGCCATCCGGGATGCCATCGACGCAGCCGCCGGCTGAGGCATGGGCACCCGCCCGGAGGTCCGGCCGGACTCAGGGGAAGTCCGCCAGCAAGTTCCCGTGGTCGTCCCGCCACATGGCCTTGAGCAGCGAGAACCGCTTACGGACCGGATTGGTCCGGGCCACCCGGTTCACCTCGCCGATGAAGTCCTGCGCCGTGGCCTCGGTGCCCTCGAGTCCGTCGCTCCAGAAGGACAGGACGGTCAACTCGCGCCGGTTGTCGGTGTCGGGGTGTCCCGGGGACGGATCGGTCTCGAGCACCACGTAGCCGAGGAAGTGCGGGGTCTTCACGAACTTCGGGACGACCTGCTCGGCGATGACGACCATGGTCCGCTCCACCTCGTCGGGCTCGGCGTAGAAACTCAACTGGCGGCACTTCACGATCGGACCCCGTCACGGCGTGGATTGGCGACGGCCAGCACCCCCACGGCCTTCGTGCGCCTCGACCGACCGTAACACGGGACACACCGGCGCCAGCGGTGGCCGCAGTCGACCGCATCCCCTCCCCAGCTGTCGTGCCGGTGTGGTCCTTCGGCGCCAGGTCGGTCAGTCGCGCCTCCGGCGGGTCCGGGCCGCACGCTGGAGCGGACGGTCGGCGAGCAGAAGGAACAGGGACCAGAGGCCCAGTGCCGGGACGGCGACCACCAGGAGCAAGACGGTGGCCATCAGGACCACCAGGATGACCGCCGGTGCGAGTTCGGCCTCACCGCAGTACTCGGGATCCTGGAGTTCGGGCCAGTGCACGATCGCCCACTCCTGGGCGAGCACGCCCAGGGCCGCCACGAGCATGGTCCCGACGTAGAGACCGTGCACCCCCTGTCCGCCCCGGCTGGCCGCACTGAGGAGCTCGGTCGGGAACGGGAGGAACACGATGGCCAGGATCCAGACGAACATCCCGCCGATCAGCACACCGTTGTAGCCGATCACGTGCTCGAGCATCTGGTGGTGGCTCCACCAGAAGGACCCGATCACGGCGAAGCTGAGACCGAAGGCGAGGAACTGCGCCCCGTGGTCGTCGACGAAGTGCGTCAGCTCACCGTGACCGATGCCACTCGCCGAATCCACCAGCGGGAGGATCAGCAGCGTGATGGCGATGGCCACGACCGCGTCGCTGAATGCCACCAGCCGGTGCAGCCCGGATGCAGAGCCCATGCGCCATCCTCGCAGATCGCCGCGGAGCCTCCGGGGACGACCGGCCCGGGCGCCGTGCCGTCAGGTTCCGGCGGTGATCTCCGCCGGATGGTACGACCCGACCAGGAGCTCGAGTACCTCGCCGATGGCTCGTCCCTCTTGGAGGGCTCCGGGGACGGGGAGGTGACGCTGGACCACGTACCGGTTCCGTCGGCCCACCCGCTCCTTGACCACGTAGCCCGCGTCGGCCAGCTCGTTGACGATGCCGAACACCCGGCGTTCCGTGATCCCGAGCATCTGGGCGATGTCGCGTAGCCGTGCATCCGGGTCATCGGCCACGCACAGCAACGCCCGTCCGTGGTTGGTGAGTAGGTGCAGCTCGTTCGGAGACGACATGGACGTCATGTTACTGAACGCTCATTGCTAGTCACGCGTTACCGGCAACCGCTTGCCGCCCTGGCGGTGGTGCGGCACCGGGTCCCCGGTGGGCGTGGTCAGCTCCGGGGGGCGCGGCGCTCCTTGTGGGCCCAGTCGGCCTTGGCCGCCTTGGACCGTCGCTCCTTGGCCGACGGGCTGAACCGGTGCTCCGCCCCCTGGGGGGTGATCCCTCCGACGGCCGCCCCGATCTCGCGCCAACTGGCGCCGTGGGCCCGGGCCCCGAGCGCGGCCTCGTGGCTCAATTGCTCCGCCGCCCGCCGGAGCCGGTCGGCGTACTCGAGGATCGCCAACGTCCGTTCCGGTTCGCCGCTGATCCCCCGGCAGACCTCGTCCCTCCCGTGTCCGAGGGCCCGGTCGGCGATGCGCTCCGAGGGTGCGTCCATCCTGCGATCCTACCGGTGCCGGAACCGGGGATCAACCATGTGTTGCCCACCATGTGTTGACAACCATGTGTTGACAACCATGTGTTGATGCCCCTAACCTCAACACATGGTTGAACCCGCTCCACACGGCCGCCGGCACGGCCGCCGGCACGACCTCCGGCACGACCTCCGGCCGCACAGCTCAGGCACGAGCGCCCGCACCCTGACGATGGTCGGCGCCGTCCTGGTGTCCGTGGTGGTCGGGGGGACACTCGCACTCGGTGGGCTCTCGGGCGGTGCGCACGCCCAGGCGGCGGCTCCTGTCGAGGCGACCGCCCGGGCGGCGTCGGC